>Ga0302311_10008899_pt1 | contig 10079 bp, 5 predicted proteins | sample III_Palsa_N1_3_FD_200449 | JGI IMG/M metagenome (GOLD analysis project Ga0302311, IMG submission 200449) | Peat permafrost microbial communities from Stordalen Mire near Abisko, Sweden - III_Palsa_N1_3 | ecosystem: Environmental > Terrestrial > Soil > Palsa > Peat permafrost | place: Sweden...
GGACACTTCGCAGTGCAACTCGCTAAGTGGAAGGGCGCCCGAGTAATTGCGGTGGCGTGGGGTAAGAACGAGACATTTCTGCGCGATCTCGGCGCGGACGAGTTCATCGACTACACAACGACCAAGCCCGAGGATGTCGTGCGTGACGTCGATCTCGTTGTCGACGCGGTCGGAGGCCCGACCGCTGGCCGTTTCCTGCGCACGCTCAAGCGAGGCGGCGGCACATACAAGGCAAGATCGTACTCACAGTTGCGTGAGGATCGCCGACAAGCGTAAAAAAAGTCGGCGATTTAATTACTCACGGGCGCCGCTAATTCTGATAACAGGCAGGTCGCGGCGAGAGATCGCGACAAAATGCCGCGAAATGACTCATCGAAGCATTTGAGTTGTGGTCGATGGGCTTGTTCGATTCCATTGTTAATGAGGATGCCAATATGTCTGACGATCCTTCGGTCAACACGCCGGTCGGCGATATTTCCTCCGATAAGGAGGACCGTATGCGAGACTTCTTTGCGAGACATGGTGGCCCGAGTGGGGTTCCACTTCAACATGTAGAAACCGAGCGCGGGACTAGTGGATGGTCTGAAGTTTACGCGAAAGATGGATACGCGCTTCGCTGCGATTGGTCGAGTGTCGGTGGCAAACAGGAGATGCAATTCGTCGAGCTACACCGGCCGCCATCGGCGGCTAGTCCACAGGCCTCTCGATAGCAATCCTGATGGCTATCTTCGCGGTTCATACCGCATCGCCACCGCCCCCGAGCCGAACTCGAGCCGGCTCACGAGCCGCAAGTCGACACGCTTCGATAGTCCGGCGAATAGCGTCGGTCCATGGCCCGCGAGCCTTGGGTGTACGACGAACTCGTACTCATCGATCAATCCCAGCTCGGCCAGCGCCTGCGGGAGCTTGACGCCTCCGGTGAAGATTCCTTTGCCGCGTCGATGGCCCGGCCGAAGAGCCGGGCGTCGGCCCGGTCGAGGTTCTTGACCGCGTGACGATGCAAGTCTTCGTCCGGCAGTATTTCTCGGTGATCGTAGCACCCATCCAATGTGACGTTGATGGAATACCGAAGGGGTCGCATGATGTGCTCCACGGCTTAAGGACTATCCGTACTCCGCGTCAGTATTTCGACGCATTGCAAAACGCATCCGCGAGCAAGAGCTTAGCATTGTTCGAATGGCCGCTTCCCGACGAGCCGACTGGGTTGAGCGCATTGCCCCGTGCCGTCCTCGAAGCCGGGTCCGCGGCGGGCGCCCCGCCCGTCGATTCGACGGACGGGGCTTCGAACTTCAGCGATTAGAATTTATAGTTGGCCTGCACACCGACCGTGCGGGGTTGGTTGGTGGAGTAGCGCACCAGCTGCGGAATGTTGAATTGGAAGCTGGTGTTGTTCGCCGTCATCAAGGCAACCTTGTTCGTGAAGTTGTCCACGAATACGTTGGCTGCCCAATTGTTGTGCTCCAGGCTCACCCGCGCATTCGCGATGTTGTACGACGGCAGCGTGTAGTCGAAGTAGTAGGCGACGTCATGCGAGGTGCCGACGAATACATCGGCAACCCGGGCCGACAACTTGTAGTCGTTCATCACTTCGGTGGAGTAGGTGACGGATATACTGCCGCCGTCCTTGGCCACATTCATGATGGGTGCCGTGCAGGTGGTGCCGGCAGTGCACGGGCGGCTTGGGGTGTCGGGATGGGTCACGGTGTCGGGAAGCGACGCGACGTTCTCCAGAAAGCTGGTGTACGCGGCATTGGGATGGGTGATCTTGGCATCGGTGTAGGTGCCGCTCAACGAGGCAGACCACTCGGCCGACAGCTTGGCGTTGATCTCGAGCTCAGGACCAAACGTACGGCCGTCGCCGGCATTGGTGTAGTACTGATAGCCGCAGGGCAGCGTCACCACCTGCTGAATACCCGTCCACTTGATGTAATAGAAGTCGCTGTTGACAGTCAGCCAGTTGTCGAAGAGCTTGGCCTTTTCACCCACTTCATAGTTCCAAGCGGCGTCAGGACCGAATTGCAGCGCGCCGCTCTGGCAGAACGGCGGCGAAGTCGGCGGCGGAAGAATCTGGTTCGCGCCGCCGGGGCGGAAGCCCTTGGAAATCGTTGCGTAGGTGGTCAGGTCCTCCGTCGGCGCATACGACAAATTGATCCGCGGATTGAAGCCGTTGTCCGAGGCCTTGGTGACCTGGGCGGCGGCGGGTGGCGTGGCGTTGGGGCCGTCATAACCCCAGGAGAATTCGTCCTGTTCGCTCTTATAGGTGTACCAACGGACACCGGCGGAAATTTTCCACTGATTGGTAATCTTGTACGAACCGTCGGCGAACAGCGCCGTTTGCTTGACGGTATAGGGGTTCCAGGAGATGAAGTAGGCGCCGTCGGGTATCGCGGGGGTCTCGTTCAAAGGGCTCTGCCCGATTTCATTCCAGGCGGAATGTAGTTCGCTGTAGAAGGCGCCGGCTACCCAGTGCAAGGGGCCGCCGTCGTGCGAGGTGAGGCGAACTTCTTGACTGATTTGGTGCGAGGGATCGCGTTCTAGGTACGCGACGGGAACGAAGGGAGTGCCGCCGCCGTTCGAGTAGTAAATCGATTCGGAGGCGTCCTGCGCTTGCACCCCGAGACGGCTCCAGTACGCGGTGGCGGTGGTGAGGTCGGCGAATCCGACATTGGCATTCATCGTGAGGCCAAAGATCGACACATTGTCGTCGACGTATTCGCGCAAGGGGAAGGCTTCGTAGTGTGCGTCGTAGACACGGCTGGGTGTTGCGCTGTCGGGACTGCCGTCCAGCAAGTCGTAGCCGCCCATGTGCAGATGTTGTTGCATGGCGCTACCCAGAATCGAAAAGTCGTCGCTGGGCTTGTAGAGCACGCTCACGCGGGCGCTCCAGAGTTTCTCGTCGTTGGCGTTCTTGATGTCGTTGGTGACCGGGGCGTTGGCGACGTCGCCCTGGACCGGGTTGCCGAGGGTCACGGGGAAGGGCGAGACAGTTTTATTGTCGATCCAGCCGCTGCGGTACAGGTCGCTCAAGACCAAGCGCACGGCCAACGTCTGCCCGACGGGCATGTTGAGCGCGAGGTTGGCGCTGCCGTTGCCGCCGCCACCGTCGGTGTACGAGCCGGTGGCCTGCGCGGAGCCTTCGAAGACCCCGAGCTTGGGTTGGTTGGTGATGATCTTGATGGTGCCGCCCATGGAGCCGGAGCCGTAGAGCGTGCCCTGGGGTCCGCGCAGCACTTCGACACGTTCGATGTCATAGAGATCAGGATCGATGACGACCTTGCCGGACTGCGACAGAGCGGGCGGCGACAATGGAATTTCATCCAGATAGAAACCGACGGTGGGCGCTGCGCCACCGTTGGAGGCAAGGCCGCGTGCTTCGTACTCGGTGAGGCCGGGGCCGGCCGAGCGCATGGAGAGTCCGGGTATTTCGTGAGCGATGTCCTCGAGGCGCGTGAGGCCGGCGGCGGCGAGCTGCTCGCCGCTCAACGCGGAGATGCTGATGGGCGTGTTCTGAATCGTCGAAGTGTACTTCTCGGCGGTGACGGTGATTTCTTCGAGACCCCCCGCTTCATCGCTCGTGGCCGGCACGGCAGCCGCGACGTTGCTGAGCAGCATGCCGAACAGAACGCTTGCACACCCGAGCGCGTCAGCGAATGACGGGCGTGCGAGCGGCATCGATCGCGCAGAACGGTATCTGGTAAACGGCATGGGTAACAATGGCAGTTTGATCGAACGCATCCGTAGCCCCTTTTTTGTGTTGTAACTACAACTCTGCAAGGAGCGTACCAGGCGCGCTTGGGGCCGCTGGGCAGCGGTAGGTCCGCGTGGTTAATACAGTTAACCTGATGTTACGGGAGCGCGAGATGCGCGGGGGCGCTCTCTATCGGCGCATTGGGTGCGCGAAAGTGCACCGGTATAAGGCGCCGACGGCGTGGGGCCTGGAGGCTGCCGGGCGGAGAGGCGGGTCGTGGAAGCGAAAGTCTACGGTGCGTTGGATGCCGGACTTTGGGCGCCGGACGACGCTGGGTCGTCGACGCGAGTGCGTGCTTGCTCTTCCGCGACGGCTTCGCCGAGGGTACGTTGTGGCGCGCGGGCATCATGCAAATCGCGGATGGTGCCGGTGCCCAAGTCGACGGTGTAAGCCACGCTGCCCAATAGGGTGGCCTTCACCTGGGTGAGGAGCAGGCCCTCGGCGCCGTTGAAGGGTTCCGTTTGCAGGCCGTGTTCAGAATCCATGTCGGTGACGCGCCGGGCGATGAGGCATTCATCAATCGGCTCGCAGCCCACCCGGGCAAGAATCAATACCATGCCTGACTTCATGTCCTGCAGCGTCGGGTAGTCGAGTACTGCCACCACCTTATCGTCCGCGTGTTCCTCGCCGGAGAGCAGCGAACCCAGCATGAGGAGGGTGCCCCGTCCCGCTTTGGCGACAGCCTTGGCACTGTCGATGGCGGATAACGCGGTGGTCACCGAGTCGGGTGCGGCATCCGCGAGGGCGCCTACCGTCGATAGGCACAGGGAAATAGCGCAGAACGAAAGGAATGGGGTTTTCATGTCGCCTATCGTCGAAGCAATCGACCGATCGGCGCAGGCCCTGGTTCACAAATTTAAACGCCGCCGATGTGCCAGCGTACGCGCTTTTTGTGAATTGCGGCGCGGCCCCTCATGGGCCGCGCCGTCGTGCGGACAGAACGTCAGTAGGCGAGAGAGAACGCGATCTCGGCCGGCTCGCTCGCAGTAGTGGTGCCGGTCGCGACCGTGGGGGTGGCCAACGGTGCCAGCGCGCCCGTGTCAGAGACGCTGAACTGCGCCATCAGGTTGTTGTAGGGCGCCGCCAATCCCGAACTGGTGCCGCCGCGCTCCGCGGCGTACAGCAGGGTGCCCGTCTGATCCAAGGCCACGTAGCTGGGATTGGCAGCGACGCCGGCGGAGTTGGCGGCCAACGGCTCGGCTGCGGTCAGCGTCAGTACGCCGCTGGTGCCGACAGACAGTACCTGAATGGTGTTGGTTCCGGCATTCGGTACATAGGCCGTGTTGGTCGAGGTATCGAGGGTAATCCAGCGGGGGGCGCCGCCAAGCGCAATGACGGGAGCGGCGGCAAACGCGGTCAGCGAGCCGTCGACGTTGACCGTGTACTGGGCAATGTCGCCCGACGTGAAGTCGACCACATAGGCATATTTGCCGCTGCTGTCGAAGGCGACCTCCACCGGCCCCGTGCTGCCCGAGGGAAGCGCGACCTCCGTACCGCTGATCGACAGCGCGCCCGTGGTGGCGTTCACGGTGAATATCGAGATGGTGTTGGCCGTGAAATTCGACACGTACGCGAAGGTACCCGCGGCGATGGTGTTGAAGTTGACGGCGGCTGCGCCTGCGGTGGCGCTGCCACCGGAGACGACGCTGGCGCCCGCGGTCAGCTGGCCGCCCGCTCCGATGGCGTACGGAGTTACCGTGCTGTCTCCCAGGTTGGCGACATACACATAGTTGTTGAAAACCTCCATGCCGTTGGGACCTGCGCCCGTGGCAATGGTCGGCGTCGCGAGGGCCGTCAACACGCCGCCGGCGCCGATGGCATATTCAGAAATGCTGCCGATGCTCTTCCTATTGTAGTTGCCGACGTAGAGATAATGTCCCGTGGCGTCCGGCACGAGGGCGAACGGTTGAACACCGGTAGCGGCCGGGGTGCCGGTAGCTACCAGCGACCCGGCGGGGCCGACACTGAATGTCGAAACGGTATCTTCTCCGAAATTGGTGACGTAGGCGTATTCAGCTGGGGTGACTGTTAGGGTGGTCGTCGCGGTCTGGCCACTGTAAGTGACGGTGAGGTTGCTCGTACCCGTCGCGACACCAGCTGCGATGCCAGTGTTTGCGCCGATCGTGGCGACGCCGGTGGCGGAGGATGCCCACACACCGGCGGACCCGGTAACCGTAGTGGTCGAATTATCTGTAAAGGTAGCCAAAATATTCAGTTGACGGGTCGAACCCGAGATCACGTTTGTGGGCGTGGGCGTAATGGCAATGCCTTTCAGCGCAGCGGTGCTGATGGTCAACGTGGCCGTGCCGGTAACGGTACCTGAGGTCGCGGTAATGATCGATGTACCCGCAGCGACGCCGGTGGCGACGCCGGAGGTGGCGCCGATCGTTGCGTTGGTCGTGGTGCCGGAAGTCCACGCGACCACAGGCGTCGTGACCGACGTCAGGATCCTCGATGTGCCGTCCGAGAACGTCGCGGTCGCCACGAATGTTTGTGTCGCCCCTGCGGCGATACTCACGGTGGCCGGTGTAACGGCGATGGTCGCCACCGTCGCTGACGTGACCGTCAACGTGGCGGTGCCGCTGATGCTGCCCGAGGTCGCCGTGATCACCGAGGTGCCGATGGCCACCGAGGTGGCGAGGCCGCTGGAGGTGATGGTGGCCACGGACGTTGTGGCTGAAGTCCAAGTCGCCGTGGTGGTCAGGGTCTTGGTGGTGCCGTCGCTATAGGTACCGACGGCGGCAAATTGGCTCGTGGCGCCAAGGCCCACGCTGGCGGGTGAGGCCGTGACGGCAATGGAAGTCAACGTGGCAGCGGGAGGCGGCGTGGTGGTGGAACTGCCGCCGCCGCCGCCGCAGGCTGCCAGGAGGCCGGCCAGGCCCAGTAAGACAAGAGCAGCGAGAGATCTCCCGGGCAGATACTTACGCGCAAGGCTACTAGCTGAAATTGACATCATGAGTACATTCCCGTGCGATGGTTATTCGTTATGACGCTGTTGCGTGGATACGACCCTCTCCTGGCCGCTTCACTCTCTATAATTGCGTCAATGCTGTGAAGGGTAACGCACAGTCCAAGCGGTCAAATGAGAAATCGTTCACATTCCAACCTGTGGCTGAGTTGTTGCGTCCGTTCAACATATGCGGCCTGCCAAGGGGTGGTTCTTTAACTTAAGCTTACTGTGATTTCTACCAGGGACCTTCCTTTTGGCCGAACCACCACACCAACCCTAGGCCGATGGTGGGTTGTGAGGTTTGTAGGTCTCCCAGCAAGTGACCGAGGAAGTAAGGTTGATTCGATTGGTCGCGCCGAAACTCGCCGCGCAGGAGAAAGCCATCGGCAGGTCGGTAGTCGATGGTGAATGTTCCTTCCTTGAGATATTGCGTGATTCCGGTGTAAAGGCCCCCGATATCAGCCAGGTATTCGGCGCGTGCCGCCACGGCGATCTGAGGCGAGAGCTGGTAACCCATATAGACGGCACCGCCTTGGACGCGAGCCGGCGAAGAATAGGTGTAAAGGCGTTGTTGGACATAATCCGCCTCCGCCGCGACGTATAGCGCCTTGGTGACCTGCCACGTGGCGTAGGTGTCGGCTATTTGGAGCCTGCCGGTGGGTGGGTTCGTAATCGGCTGAATATAAGTGCCCTGTTGGTTCGGGAAGGAAAGCTGCGCCGTGGTGGGATTCTGTAAGTAAATGACGTCGGGGTGTTCCTGGCCGTCGTAGAAATTGAGCGTCCAACTGATCGCTGGACTCGGCGTTACGACGAGGCCGAGCAATTGATCCTTGTAGTTGTTGTTGGCCTCGGTTTGATTGGCGCCGTTGGTAATCCAGACATTCACGGCGATTTCGTCATTGATGGCGAGCTTGGAGCGAATGCCCATGTGATAGAAGGGCAGGTAGTCGAACCACAAAGAGCGCGAGTAATTCAGTTGGTCCTTGGTGTAATTGCCCTCCAACCCCAATGAACTCGACCACTTGCCGAAGTCCACGGTCAAGCCGTTTGCCACCGGAAATACATAGGTGCCGTAGGCTTGATAGACGTTGCGATAGACATCGGGGCGCAGCTCGTTGGCGGGGTTGCCCTGCAGGCTGGAGGTGGCCTGGCCGAATTGTAAATCCAGGCGTAGGCCGTAAGGGCGGTCGGCCGTGGCAGCGTTTTCCACGACCAGATCGGCTTGGTTCAAGCTGAAACTGTTACTGCTCACGTCATAGGCGCGCAGATAATTGACCCGGCCCACGGGGGCGTTGAGGTTGTACTCGTAGTAGCCATCGAGCATGGCGTTGATGGTCATGCCATTGAGAAGATCGGCTCCGGGCTTGATGGGTGCTGCGCTGGCGGCCGGAGTCGTAGCGGCCGTGGCAGTCCCGTTGGTCGCAGCCGTTGCGGGGGCGTTTGGCGGGGGCGACACCGCGGCCGCCGCGGCGTTTTGTGGCGTTGCGTCAGCGTTGCCGGGCGAGAGTGCGGGTGCGGGCGTGGCCGCTGCCGACGCGCCGGTCGCGGGTGCGCCGCTCATGCGCGACAGCTGATCCTGAAGTTGATGCACCAGGGCTTTGAGGTCCTGGACTTCGTGGCTGAGTGCATCGATGCGTTCATCGGCGCTGGGCGCGGTGGTTTGCGCCGCGGTCTGGGCGGGCGCCGGACTGGGTTTGGACAGCAAGGCAATGCTCGCTAAGAGCGCGGCATGTGCCGACCGCTTGTGCCTGTCACCGACCATGGCGAGTCTCCCACCTGACGCTGAAGCCAGCGCCTCCAACCTGCGCGGCGCTGAGCATAGCTGTATCGGCAGGGATAGACTTTACTTTTACTTCCCCAACCCGTGCCAGGAGGTCACCGTGTCAACCGCTTTTCGCGCCTCGCGCGACGGCATTATTCGAGCCGAGAATTTTGCTGCGGCCACTCGCTTCGTCCCGGATTTCGCGGCGACTATTGGGAGGGCGGCGATTGCATCGCGGCCGCTGGCGGCGGCGGTGCGGGAGCGGCGTCCGGTGCGCCCGGCGTGGCGACGCCCGGCGCATCGGGCAGATCGGCTTCGAGTCCGACGGTGGCTAGGACGCCGTCGGCTTTCTGCAGGACTTCACGGGCGTAATCCCAGTGAATCGCGACGGTGGTATCGCCCACGGCCTTTTGCAGTAGATCCGAGAATTGATCGAGCTGGGGCTCGAAACTTTGGCCTTCGGCATCCACGGGGGGGTGGGCTTCGAGTACCAGTTCGCCATCGACCCAGGCGACTTTGATGGGTTCGTTGATGAGACGCACCGGAGTGCCCACGGGAATCAACGGGAACAAAGCCTCGACGTCGTCGGGATACATGCGGATGCAGCCATGGGTGACCGCGAGACCGACCGCGATGGGATTGTTGGTGCCGTGGATCAGGTAGGTGCCGTTGCCGGCGGCCAGGCGCATGGCAAAGAGTCCCAAGGGGTTGTCGGGACCCGAGGGCACGACGGCGGGCAACGGGTCGCCGGCGGCGGCGTGTTCCTTGCGCACGGACTCGGGCGGATACCAGGACGGATTCTTTTGCTTCTGGATGACGTGAGTCAGGCCCAACGGGGTGCGCCAATCCATTTTCCCGATGCTCACCGGGTAGGTGATGACCTGACGGCTGCCGTCGCGGTTGGGCTTCGGGTAATAGTAGAGGCGGTGCTCGGGCAGATTGACGACAATGCCTTCACGCGGGCCCGGCGGCAAAATGTGCTTATTCGGGACGACGAGGGTCTTGCCCGCGCCGGGCAGCCAGGGATCTACCCCGGGATTGACGCGAATCAGCTCTTCGGACCCTAGGCTGAATTTCCGGGCAAGGTCGTACAGCGTGTCTTCGTACACCGTCACTACCGTCTGATCCTCGCCCACGATGGAATCAGTGCCCGGTTTGGGGATGGTGTAGACCGTGGCCTGCGCTAATTGCGCGGCGCCGAAGGTGAAAAAGAGTGCGCAGGCGGCCGCCTTGAGGGGTAGGCTGCGCGTCGAAAAAGCGAGTTTAGTGATGGTTTTCACCGGCTTAGCGTAGCACGGACTAGGCACTCACTTCGACCGGCAGGAAACACTGTAGTTCCGCGTGCCGCCATGTTAGGAATGTGGCTTCGCGGGATGACAACAGGAGACGAAGAAGAATGAGTGCAGCAACCGATGAGATTGGCAGCGTTAAGTCCGTTCCCCAATTACGGACCGGCGCGCTGGGTCTAGTCGAAATCATCGGGCAATCCTTGGCGGCCATTGCGCCCACGCTGACGCCGGCTCTGAATGTGACCGTGGTGGCGGGGCTCGCGGGCATCGGCTGCTGGATGGCGTACTTCATCGGCACCATCGGCGTCGTCATCGTGGCGGCGAGCGTAG
>Ga0302311_10008903_pt1 | contig 10077 bp, 5 predicted proteins | sample III_Palsa_N1_3_FD_200449 | JGI IMG/M metagenome (GOLD analysis project Ga0302311, IMG submission 200449) | Peat permafrost microbial communities from Stordalen Mire near Abisko, Sweden - III_Palsa_N1_3 | ecosystem: Environmental > Terrestrial > Soil > Palsa > Peat permafrost | place: Sweden...
GCGACGCGCACCAGATCGAGGACATCTGGCAATTTCTTTATCGCGGCGCCTATTGGCGGCGCGGGCCGGTGACCATGTCGGCCATTGCCGCCGTCGACATGGCGCTGTGGGACATCAAGGCCAAGGTGGCGGGATTGTCGCTCTACCAGCTGCTGGGCGGCGCCTGCCGCGAGGGCGTGATGGTCTATGGCCACGCCAATGGCGAGACGGTGGAGGAGACGCTTGCCGCCGCCGAGCGCTACAAGGCGGAAGGCTATCGCGCGATCCGCCTGCAATCGGGCGTGCCGGGGCTGAAATCGACCTATGGCGTGTCGAAGGACAAATATTTCTACGAACCGGCCGATGGGGACCTTCCGAGCGAAAATCTGTGGTCGACACCGGCTTACCTCACCAGCGTGCCCGAGCTGTTCGCCGCCGCGCGTGACCGGTTGGGCTGGGACGTGCATTTGCTGCACGACGTGCATCACCGCCTGACGCCGATCGAGGCGGCGCGGCTGGGCAAGGATCTCGAACCCTATCGGCTGTTCTGGCTGGAGGATGCGGTGCCGGCGGAAAACCAGGAAAGCTTTCGCCTGATCCGCCAACACACCACCACCCCGCTGGCGATCGGCGAGATCTTCAACCGCATCTGGGACGCCAAGGGGCTGATCGAGGAGCAGTTGATCGATTATATCCGCGCCACCGTGGTGCATGCCGGCGGCATCACCCATCTGCGGCGCATCGCCGCCCTGGCCGATCTCTACAACGTCAAGACCGGCTGCCATGGCGCCACCGATCTCTCGCCGATCTGCATGGCGGCGGCGCTGCATTTTGACCTGTCGATCCCTAATTTCGGCATCCAGGAATATATGCGCCACACCCCCGAGACCGACGCCGTGTTCCCGCATGCCTACAGCTTCGAGAACGGCTTCATGCATCCGGGCGATAAGCCCGGCCTCGGCGTCGATCTCGACGAGGCGTTGGCGGGTCGATATCCCTACAAGCGGGCCTATCTGCCGGTGAACCGGCTCGAGGACGGGACGATGTTCAATTGGTGAGCCGGTAAAGAAAGGGCCGGCGCTTTCGCGCCGGCCGAGGCTGGGGGGACACTCGCTGAAATAAACGTCAGAAGGATCCGCGCACGCCGAGCAGGAACTGACGGCCGGAATAATAGTAGGCGTGCACGGCGTTCTCGTACCCGTCGATGGTCCGCTGCGTCGCGCCGGTCAGGTTGAGCGCGTTGAAGGTGAACAGCATGTTCTGCACCCAGGGCGATTCGTAGCTGGCCGACAAATCGAGCATCCCGAGCGGATCGGTGAAGTAATGGCTCGGCTGTCCATTGGCCAGGGCGGCGTAGCCCGTCGGACCATCGTCGGTCTTGTCGGTCCAGACATAGGTCACATGGATCGACATGCCGTAATTCTCGTAATAGCCGCCCAGATTGTAGGTATTGGGGGCGACACCGTAGAGGAAGCCGGTCGGATCCGCGTTGACATGGGTGTAGTTGGCCGTGAGCCCGGCGCCCTTGGTCAGGAAGTCGAGCGGCTGGTTGTACAGCAGTTCGACGCCGTCGATATGCAGATGCTGGCTGATATTGACCTGCTGGCTGACCAGGATCGGCGCGTTGACGCCGCCGTTCAGCGCCAGGCCCTGCTGCTGCAGCGCCGTGATCGAGCTGTAGGGGATGCCGAGCGAGCTGAACGGCACGGTGCTGAAGGCGTTGGTGGTGAAGCCCGAGATCACCTTGTGGAAATAGGTGGCGCCGATCACGCCCGCCCCGCCGGTATAATATTCGGCGCCGACATCGACATTGTTGGAGAAGAACGGCTGCAGGTTGGGGTTGCCCTCGGTGGCGGTCTGGCCGGCCGGGTCGGTGTAGGACAGGCCGGGCAGCAGCGCGTTCGGATTGGGGCGGGTCATGGTTTTCGACGCGGCGAGGCGCAGCACCAGATTGTCGGTGGCGTCGACGGCTAGGTTCGCCGCCGGCAGGATCGCGCCATAATTATGCTTCAGGTCGACCCAGATCGACTGGCCGCCGATGGTCGATGCGCTCCCTACCGACTGGAAGGTCTCGACGCCGCGCACGCCGCCATCGAGACGAACGGGAATGCCGTAGATCTCGCGGGTGCCATCGAACTGGACGTAGCCGCCGCCGGTAGTCTCCTGGATCTCGCCCGACCCGCCATTGCCGCCGAACTGCGACGAGGTGACGTAAGGGGCCGAGGCGTTCAGGTAGGCGACGTTCATCGCTTTGTTGATGACCGCGTAATTCGGCGTGACGAAGCCGGTGTAGCCGGCCGACGAGATGCCGGACATGTAGTTTCCGGTCGGACCGGTCAGCAGATACGAACTCGGAATCGCACCCGATACGCTCGGGGTCTCCCCGTAGTTCGCGATGGTCCGGGCCACGTCGTCATAGGCGCCGCCGACCTTGAGCGAGGTGCGGTCGTCGCCGAAGGTGACGTCCCAATGGGTGCCTTCGTCGTGGGTCTGGCGGCGGACCTGCTGAATACGCAGCGCGTTCCAGGTCCAGCCGGCGCTGGGATTGTCGAGCGGATTGCCGCTCACGCCCGGGAGCGACGCGGTGATGGTGGGAAAGCCGGTGGAGCTGTTGTTGCTGTAATTGACATTCATGAACGGCGAATTGAACAGGTACCCGTCATCGCTGCGGCGGAACAGGCTGTAATTATAGTCCAGCTGGCCGTTGATCTTGACCCAGTCGAGCGGCGTCCATTCCAGGGTCGGGTTGACATTGTAGAAGGCCGTCTCTTCGTGGTAAGGCCGCGCCTCCAGGAAGAACTGCGAGTTCAGGAAGGTGCCGCTGGTCACCACATTGTTGGGATCGACGGTCAGATTGACCGGCACGATGCCCGACGCGTTACCCGAATTGCGTACCGCCCAGTCCATGTCGAGGCGGTTGTACTGGTTGTCGGCGGAGGCCGACATCATGTCCAGCGCGATGCTCAGGTCGGAATTGGGGCGGGCTTCGAGAGAGACTATCTCGGTCAGGTAGTCGCGATGGCCGACCTCGCTCGTTTCGCGGCCCAGGCGGGGCAGGGTGGCGTTGGCCAGCTGGTTGAGGTTGAGGCCCGAGGTCGCCGCCTGGTTCAGCGGAGCACCGGCGACGAGGCCGTTCTGGCCTCCCGCTTCGGCCGGCACGGTGGTCGCCCAGTTGAACGAGGCGCTGCTGCCCGCGATCTGGGTGCCTGCGGCATTGGTGGCGCGGCCGGTGATCTGGCCGGCATTGCCGTCCTCATAGCCCTCGGTGGCGTAGTGATTGGAGCTGCCGGCGATGCCGACCAGCACGCCGAGTTTTTCGCCGAATGTGTCCGAGAGCAGGATCGAGCCGCGCGGGCTGCTGGTGCCCGTATTGTCGTGATAATCCTGCTGATAGGAATAGTTCAAATGCAGGCCGGGATGGTCGAAGGCGTGCGCGGCGCGCAGATCGACGACGCCGGCGGCGCCGCCTTCGAGTTGTTCCGCCTCGGAGGTCTTGTTGACGGTGATCTTGGTGAACAGTTCGGTCGGGAACATGTTCAGATCGACTTCGCGATTTGAGTTGCCCGAATCGGTGGTGCCGTCCGAGGCTACGGCGATTTGAGATCCGTTGAGAGTCACCTTGGTGAAGTTGGTGCCCAGGCCGCGGATCTGGATGTTGTAGCCTTCGCCGTCGACATCGCGGGTCAATTGCATGCCCGGCACACGGTTAATCGCCTCGGCGAGATTGAGGTCGGGAAACTTGCCGATATCCTCGGCGGACACCGAATCGGTGAAATTTGTGGCGTTTCGCTTGGCGTTCACCGCGTCCTCGAGGGATTTGCGCACGCCATAGACGACGACTTCCTCAGCGGCGTTGGCGTCGTCGGCGCCCGGGGACGGGGACTGCTGCGCCAGTACGGCCTGCACGGGCAGAAGTGCCGCGCACACGCTGCCGAGCAGCATCGACCTGAAGCCTGCCCGCAAAATCACTTTCTTCGACATACCCTTCCTCCCTTTCCGGAATGCCGCGTTCTCGGTGCGGCTTTGCTAAGGAAACCGGTGTCAGAAGAGGAGATTCGACTAATCGGCCGCGCAGCCTCCTGTCTTTCGGGCAGGATGACGGGCCGAAGGCTCGGAGCGCCGGGCCGAAAACGAACGTTACTCCCCTTGCCGACCCCGTTTCCGGTGTCGTTTCTTTGGCCACATTGTCCCCGTGGCTGCCGATACTCTTATGGTACCGGTCTCATGGCTAGATTGGCGACGATGAAAGGGGGTGTCAATCGGATTTTCACACTATAGTACCGTTAACAATTTCGCCTGGTCTGTGTTTTTGGGTCGAAACCCAGAAAACAAGCGAATGAAATCGGTATCATCTACCGATGGCGGTGCTGGAGAAAATATCGACTTAAGGGGACTGTTAGGGAACCGGCCCGGTGGATTCCCGCTTGATCAGGGCATGCGCAAGCAATTCCTCGGACGGCGCGCGCTTCTCATTATCGCGCAGGCGCTTGACCTCGGACAGCAGGAGATCGATGGCGCTGCGGCCCATGGCGGCGATCGGCTGGCGGATCGTGGTCAGGGCCGGATAGATGATCGAACTGATCGGCGTATCGTCGAAGCCGGTGACCGAGAGATCGCGCGGAACCTGCAGGCCGAGGCGGGTGGCGACCGCCACCGTCGCCGCCGCCATGTCGTCGTTGGCGGCGAAGATGGCGGTGGGGCGGTCCTTGCCGTGCAGCAGCTTTTCGGCCGCCGCCATGCCGGATCGGTAATCGAAGTAACCCTGCTGGATCAGGGCCGGATCCTGATCGATGCCGGCGTCGCGCAGCACGTCGAGAAAGCCCTGCAGGCGCTGATTGCTGACCGATTGGTTGGGGTGGCCCTTGATGAAGCCGATGCGGCGGTGGCCCAGCTCGAGCAGATGCTGCGCCATCTTGCGCGCCGCCTTGTAATTGTCGATGCGCACAGAGGCCCATTCTTCGCCTGACTGGCCGGAGGCGACCGCCACCATCGGCACATGGGCCTTCTCGATGCGGGCCAGGATCGAGCGCGTCTCGCACAAGGGCGGCGGCAGGATCAGGCCGTCCACGCCGCTGGACAGCAGGCGCTCGAGCGCGGCTTTTTCCGATTGCAGGGAGCTGCCGCATTGTTCGACTAAAAGCTGATGCCCGGTCTTGCGGCATTCATTGAGCGCGCCGAGCAGGAATTCACTCAGGAAGGCGGCGCTGGGGTTGGAGTAGAGCACGCCGATCCGGTAGTGATCGAGGCCGGCCAGGCTCCGCGCCACATGACTGGGCGAATAATTGAGCTTCTCGATCGCCGCCTGCACCGCGGTGCGGGTTTCCTCGGTGACGTTGTCGAGTTTGTTGATCACGCGCGAGACCGTCATCGGTGACACGCCGGCTGCCGCCGCCACGTCGCGGATGGTAATGCGCTGCGTATCGCCGCGGCGGCGCTTTTCCGTAGTTATCATCTGGAGTGTCTGCACCGAGCGGATGCCATGGAGCGATGATATGGGGCGGACGCGCGGCGGTCAATGGAGCGTTATGCCGTGCCGCAACAGAAAAAAGGGGCTTGCCTACGGGTGTGGTCTTTATGTTACCGGTATAATATTGTGAGCTCGTTTAGAAGAGGAGGTCCGGCTATGCATCGGCCTCCATCGGGAGAAGCCATATGTCGCAAGGGTCCAAGACGCTTCCTTTGGTGCTGACGGTGATCGCCACCCTGGGTGGTCTGCTGTTCGGTTATGATACCGCCGTCATTTCAGGGGCTATCGATTCGATCGACGCCAATTTCATTCTGCCGCTCGGATTGAGCGAGACGGCGCGGGACAATCTGTCGGGCCTGACCATTTCCAGTGCGCTGTTCGGCTGTATCATCGGCGGAGCGTTGGCGGGGCCGCTGGCCGACCGCTTTGGACGTAAACCGTCCTTGATCCTGTCGGCGCTGATGTTCCTGATCTGCTCGATCGGCTCGGCGATGCCTGAAATCGGGCTCGGCGCGGTCGGCTCCATGGGCCCCGATGCGCTGCTGCCCTTCAATATCTACCGCATCATCGGCGGCATCGGTGTCGGTATAGCGTCCATGGTCTCGCCGATGTATATCGCCGAGATCGCGCCCAAGGAAAGCCGAGGCCGGCTGGTCTCCTTCAACCAGATCGCCATCGTGGTCGGCATGGTCGGCGTCTATTTCGTCAACTGGACGATCGCGCGTCTCGGCGACGAAACCTGGCTGCACGCCTTCGGCTGGCGCTGGATGTTCGCCTCCGAGGCGATCCCCTCGCTGCTGTTCGCCGGCCTGCTGCTGCTGGTGCCGGATTCGCCGCGTTGGCTGGTGATGCGCCGCCGCGACGCCGAAGCCCGGACCGTGCTGGCCCGCCTGGGTGGCTCGGAGCAGGCCGACAAGGTGCTGGCCGAGATCGAGCAGAGCCTTGTGGTCCGCCATGAGCGCCTGTTCGCTTTTGGCGGCCTGGTGGTGGTCGTCGGCATCCTGCTGTCCGTGTTCCAGCAATTCGTCGGCATTAATGCGGTGCTCTATTACGCGCCGATGATGTTCCGCAATATGGGCGCCAGCACCGATAGCGCCCTGTTGCAGACGGTGGTGGTCGGCATCGCCAATGTGGCCTTCACCCTGGTCGCCACCGGCACCGTCGACCGCGTCGGCCGCAAGCCGCTGATGATCATCGGCGCCCTGGTGATGGCGGTGGCCATGCTGACGCTGGGAACCCTGTTCGCCGCCAATATGCTCGGTCTGATGGCGCTGCTGGCCATGCTTCTCTATATCGCCGGCTTCGCCTTCTCGTGGGGACCGGTGGTGTGGGTGCTGCTGGCCGAGATCTTTCCCAACGCCATCAAGGGCCGCGCCATGGGCGTGGCGGTGACGGCGCAATGGATCGCCAATCTGCTGGTGTCCTGGTCGTTCAAGGTGCTGGACGGTAATTCCGCCCTCAACGCCACCTTCAACCATGGCTTCGCCTATTGGGTCTATGGCGGCATGTCGCTGGTGGCGGCGTGGTTCGTGTGGCGCTGGGTGCCGGAGACCAAGGGGATGAGCCTGGAGGCGATTCAGGGGCTGTGGGGCCGCAAGGCGGGCGAGTCCGTCGGCAACGAGGTAACTCAGGCTCCATAACCAACCCGCGGGAGGGTGGGGACGGCGCCGTGCCGTCTGGCCGCTTGGCCGATGGCGCGGCGCCGGTTACTTTGGAGCGCTTCAGTTTTAGACTGAAGCGCTCCAAGTCTATGCATGTACGAAAAAGCCCCGCTTTTTCGTGGCTCAAGCGCCGCTCGGGCTTAAGAGTTTTTCTGCTTCTTGTTTCCATTTAAATGCGAAAAACTCTAGGAATGACCGAACCCCTCATCCGCCCATACCGCCCTTCAGATGCCTCCGCCCTGTGGCAGGTAATCGCCCCCCCGATCGGCACTGGCGAAACCTACGCCTTGCCGCGCGACATGACCGAGAGAGAGGCCCTGACCTGGTGGACGGCCGGCGATCATCAGGCCTATGTCTATGAGCGCGACGGCGAGATCCTCGGCAGCTATTTCATCCGGCCCAATCATCAGGGCGGCGGCAGCCATGTCGCCAATGCCGGCTACGCCACCCGCCCCGACGCGCGGGGGCAGGGAATCGCCCGAGCCATGTGCGAGCATTCGCAGGAACAGGCGGCGGCCCAGGGCTTCCGCCTGATGCAGTTCAATTTCGTGATTTCCAGCAATGTCGGCGCTGTCACCCTGTGGCAGCGCTGCGGCTTCGCGATCGTCGGCACCGCGCCGGAGGCGTTTCTGCACCCCCGGCTCGGCTATGTCGACGCTCACATCATGGCGAAGCGTTTGAGCTCGTAAGAACGGGGGCCTTCCAGCCACCGCCCATCGCCTGCAGCAGCGCCACCGTGGTGGTGAGGCGGCTCTGGCGGATGGTCAGCGCCGACTGTTTGGCCGTCAGCGCCGCCGCCTGGGCGGTGACGACGCTGGTATAGGCCACCGTGCCGGCGCGGTACTGGTTGGTGATCAGCCGCTCGGCCTCGTCGGCGGAGGCGACCGCGCGGTTCTCGACCTCTTCCTGCTTGGCCAGCTGGGTCAGATTGACCATGTCGTCCTCGACCTGCTGGAAGGCGGTCAGCACCGTCTGGCGATAGGACGCGACCTGGCCGTCGAAATTGGCTTTAGCCTGGGCGACCCCGGCATCGCGGGCGCCCCAATCGATCACGGTTTCGCTCAAGTTCGGCCCGAACGACCAGACATTGCTGCCGGCGCGCAGCAGCTTGTCGAGGCTCTCGCCGGTGCGAGTGAAGGAGGCGTCGAAGGTGAGGTCGGGGTAATAGGCGGCGATGGCGACGCCGACCTGGGCGTTGGCCGCCGCCATCTGACGCTCGGCGGCGGCGATGTCGGGGCGGCGTTCCAGCAGGGCCGACGGGACGCTGACCGGCGTTACCGGCGTGTCGGCCAGGCTGTCGACCGCCGCCACGCTGAATTCGGCCGGCGCCTTGCCGACTAGGGCAGCCATCGCATGGTCGAGCTGGGCGCGGGTGGTCACGGTCGCGATCGCCAGGCTGCGCGTGCTTTCCAGCTGGGTCAGCGCCTGGTCGACGTCCGACTTGGCGGCGGTGCCGGCCTTATACTGATTCTCGGTGATCTTGAGGCTGCGCTCATAGGCCACCACCGTGGCGTCGAGCAGGCGCTTCAATTCGTCGGCGCCGCGGAGAGAGAAATAATCGCTGGCCAAGGCGGCCTGGGCGGTCAGGCGGGCGGCGGCCAGCTGGTCGTTATCGGACTCGGCGGTGGCCTGAGCGGCCTCCAGCGTACGGCGCAGCTTGCCCCAGACGTCGATTTCCCAGCTCAGAGTTCCCCCGGCGCTGAAAGTGTTACCAATCGCGCTGACCTTGCTGGCGGAACCATAGGTGCCGGCGGTTTCCTTCGAGCGGGTCATGCCGGCGGTGGCGCCGACCGTCGGGAACAGGGCGGCATTGGCCTGGTCGGCGGCGGCGACGGCGGCGCGCCAGGCTGCTTCGGCCTGGGCGACGGTCTGGTTCGAGACGGTCACGTCCTTCTCCAACTGGTCCAGCACCGGATCATTGAAGATCGCCCACCAATTGGGATCGGAATCGACCGATTTCGGCTCGGACACCTTCCAGCCTTCGGCCTCCTTGTAGGCGGCCGGCGTCGGCGCGCTGGGCCGTTCATAGTCCGGGCCGACGGCGCAGGCCGACAGCAGCAGGGACAGGGTCAACAGCGAAGGTTTGGCGAAGCGGTTCATCAGGCTATTCCTGGCTTGGCGGTGGTCCGCGGGCGCCGGCGGCGCAAGCGATCGAGGGTGAGATAGACGACGGGTGTGGTGTAGAGGGTGAGGATCTGGCTGACCAGCAGGCCGCCGACGATCGAGATGCCGAGCGGCCGGCGCAGCTCGGCGCCGTCGCCCTGGCCGAGCGCCAGCGGCAGCGCGCCGAGCAGGGCCACCATGGTGGTCATCATGATCGGGCGGAAGCGCAGCAGGCACGCCTGATAGATTGAATCCTCGCTCGACAGGCCATGGGTGCGTTCGGCGTCGAGCGCGAAATCGATCATCATGATGGCGTTCTTTTTCACGATGCCGATCAGCAGCAGCACGCCGATCAGCGCGATCAGCGAGAATTCGGTGTTGCAGATCAGCAGCGCCAGCAGCGCGCCGACGCCGGCCGAGGGCAAGGTGGAGAGGATCGTCAGCGGGTGGATGTAGCTCTCATAAAGCACGCCCAGCACGATATAGACCGCCAGCAGCGCCGCCGCGATCAGGATCGGCAGGGTGCCTAAGGAATCCTGGAAGGTGCGGGCGGTGCCGGCGAAGGTGCCATGCACGCTGGCCGGCATGCCGATGCGTCGTTCGGCGTCCTCGATGGTCGCCACCGCATCGGACAGCGACTTGCCCGGCGGCAGGTTGAAGGAGAGGGTGGTGGCGACGAAATGGCCCTGATGGTTGACGGCCAGCGGCGTCGTGCCGGGCTGGTAGCTCGAGAACGAGGCCAGCGGCACCATGGTCTCGGTCGAGGTGCTGACCGCGGCGCCGGACGAGGCCGAGCTTTTGCCCGAGGCGGCCAGCGCGTTGTTGGCGGCGTTGCGGGCCGAGTCGGTGGCCACCGAGGCAGCGGTC
>Ga0302311_10008909_pt1 | contig 10072 bp, 7 predicted proteins | sample III_Palsa_N1_3_FD_200449 | JGI IMG/M metagenome (GOLD analysis project Ga0302311, IMG submission 200449) | Peat permafrost microbial communities from Stordalen Mire near Abisko, Sweden - III_Palsa_N1_3 | ecosystem: Environmental > Terrestrial > Soil > Palsa > Peat permafrost | place: Sweden...
GCCCAGGTCCTCTGTTGCGGCGCCGACGAGGCCGAGGTGGCGGCGCGGGCCAAGGCGATCGGGCGTGAGGTCAGTGAGCTGCGGACCAACGGCGTGGCCGGGACGCCCGACGAAGTGCTCGAGCGGCTGGGTGCCCTCGGGGCGGCCGGCGCCACCAGGGTCTACCTCCAGGTGCTCGATCTCCACGATCTCGATCACTTGCGGCTGATCAGCGAACGCGTGCTGCCGCATCTTGCTTGAGGACGGGACCATGACATCGACCGTGCGCGGCGCAGTTGCTCCCACCGACGCGGCTCCCGGTGTACCGGGAGCGCCGGGCGGACCGGGAGCGGTCCCGCCGGTGGTCGACACGTCCGCGCTCGATACGGCCGTGCGAGAGGTGGCGGCGCAGGCCGAGGCCTGGGCGGCCATGCCGGCGGCGGCGCGGGCGGATCTGCTCGACCAGGTGTTGCGCGACACCATGGCGGCGTCGGACGACTGGCTCGCCGCCGCGTGTGCGGCCAAGGGCCTGCGCCCGCGGTCGACCGAAGCGGGAGAAGAGTTGTTCGCCGGCGTCGGCACGCTGGTCCGGATGACGCGGCTCTTTCGTGACGCGCTGCGCCAGATCGCTGAGGACGGCCGGCCTTCGTTTGCCGGCCCGGTCACGGCGGCGCCCGACGGCAGGCTGCGCGTCCGGGTGTTCCCCGCCACGGCCTACGACCGCGTCCTTTTCCCCGGCACCACGGGCGAGGTCTGGATGCAACCCGGCGTCACGACCGCCGAGCTCGAATCGGAGCAGGCGGCGGCCTATGGCGACCCGGCGGCACACGCCGGCGTCGTGCTCGTGTTGGCGGCGGGCAACGTGGCCTCTCTCGGCCCCCGCGACGTCCTCTCCAAGCTGGTGGTCGAGGGCAAGACCGTCGTGATGAAGGCCAACCCGGTCAACAACTATCTCGTCCCGCACTGGAACCGGGCCCTGGGCGCTCTGGTGCGGGCAGGTGTGTTGCGGATCGTCGACGGCGGCGCCGACGTGGGGCGCTACCTGACCGCGCACCCGCTCATCGACACGGTGCACATCACCGGGTCGGACAAGACCTATGACGCCGTCGTCTTCGGCACCGGCGCCGAAGGGGCGCGGCGCAAAGCGGCGGACGAGCCCGCGCTGGACAAGCCGGTGACGGCCGAGCTCGGGAATGTCTCACCCGTGATCGTCGTCCCGGGTGCCTGGTCCGGTGGCGAGTTGCTGTATCAAGCAGAGCACGTGGCCACGATGTTGGTGAACAATGCGGGCTTCAACTGCCTGGCCGCACGTGTCATCGTGACCCACGCCGACTGGCCCCAACGCGACGCGTTCCTCGGTGCCCTGACCCAGGTGTTGGGAGAGATCACGACGCGCCGGGCCTACTACCCCGGAGCGGCCGATCGGCTCGCCTCCTTCGTAGCCGCCCATCCCGAAGCCGAGAGCCTCGGTTCGGGCCCGCCCGACGCGCTGCCGTGGACCTTCATCCGTGATGTCGCGCCGGGACGGACCGACGACATCTGCTTCAACGTGGAGTCATTCGTCGGCGAGTGTGCGGAGACGTCGTTGACCGCGCCTACCGTGGCCGCGTTCGTCGACGCCGCCACCGCGTTCTGCAACGACGTGGTCTGGGGATCGCTGTCGGCCACGATCCTCGTCAGCCCCGCCTCGTTGCGTGATGCCGCAGTGTCCGACGCGGTGGACCGAGCTGTGGCTGACCTGCGCTACGGGTCCATCGGGGTCAACATCTGGCACGCCATGGCCTTCGCCATGGGGAACACCACGTGGGGTGCCTTCCCGGGCCATGCACGCAACGACATCGGTTCGGGCTGCGGCGTCGTGGGTAATGCAGCGATGTTCGCTCGACCCCAGAAGTCCGTCGTGCGGGGCCCCTTCCGGTCCCGTCCCAAGCCGACCTGGTTCGCCACGGCGACGGGGTCGTTCGAGCTCATGCGGCGCGCCGTCGCTTTGGAAGCGGACCCGGGTGCGGCAAAGATCCCCGGCGTGCTGGTGGCCGCGTTGCGCAGCTGAGCGGATGCGGCGGATGCGGCGGCCCAGGTGATGGGGCGGCCCGGGCCGGCCGGGGACGCCGAGAACGAGCGGCGTGGTCCGAGACGACGTGGTCAGAGGCGGAGTGGTCACAGACGACGTGGTCAGAGCCGACCGGTGTGAGACGGAAGGTGGGTCGGTCTGACCGTGGTGGAGGACGGTGGACGCCCCCGGCCCGGCGAGGTCCCCGTACCGGTTTCGCCGCCGCCACCACCACTGCCGAGCGCGATGCGGGCCAGCGTGTCGCCGCCCACCGCGATGCACGTCCGCACGCTCGGGCACGCGAGCGCGGTCAGCGGTAGCGGCGTGTACGCGGTCGTCGAGGCCGTGAAGGCCGTCTTGCCGTCGTGGCGTTGCGACACCGCGCCGGTGCCGACGGGGGGTGTGCCGATCCACTTGGTGCCCACCATGACGCAGACGCGCGGTGACGGGCAGTCGACCCCGTAAACGTCGTCGATCGAGTTCGAGCGCGACGTGCGGGTCCAGGTCTGCCCCCCGTCGTCGCTCTCGAGCACAGCACCCTTGGCCGGGACGACGGCGCTGACCGTGGTCGAGGTGGTGCCGGCAGCAAGACACGAGGTGAAGGTGATGCAGATCGCACTCTGCAACAGGCCGGTTCCCGCGGGTACGTCGGCGGCGGTCCACGTTGCGCCGCTGTCGATGCTCAGCACGATCGCGCCCTGTCCGTGCCCGGTTGTCGTCGCCGTGAACCCGTTCACCAGACAGAGCGTGCCGCCGAGGCACGAGAGGCCGCCGGCGTCCTGCAGGCCGGCGGGCAGATCGCCTTCGCGTTCCCAGGTGCGCCCGAAATCCGTCGAGCGGGCGGACCAGAACGTGGTGCCGTCGCTGGCGATGACCGTGCAGTCGGTGGCACTCGGGCACGCCACGCTGGAGACGACAATGGCTCCCGCCGGTGGCGGGACCTCGTCCCACGTTGCACCGGCATCGTGCGTCGTGAGCACGACGCCGGCCGACGCCGAATCGTTCAAACCGACGGTCATGCACAGGTTGTCGCTGGGGCACGAGATCCCCTCGAGCGCCGGGGTCGATGGCAGCGCCAGCGGCTCCCCGGCCCAGGATCGGCCCCCGTCGGTCGTAGCATCGATAACGAGCGCCAGGGTCGCCGGCACGGAGGTGGAGGTGCCCGTTCCGGCAGCGGCCGTCGGGGCGGGGCCCGACCCGGGACTACCGACGGCCCAGCAGTGCTCGGCGTCGGCGCAGGAGACCGCATCGAGCTGACCGGTTCCCGTCGGGGCTGGCTGCCCGATCACGGTCGGGGTCCGGGCCGGCTGGCCGAGGACGCGGTTCCGGTTCGAGCTGGCCGCGGAGGCGGAATTGGCGCCAGCGGCCACGCACACCCCCAGTGTCACCAGCAGCGCGACCCGATGGAGGCCACCAACCCGCAGGGCGCGCGGGCGTCGTCGGGAAGGGTTGTTGGGCACCGCGCGAGGACAATAGTGGTGGGTTCGCCGATTCTCGATGCACGGTTGGCTACCCTCGCTTCCGTGAACTGGGTCGATCTGCTGATCATCGGATTGATGCTGCTCGCCGCCATTGAAGGGCTCCGACTCGGTGCGCTCACCCAGATCCTCACGTTTGGCGGCTTCTGGCTCGGCCTTCTTGTCGGCACGCTGGCGTGGGTACCTGCGCTGAAGTTCATCCATCATCCCAACGAGCGGGACGGTCTCACGGTGGCCGCGGTCCTGTTCACCGCCGGTGCGTTTGCCCTGGTGGGGCGCCTCATCGGGACGTACGGCAACGTCACCCTCCGCCGCCTTCATCTGGCGAGCGTCGACGCCGCACTCGGCGTGGGCGTGGCGGTGATCGCCGTCCTGTTGTCCACCTGGCTGGTGGCCGGCGTGATCTCCTCGCCGAACAGCCGGTTCACCTGGCTCAGTTCCGCCGTGGCCCGTTCTGACATCCTCCACTCGGTGGACCGGATGCTGCCCCACGCGCCCCCAGTGTTCAGTGACCTGCAGAACTATCTCAACGAGCAGGGGTTCCCACAGGTCTTTTCCACCTTGATCACCCCGGCAACGAACTCGGTCACCCTTCCGACCGGGAGCGCCGCCCGATCCCTGGCCCAACCGGCGATTTCCTCGACCGTCAAGATCCTCGGGACCGCCTGCGGCGACGAGCAGGAGGGTTCGGGCTTCGTGGCCGGCAAAGGCCTGGTCGTGACCAACGCCCACGTCGTGGCCGGAGAGTCGAGCACCCAGGTCGTGGTGGCGGGGAGTTCGTATCGGGCCACGGTCGTCCTGTTCGATCCCGCATTCGATCTGGCGATCCTGCGTACGAACGCGCCGCTCGGACCGATACTGACCATCGATCCCGACACGGTCGGGCGGGGCACGCAGGCGGCCATACTCGGGTACCCCGAGAACGGGTCGCTCACGTTCGGCCCGGCCGGTATCTCCGACCAGGTCACTGCGATCGGCAAGGACATCTACAACCAGGGCGCGGTCACGCGCGGTGTCTACGAACTCGATGCCAATGTACGACCGGGCAATTCCGGTGGGCCGGTGGTGATCGCCGGTGGTGAGATCGTCGGTGTCGTGTTCTCCCGCTCCACCATTTATGCCAACTTGGGCTATGCCTTGACGTCGCCGGGTGTTCTGGCCCGGGTACACCTGGCCGCAACGCGACAGGCACCGGTGAGTACTCAGAAGTGCGCCGCGGCGTAGGAAGGGCAGAATGAGACCATGACGCAGCGCATCGAGGACTACGCCGTGATCGGGGACCTGCACACGGCCGCCATCGTGGGCTTGAACGGATCGCTCGATTGGCTCTGCCTGCCCCACTTCGACTCCCCGTCGTGCTTCTCACGGCTCCTCGGGGACGAATCGCACGGCTTTTGGCAGCTGGCTCCGGCAGGAGGAGAGGCGAGCATCGTGGCGACGCGCCGTCACTACCGCGAGGACTCCCTCGTCCTCGAGACCGAGTTCGACACGGCGACCGGCACGGTGCGCATCACCGACTGCATGCCCATGCGGGACACCCATCCCCACGTCGTCCGGCTCGTCGACGGCATTTCGGGTTCGGTCGACATGCACATGGACCTGGCGGTGCGCTTCGACTACGGCGAGATCGTGCCGTGGCTCACATCGTCCGACGGGTTGATCCGCATGACGGCCGGCCCCGACGCGGTCGCATTGTGGCACCTGGTCGACCCCGTCGGCCACGACCTGCACACGGTGGCCGACTTCACTGTGGACAAGGGGCAGCGCTTCCCCTTCACCTTTGTCTGGTTCCCGTCCCACGAGGAGCCACCACCACCACTCGACGCCTTTTACGCCATCAACCTGACGGACGCCTACTGGAAAGAGTGGGCGGCCATGTGCACTTATGAAGGCCCTTACCGCGAGGCCGTGGTGCGCTCGCTCATCACGCTCAAGGCACTGACCTATGAGCCGACCGGCGGCATTGTGGCGGCGGCGACGACATCGCTTCCCGAAGCCGTCGGCGGAAGCCGTAACTGGGACTACCGCTACTGCTGGTTGCGTGATGCCACGCTCACGTTGGAGTCGCTCATGCGCGGGGGCTACTTCGATGAGGCCATGGCCTGGCGCGACTGGCTGCTCCGGGCCGTCGCCGGTGACGTCTCGCGCCTGCAGATCATGTACGGACCATCCGGCGAGCGCCGCCTGGACGAGTGGGAAGCCCCGTGGCTCCCGGGCTACGAGAACTCTGCCCCGGTCCGGATCGGCAACGCGGCCTCGGGTCAATACCAACTGGATGTGTACGGCGAGGTCATGTCGGCCCTGTATGCCTCGGCACACAGTGAGGGCGTGCAGAGCAGGGCCGCCTGGGCCTTGCAGACGCAGCTCGTCGCCTTCCTCGAGACCGGATGGGACGAGCCCGATGACGGGATCTGGGAAGTGCGCGGCCCCCGGCGGAACTTCACGCATTCCAAGGTCATGGCGTGGGTAGCGGTCGACCGCGCCATCAAGACGCTCGAGGAGTGGCCCGACCTGGAGGGCCCCCTCGAAGAGTGGAAGAAGCTGCGGAACAAGATCTTCACCGAGGTGTGCGAGAAGGGCTACAACGAGAAGGTTGGTGCCTTTACGCAGTACTACGGCTGCGACCAACTCGATGCGAGCGTCCTCATGATCCCGCTCGTGGGATTCCTCCCCCCGACCGACCCCCGGGTGATCAGTACCGTCGAGGCGGTGCAGAAGGGGCTCGTCGAGGACGGGTTCGTGCTGCGCTACCGCACGGCCGACGACGGGGAGGTCGACGGGTTGACGGGTCGCGAAGGTGCGTTCCTGGCCTGCTCCTTCTGGTTGGTCGACTGCCTGCACATGATCGGGAGGACCGATGAGGCCGAAGCGCTCTTCGGGCGCCTCCTGGGGCTGCGCAACGATCTCGGCCTCCTCTCCGAGGAATACGACGCGGTGGACGGGCGTCTCGTGGGCAACTTCCCGCAAGCCTTCTCGCATGTGTCGTTGGTGAATTCGGCCTGCCGGCTCACGGGGCACGACTCGCTGGCCATCACCCAAGCGGACACCCAAGCGGCCACCCGCAGCCACAAGCTCGTCGACTACACGCTCGCCCGGTTTCCCACCATGGCGCGGCCACCGAAGCGAAAGCGGACGCACGTCACCCGGAACCGCGGCGCCGCCAAGCGTTGAGGCCCGGCCGGTCGCAGTGGCGGACGGAGTCGTCCGGGTGGGCGCAGTCCGGCCGACAACCGTCCCGTCGACAGCAGTTGCTTGAGCAGTCGCCGGACAGCAGGCACCAATGAGAAGAAGAGGAGCACCATGAAGGCACTCACCGTGATACCGCTCAAGGCCGACTCAGCCGAGCTCTCCGATATCGACGATCCCCCCGAGAGCGACGGCCCCGTGCTGGTGGAGACCCTGGCCGTCGGGATCTGCGGCACGGACGCCGAGATCCTCTCGGGAGCGTACGGGTGGGCCCCGCCCGGACGCGAGCGACTGGTTCTGGGCCACGAGTCGTTGGGTCGCGTCCTCGAGGCGCCGGCCGGCGGTCCGGTGAGCAAGGGCGATCTCGTCGTGGGAATCGTCCGGCGCCCTGACCCGGTTCCCTGTTCTAATTGCGCCGTCCTCGAATGGGACTTCTGCCGGAACGGCCAGTACACCGAGCGCGGGATCAAAGAGCACGACGGCTACCTCTCGGAGCGCTACCGGATCACGCCGGACTACGTGGTCAAGGTGAATCCGAGCTTGGGCATTCTGGGCGTGCTGCTCGAGCCGACGAGCGTGGTGGCGAAAGCCTGGGAAGAGGTGGACCGGGTCGGCGGCCGCGCCCACTGGGACCCCAAGACCGTACTGGTCACCGGGGCCGGGCCCATCGGCCTGCTGGCTGCGCTCATCGGTGTGCAGCGGGGGCTCGACGTGCACGTCATCGACCAGATGGCGTCCGGGCTCAAGCCCGACCTCGTGCGCGATCTCGGCGCGACGTATCACACGGGCACGATTGAAGACGCCTGCCCGAACCCCGACGTGATCATCGAATGCACCGGAGTCTCCTCACTGGTCCTCGACGCCATGACCCATGTCGGAACGGGCGGAGTCGTGTGCCTGACCGGGGTCTCGTCGGGTGGGCACCTCGTCGAGGTCGACGAAGGCGCCCTCAACCGGTCCATGGTGTTGGAGAACGTGGCGGTGGTGGGGTCGGTCAACGCCAACCGGCGTCACTATGAAGCCGCAGCCGTAGCACTGGCCGCAGCCGACCCAGCCTGGTTGGCCCGGCTGGTGAATCGGCGGGTCCCGCTGGCGCAGTGGCAGGAGGCGGTGAACCGCAAACCCGACGACGTCAAGGTCATCATCGAGGTGAACCCCGCGTGAGCGGCGTCCATCACCATGGGCACCACCATGGCGACGATCAGCCGCACGACCATGACCCGGCCAGTGGCGCCGTGCTTCCGGCCGTGCCGATGCCGCGCACCATCGCCCCGGGGGTACTCGAGATCGACACGCTGCTCGGTGGTTGGGAGCGGGTCACGGCCGGCTACCTGGTCGAAGGGTCGTCTCCCGTTCTCATCGAGACGGGGAGCCAGTCCTCGGTGCCCGTCCTCCTCGCCGCGCTCGAGAAAGTCGGCGTCGGAGCCCACGAGCTGGCGGGCGTGGCGATCACCCACATCCACCTCGATCACGCTGGTGGGGTGGGGGACGTGGCAAGAGCCTTTCCCACCGCCACCGTGTACGTCCACGAGAAAGGGGCACGCCACCTGGCCGATCCCTCCCGGCTCATTGCCTCGGCTGCGCTGGTGTACGGGCCGCTGCTCGACTCGCTCTACGGCCGGATGGATCCGACCGATGCCGAGCGCCTCCACGTGGTGGCCGACGGCGAGGAGATCGCCGTGAGCTCGAACCGGACGCTGGTGGCGGTGGACTCGCCCGGGCACGCCAAGCATCACGTGGGATTCCACGACTCGGAGAGCGGGGTCCTCTTCGCCGGGGACGCAGTCGGGGTGAAGCTGCCCGACGGTGGCGTCCTGCGCCCGGCCACCCCGCCGCCCGATTTCGACCTCGACCTGGCCCTCAACTCCCTGCAGAAGTTCGCGGCGCGGCGGCCCTCGGCCATCGCGCTGGCTCACTACGGGCTACTCGAGGCGCCCGCGGAACTTCTGGCCGAGGCGGAGGAGACGCTGTGTGCATGGGCCGAGACGGCCGAGTCGGCTTATCGGCAAGGGGCCGACATCGCCGATGCGCTCTCGGCCCGATTCGATGCGTCGCTCCAGGACGTCGATCCGGTGAACCGGGAGAAGCTGGAGACCTTGAACGGCGTCCACTCCAACGCGGCCGGGTTCCGCCGTTGGCTCGAGGGGCGCGACGCGACCACCTGACCGCTCAGCGAGCAGAATTCGACCATCTGACCGCTCAGCGAGCAGCTACTCGACCACCATCTTGGAGCGGAGCTCCTCCTGGCGGATCTCGAAGTCGTCGAGCGAGATGCGGCCGTCGGCCAGGTCCTCGTGTAGTGCGGCGAACTGCTCGAGAAGTCGGGTCTGGTCCACCACTTCCCCGTTCGACGGACCTGCATCGAGGTCGTCGGCGGCCTTGTCCTCGCGTCGGGACTGCCGATCATCCATCTTTGCCCGGGCCCGGTCCTTCTTGGCCTGATCCCGCTGCAGCTTGCCGAATGTCGAGCGTGCGCGTGCCATGGTTGACTCCTTTCCGGTCGTAGCGACGACCAGGTACTGCCGGCAGAGCGCCTGCTTTGCCGTAAAGACTCTCGTCAGGGATGCGACGGGCCGTCTCGACCCGATGGCGGAGGGAGTGGGATTCGAACCCACGGTACCCATGAGGCACAACGGTTTTCGAGACCGTCCGATTCGGCCACTCTCGCATCCCTCCAGAGGAGAGCCTAGTCGCTGGGACCTCGACTGGCGGGAGCGGGAGACGAAGAGAGCGGGCGTTTCCCCGCAAAGAACGAGGTGAGGAGCGCGCTGCATTCCGGTGCGCGCACGCCCGGGGTGATGGGCACTTCATGGTTGAGGCGGGGGTCGCCGCACAGGTTGTAGAGCGTGCCGCAGGCCCCGGCCCGGGGGTCGGATGCACCGAAGACGAGCCTCCCGACCCGAGCCGCCAGCAGCGCACCGGCGCACATCGGGCATGGTTCCAGGGTCACCACCAGGGTGACCTCGGTCAGCCGCCATCCGCCCATGGCAACGGCAGTTTCACGCAGAGCCAGGATCTCTGCGTGCGCCGTCGGGTCGCCCGTGAGCTGGCGTTCGTTGTGGCGAGCCGACACCACCTGCCCGTCGAGCAGCGTGACCGCGCCGACCGGCACGTCACCATGTGCCAGGGCATCGCGAGCCTGCCCCAGGGCGATAGCCATGGCGGCGTCATCGGTGAGAGGGGCGGACGGCATATGGCGGAGGCGGTGGGATTTGAACCCACGGTTGCTTTCACAACACACGATTTCCAATCGTGCCGATTCGGCCGCTCTCGCACGCCTCCGGGAGCGCAGCCCGGACAGGCTACCCGAGGGTGCTCCGCGTGGATCCGGCACTAACGTGCAGACTGTCGCCGCGCCGGTGCTGGGTGCGGTGGCCGG
>Ga0302311_10008915_pt1 | contig 10061 bp, 9 predicted proteins | sample III_Palsa_N1_3_FD_200449 | JGI IMG/M metagenome (GOLD analysis project Ga0302311, IMG submission 200449) | Peat permafrost microbial communities from Stordalen Mire near Abisko, Sweden - III_Palsa_N1_3 | ecosystem: Environmental > Terrestrial > Soil > Palsa > Peat permafrost | place: Sweden...
CCGCGGTCTTGAGCTTGGTGGTGTCGAGCCCGGTATTGGGCTCGGTGACCGCGAAGCACATCTTTTCCGCGCCGCTCAGCACCGGCGGGATCATGCGCGCCTTCTGCTCCTCGGTGCCGAACAGGTCGATCGGCTCGAGGCTGAACACCGGGCCGTGGATCGTCGAGGCCGCGGTCATCCCGCCGCCCGCCTCTGCAACCGCTTGCATCATGATCGCCGCCTCGGCGATGCCCAGCCCCGCGCCGCCGACCGCCTCGGGCATCGCGATGCCCAACCAGCCCGCATCGGCCATCGAGGCGTAGAAATCGTGCGGAAACTCGCCGCTGCGATCACGCTCCAGCCAATAATCGTCCGAATATTGCGCGCAATGCTTGAGGACGGCGTCGCGGATGTTGGCCTGATCCGGCGTGAGCGAAAAATCCACAGGTGCGCCTTCTTCCTTCGATCGATGCCAGCGCCGTAGCAGCCGGCCGCCGCCGCGCCAATTCAACGCCGGACCGATATCGGGCCAGCGATCCATAATGCGAATGGATCGACGGCGCGGCGCGCGCTAGCCGCAAGGCTCGAAGGGGAGAGACTGATGGGCAAGGGACCGCTCGCCGGGATACGCGTGGTGGATCTGACCGCGATGGTGATGGGACCCTACGCCACGCAGATCATGGCGGACATGGGCGCCGACGTGATCAAGGTCGAGACGCCCGCCGGCGACGGCACGCGCGACATCTCGGTCGGCCCCGCGCCACGGATGGGCGGCGTCTTCACCAACGTGAACCGCGGCAAGCGCAGCGTCGTGCTCGACCTGCGCACCGACGAGGGCAAGGCGGCGCTGCGTGCGCTGGTCGCGACCGCGGACGTCTTCATCCATGCCATGCGCGGCAAGGCGATCGCCAAGCTCGGCTTCGATTACGAGGCGGTCGCGGCGATCAATCCGGGCATCGTCTACACCAATTGCTACGGCTATAGCCGGCGCGGGCCCAATCGCGATCTGCCCGCCTATGACGACACGATCCAGGCCGAATGCGGCATCCCGCATGTCCAGCAATTGCTGACCGGGCGTGCCGATTTCGTCGGCACGATCATGGCCGACAAGATCGCCGGGCTGACCGCGCTCTACGCGACAACCATGGCGCTGTTCCACCGCGAGCGCACCGGGGAGGGCCAGGAGGTCGAGGTCGCGATGTTCGAGACGATGGCGTCGTTCATGCTGGTCGAGCACGCCAATGGCGCGATGTTCTCGCCGCCGCTGAGCGCCGCGCATTATCCGCGCGCGGTCGCCCCCAATCGCCGGCCGTACAAGACCAAGGACGGCTACATCGCCGCGCTGATCTACAACGACAAGCATTGGGCGGCGTTCGTCGGCGCGGTGCGGCCACCCTGGGCAGGCGACGACCTCAGGACGCTCGCGCAGCGCGCGGCGCGGATCGACGAGGTCTACGGCCGGCTCGCCGACATCTTCGCCGAGCGCACCACCGCCGAATGGCTCGATCTGCTGCGCGCGCTGCACATTCCCGCGTCGCCGCTCAAGACAACCGACGAGCTGTTCGACGATCCGCACCTCAACGCGTTCGGCTTCTTCGAGACGGTCGAGACACCGCACGGCCCGGTTCGCTTCCCCGGCATCCCGACCTGGTTCTCGGCGACTCCCGGCGCGGTCGCCGGCCCTGCGCCTGAACTCGGCGCAGATACGGCAGCGGTGCTGAGCGAGCTGAGCTTGCGCGCGGCGGGGCGCGAGACGGCCTAGAACGAAGCGATATCCTGCCATTTCCGTTCTCCTGCGAAAGCAGGAGCCCAGGTGGAGAGCCGCAGCGCCTGAAACCCTGGGCTCCTGCTTTCGCAGGAGAACGGCTCTCCCCACTCGCGCTTGCTCCCGTCCATCCTAGCAGGCGGTCTCATATTCGATGACGGTCGTGAAGCGCGCCTTGGCGCGATCGAACAGTTGCTCTTCGTCGCGCTTGACGTCGTCGGGCATCGCGTCGGCCTTCGCCGCGACGAGTACCGCATCGAAGATCGTGCGATCCTCGAACCAGACTTCGGTGATCACGTCATAGTCCATCTCGACCGGCGCGCCCGTCGCCGGATCGGGCAGCGGCTGGACATAGCGCCGCACATAATGCGTCACGCCCCGCATATATCGCGCGCAGAGCGGGACATGGCGGTTCTCATAATAGTCGCGAAACGCCTCGAGGGTCAGGCCGGGACGGCGCTTCATGAAGATCACGAGCTTGTAGGGCGGTTCCTGCACGATACGCTCTCCGTCATGGCTTTGCGCGCACCGAACCAGCGGCGGGCGGACGTGTCGAGGCCGGTCGCGCGATATCGCAGCGGCGTCGCGGTTGATCCGTGACAGCACGGTGCCGGATGATAAGAAAAGCCATGGATTTCCATCCCGACACCGAACGCCGCGACCTGATCGCCGAGGCCTTTTCACGGCCACTCGATGCGCTGCTGCCGCTCGCGAGACTGCACCGCACCGATGCGGAGGAACCGTGGGACGCGCTGGCCGAACTCGGCATCTTCGGGGTCGCGGCCGATCCCGAGATCGGCGGCGTCGGCCTGGGGCCGGCGGAGGAAGCGCTGCTGGCGATGGAGCTCGGCCGTCGGCTGGCGGGACCGCAGGTGCTCGCGACGCTGATGGCGGTTTACTGCGCGCCCGAAGACGCACGCGCGCAGATCGTCACCGGGGAAGCGCGTGTCGCACCCGCGGTGCTCGCGCGCGACGGCAGCCTGTGCGTGATCGACGGCGGGGATGCCGAGTGGCTTCTGGTCCGCCGCGACGGCACAGCGGCGCTGATCGCGGCATCCACGCTGTCCGGCCGGACCGCGTTGGACGACGCTCACTGGACCGCGCCGCTGACGATCGGCGCCTCCGCTGGATCCGACCTGGCCTGGGCGGGCGATAAGGCAACGCTGCGCATGCGTCTGATCGAGGCGGCAGCCCTGAGCGGCGTCGCTGCCTGCGCGAGCGAGATGGCAGTCGCCTATGCCGGGCTCCGCGAGCAGTTCGGCCACCCGATCGGGGCCTTCCAGGCGGTCAAGCATCACTGCGCCAACATGGCGATGGCGGCGATGGCGGCGCGCGATGCGACGACCTTCGCGGCGATCGCGATCGAGCAGGACCGCGCCGACGCCGCGTTCCAGGTCGAAGCCGCGCTGTTGCTCGCGATCGACGCGGCGCTCGGCAATGCGCGACGCAACGTGCAGGTGCATGGCGGCATCGGCTTCAGCGAGGAGGCCGACCCGCACCTCGTCGTCAAGCGCGCGCACCTGCTGGTCGAGGCGGCCGGCGGCGCCGATGCCGCAGCGGAACGCGTCGCGCGCGCCGCACCCCCGATGCTGCGCGAGGCCTGATCCGATGACCGACACTCCGCTGCTGTTCACGGTCGACGAAGGCGTCGCGTTGCTCACGCTCAACCGTCCGTACGAAGGCAATTCGCTGTCGCCGGATCTGCTCGTCGCACTCGAAGCGGCATGGGCGCGCGTCGACAGCGACGACGCGATCCGCGTCGCGGTGCTGACGGGTGCGGGCGAGCGGCATTTCTGCACGGGCGCTGCGGTCGGCGAACTGGAGATCGGCAAGGGCGGCTTACAGAACATCCCCTTCGCCGCCGCCAACCGTTTTTCGCCGCGGCAATGCGCGGTGAGCAAGCCGGTCATCTGCGTGCTCAACGGATTAGCCAACGGCGGCGGCCTGCATTTCGTCGCGGACAGCGACATAGTGATTGCCTGCGAACAGGCCGCGTTGATGGATTCGCACGTCAATGTCGGGCAGGTCTCGGCGCTGGAATCGCAGGGGCTCGCGCGCCGTGCCGGGCCGGGTAGCGCGCTGCTGCTCGCGCTCGCCGGCAAGGCGTATCGGATGCCCGCGGCGCGCGCCTACCAGCTCGGCGCGATCGACCTGCTCGAACCGACACGCGAGGCCGCGATGGCGCGCGCGATGGAATTGGCGCGCGCGATGACGCTCAACTCTCCCCAGGCGATGGCGCTGACCAAGCGCGCGATCTGGGCGTCGACCGAGATGCCCGATCCGCAGGCGCTGAACTATGCGTGGGAGTTGCTCAAATCGCACTGGGCGCACCCCGATTTCTGCGAAGGGCCGACCGCCTTCGCAGAGAAACGCGCGCCCGTGTGGAATGCCGATCCCAACGCGCGGAGCTAGACATCGCGCGCGCGATGAGAGGGGCTGCGGGGAAGCGCCCGCCTATCCGCCGCAGTTGCTCCTCCCCTATCAGTATCGCATAACAAGCGGGATCGATCGTCCATGGAGCAGCGCAAGACAGCCATCGTCACCGGGGCCGGATCGGGCATCGGCCACGCGCTTTCGCATGTGCTCGCGCGTCGCGGCATCGATATCGTCGGCGTCGGCCGATCGCGCGAACCGCTCGAAGCATTGAAGGCCGAGCTGACGGGCATCGCCGAGGTCGAGATCGTCACCGCGGACATCGCCGACGACGATGCGCCTGCCAAGGCGGTAAAGGCCGCGATCGATCGCTTCGGACGGCTCGACTATCTCGTCAACAATGCGGGCGTCGGCAAACCCTTCCCTGTCGACGAAACCAGCGACGAGGTGCTCGACTATTTCCTCGGCGTGCATCTGCGCGCCCCCTTCCGCTTCTGCCGCGAGGCGCTCGGCGCGATGGGCGACGGCGGCGCGATCGTGAACGTCGCCTCGACCTTCGCGGTGATCGGGGGATTACGCGGCGGCGCCTATTCGGCCGCCAAGACCGGGCTGATCGGCCTCTCCAAGCATATGGCCGCGCAATATGGCCCGCGGGGCATCCGCACCAACGTCGTGGCGCCGGGTGTGCTCGAGACGCCGATGACCGCCTATGCGTGGGAAAATGCGGTGTTCAAGCGGATGAACTTCGACATGACCCCGCTCAATCGCACCGGCACCGCCCACGATGCCGCGCACGCGATCGCCTTCCTGCTCTCCGACGAGGCGCGTTTCATTACGGGCCAGGTGCTGGTCGTCGACGGCGGCTGGTCGTCGACCAAGTTTTTGGCACCGCATGCGGTGACCGCGGTGCCGGTGGACGCCCAATAGGCGATGGGCGAGCGGCGTTCCCTGCACGGCTGGTCGATCCGCTGGGATGCCGCGCGCGCCGCGGATGCGCGCGCGCGCGGATTGTGGATCGACGAGACCGTGGCGGAGATCGCCGCGCGCAAGGCGCAGGACGAGCCCGATACCGTGCTGCTCGTCGATGGCGAGCGACGGATCGATGCGGCGACGCTTCATGCCGAGGCGAGCGCCGTCGCGCAGGCGCTGCGCGCGCGCGGGTTCCGGCCCGGCGACACGCTGTCGTTCATGCTGCCCAATTGGCACGAGGCGGCGATCGTCTATCTTGCCGCGACGCTGGCAGGGCTGGTCGCGCACCCGATCGTGCCGGCGCTGCGCGACCACGAGGTCGGCTTCCAGCTTCGCGACAGCCGCAGCCGGATGATCTTCGTGCCCGCCGCGTTCCGCGGTTACGACTATCCCGCGATGATGCGGCGGGTGAACGCCGAGTTGGCCGAGCCGCCCGAAGTCGTCGTGCTGCGCGGCGACGCTGCGGGGTTCACGACCTACGCCGCGCTGCTCGCGCATGAGGGTGCCGCGCCGCTCCCCAAAGTCGATCCCGACAGCGTCAAGATGCTGATGTATACCTCGGGCACGACGGGCCGGCCCAAGGGCGTGCTGCACAGCCACAACTCGCTGCACGCACTGGTGACGCAGCTTCACGAGCATTGGCGTGCGGGCGCGGGTGATGCCTTCTTCGTCCCCTCGCTGATCAGCCACATCGGTGGATCGATCTACGCGTTCGAGATGCCGCAGCTGTTCGGCACGCGCGCGGTGCTGCAGGAAAGCTGGGACGCGCACGCTGCGGTAGCGATCATGCAGGCCGAGGGCTGCACGCACATGGCGGGTGCCACGCCTTTTCTCGACGCGCTGCTGAACGCCGCGCGCGAGGCGGACACCACCCTGCCCGCGCTCAAAGTGTTCATCTGCGGCGGGGCTTCGGTGCCGCCGACGCTGATCCGCGAGGCGAACGGCTATTTCGAGAACGCCGTCGTCAGCCGCGTGTTCGGATCGACCGAGGTGCCCGTCACCACGGTCGGCTCGATGCAGCCCGGCGACCTCGATCATGCCGCCGAGACCGACGGCCGGATCGGCATTGCCGAGGTCCGGCTCGTCGATCCGCAGGGCAGGATCGCGGACGGGGGCGAGGTGCTCGCGCGCGGGCCGCAGATGCTGGTCGGCTATCTCGCCGAGGAGCAGGAGCAGGGCGCGTTCGACGCCGACGGCTTCTTCCGCATGGGCGATCTCGCCCGACGCGTCGACGGCGACTATCTCGTCGTCACCGGGCGCGCGAAGGACATCATCATCCGCAACGGCGAGAATATCGCGCCCAAGGAGATCGAGGACCTTCTCGTCCAGCACCCCGACATCGCCGACGTCACGATCGTCGGCCTGCCCGATCCGCGCACCGGCGAGCGCGCCTGCGCGGTGATCGTGCCAAGAAACGGCGCCAACCCGGACGTTGCCGCCCTGAAAACCTTCCTCGACGGCTACCGCCTCGCTCGCTTCAAGATCCCCGAACAGGTGGAATATCGCGACACGCTCCCGCGCAACGCAGCGGGCAAGGTGCTCAAGCATGTCGTCCGCGACGCGCTGCTCGCCCCCGCCGGACCGGAGGCCTGAGGCATGGAGTTCGGCTGGACCGAGGAACAGCTCGCCTACAAGGCACGAATCCGCGCCCTGCTGACACGCGCGCTGCCCGACGACTGGGAGCAGATCGCGCTGCACGGCCCGGGCAGCGACGCGCAGACCGCGTTCGCGAAAGGCTTCTGCAAGCTGCTCGCCGAGGAAGGCCTGCTGATCCCGCACTGGCCGGTCGTGCATGGCGGCGAGGCGATGTCGACCTGGAACCATTATGTCCTCGGCGAGGAACTCTGGTCGGCGGGCGAGCCCCGCGGCGGGCAATATATGAACGTCAACTGGGTCGGCCCGGTGCTGATGCGATACGGCACGCCCGCGCAGCTCGAGAAATTCCTGCCGCCGATCGTCAATGGCGAGGCGCTGTGGTGCCAAGGCTTCTCCGAGCCGCAAGCCGGCTCCGACCTCGCCGCGCTGCGCACGATGGCGATGCCCGTGGAGGGCGGCTACCGCGTCACCGGCCAAAAGATTTGGACGAGCTATGCGGGGCTCGCCAACCGCTGCTTCCTGCTCGCGCGCACCGCGCCGACCGGCAAGGCGGGGATCGTCATCCTGCTCGCCGACATGACCGCGCCGGGCATCACCGTCCGCCAGATTCCCGCAATCATCGGCGAGGGCGACATCCACGAGGTGTTCTTCGACGACGTCTTCGTCTCGGCCGGGGACCGGCTCGGCGCCGAGGGCCAAGCGTGGGAGATCATCAATTTCGCGCTGCAGAACGAGCGCACCGGCATTCCGCGCTACGCCTTCTCGCGCCGCATCCTCGATCGCGCGGTCGCCCGGCTCAAGGCCGAGGAGCGGTGGGACGATCCGGTGGTGCAGGATCGCGCCGGCCGCGCGCTGGCGCTGACCGAGGCGGCACGGCTGATGGTCTACCGCGTCGTCGACCAGCGCGCGCATGGCCACCCGCCCGACGCGTTCGGCAATGTCGCGCGCTGGGCGGTGGTGCAGGCCGACAATGGCGTGAACAATTTCCTCACCGAATATCTGCCCGACGGACTGCTCGGGGCAGATCCGATGCAGCAGGCACATCACCAGCGCGCGATCGCCGCGGGCGTCGCCTCGGGCGCGGCGGAAATCCAGCTCAACCTCGCCGCCTCGCGCTTCCTCGAACTGCCGAGGGCGTGATGGCGTCGAGCCGCGCCACCCCCACCGCCGTTCGTGCCGAGCGAAGTCGAGGCACAGGTCGCGAGCGGCGCCCCTTGTGGCAGGTCCCTCGACTACGCTCGGGACGAACGGAGAATTGGAGGGCGAAAGTGCCAGGACAGCGCCGGCCATGAACTTCGAACTCTCCGAGGACCAGCACAGCATCGTCGACGGCGTCGCCAAGCTGCTCGATGCCTTCGATCGCCAGCCGCCGCACACCGCCGGCTTCGCCTTCTACGCGCCCGACGTCGATGCGGCGCTCGCCGAGGCCGGCTTCCTAGATATCGCGCGCGAAGAGGGTTTCGGCCCGCTCGACGGCGCGCTGATCGTCGAGGCGGTGGCGCGCTATCCGCGCACCGTCGAGGCGGCCGCGACGATCCTAGTCGCACCAGCGCTGGGGATCGCGCCCGGCATTCGCCCGATCGCGCTCGCGACCCGGATCGACGCCGCCGCGCGCTATCTGCCGATGGCGAAGCTGCTGCTCGTGCTCGATGCCGACGACGTCAGGCTGGTCGAGGTGCCGGAGGGTGGCGTCGAGACGATCGAGACGCTGTTCGCCTATCCCTATGGCAGGCTCAAGGATCCCGCCGCAGCCAAGGTGACGCGCCTCGGCAGCGAGGCGGCGACGATACTCGCGCGGCGCTGGCGGCTGGCGATCGTGGCCGAGGCGGCCGGCTGCATGCAGGCGGCGCTCGACGTCGTGCTCGATCACGTCAAGACGCGCGTCGCATTCGGCAAGCCGCTCGGCGCGCAGCAGGCGGTGCAGCACCGGCTCGCGATGGCCGCCGAGACGGTCCATTCGACCAAATGGCTCGCCTTCCACGCCGCCTACACCGACGACGAGACCGATTGCGCGACCGCCTGCGCCTTCGCGCAGGACCGTATTCCGCAGTTCACCTACGACCTCCACCAATTTTCGGGTGCGATGGGGCTGACGCTCGAATATCCGCTGCATCACTGGAGCTACCGGCTGCGCGCGCTGCTCGGCGAGCTCGGCGGCAGCAGCGCGCAGGCGCGCGCCGCGGCGCAGGCGGCGTGGGCATGACCGACATCGACGACTTCCGCGCGAAGGCGCGCGCCTGGCTTGCCGCCAACGTGTCCGCCGACAAAAGCCCGCCCGCCGGCCCCGCCTCGCGCGACTATGTGCTGGCGTGGCAGCAACGGCTCGCCTCGGGCGGCTGGACCGGGATCACCTGGCCCGAGGCCTATGGCGGCCGTGGCCTCAGCGTCACCGAGCAGATCGTCTGGTGCGAGGAATATGCGCTCGCCGACGGCCCGACGCCGCTCGACGCGTCGTTCGTCGGCATGAACCATGCCGGCCCGACGCTGATCGCGTGCGGCACCGAAGAGCAGAAGGCATTTCATCTGCCAAAGATCCTCGCGGGCGAGGTGATCTGGTGCCAGGGTTTCTCCGAACCCGGCACCGGCTCCGATCTCGCCAGCCTGCGCACGAGGGCGCGCGTCGAGGGCGACGAACTGGTGATCGACGGCCAGAAGATCTGGTCGAGCTTTGCCGATATCGCCGACTGGCAGGAATTGCTCGTCCGCACCGGCACCGGGGGCAAGCCGCATGCTGGCATCTCCTGGGTGATCTGCCCGATGGACGCGCCGGGCATCACGGTACGCCCGATCGCGACGATGGCGGGACCGACCAAATATTGCGAGGTCTTCTACGACAATGTCCGTATCCCGCTGGCGAACGTCGTCGGGGGCCTGAACAACGGCTGGGCGACCGCGATGTCGACGCTCAGCTTCGAGCGCGGAACCGCGGCACTGGCGCTCCAGCTGCGGCTGGTGCTGCAAGTCGAGGAGCTGGTCGCCGCCTGCCCGGTCGATCGCCCGGTGCTGCGCGCGCGGCTCGCCAAGCTCCGCGCCGAGGCGGCGGCGATGCGCGCCATGGCCTACCGTTTCGCGATCGAGGCGGCGACAGGCGTGCCGGGGCCCGAGGGCTCGATCATCCGCCTCTATTTCGCCGAACTGTCGCAACGCGTCGGCGCCGCCGCGATCGAGCTATACGGCCTCGCCGCACCCGAGACGCTCGGCGATCACGGCTGGGCGCACGACTATCTCGATTCCTTCTCCGAGACGATCGCAGGCGGCACCGCCGAGATCCAGCGCAACATCATCGGCGAACGCGTGCTGGGCCTGCCAAGAGGTCCGCGGTAGGCTCGCACATCCTCCCCTGTAAGGGGAGGGGGACCACCCACAGGGTGGTGGAGGG
>Ga0302311_10008916_pt1 | contig 10061 bp, 7 predicted proteins | sample III_Palsa_N1_3_FD_200449 | JGI IMG/M metagenome (GOLD analysis project Ga0302311, IMG submission 200449) | Peat permafrost microbial communities from Stordalen Mire near Abisko, Sweden - III_Palsa_N1_3 | ecosystem: Environmental > Terrestrial > Soil > Palsa > Peat permafrost | place: Sweden...
TCTCGTCGGGCGCGAGGAGCGTCCCGTCGAGATCGAGCGCAAGGAGGTCGATCGGAGTTGCCATGTCAGCTAGAAAGGAACGTTTTGGGCCTCCGTTCCGTCTCTCCCCGCCGCCGGGTCCGGGACACGGCCGGCGTCGAATGCGTTACGGGCTCATGCGAACCTTGATCGCGGTTGCCGTTCTGTTCGCCGCCGGTGCCGGCGGCGCCGCGGCGCAGCCCGCCGCACGCGGCTGTTCGAACGACATCTTTACCGTCGGCGGTCAGCGCGTCTCCGTCACGGTCTGCGCGGGCGCGATCGACGGGTCGGCCGTAGCGATCACCGAGACCGCGAAGAGCGGCACGAAAACGGCGAGCGGGGTCGCATCGATCGAGATCCTGTCCGCTGCCGCCACCTCGCGCTCGGTCGACGACCTCTCGCTCGCACCTCTGGGCCTTTCCTCGACGCTGCATTTGACGCTCGCGTACCGCAACGGAACGGTCACGACCGAACACGCGCTGCTGCTTCCCGGCGCCGTCCCGCTCAAGTAACCGGGCGGCGAATCGCAACCGCGCCCGCGCGCGGTGGTTCCTAGGCACAGACATGCGCTGTTGTCGCAGCTGATGCCCTGTACCAGCCTCGCCCCCGAACTCGACCTCGCCGGGCGCGCCCGGTACGTTTCCGAACACCTTCCGCCGGGGCTGTTCCGCGTCGTTGACGACACCGAAGAAACGGTCGCGTGGCGCGTCAGTCCGGAGCCGTTCGCGCTGGCTCCCCATACCGTCGAGGCGATCACAACGCTCGGCGACGATCTGCTCGCCTTCTACCGCGCGCTGAACGCACTCTACTTGCGCAGCGCGCGCGGTACCGCGCCGGCGTTCATCGCCGAAGAGCTCGATCGCGGGAAACCGGAACAGATCGTCAAGCTGGCGCGTCAAAACCGCTTCAAGCAGGACGTCCCGCGCGTTATCCGGCCCGACCTGATCCTCACCGACGACGGCTACGTCGCAAGCGAGCTCGACAGCGTCCCGGGCGGGATGGGGTTCACCGCTGCGATGTCGCGGACGTATTGCGACCTCGGCGTCGACAGCGTCGGCGGCGTCGACGGGATCGCCGAAGCGTTCGCAGAGATGGTCGCCGCGCTGGCGGGCCGTCCGCGGCCGCGCGTCGCGATCGTCGTCAGCGACGAGTCGGCAGATTATCGCAACGAACTGCGTTGGCTCGCCGAGCGCATCGAAGCGCTGGACTTGGGCGAAGCGCAGGTCTGCATGCCGCAAGACGTCGTCTTCACCGAAGAGGCCCTCTTCGTCCGTCGCGCCGACGGCCGCGAAGAGAAGATCGACGTTCTCTACCGGAACTTCGAACTGTTCGATCTGCAGAACATCCCCAAATCGGAGCTCATGCTGTACGCGGCGCGTCACAACCGCGTGAAGCTGACGCCGCCGCCCAAGGCGCACATGGAAGAGAAATCATCGTTTGCGCTCTTCCATCATCCGCTGCTGCGGTCGTACTGGCGGGGCGAGCTCGGCCCCGCCGTCGACGAGCGGCTGCTGGGGATCTTCCCGCGGACCTGGATCGTCGATCCGCGGCCGCTGCCGCCGCAAGCCGCGGTGATCGACCTGTTCGCGGCCGGCGTCCCGGTGCATGACTGGTCGCAGCTCGAGGACCTCGGCAAGAGCGAACGCGACTACGTGCTTAAGCCGTCGGGATTCAGCGAGCTGGCGTGGGGCTCGCGCGGCGTGAAGGTCGCCAACGACCTCTCGCGCGAGGACTGGCGCGAAGCGCTCCACGCCGCGCTGGCCTCGTTCCCGACGACGCCCTACGTCCTGCAGCGCTTCCATAAAGGTAAGCGCGTTCGCGTTCCTTATCTGGACCGCGAGAGCGGCGAGGTTCGCGAGATGGACGGGCGCGTGCGGTTGTGCCCCTATTACTTCGTGGTCGGCGACGCGACGCGTCTCGGCGGCATTCTCGCGACGGTCGCACCGGCCGACAAACGGATCATCCACGGCATGAGCGATGCGGTGCTGGCGCCCTGCCGCACCGCGGACGGCGGCGCCTGAGTACCGCCGCCGAAGTCGAAGCCCGGCGCTGGGTTCGGAACCGTCAGCGTTGGGTGACGTACTCGGCCGCGGCGATCGTTTGGGTCGCCGTTTATTTCATTCTGCCGACGTGGATGCATGGCGCGACGCGCTTCGTCGCCGGCTACGATGTGGCGGCGCTAACGCTGCTTGCGCTGCTTTGGACCCGGGGTCTGCACGGCGACGCTCGTCTGACCAGGGCGCGCGCGGCACTCGACGACCCCGGTCAGGCGGTGATCCTGTTCGTCATGCTCGGAGCGGTCATCGTGGGCCTCGTCTCGGCGATCGCAATCCTCGGCCACGGACCCAGTGCGCAAACGGTCGGGCAGCGCTGGCTGGCGTACGGGCTCGCCACGATCGCCGTCAGCGTGGGCTGGTTCCTCGTGCATACGGTGTTCACGTTTCGGTACGCGCACCTGTACTGGTACGACGATGACGGCGACGGTACGGAGTCCGGCGGGATTCGATTCCCAGGTACGGCCGAGCCGTCGGATTTCGACTTCGCGTATTTTGCGTTCACGCTCGGCACCTCGTTCGCCGTCTCCGATCCGCAGGTCACCGAGACGCGTGTGCGGCGCGAGGTGATCGTCCACTCGATCATCGCGTTCGCCTACAACTCGGTGATCATCGGCATGGTGATCAACATCTTCGCCGGCATCTTCTCGAGCGGCTCCGGCGGCGGCGGAAAGTAGCGCTTCCACCCGGGATCGGGCGTGGGCCGCGCGAAGCAGACCGCGATATGGAGTTCCATCGATGAGCCGTCTGTTTCGCCTGTGCCTCGCCGCATCGGTTCTCGTCATGCTCTGGCCGCGCTTGGCTGAGGCGCAGGGTGCCGCACCGCCGCCGCCTGCGAGCGGAGCGCCGGCCGCGTACGATGCGTTCGCCAAGGGAGCCGAGGTCTCGCCCGGCCTCATACCGGTCGTGCACAAAGACGGCAAAATCTACCTCGCCATTGCGACATCGCAGCTCGGCAAGGATTTCATCGAGACGTCGGTCCCGTCGAGCGGTCTGGGCGGCTTCGGCCCGGCGGCCGGCGAGCCGTACGTGGCACCCGCGCGAATCATGCGCTTCGAGCGTGCCGACGGGAACGTGGTCATTCGCTGGCCCAACACCTTTGCGCGCGTCGACGACCAAACGCCGCAGGCGCTGGGGGCGAGAAGCTCGCTGCCGGGATCGGTCGTTGCCGTGGCTCCGATCGTCGCCGAGTCCAGCACGACGCTGGTGATCTCGGCTGCCCCATTCCTCGGCGATGTCGCCGATCTCCATGCCCGTTTCGACGGCGTGGCCCCGAAGCCGGGACACACCTACCGGCTCGATCCGGCGCGGTCGTTCTTCGTCGCTGCGAAGAGCTTTCCGGACAACACGCTGCTGCGAGTGAGCCAGACGTGGACGACCGACTCGCCCGATACCATCGACAACGCCCCCGATCCGCGCAGCGTCGAGGTCAGGGTGTCCTACAACATCATCGCGGCGCCGCACGACGGATACCGGCCGCGCTTCGCCGATCCGCGGGTGGGCTATTTTTCTGTGCCGCAGGTCGACTTCGCGACCGATCGCAAGCCGTCCAGAAACGTCTACTACGCGGTTCGCTGGAACTTCATGCCCGAGCATCCGGGGCAACCGTCGGTTGCGCAGCATCCCCTCGTGTACACGCTCAACAACAACATCCCAATTGAGTACCGGGAGGTCGTCAAGCAGGGGCTCCTGCAGTGGAACGCGGCGTTCGCGCGCGTCGGGATCCTCAACGCCGTCCAGGTGCAGCAGCAGCCGGACGATCCCACCTTCGACGTCGACGACATCCGCCACAACATGGTGAGCTGGATCGACACCACCTCACCACGATACGGCGCCGAAGCGCTGATCATCAGCGACCCGCGCACCGGCGAGGAGATCAACTCCGGCGTCAACGTCGATGCCGTTCTCGGTCTCACCGGCTCGGCCTATCGCTACCTCGTCGCCCCCGCACGGGGTCTTCCGGACACCGAGGCGCTCGAGCGACAGTTCGCCGCCGACTACGTTCGTGGGGTCGTGCTGCACGAATCGGGTCACGACTTCGGACTGCAGCACAATTTCATCGGCTCGATGGCATACTCGGCGAAGCAGCTTCAAGACCCGGCCTTCACGGCCAAGTACGGCGTGGCGAGTTCCGTCATGGAGTACGCCCCCATCAACGTGTGGCCGAAGGGCACGCCGCAAGGCGCCTACGTCCAGCTCGTGCTCGGTCCGTACGACTATTACGCGATCCAGTTCGGTTACGAAGATATTCCGAACGCGCCGACGCCCGAAGCCGAGGTCCCGACGCTGAATCGCCTCGCCTCACGCTGGTCGGATCCGATGTACCGGTTCGCGTCCGACGAAGACGTGTTCTTCGATCAGGGTCACGCGATCGACCCGCGCGTCCAGCAGTACGACCTCACGAACCACCCGCTGATGTGGGAAATAACGCAGCTGCGGATGCTGCACGGCATCATGGATGCCGTGGACAAGCGCTTTCCGAGGCCGGGCGAGCCCTACGACGAGGCGCGCCGGGCGTTCAGCTCTCCGCTGCGTTACTACGTCCGCTACGGCGTGATGCCGGTGCACATCATCGGCGGCGAATACATCTCGCGGGCGAACGCCGGCGACCCGCACAGCGCGCCGCCGCTGCAGCCGGTGTCACGCCGCGACGAATACGCGGCCTGGCAGGCGCTGCGGACGTACGTGTTCGCGGACGAAGCCTGGCACTTCAGCCCAAACGTCCTCAACAAGCTGGTGTACAGCGAAGTCAGCTCGTTCACCGATGGACTCTGGGTCTACAACCCGCCGCCGCGACACGACATCGCCGTCGTGCAGGTCGCCGCGCAAGCCCAAGACCAGGTGCTTAACGAGCTCTTCGCACCGCTGACGCTGCAGCGCATCGACGAGCTGTCGACCAAGTACGCCCCGGGCACGACGATGACGCTGACCGACCTGTTCGATTGGACGCGCGCCGGAATCTTCGGCGACCTGCAGGACGGCACGATCGCCCGGGCCGGCGTCGTGCGCCGCAACGTGCAAATCCGTTTTGCCAAGCGGCTGTCGCAGCTTTGGACGGCACCTGCCGACGGCACGCCGCCCGATGCGCAGGCGCTGGCGCGGCTCCAGCTGAGTTATCTGGAGCACGCCGCCGCAAAGGCGCTGGGCGGCAACCTCGACGAGCTGACGCGCTCGCACGTGGAAGCCTTACAGGCCGTTGCGAAGCAAGGACTCGAAGCCAAGGCCTCGATCCCCGCGCCCGTACCGCCGCGCCCCGGCTTGTGACGTCGCCTCGCTCGACGCCCTGATCGTGTAACGCGCGGCGACGTCGCCGCGCGGAGCACGCTCGGCGGTCGGCGAATGGTGCGAGGTGGAGCTCCAGCTCGATCAGAACCGGGCGGCGCCGCTGCCTTCCGGGACGGTCACGTTCCTGTTCAGCGACGCCGAAGGAAGCACGCTGCGTTGGGAGCGCGACCGCGCCGGTATGGAGACGGTCATTCGGCGCCATGACGACCTCATGCGAGTGGCGATCGCGGAACACCGCGGCCACGTCTTCAAAACGATCGGCGATGCCTTCTGCGCGGTCTTTGCTCGTCCCGACGACGCGATCGCCGCGGCTCTCGACGCACAGCGAGCCTTAGTCGCGGAGGATTTCTCACTGGTCGACGGCCTGCCGGTGCGCATGGCCGTGCACACCGGAACCGCTGAGGAACGCGGGGGCGATTATTTCGGCCCGACCGTCAATCGCGTCGCGCGCCTGCTCGCGATTGGAAACGGCGGTCAGATTCTCGTCTCCGGCGTCACGACGGATCTCGTGCAAGGGAGCCTTCCGGCACAGGCGTCGCTTCAGGACCTCGGCGCGCACCGGCTGCGCGACCTGACCTACCCGGAGCAAGTCTATCAGCTGGTGGCGCGCGGACTGCGGACGGAGTTCCCGGCGCTGCGCTCGCTCGAAGTGCTGCCGAACAACTTGCCGTTGCAGCTGACGTCGTTCGTCGGGCGCGACGCCGAGGTTGCCGAGATCGAGTCGCTGCTGAAAAAGCACCGCGTCGTGACCATCGTCGGATCGGGTGGCGTCGGCAAGACGCGCACGTCGCTTCAGGTCGGTGCCAACGTGCTCGACGGTTCCGGCGACGGCGTCTGGTTCATCGAACTGGCACCGTTGGCGGACGGCTCGATCATTCCAACGGCGATCGCCGCAGCGATGGGGATCGCACTCAGCGCAGGCGCGGCAATCGACGCGCTCGTCGCGGCGCTCAAGGCGAAGAACATCCTTTTGATTCTCGACAACTGCGAACACCTCGTCGAGCCGACTGCGCGCGTCGTCGATGCGTTGGTGCGCGGTTGTCCGAAGCTTGCAGTGCTCGCATCGAGCCGGCAGGGATTGGGCATCGCGGGCGAGGCTACGTACCGCATGCCGTCGCTAGGACTTCCCGACCCCGGCGCCGTGGCGTCTTCCTCGCCCGTCGACCTCAAGCGTTACGGCGCTATCGCGCTTTTCGTCGAGCGCGCCGAAACCGCAGACCAGCACTTCGTGCTGACCAACGAGAACGCTGCAGCCGTCGCGGATATCTGCCGGCGGCTCGACGGCATCGCCTTCGCGATCGAACTCGCTGCGGCACGCGTGCGGATGTTGAGCCCCCAGCAGCTGCAGCGCAGGTTGGACGAGCGCTTTCGTATTCTCACCGGCGGGAGCCGCACAGCGCTCCCGCGACAGCAGACGCTGCGCGCGCTGATCGACTGGAGCTACGAACTCCTCGACGCGCGCGAACGAGCGCTCTTTCGGCGTGTCGGTGTATTCGTCGACGGTTTCAGCCTCGAAGCCGCAGGGGCCGTCTGTACTGACGCGAGCTTCGACGAGCTCGAACTGTTCGATGTGCTGGCATCGCTGGTCGACAAGTCGCTGGTCGTCGCCGAATTGGACGGCGCCGCAACGCGCTACCGGCTGTTGGAATCGACGCGGGCATATGCGCTCGAGCGGTTGACCGAGGCCGGCGAGGAAAGCCCGCTGTTCGAACGCCACCTCGCCTACTACCACGAGCTGATCCTCCGCGCGTACACCGCTTTCCAAGCGCTGGCAACCGGCGAACCATACGATTCGGTGCGCACCGAGCTCGAGAACATTCGTGCCGCGATGACCCACGCCCTCAAAAGCCCCAACGTGGAACTCGGCGCCGAGATCCTGTTCTTGGCATTTTTCGACGATGTGCTGCCGACCGTCGAGATCGTCACCTTGTACGACGACTTTCTCGAGGCCATCGCGACCGAAAACGCCGCCTTGCGCGGAAAACTTTTGATGCAATATGCGTCGTCGCTGGCCGGCATCGGCCGCAGCGAGCGGGGACGCGAAATCGCCGAGGTCGGCATGGAACACGCGCGTCGTGCGAACGATCCGGTGATCCTTTTCGATGCCCTATCCCACCAGAATCTTCTGTACCGGCGCGCGCACCGGTACGACGAATGCAAACGCGTGGTCGCCGAACTCGAGCAGCTCATCGCGGTCGTCGAAACGCCCAGGCGGCGCGCGAGCTTTCTGCAAGCCCGCGGGCTGGCGGCCGGATTGTCGGGCGATCTCGACGGTGCAGCGCGAGATTTCGCCGAGCTGCAGCGGCTGTGCCGGTCGTTCGCCAACGAAAACACCGTCCGCAGATCGATGCTGAACTTTGCCGAGTTCGAGTACGAGCGCGGAACGACCGAACGCGCTATCGCGCTGGTCGAAGACGCACTCCCGTGGGCGCGCCGTAAGGGCTCGCCCGAATGGCTCGCAAACCTGCTGGTCAACGTCGCGGCGTACTGTGCCGCGACCCAACGGCTGGACGACGCGACCGCGTACCTACGCGAAGCACTGAACGTGTGCAAGGAAAGCACGGCAGGCAAAATGCTCGCGACCATTGCCATTGAGATATCGGCACTGGTATCGGCCTCGCGCGGGATGCTCGATCAGGCGGCGCGGCTGGCCGGGTTTGCCTCCACCGAGTTCACCAACATCGGCTTCGACCGCGAGTACACCGAACAGGTCACGCAGACGCGACTCGAAGCCGCGCTCGCGCCGCTGGCCGAAGCTGAACGGTCGGCTCGCGCTGCCGAGGGTGCCCAGTGGGCGGTCGATACAGCGATCGATGCCGCGCTCGACGCGCTGGCGGCCGAACCGGCGACCTCAGGGTAAGGCGGCGAGAATCGCGTCGATGTCGTCGGCCGTGTTGTGGCCGTGCGGCGAGACGCGGATACCGTTGGCGCGGTAGGTCACGCAGATGCCGGCTTCTCCTAGGCGCTTCCCCAGCGCGACCGGATCGACGTCGTCGCGACGGAAGAGCACGATCCCCGACTTGACGTCGTCGCTGGAACGATCGCTGACGATCGTGTAGCTGCGCGACGCTAGACCGTCGCACAGACGGTCGGTCAGCGCGATCACGTGCGTCCCGATCCGTTCTAGACCCGCATCTTGAAGCACCCCGATCGAGCTCGCGAGCGAGAGCGCGCCGAGAATGTTGGGCGTACCACCTTCGAAGCGCGACGCGTTCGGCGCCGGAGGCTGGCTGTAGTCGAGAAAGTTCCAGATGTCGGCCACCGAGCGCCACCCGGGGAGGCGTAAGGCGATCCGGTCGAGCAGCGCCGCGCGCAGCCACAAGAAGCTCACGCCCTGAAGCGCCATCAGCCATTTCGCGCCGCCGGCATAGAGCGCGTCGACACCGGCGGCGGTCACGTCAAGCGGAAACGCGCCCAGCCCTTGGATTGCATCGACGGCGAACAGGGCGCCGCCGGCATGCGCGACCTCGGCGAGAGGCGCGAGCTCATGGCGATAGCCGTCTTCGAACGAGACCCAGGACACCGTGACCAGTTTCGTGCGCGGTCCCATCGCGGCGCGCAACGCCGCCGGCGTCATCCGCTTGCGCGGCGCGTCGATGAGGCGCACACCGACGCCGCGATCCCGCAGCGCCAGCCAGGGATAGGCGTTCGCGCCGAACTCGTTCGCCGCCGCAACGATCTCGTCGCCCGGCTCGAGATCGAGTCCCTGCGCGATGATCGTCGCGCCGTCGCCGGTGTTGCGCAGCAGCGCGATCTCGTCCCCGAGCCCGCCGATGAATTCGGCAACCGCCCCGCGGTAGGCGGGCAGCGAACTCTCGCGCGACCAGATCCCGAGGACGCCGCGCTCGGCGTGATCGTCGATCATCGCGTGCAGCGCGTCGCGCGTCGCGCGCGGCAGCACGCCCACCGCGGCATGGTTCGCATAGATGAGTCCGGGGGCGAGCACGAAGGCGTCGCGCGCCAGCGGCGCAACGTTGGCGATCAACTGAGCGGGTTAGCGTTCACGTAGATATTGGCCCGCGTCTTGTCGGCGCTGATCCGCACCCGCGCGTTCGCAACGCGCGTGATGAACAGCTCGAGGGGCACGAAGAGATCGCCGTTCCGGACGAAGGCCGGACCCGGCATCACCGTCGATCCGTCCGCGATCCGCGCCGTCCGGCTGCCGGCGGTGAACGTCGCCGTGACGCCGTTGACGGTGATGACGAGCGCCTTGCCCTGAAAGGTGAGGATGCCGTCGAACGAACGCACGAGGTCGACCGCGTCGGCGTAGACGAGGCCGTTGTGCAGCACGGCGCTGCCGCCGCTGCGGTCGACGGGACGGCCGTCAAGCGTGAGCTTGACGATGTGATCGGAAGCGACCGCCGGCGCGCTCAGCAGCGACGCGAAGGCGAGCGCCGCCAGGACCCGCTTCACCCGTAGATGTCTTTGGTATGCCAGCCGATGTTCTGCGCGCGGTCGCCGACCCGTTCGATGATCGACACGACGAACAGCAGCAGCGTCCCCGCCGGCACGGTGCCCGGGTCGCGTTGCATCTCGGCCTGCAGCGCTTCGAGGCTGCTGCGGTACAAGGCGTCGACTTCGTCGTCGTGTTCGATGACGGCATCGGCGAGCTTGCTGTCGCCTTCGCTGTAGGCGCGCATGACGTCGACGAGCATCTCGTACGCGAGGCTCGCGATACGTCCGATCTCGACGCTCGCCGGCCGC
>Ga0302311_10008922_pt1 | contig 10057 bp, 9 predicted proteins | sample III_Palsa_N1_3_FD_200449 | JGI IMG/M metagenome (GOLD analysis project Ga0302311, IMG submission 200449) | Peat permafrost microbial communities from Stordalen Mire near Abisko, Sweden - III_Palsa_N1_3 | ecosystem: Environmental > Terrestrial > Soil > Palsa > Peat permafrost | place: Sweden...
CGTCGTCCTTGTCGCCCACCACCGTGATCAGCCCCGCCGCCACCAGCCGCGACAGGCTGTTGGTCAGGGCGCCTTTGGTGAGCTGAAAGGCCCGCGCCAATTCCGCCGGGGTCTCGCCGCCGCCGTGGCGGGCCAGGCGGTCGAGCACCATGAACTGGGCCTTGGTCAGGCCGGCGGGGAGGGCGCGTTCGATGCGGGTAGCAGCCAGCTGGTCGATCGCCGCGATCTCGGCGAAGACCTGGATGTCCGATCGATCCTGGGGTGGGCGACTCATGGGGTGATTTAGGGCTGAACGACCTTGGCCGGCAAGCGGTTACCCCTGCTCCCGCGCCTCGCGCAATCCCTTGCCCGCCAAGGCGCGGCGCGTTCGTTTAAAGCGCGGAAGAAAAGGTGTCAGAGTCATTTATTGGTCATATCCGCAGCGGAACTCAGTGCGCCGGCCCAATAAATGACTCTGACACCTTTTCTTCCTTTTCTTCGCGCGCCGCTCACCCCGCCTCCAGCATCTCCCGCATCCCCTTGCTCGCCAGTCCGTCGGCGCGTTCGTTCAGCTCGTGACCATTGTGGCCCTTGACCCAGCGCCAGTCCACGTCGTGGCGCGCCCGGGCCGCGTCGAGCCGCTTCCACAGGTCCTCGTTCTTCACCGGCTTCTTGTCGGCCGTGCGCCAGCCGCGCGCCTTCCAGCCGCCGATCCACTCGGTGATGCCCTTGCGGACATACTGACTGTCGGTGTGCAGCTCGACCTTGCAGGGCCGCTTCAGCGCCTCAAGCGCCTGGATGGCCGCCATCAGCTCCATGCGGTTGTTGGTCGTCGCCGGCTCGCCGCCGCAGATCTCCCGCTCGTGCGCGCCGGAGATCAGGATCGCGCCCCAGCCGCCGGGGCCGGGATTTCCGCTGCAGGCGCCGTCGGTAAAAATCGTCACGTCTGGCGTCACGCCGGGTCTCCGAACAACAACAGGCCGCCGCCATGCTGGGCCGAGCGGTGCACCGCGAGCTTGCGCTCGTATTCCAGCGGATCGTGCGGCCTCACCAGCGCCCCGGCGGGGGTCGACCGCCAGTCCTTCAGCCGGGTCAGGAAGAACCGCATGGCGCCGCCCCAGGCCAGCACCGGCAACGCCGCCCGCTCCGCCGCCGACAGCGCCCGGCGCGACTGATAGCCGGCGATCATCGCCTGGGCGCTGGTGACGTTGAAGCTGCCGTCGGCCTCGAAACACCAGGCGTTCAGGCAGATGGCCAGATCGTAGGCCAGCAGGTCGTTGCAGGCGAAATAGAAATCGATGGCGGCGGCGAACACGCCATTGCGGAAGAAGACATTGTCCGGGAACAGATCCGCGTGAATCACCCCCGCCGGCAGGTCCTTGGGCCAAGCGGCGGCGAGCGCCGCGAGGTCGGCGTCGATGACGGCGGCGAGGCCCGGCTTCAGCGCCTCGGCCTCGGCCTTCAGCGGCGCGAACATCCCCGCCCAGCGGTCCTGGCCGAGATCGTTGGCGCGGGTGCGGTCGAAGCCGGCGCCGGCCTCGTGCAGCCAGGCGAGGGCGCGGCCAAGCTCCCGGCACTGGGCGGCGCCAGGCCGGCGCATGGACAGGCCGGCCATGAAGCTGACGATGGCGACCGGCTTGCCGCGGATGTGGGTGATCATCGCCCCGGCGCGGGTCAGGATCGGCGTCGCCGAGGGAAAGCCGTGGTCGGCGAGCCAGTACATCAGGCCGAGGAAATAGGGCAGCTCGGCGGTCTCGACCCGTTCCTCGTAGACAGTCAGGATGTAGCGGCCGGCGGTGGTCTCGAGCAGGAAGTTGGAGTTCTGCACCCCCTCGGCGATGCCCTTGAACACCAGCGCCTCGCCGATGTCGTAGCCGGCCAGCAGCGCGCCCAGCTCCTCGTCGTTGATGTCGGTGTAAACGGCCATGGCCGGGGTGTCGGGGAAGCCCGCGCGGCGGTCAAGGGCGCGCCGGTCAATAGGCGTGCAGGAACCGATTGATCGCGTCGATGTCCTGATCGCTCAGGTCCTTGGCCATCGGCTGCATCGCGCCGTGTCTCAGGATTTCGACGATGGTCTGCGGATTGTAGTTGCCCAGGTCGGCCTGCGACGGCGCGCCCTCGATGGGCGGTTCATGGCAGCCCGAGCAATGCTGGTTGAACAGCGCCTCGCCCCGAGTCATGACCGCCTTGTCGTCCGCTGAAGGTATTGGCGCTGGCGCCGGCGCGGCGGGCGCCTGGCCGCTCGCCGAGGTCCAGCAACAGACGGCGAGCGCGACGGCCAAAAGCAGGGGGCGGCCCTGGCGCATCACCCGGCCAGCGCCCGGGGAAGCTTGAACGCGACGGTCTCGCGCATGGGACTGATCTCCTCGATGGTCAGGGCGAACCGCTCGCCGATGGCCGCGATCAGGCCTTCGACCAGGATCTCAGGCGCCGAGGCGCCGGCGGTGACGCCCAGCACCCGGGCGCCCGACAGCCAATCCCAGTCGACGTCGGCGGCGTCGTCCACCAGGCGCGCCTCGTCCGCGCCGCTGCGCAGGGCGACCTCCACCAGGCGCAGGGAGTTGGATGAGGTCGGCGAGCCCACCACCAGCAACCGGTCGCATTGGCTGGCCAGCTGCTTGACCGCCTCCTGGCGGTTGGTGGTGGCGTAGCAGATGTCTTCCCGGTGTGGCGCGGCCATGGCCGGGAAGCGCTGGCGCAAGGCGGCGACGATGGCGGCGGTGTCGTCCACCGAAAGCGTGGTCTGGGTGACGAAGGCCAGCTTGTCGGGGTCGGCCGGGGTGAAGGTCAGGGCGTCCTCGACGGTCTCCACCAGCACCACCGCGCCTTCCGGAAGTTGGCCTATGGTGCCAATCACTTCGGGGTGGCCGCGATGGCCGATCAGGACGATCTGCCGGCCGGCGGCGTAGTGCCGCTCGGCCTCCACATGGACCTTGGAGACCAGCGGGCAGGTGGCGTCGAGATAGATCATCTTGCGATCCCGCGCCTCGGCGGGAACGGCCTTGGGCACGCCGTGGGCGGAGAAGATCACCGGCCTGTCGACGGGACACTCATCCAGCGCCTCGACGAACACCGCGCCGATGGCTTTCAGCCGCTCGACCACATGCCGGTTATGGACGATCTCGTGGCGCACATAGACCGGCGCGCCGTACTTCTCGATCGACCGCTCGACGATCTGGATCGCCCGCTCCACCCCGGCGCAGAACCCGCGCGGACTGGCGAGCAGAATCTTGAGCGGGGGGCGCGTGGCGGGCATGGGCGGAGTCTATAGGCCTTCTCCGGTGTGGGGGTAGCTGCAAAAGCGCGCGTGCGTCCTTCGAGACGCCCCAAGAGGGGCTCATCAGGATGACTAAGATATTTGGGCTGCAAAAGACTTAGTCATGGTGAGGAGCGACGTCTTCGTCGCGTCTCGAACCACGCACAATCCCTAGTCCTCCCCATCTCCCGTCTCCAGCCTCGGCGACACGCGCAAGCAGGTGATCTGGTTGCGTTCGCGCTTGACGATCTGGAAGCGATGGTTGTGGAAGATGAAGGTCTGGCCCGGCTCGGGGATGGCCTGGGCTTCGTGGATCACCAGGCCGGCGATGGTCACCGCCTGCTCGTCCGGCAGGGTCCAGTCCATGGCCCGGTTCAGGTCGCGCACGGGCACTTCGCCATCCACCAGCACCGAACCGTCGGGCTGTTGGCGGACGCCTTCGACGCCGCGGTCGTGCTCGTCCTCGATCTCGCCGACGATCTCCTCGAGGATGTCCTCCAGCGTCACCAGGCCCTGCAGGGCGCCGTATTCGTCGACCACCAGGGCGAAATGATTGCGCCGCTTCAGGAAGGCGTTGAGCTGGTCCTTCAGGTTGGTGGTGTCGGGAATGAACCAGGGCTCGCGGGCGATGGCGCCGATATCGAGCGCGGGGACGCCGCCGGGGGTGTTGGCCAGGGCCGCCAGCAGGTCCTTGGCGTGCAGCAGGCCGACGATGTTTTCAGGATCGCCCTTGTAGAGCGGCAGGCGGGTGTAAGGCGAGGCCAGCACCTGCGCCACCAGCTCATCTGGCGGCAGTCCGACGTCCACGATCTCGATCGACGTCCGGTGCACCATCACCTGCGAGACGTCCATCTCGGCCAGGTCGAGCACGCCGCCGAGCATGTGGCGGTCGCGGCTTTCCACCAGACCTTCGGAGTGGTGGTACTCCACCGCGCCCCTGATCTCCTCGTGGGCCGCGAGGACATCGTCCTCCATGGTGACCTTGACCCCGAACAGGCTCAGCGTCTTGCGGACGAAGAACTGCACCGCGAACACGATAGGCCCGAACAGCCAGATCACCACCTCGGTGGGGGCCGACAGCCAGCGCGCCACCTCGTCCGAGCGGGTAATGGCCAGGGTCTTGGGCAGCACCTCGGCGAACACCAGCACCAGAACCGTCATCAGCGCCGTGGACGCCGCGACCCCCCAGCCGCCCGGGATGGCCTTGGTCAGCACCTGGGTCACCAGGGCCGAGGCGAGGATGTTGATCAGGTTGTTGCCCAGCAGCACCGAGCCGATCATCGTCTCCTGGTCGGCGATCAGCCGGTTGACCCGGCGGGCGGCGCGGTCGCCATCCCGCTCCAGCTGGTGCATCCGGCCGCGGCTCGCGCCGGTCATGGCGGTCTCCGCCGCCGAAAACAGCGCCGAGACGGCGAGAAGGCCGATGATCACCGGCGCGATGGCCATAAGCGCGACTGTCATGTCCGCACACTCATGTTTGGGCGCCTTCCTCGATCAGAAATTCGCGAAGTTTCGCTGTGTCCACTGTCTTGGCGACGAAGGCGCGTCCGATGCCTTCGGCCAGGATCAGGGTGAGCTGGCCGTCGTCGGCCTTCTTGTCCTGCGCCATGTGGTCGATCAGCCGGTCGGCGTTGAACGGGCCGCAGATGTCAGCCAGGCGTGATGGCAGTCCGGCATGGGCGATCGCCTGGCTGGCGCGGACGGCGTCCTGGCTCGGGCAAAAGCCCAGGCGCGCGGAGTATCGAAACGCCTGGGCGCAGCCCAGCGCCACGGCCTCGCCATGGATCAGCCCGTCGCCGAACCCGGCCTCGGCCTCCAGCGCATGGCCGAAGGTGTGGCCGAGATTGAGCAGGGCGCGGCGGCCGGTCTCGCGTTCGTCCTCGGCGACGATCTCAGCCTTCATCTCCACCGAGCGCGCCACCGCGTGGGTCAGCGCCGCCGGCTCGCGCGCCAGCACCGCGGAGCCGTTGGCCTCCAGCCATTCGAAGAAGCTGAAGTCGCCCAGGAAGCCGTATTTGATGACCTCCGCGTAGCCGGCGCGCATCTCGCGGTCGGGCAGGGTGGCCAGGACGCCCTGGTCCGCCAGCACCAGCCGCGGCTGATGGAAGGCGCCGATCAGGTTTTTGCCCCGCGGGGTGTCGATGGCGGTCTTGCCCCCCACCGAGGAGTCCACCTGGGCCAGCAGGGTGGTGGGGATCTGCACAAAGTCGATCCCGCGCTTGTAGATCGCCGCCGCGAAGCCGGCGAGATCGCCCACCACCCCGCCGCCGAGCGCGACGATCAGATCGCCGCGGTCGAGCTTCTGGGCCAGCAGCCGGTCGCAAACCCGCTCGAGTTCGGCAAAGCTCTTGGACGCCTCGCCCGGCGGGATGACGATGCTCTCGGACGCGATCCCCGCCTGGTCCAGCGCGGCGAGGAGCCGCGCGCCGTGCAGGCTCATCACCGTCTCGTCGGCCACGACGGCGGTGCGTGCGCGCTTCAGCAGCGGCGCGATCAGCTCGCCGGCGCGATCGATCAGCCCGTCGCCGATCAGGACGTCGTAGGTTCGCTCGCCCAGCCCAACGGTCACCGTGCGGATCATTGTGCGCGCGCCTCCAGGGCCTCGATGATCGCCTTGACCGCCGTCGAGTGCGGCGACTCCACCGAGTCGATGGTGATGTCGGCCTCGGCATAGACCGGGTGGCGCGCCTCGGCGAGCGCCGTCAGCACCTCGAGCGGATCGCGATCCTTCAACAGCGGCCGGTTGTTCTTGCGCGCCACACGCCGGGCCAGGACCTCGATGTCGGCGCGCAGCCAGATCGAAACCGCCTTCTCGCGGATCAGCCGGCGCGTGTCCGGGTTCATGAAGGCGCCGCCGCCGGTGGCCAGGACGTGCGCGGGCTCGTCCAGCAGCCGGGCGATCACCCGCCGCTCGCCGTCGCGGAATTCCGTCTCGCCCCGCTCGGCGAAAATCTCCGAGATGCTGCGCCCTGCCGCGCGTTCCACCTCTTCGTCGGCGTCGCGGAACGGCATGTCGAGCGCGGCGGCCAAGCGGCGACCGATGCTGCTCTTGCCGACTCCGGGCAGGCCGATCAGGGCGATGGTGCGGGCGTTCAGGGCGAGGCTGCTCGTCATGGCGCCGGACCAGGGCCGGTCCGTTGGCGGGTGGGGAGCCCAGGCTCCAGGCGCGGCTTCATCAGGATTGGGCCTTTACACGACGACGGGGACGACCGCCAAGTTTAGGACGGTTTTCAGCTTATACGGCATAGGCTCGCTCAATCGGGCCGGGGCGTCTGTGCTATAGGATAATCCGAATGATCGGCGGAGGCTTCATGCGGCGTGGACCTGGGCGGATTGGCGCGCTGATTGGCGCGGTGGCGCTGATGACAAATGGCGGGGCCTGGGCTCAGTCCAGCGCCGGCGCGCCGGTGGCCGACAAACCGGCCGCGGCGCCGGCGCCTGAGCCGCCCCCGACGACGACCGTCGCGCCATCACCAGTCATCACTGAAACGCCGGTCGGCGCTCAGACCCTCGCCCAGCTCGACCTGTTCTCGGCCGGGCGCGAGACGGGGTTGGGCCAGGACCTGTGGAAGAGCTCGTCCGCCGACATCGCCCGGGCCGTGATCCCCACCTTGAGAGACGCCCCGTTATCGCCGGCCGCGGCCGCGCTCGGGCGCGACCTGCTGGCCACGGCGTCCATCGCGCCGGAAGGCGCCGGCAATGACGCGGCGCTCGCCGCCGCTCGGGCCAGCGCCGTGCTGGCGCTCGGGGACGCCGAGGGCGCCACGGACATTCTCGATCACACGCCTGGCGTCTCCAGCAGTTCGGCCCTGTCCCAGGTCGCCGCCGAGGCCGCCCTGATCACCGGCCGCAACGACAGGGCCTGCGCGGTCGGCGAGGCCCTCGCCACCGACCGGGACGGGATCTACTGGCTGCGCCTGCGCGCCTTCTGCCAGGCGCTGGCCGGCAAGACCGACATCGCCCAGCTGACCTACACCCTGGCCAACCAGCAGGTGCGCGATCCCTATTTCGCCCGGCTGATGGGCGCCCTGCTCGCCGGCGGGACCGACGCGGGCGACGCCTCGCTGCGCAACGGGTTGGACTATGCGCTGTCGGTGCAGCTCAAGCTGGACCTGACGCCGGCCATGCCCGCCGCCTCGCGCGCCATCGCGCAACATCTGGCCAGTCTTCCGGCCGCTCCGCCCGCGGCGGCGCCCGTTCTCGCGGGAGGCGCGCCAGTCGCACCGCCCCCTCCTCCTCCTCCGCCTGCCACCGAGGCGGATGTCCTGGCCCCGCTCCGCGCGGCAGCCAACTTCTCCGACTACGCCACCGTGGCCAAGGCGGAGAAGCCGGCGATCTCACAACTCGTCGAGCTGAAGACCCCGCTCACCGCGCCGGTCGCGCTCGCCACCGCCGCGATCGTCGCCAACGATCTGGCCGACGCCGACGCGATCCGCGCCGGTCTCGCCGTCGACGGCTCCGGCGGCGTCGATGTGCTGGACGTGACCATTCTCGATGCGACCCTCGCCGCCGCGCGGGGGGCGACCGATCCTTCGCTGATCAACCGCCTGATCCAGCTGACCCAGACCAAGGACAGCCGCGAGCGCGCCCGCGCCGAGGGGGCGGCGGAACTGCTGGCCGCCTTGAGCCCCTCGCTCGACGGACCTGCCCGCGCCCGTCTGGCCGCCTTCGACCTGCCCGCCGGAACCGGCCCCGCCGCGCGCCTGATCGCCATGGGCGCCGCCGCCGACGGCGCCCGCAAGGGCGAGGCGGCGCTGCTCGCGCTCTGGGTCGCCGAGGCCGATGGGACCAGCGGCCCTTCGCTGGACGACCGCATCCGGATCGAGCGCGCCCTGGCAAGGGTCGGTCTCGGCGCCAACGCCCAGGCGTTTGCCGTCGAGGGGCTGGCGCAGCTCCAGGCCCGTTGATGCCAGACTTGCTCGGGAATGGCGCGGGCTGGGTCGAGGCCTTCCTGGAGATGATGGCGGTGGAGCGCGCCGCCGCCCGCAACACCCTGACCGCCTATGAGAAGGACCTCGCCGACGCGCACGGCTTCCTGGCCGGTCGCGGGCGCGATCTCGCCGACGCGGCGGCCGAGGACATCGAGGCCTATTTCCAGCACCTGGGCGTCAAGGGCCTGTCGCCCGCGACAGCCGCGCGCCGGCGCGCCTCGGTGCGGGGTCTGTACCGCTTCGCCCTGGGCGAAGGCTGGCGCGCCGACGATCCGGCCCGGCGGGTCGATGCGCCCAAGCAGGGCCGGCCACTGCCCAAGGTGCTGAGCCGCGACGACATTGAGCGCCTGATCGCGGCGGCGGGCGCCAAGGACGGCGCGGCGGGCCTTCGCCTGGCCTGTCTGGTCGAGCTGATCTACGCCTCCGGCCTGCGGGTCTCCGAGGTGCTGGCCCTGCCGGTCGCCGCCATCGCCCGCGATCCGACCCACCTCATCGTCAAGGGCAAGGGCGGCAAGGAGCGGCTCGCGCCGCTGAATGAGACGGCCCTCATCGCCATCCGCGCCTACCTGCCCGCCCGTCCGGGCTTCTTCGCCAAGGGCCTGAAGGACAGCCCGTGGCTGTTTCCATCGCGCGGCGCGGGCGGGCGGCTGACCGCGCGCCGGTTCGCACAGCTGCTCGATGAGGCGGCCGCGGACGCCGGCATCGATCCGGCCAAGGTCAGTCCGCACGTCCTGCGCCACGCCTTCGCCACCCACCTGCTGGAAGGCGGCGCCGACCTGCGCGCGGTGCAGACCCTGCTCGGCCACGCCGACATCGCCACCACCCAGATCTACACCCACGTCGCCGGCGACCGACTGAAAGCGGTGGTGGAGGAGAAGCACCCGCTGTCGCGGACGCGCGGCTAGCCCGGTAAGGCGCGAATGCTTTCTGAGGCCCGGCTTCCACCCCTACGTGCGTTGCTGTAGTCAAGTCCGATGAGGTTTCGCTTGGTTTTGGCCATGTTGGCCGTGTCCGCCATGACCGCCGCTTTCGGCGGGGTCGCCCGTGCGGATTGCAAGATCGCCATGATCGCCGAGCTGCCCGTGACCATGTATGGCCGCCGGCCGATGGTTGCGGTGAAGATCAATGGCGCGGACGCCAAGCTGCTGGTCGACACGGGCGCCGCCTTCAGCGTGGTAACGCCAGGCAGCGCGGCGAAGTACAAACTGGACCTGAGCCCCGCGCCGTTTGGCATGTCGATCGGAGGCGTGGGTGCGAACACGCTGAACATTTCCATCGGCACGGCCCAGCACTTCCTGCTGTCGGGCGCCGACTATCGCGACGTGCAGTTCATCGTGACGGACAAGGGGCAGGATTCGGGCGCCGGCGCCCTGGGCGAGAACTTTCTCAAGACCGCCGATGTCGAATACGACCTCGCCAATGGCGTCATCCGCCTGTTCAGACCGCAGGGATGCGAAAACGCCGACCTGGCCTACTGGGTCGGCGCCCAGCAGCCGCACTCGATCATCAGCATGAACTATGCGGACCCCGGCGGTCCCGCCATCACGAGTGCGGCGATGATCAATGGCCAGCGCATCAAAGTGGTCTTCGACACCGGGGCGACCGGTTCCCTATTGGCTTTGGGCGCCGCGGCGCGGGCCGGCGTCAAACCGACTGACCCTGGCGTCGCCGCCTGGGGCTATGCCATAGGCGCGACACAAGGCGGTTATGCGCGCACATGGCTTGCCCCATTCGCGAGTTTCAAGATCGGCGATGAGGAGATCAAGAACTTCAAGCTGGTCATCGGCGATATCCACAACGACATGATGCTGGGCGCCGACTTCTTTCTGGCGCACCGGGTCCTGGTCTCCAACAGCCAGCACAAGATCTATTTTACCTACAACGGCGGACC
>Ga0302311_10008926_pt1 | contig 10055 bp, 10 predicted proteins | sample III_Palsa_N1_3_FD_200449 | JGI IMG/M metagenome (GOLD analysis project Ga0302311, IMG submission 200449) | Peat permafrost microbial communities from Stordalen Mire near Abisko, Sweden - III_Palsa_N1_3 | ecosystem: Environmental > Terrestrial > Soil > Palsa > Peat permafrost | place: Sweden...
CCGCCTCCGCCCCGAGCTCAGTCGTCTACGGCGGCTTCCTGCCGTCGACCAAGCTTTCCGGGTGCGTTTCCGCGGTCACCGGCGGCGTCGTACCCCGGCTCGTGGACAAGGCCAGCTACGACGGAATCCCTGCTTACATCATCGCCGAGCCGACCGAGGCGTGGGTGGTGGGCCGCGGTTGCACGGCGACCGACACCGAGCTCATCACGCAAGTGCCGCTCAAGGGCTAGCCGGGAATCTCCGCGCCCTAGTATCGGTTGAGGCGTAGGCAAGTCTTGGAGAAAGGCGCATGCAGTGAGCGACGTACGTGACGTCATCATCATCGGTTCCGGACCCGCTGGGTACACGGCCGCGATCTACGCGGCCAGGGCCAAGCTTTCGCCACTGGTGTTCGAGGGGTCGGTGACCGCCGGCGGCGCACTCATGCAGACCACCGACGTGGAGAACTTCCCCGGCTTCCCCGACGGTGTCATGGGCCCGGATCTGATGGACCACCTGCGCAAGCAGGCGGAGCGGTTCGGGGCCGAACTGCTGGCCGATGACGTGATCGAGGTCGACCTCACTGTCTCGCCCAAGGTGGTGAAGACCGAAACGGAGACGTACCTGGCCAAGGCCGTGATCATCGCGACCGGGTCCAAGTACAAGGAGCTCTCCGTTCCGGGCGAGAAGGAGCTTTCCGGGCACGGCGTCTCCTGGTGCGCGACCTGCGACGGGTTCTTCTTCCGTGAGCAGGACATCGCGGTGATCGGCGGTGGCGACTCGGCCGTCGAGGAGGCGCTGTTCCTCACCCGGTTCGGCAAGACGGTGACGATCGTGCACCGGCGCGACAAGCTCCGCGCCTCGAAGATCATGGCCGAGCGGGCGGCCACCAACCCCAAGATCAAGTTCCAGTGGGACAGCGAGCCGATCGAGATGGTCGGCGACGGCAAGCTGTGCGGCCTCAAGGTCAGGAACACCAAGAGCGGCGAAGAGACCGTGCTCCCGGTCGGCGGCGCGTTCATCGCGATCGGCCACTCGCCCCGCAGCGAGCTGTTCGTCGGCCAGCTCCCGATCACCCACGAGGGCTACCTCGAGGTCAGGGGCCGGTCCACCAGGACCGCGATCGAGGGCGTCTTCGCCTGCGGCGACGTCGTCGACCACGTGTACCGGCAGGCCATCACGGCCGCCGGCAGCGGCTGCTCGGCGGCGATCGACGCGGAGCGCTGGCTCGCCGAGCACGAGGACGCCAACGCGAATGCGACCGCGGCCTCCGTCAGCTTATAGAACACAGAGTTCAACAGAAAAGGTGTGATCAGAATGGGTACCACCAGGGCCGTAACCGACGAGACCTTCGATGCCGAGGTTCTCAAGAACGACAAGCCGGTCATCGTCGACTACTGGGCCGAGTGGTGCGGCCCGTGCCGGATGATCGCGCCGGTTCTCGAGGAGATCGCTAACGAGTACTCCGAGAAGATCGACGTCGTCAAGCTGAACGTCGACGAGAACCCGGCGGTAGCGCAGAAGTACCAGATCCTCGCGATCCCGACGCTGAACGTGTTCCAGAACGGCGAGGTCGTGAAGTCGATCAAGGGCGCCAAGCCGAAGTCTGCTCTGCTTAAGGACCTGGCTGAGTTCATCTGAGCCTGTCTTAGAGCTGTCGCGGGACGCGTGTGGTGCGGGGTGGCGCACCACTTCGCGTCCCGCTTCTGTTTACTGGGTGGCGATGGTCACGCAGCGGCGGAACTCGGTCAGGTCGGCGGGGCCTTCGATGGTGACCGTTGATGTTTCGCCTGGGGTTTCACGGTTCCAGGCCCAGCGGAGGACGGCGGTGGGGGTTCCGCTGATTTTGACGTCGGTGTTGCTGAAGTCCGGGACGGTCATGCCGGGGCCGCCGCCTACGCTGAAGCTCCCGGGCGAAGTCCCGATCAGCCACTCCACGCCAGCGCTGTTGATCGTGTACGACCAGCCCGGGGACGCGCTCAGGACCTCGGCGTAGTCCTCGGGGTACTTCTTGGCGTCGTAGGCGACGAATATCTTCAGGAGCTCGTCGATCCCGTCGATCGCGAGGTCGTCGGGGATGGGGGCGACCGGCAGGTCGGCGGCGAGCTCGGCGTCGAGGCGGTGGATGACCGTCTCCTGCGCCATGCGGCGGATCCAGAAGCCCACCGTCTGGTCGGGGTCGTACCAGGTGGGCGAGAAGTCCTCGGGGGCATGGCGGGCGAACTCTTCGATGAGCTCGGCGTAGGCCCGGTCGAGGAGGGCGACTGGCTCCTCGTCGTTAAGGCCGGCCGGGGGCCACGGTGACGGGATTGCCCCGGCGCGCATGGTCGCGACCTTGTGCAGGTAGACGGCGCCGACGTGCTGGACTAGGTCGGCGACCGTCCACTCGGGGCAGCTGGGCACCAGCCGGTCGAGATTGCCCGGCGCCACCGCCCGAATCCGCTCGTAGTCCGCCGCTAGACACTCCAGGAAGCGCGCGTTCTCCATGACTAAACCCAACCATAAAGGCTGGGCGTCCGGCGGGGGCTTTACGCCACGGCTCATCGCGGCCGGGTGGCCGGGTGATTACCTTAGGCTTGGCTGCTTACGGCGGCCGGGCTCGGCCGGAGGAGGACGCGCTCGGGGGACATCGAGCCGAGCAGTCGCTCCAGGGCTACCTCGACGTCCTCGCGCCAGGTCAGCGCGGTCCGCAGTTCCATCCGCAGCCGCGGGTTCTTGTGGTGCGGGCGGACGGTCTTGAAGCCGACCGCGAGCAGGTAGTCGACCGGCAGCACGCACGCCGGAGCGGTCCACTGCTTGTCACCGAACGCCTCGATCGCGCGGACGCCGCGCCGGGTGAGATCCTTGGCCATGCCCTGGATGAGCATCCGCCCGAGACCGCCGCCGGAGAACTCGCTCATCACCCGCGCCGTCATCAGCAGCACCGCGTCGGCGCTGACCGGGCTGGTCGGGAAGGCGACCGACCGGGGCACGTACTGCGGCGGCGCGAACAGCACATAGGCCGCCGGAACTCCGTCGACGTAGAGGATCTTCCCGCAACTGCCCCATTCGAGCAGTACCGAGGAGATCCAGGACTCCTTTTCCAGTGCTGGGTCGTTAGCCTCGGCCCGGGACTTGCTCACCGGATCGAGTTCCCAGAAGACGCAGGAACGGCAGTTCAGCGGCAGATCGCTGAGATTATCCAGGGTGATGTTGACAAGTCGGCGCGACATCCCGTTCTGTTCCCCGATCACAGGTCAGCGTGAACTAGGCACTATTTTGGCATGGTACCCCGCCTCACGGCAGGGAATGCTGTGACGACTGATCTTTAGTTATGCACTTGGAGGAACCGCGATGACCGGCCAGGCACCACGGAAAAGTTTTGGCAGCGACAACCACGCTGGCACCCACCCCGAGGTCATGCGGGCCATCGTCGAGGCCAACGCCGGCGACGCGACTGCCTACGGCGCCGACCCGTGGACCGAGCGGGCCATCGGCGAACTTAAGCGGCTCTCGGGCGCGGAGGGCGACGCCTACCTGGTGCTCAACGGCAGCGGGGCCAACGTGCTCGGCCTCGGCTTGCTGCTCGGCCGGCACCAGGCCGTCATCTGCGCCGACACCGCGCACATCAACACCGACGAGTGCGGCGCGGCCGAGCGGATCCTCGGCACCAAGCTGCTGACCGTCCCCTCGTCTGACGGCAAGATCACCCCCGAGCTGATCGCGGGCCGGCTGGCCGGACGCGGCGACGAGCACTTCGCCCAGCCGGGCGTGGTCGCCATCACCCAGTCGACCGAGCTGGGCACCTGCTACTCGCTGGCGGAGCTCCGCGCGATCAAGCAGTTCTGCGCGGCCAACCAGTTGCGGGTCTACCTGGACGGCGCGCGGCTCGCCAACGCCGCGGCGTTCCTCGGCTGCTCGGTCGCCGAGATCGCCGCCTGCGCGGACGTGCTCAGCTTCGGCGCCACCAAGAACGGCGCCATGGGGGTGGAGGCCGTCATCGTGATGCACGCGGCCGACGGCGCCAACGCCCGGTACCTTCGCAAGCAGCACATGCAGCTCTCGTCCAAGATGCGCTTCCTCGGGGCGCAGTTCAACGCGCTGCTGGCCGACGACCTCTGGCGGCGGAACGCGGCCCACGCCAACGCGATGGCCGCCCGGCTGGCGGACGGTCTCGCCGCCATCCCCGGAGTTGAGCTGGTCTACCCCGTCCAGGCCGACGCGGTCTTCGCCCGCCTAGACCCCGGTCACGTTGCCTCGCTGCAGCGGGACTGGATGTTTCACGTCTGGGATGAGCCGACTTCCACCGTCCGCTGGATGACGGCGTTCGACACCGAGGAGAGCGACGTCGACGAGTTCCTGGCCGCGATCGCCGCCACGACCGGAGCCGTCTCGGTCTAGCGCCCGGCTTCCCCTTTGCCGCCGTGGTTTCACGTGAAACGTCGGCCCGGCACCCCACCCGATTGCTTCGTTTCACGTGAAACCAAGCTCGGCGAAGCAGCTCGATCGACCATCGGTTGCCGTTACATTGGAACCGACGGCCGCGGCTCGGGACACCCCATGACTAGCCCCGGGCCGTCTCGGCGGCTAACACGAGCACGTACACAGGAGCGATAGTGGCGCAGCAACGGCGAGGTCTGGGCAAGGGCCTCGGAGCACTAATACCGGACGCTCAGCGCACTAACCAGGGCGCGGTCGGCTCGGTTGGATCGGCTGGATCAGTCGGACCGGTTGACACCTCTCACCCGCAAGGCTCGGTCGGGGTCTTCTCCGCTGACTACTCGCACGATGCCGCGGGGAGGCGTCCGTCGAGCGACGACGACGGGCTCCGCCCGGTCGACGGCGCCTATTTCGAGGAAGTGGCGATCGACTCGATCGCCCCGAACCCCCGCCAGCCGCGCGTGACATTCGACGAAGAGGCGCTCGAGGAACTGGCGGCCTCGATTGCCGAGGTCGGCCTGCTGCAGCCGGTCGTGGTCCGGAAGCTCGGCCCCGGCCGCTACGAGCTCGTCATGGGCGAGCGCCGGATGCGGGCGTCGCAGCGAGCCGGCCTTGAGTACATCCCGGCCATCGTCCGCGAGACGTCCGACAACGACATGCTCCGCGACGCGCTCATCGAGAACCTCCACCGCGCGCAACTCGACCCGCTTGAGGAGGCGGCCGCCTACAAGCAGCTGCTCGACGACTTCGGCGCCACCCACGAGCAGCTCGCGCAGCGGATCGGCCGCTCCCGCCCACACATCAGCAACACCCTCCGGCTGCTCAACCTCCCGCCGGTGGTGCAAAAGCGCATCGCGGCGGGCGTGATCAGCGCCGGCCACGCGCGCGCTCTCCTCGGCCTCGACTCTCCCCTCGCCCAGGAGCGCCTGGCGCAGCGGATCGTCTCAGAAGGCCTCTCGGTCCGCACGGTCGAGGAGATCGTCTCCCTCGGCGGCGACGACGAGCCCGGCCGGGCCGCCCGCAGGCCGGCCACGGCCAAGCCGGCGACCCCCGCCCTCCGTCACCTGTCGGACCGACTCTCCGATCTGTTCGAGACTCGGGTCAAGGTAGAGATGGGCACCAAGAAGGGCAAGATCACCGTCGAGTTCGCCACGATGGACGACTTGGAGCGGATCGTGAAGGCGATGTCGCCTGAGGCGGACGCTGCTGAGGCGTAAGTCAAAGTCAAAGCCTGACCTGGCGCCGGGGCTCGAGGCGAGGGTAAGTTCCTGCGGACGCTCCTTCGGAAGGTCCGCAGGAGCTTCCCCCTTTGACGCCACCATCGGCCACTACCTCGACAACGTCATCGTCTGGGCGCGCCAGAACCTAGGCAGTACCAGAAGCTAGGAGGTAACAGCCCGGTACGCGAGCTCGCGGGCTGCTTCGGCATAGGCCACGGCACCGGAAGAAGACGGGTCGTAGGTGATGACGGACTGGCCGTAGCTCGGCGCCTCGGAGACGCGGACCGAGCGGGGGATGATCGTGTGCAGGACGACGTCGTTGAAGTGCTCGCGGACGTCGTCGGCGACCTGGGTCGCGAGCCGGGTACGGCCGTCGTACATCGTCAGCAGGATCGTGGTGATCTTCAGCTTGGAGTTGAGGTGCGCGCGCACCAGCTCAACGGTGCGGAGCAGCTGCTCGAGACCCTCGAGCGCGTAGTACTCGCACTGGATCGGGATCAGCACTTCCTCGGCCGCGCACAGCGCGTTGACCGTGAGCAGGCCGAGCGACGGCGGGCAGTCGATCAGCACGTAGTCGAACTTCGACGTGTCGAGCTGCTCGATCGAGCGGGACAGCCGGCCCTCGCGCGCGACCATCGGCACCAGCTCGATCTCCGCGCCGGCCAAGTCGATCGTCGCTGGCGCGCAGAAGAGGTTGGGCATATCCGGCACCTCGGCGATGATCTCGGCCAGCGGGCGCTCCTCGACCAGCGCGTTGTAGATCGAATCGCGCCCGACGTGGTGATCCACGTTCAGCGCGGTGGAGGCGTTGCCCTGCGGGTCGAGGTCGATGACGAGCACCCGGACCCCGTGCTGGGAAAGGCTGGCGGCCAGGTTGACGGCGGTGGTGGTCTTGCCGACGCCGCCCTTCTGGTTCGCCACCGTCATGATCCGGCAGCGGCTCGGACGGGGCCAGTCCTCCTTGCCCGCGCCGCGGACCCCGACGGCCGCCTCGGCCGCACGGCCGATCGGCGTGTCGGCGGCGGTCGCCAGCGGCGCTTCCGGCACGACGATCTCTGATTCCGGTACAGCGGAGGGGGGTTGCGGGGGCATCTGTACTCCATCACTGCTGAGGGCACCGTCCACGGCGCCGGCGGTCATCACGGCACCGGGGGTTCCACGTGAAACCACCGCCGCCGCCAGCGCGGTCCGAACCCGGTCCGACCCGGGAAGGCGCGGATCCTCGGGACCGTTCACCGACATATCCTTTGCGCCCTGTTCAATCGAGACCTGCTCAGAGGATTCGGGAGACACGAGAACCGGCTGCAGCTGCGGCCAGCCGAGCCCGGGCACACCTGCTGCCAGGGCCATTCCACCGTCAGGCCACCCCACGCCGACTGCGTTGAGCACCTGATCGCTCCTCTCGGCCGTGTCCTCCCATGACGACACGGACAATCGTTGTCGCAGATATGACACTACCGTGACCAGCCTGCAGAACCTCGGCACTCAGCACGCCTAGTCGCGACAGAACGGGCTCCGCCGCCTCGAGTTCGGCCGCTGCCGACTGGCCCTTGATCGCGAGCAGCTCGCCGCCGGGGCGCAGCAGCCCGGCGGCCCAGCCGACCAGCCGATCGAGTGGCGCCACCGCCCGCGCCGTGGCCACATCCGCCCTGATGCCCGACGCCGCCTTCTCCTCGGCCCGGGCCCGCAGCACGGTCGCGTTCGGCAAATCAAGCGCGCTCACGCACTCTTCGAGAAAAACCGAGCGACGCAGCAGCGGCTCAAGCAGCACCACATGAAGAGAGGGTCGAAGCATCGCGATGACGATCCCCGGCAGCCCGGCTCCGGAGCCGATATCGACGAGCTCACCGCGCTCCGGCACCAGCTCAGCCACCAGCGCGCAGTTCAGCAGATGACGATCCCAGAGCCGCGACGTCTCCCGCGGGCCGATGAGCCCGCGCGTCACCCCGTCGGCCGCGAGCAGCTCGACGTATTGGCGCGCCTTTGCCAGCGCGTCGCCGAATACTGCGACGACCTCAGCCGGGGGTGGGGGGAGAACCTCTCGCTCAGCGGTCAAGTGCCGGTCCTCAGCCAGCGGGGAAGACCACCACGCGCCGGTTCGGCTCTTCGCCTTCGGATTCGCTCCGGAGTCCGGCGACCGCGACCGCGTCGTGGATGATCTTCCGCTCGAACGGGGACATCGCCCGCAGCTTCTTCGGCTCCCCGGTCCGCGTCACCTCGTCCGCGACCGAACGGCCGAGGTCCGCGAGCTCGGCCCGGCGGCGAACGCGGAAGCCGCCCACGTCGAGCATCAGCCTGGCCCTAGTCCCGGTCTTGCGGTGCACGGCGAGCCGGGTCAGCTCCTGCAGCGCCTCGAGCACCTCGCCTTCGTCACCGACGAGCTCGTCGAGGGTGGCGCCGACGACGGAGACGACTGCCCGGTCGCCCTCCACGTCCATGTCGATGTCGCCGTCGAGGTCGGCGATGTCGAGCAGCGCCTCAATGTAGTCGGCGGCGATATCACCCTCGTCTTCGAGGGAGCTCAGATCGTCTTCTTCGCTGTCTTCATCGTCTTCGTCAGCTTCGTCGGCGAGGTCTTCGTCCGCGCCTTCGACTTCCCCCGCCTCGTCAGCGAGATCGTCGTCGGAGTCCTCGACCTCTACCAGGTCTTCATCCTCGCCGAGGAGGTCGTTGCCATTGATCACGCTGTCCAGCTCCTGATCTTCCGGGCCCGCGGCAGCCGCCACCGCTTCCTCACGACCTACCACCGTGCCGAACCCCTCACCGGGACTATCCCCCACAGTCGCTCACCTCTTGCCCGAAGTGCCAGAACTACCAGAGCCACCGGAACTGCCGGAACGCTTGCTGCGCGCCTGCCGCACCGGCTGCTGCCGGACGACCTTGGTCTCGGGAACCACGGGAGCCGGCTCCGGCTCCTGCTTGCCCTTGCCGAACCCGAGCAGCCCGCGGCCGCCGTTCGCTGACTTCGAAGTGCTGACCATACCGCTATTCGCCGCGGCATTGGCGGTCGACTTGGCCGGCGCTCCGGCCGCCGACGCCTTGGCGGCCGGGACCTTCGCCTTGCCCGCGGTGCCGTTGGCGCCCGTCGTGCTGGGCTTGGCCCCGGTGCCGTTCGCGCCCGTCGTGCTGGGCTTGGCCCCGGTGCCGTTCGCGCCCGTCGGGCTGGGCTTGGCCGCCGTTCCGTTCGCGCTCGCCGCGCTCGACTTGGTGCCGGTGCCGGCGCCGGGCTTGGCCGCGGTGCCGTTCGCGCTCGCCGCGCTCGACTTGGTGCCGGTGCCGGTGCCGGTGCCGGCACCGGGCTTGGCCGCGGTGCCCGACCTGGTCACCGTCTTGGCGGAACCGTTGCTCTTGGCGGCGGCCAGGCTGCTGCTCTTGATCGGCGCGCTCCGGACGACAGGCGCGGTCGCGGCGCCAGCGGTCGCGCTCCCCACGATCGGCAGGTTGCGGAACAGGATGTGCTGCTGGCCGAGCGTCCACACGTTGGTCGTTACCCAGTAGATGACCAGGCCGTACTGCCAGTACAGACCGGTCAGGGCGAAGAACGGGGCGATGTACATCATGTTCTTCGACATGCTCTGCGCCATCGCCGCACCGGGCTGGTCCGGGTCGGGCATCTGCTGGTTCATCATGCCGCGCTTGGCGCTCTGCCGCATGGTCAGGAAGGTCGTGGTGGCGCTGACGGCCACCGAGAGCAGGATCACGGCCCGCACGGTCCACGACTCGCCCGTGGTCGCCCACAGGAACTTGTCGGACAGCAGCACGCCGAAGACGTGCGCATGACGAGCGCTGGTGACGGTGGCGACCGACAGCCCGTACTTCGGAACGTTGACCACGCCGTTGGTCACCGGCGTCCAGTCGGCGATGGCCTTGAGCACGTTGAACAGCGACCAGAAGACCGGCAGCTGGGCGACGAGCGGCAGGCAGCCGCCCAGCGGGTTGATGCCGTTCTCCTTGTAGAACTTCATCGTCTCTTCGTTGAGACGGGTCTTGTCGTTCTTGTACTTCTTGCGGATCTCCTGCAGCGCCGGCATGTGCGCCTGCATCTTGCGCTGCGATCGGACCTGCTTGACGAACAGCGGCACCATGATGAGCCGCATCAGACACACCAGGAGGACGATCGACAGGCCCCAGGACCAGCCGCTGGCCGCGCCGAACGGAACGGCGAGCGCGTCATGGATGCGCGAAATCACCCATGCCACCGCTTCGAACAGCGGGTTGAGGATGCTCACTGGGTAACTCCTTGGGGCCGGGGAGGCACGGGATCGTATCCGCCAGGATTGAAGGGGTGGCAACGGGCCAGCCGACGAGCTGTCAGCCAGAGTCCGCGCGCCGCACCGTGACGCCGAAGAGCCTCAAGTGCGTACTCACTGCAAGAGGGGGCGAACCGGCAGGACGGGGGCAGCAGGGGGCTGATGAACCGGCGGTAGCCGATAACCG
>Ga0302311_10008928_pt1 | contig 10054 bp, 7 predicted proteins | sample III_Palsa_N1_3_FD_200449 | JGI IMG/M metagenome (GOLD analysis project Ga0302311, IMG submission 200449) | Peat permafrost microbial communities from Stordalen Mire near Abisko, Sweden - III_Palsa_N1_3 | ecosystem: Environmental > Terrestrial > Soil > Palsa > Peat permafrost | place: Sweden...
GTTCGGCCAGCGTGAACGACGCGTCGCCGTCGTGCCCGGCGAAGGTCTTGGCCATGGTGTCGATCATTGCCAGAAACGCCTTCACTGCATTCTTGGCGCGACCGGCCAGCTCGCTGCCGCTGGCCAGCTCGATCAATGCGGTTTCCCACATCGAGGTGTTGTCGCTGCGTGCGCGCTTGCGCAACGCATCGAGTGTGCGGTCACCGATGCCGCGCGGCGGCGTGTTGACCGCACGCTCAAACGCCGCGTCGTCGTGCCGGTTGGCGGTAAGGCGTAGATACGCCAGGGCATCCTTGACCTCGGCGCGCTCGAAAAAGCGCTGACCGCCGTAGACGCGGAACGGAATGTCGCGCTGGATCAGCTGCTCTTCGAAGTTGCGCGACTGGGCGTTAGATCGATACAGGATCGCGCAGTCCTTCGCATTGCCATGCTCAGCCACGTATTCGCGGATGCGCTCGATCACGAAACGCGCCTCGTCCTGCTCGTTGTACGCGGCATATAGCGCGATGCGCTCGCCGTCATCGCCTGCCGTCCACAGCTGCTTGCCGAGGCGGCCACCGTTGCGCGCGATCACGCTGTTGGCGGCCTTGAGAATGTTGGAGGTGGAGCGGTAGTTCTGCTCAAGCTTGATCGTGCGCGCGCCGGGGAAATCCTTCAGGAACTGCTGCACGTTCTCCACTTTCGCGCCGCGCCAGCCGTAAATGGCCTGGTCGTCATCGCCGACGACGAAGACCTGCCCGGTCGTGCCGGCGAGCACGCGGATCCACGCATACTGCAGCGTGTTGGTGTCCTGAAATTCGTCGATCAGCAGATAGCGCCAGCGCTGCTGGTAGTGCTCCAGCACGGCAGGATTTTTCAACCATAGCTCGTGCGCGCGCAATAGCAGCTCGGCGAAGTCGACCAGGCCGGCGCGGCGGCAGGCGTCTTCATAGGCCTGGTAGATCTGCACAAAGGTGCGGGTGACCGGGTGGTTGCCGTGCTCGATACTTTCCGGGCGCTTGCCCTCGTCCTTCCAGTTGTTGATCTGCCAGCTGGCCTGGCGTGGCGGGAAGCGCGCATCGTCCAGGCCCAGCCCGGCGACGACGCGTTTGACCAGCCGCAGCTGGTCGTCCGAATCGAGAATCTGGAAAGTTTCGGTCAGTCCGGCTTCGCGCCAATGCCGGCGCAGCAGTCGATGAGCAATACCGTGAAAGGTGCCGACGGTCAGCCCCTGCGTGCCGCCCGGGATCAGCGCATCCAGCCGCGAGCGCATTTCGCCGGCGGCCTTGTTGGTGAAGGTGACCGCGAGAATCGCCCACGGCGGCACGCGCTCGACCTGGGTCAGCCAGCCGATACGATGGGTGAGCACGCGGGTCTTGCCGGAGCCAGCGCCGGCCAGCACCAGATAGTGGCCAGGTGGTGCGCAGACGGCTTCGCGCTGCGCATCGTTGAGCGGGTCGATCAGGTGGGAGACATCCATCCGCTCTATTGTAACGGTCCGCGTCGCTGCGGGCTGTCATTACGCATACGCTGCAAAGGCAACATCCTGGGAAAAACCGCCGCATGGGCGGGAGTTCTCCGAGAGCCGAGCATTCGCCGATTCAGCGTTTTTTGCTGACAAACCCACCCACCACCAGTAAGCCACCGACCACGATGCCTGCAATGCCCGCCCATTGCGGCACGGCCTTGGTGTGGGTCGCCTCGATCTTGGCGGACCCGAGCTGCACCAGCGTGTCAGTCTGCTTGTAACTGCCGTTGCCCAGCGTGACCCAGATGCCGGCGACCAGCAGAATGATGCCGACGATGATCAGACCTGCGCGCATGAAGCTCTCCCGATGGATTGAGCCACGAGTATGCCGGACGCCCCCGTGCACAAAAAGTCCATGGCACTTACCAAATGACCGATAAAAAAAGGCCCCGAAGGCTAGGGGGAACCTTCGGGGCCGGCCGTCACGAAACCCAGGGGAGAGGTTCGTGCCGGGTGGCGGCCCAGGGAGGTAGGCACGCCGGGGATGCCGTTGCGTGCATCCGATAGATTTGAACGCGGCTTGTGGGGAAAGTTTCAGAGATCGAAGAAAAAATTTATTGACGGTTCATCTGATGAGAACTGGGGTGTTTGGGTCGGTATGGTGGATAACTTCGAATTCCCGGCGTGTCCCAAAGTGACCGGATCAGTGCGCCTCGTCCCAGTTGTCGCCCACGCCAACATCGACCAGTAAAGGCACCGCCAGTTCCGCGGCGCCGGACATCCGCTCGATCACGGCGGCGCGCACCACATCCACAGCGTCCGCACGCACCTCGAAGACCAGTTCATCGTGTACCTGCATCAGCATATGGGCGTCGTCGCGGCCTTTCAGCCATCCGGCCACGGCGATCATCGCGCGCTTGATGATGTCGGCGGCGCTGCCCTGCATCGGCGCGTTGACCGCAGCACGCTCGGCGCCTTGACGTAGTCCCTGATTGCGCGAGGTGAGGTTTTCCAGATACAGCCGTCGGCCGTAGATGGTTTCCACGTAGCCATCGCGGTGTGCCTGCTCGCGCGTGGAATCCATGTAGGCGCGCACACCGGGATAACGCGAAAAATAGCGTGCCATATAGTCGCTGGCTTCGCCCCGATCGACGCCGAGCTGGCGCGCCAGGCCGAACGCGCTCATGCCGTACATCAGGCCGAAGTTGATCGCCTTGGCCGCGCGGCGCTGGTTGGTGGTGACATCATCCGGCGTGACGCCGAACACTTCCGCGGCGGTGGCGCGGTGCACGTCGCCGCCTTCGTGGAACGCACGCAGCAGACCTTCGTCGCCGGACAGGTGCGCCATGATGCGCAATTCGATCTGCGAATAGTCGGCGGCCATCACCTTCCAGCCCGGCAGCGCGATGAACGCCTGGCGGATACGCCGGCCTTCCTCGGTACGCACCGGGATGTTCTGCAGATTCGGCTCGGAAGAGGAAATGCGCCCGGTCGCCACCGATCCCTGGTGGTAGCTGGTATGCACGCGGCCGGTGCGCGGGTTGACGATGCCGGACAGCTTGTCGGTATAGGTGGAGCGCAGCTTGGCCAGGCCGCGATAGTCCAGGATCAGTCGCGGCAGCTCGTGCGTATCGGCAATGGCCTCCAGCGCTTCCTCGTTGGTGGATGGCTGGCCAGTCGGCGTTTTCAGTTTCGCCTGCAGGCCGAGTTCATCGAACAGCACAGCCTGCAACTGCTTGGGCGAATCGAGGTTGAATTCATGCCCGGCCAGCTTGTACGACTGCTGCTGCAGTTCCAGCATGCGCTTGCCCAGCTGCTGGCTCTGCCTGCGCAGCTCGTCGCCGTCGATCAGCACGCCGCGACGCTCCATCTCGGCCAGCACCGGCACCAGCGGGATTTCGATGTCCTGATACACCGCGCGCAGCTTGGGTTCGCTTTCCAGCTTCGGCCATAGCGCGTGATGCAGGCGCAGGGTGACATCGGCATCTTCGGCGGCATAGCGGCAGGCGGTATCCAGATCCACCTGCGAAAATGAGATCTGCTTGGCGCCCTTGCCGGCGACCTGCTCGTACTTGATGGTTTCGTAACCAAGGTACAACCGCGCCAGTGAATCCATGTCATGTCGCGTGGCGGTGGCATTCCACACATAGGATTCGAGCATCGAGTCGTGCTTCAGGCCTTGCACGGCAATGCCGTAATGGCTCAGCACGTTGATGTCGTATTTGGCGTGCTGGCCGAGCTTGGGCTTGTCCGCATCCTCAAAGATGGGTTTGAGCGCCGCGAGCACGGCATCGCGTGGTAACTGCGTCGGTGTGCCCGGGTAATCGTGACCGAGCGGGATATAGCAGGCCTTGCCCAGTTCCACCGCCAGGCTGACGCCGACGATTTCCGCGCGCATCGCGTCGATGCTGGTGGTCTCGGTATCGAAGGCGATCAGCTCGGCGGCCTGCAGTTTTTTCAGCCACGCATCGAACTGATCTTGCGTGGTGACCAGTTCGTATTCGCCCGGTGCTGATAGCGAAGCGTCGATGATTTCATTGGTAACAGTCGTGCCTGGAGCCACCGCGGCGCCACTTGCCGCGCTGTCCGCTGCTCGTTGCCCGTCGGGCCCGGTCGGATAGGTTGGCGATGCCTGCTCAGCCGCATCCAGATCCTTCAGCGCGGCCTTGAATCCATACCGCGTATAAAGCTCCCGCAATTGCGACGTATCCGCCTCACGTTGGGCCAGATCGGTCGGGCCAACATCCAGCGGCACGTCCAGCTTGATCGTCACCAGTTCGCGTGATAACGGCAGCTGTGGGAGCGCAGCGCGCAGGCTCTCGCCGATCTTGCCGCCGATCTTGTCGGCGTTGGCGATTACGCCATCCAGTGTGTTGTATTCGGCCAGCCACTTGGCGGCGGTCTTCGGGCCGCACTTGGGCACGCCCGGCACGTTGTCGACGGTGTCGCCGGTGAGCGTCAGAAAGTCGATGATCTGCTCCGGCCGCACGCCGAATTTTTCCATCACGCCGTCGATGTCGGTGACGGTATTGCTCATGGTGTTGATCAGGGTGACGTGCGAGCTGACCAGTTGGGCCAGATCCTTGTCACCGGTGGAGATCAGCACCTCGATGCCGAGCGCCTGGGCCTGCGTGGCCAGCGTGCCGATCACGTCGTCGGCCTCCACGCCAGGCTCGCGCAGGATCGGGAAGCCCAGCGCCCCCACGATCGCCAGCATCGGCTCGATCTGCGCGCGCAAGTCGTCAGGCATGGGCGGACGATTGGCCTTGTACTGGTCGTAAAGCGCATCGCGGAACGTAGGGCCGGATGCATCGCTGACGAAGGCCAGATAGTCGGGCTTGGCCTTCAGCGTGGCGCGCAGCATGTTGACCACGCCGAACAGCGCGCCGGTGGGCTCGCCGTGGTCGTTGGTCAGCGGCGGCAGCGCATGAAACGCACGGTAAAGGTAGGACGAACCGTCGATAAGAATGAGTTTGGCCATATCCCATTCTCGCATGCGTGCGTGATCCATCGTGTTTCACAGTCGGTCAGCAGAGGCACTGCTATTCTCTGACACCCAACCTGAGGTTGCCGCCATGAAATCCGCCACTCTGCTTGTTGCCGCAAGCTTTCTCCTTGCTTCAGGTCTCGTCGCTTCCGGCGCATATGCCCAGTCGGCGGCACCGGCAACCAGCGTGCTGCCGCCGCCCGGCATGAATGATCCCGGTGTCAATCAGTTGCCGCCACCTCCGAAGGTTCCTTCCGCGCCTGCACCGAAATCAGCCGGTGGCCAGAATCTGCCTGCGATGCAGGACTCTGGAACGGCCAGCGACGGCAAGCACATGACCTTGCCGGATGTCAGCTCGCATCAGGAAGGCGAAAATGAAGTCGAGGAATACCGCCGCAGCGGCATGCTCTACATGGTGGTAGTGACGCCAAAGAATGGTATTCCGCAGAGCTATACGGTCGATCCGGACGGCACCCGGCATATGCAGACCGGCGAAGCGCCAGTGCATCCGGCGATGTACAAGGTGCTGGAGTGGGGCAAGAGCAAGCCAGCTGAAGCAAGTTCTTCTGACTCGGCGACCGATGGCGGCTGAGGCGAATCGCTGAAGCAATCATTGATGGGGCAGCAACGTGGTGCAATGGCTGACCGCTTGCTTTGAGCTCGGCGGTGTTCGCCGCCGTGGCGGCAATATTGATTGTTGCGCGTGATGCGGTGATTGCGCTGTCCTGAAATGAACTCAACGCGTCGAGTCGAGTTCGGCGTAGTGGCGAAAGATGCCATTTTCATTGAAGGCCACTCGCCGCGGCGATGCCAGATAGAGCGCCATTTTCGGTCGCTCCGCCACCCGCTCGGCGAGTGAGTGCAAATGCGGCAGCTTGCGCCGCAGCTTTCGCATCGCGTGCGGGAATGCGTAGTGCAGTCCGCTCATGATCTGGAACAGCGACAGGTCGACATAGGAGTGTGCGGCCAGGGCTTGCCGACCGTTACCGCGCGCCAGCACGTCCTCGAAATAGCCGAGGAATTTTGGTAAACGATTCTCGCGAAAATCATCGGCGCGGCGCTTGGCTTCGGCGCGTTGATCCTTGTAGTAAAGGCCGCTGGCGATCGGGTGATGCGTGTCGTGCACTTCGGTAACCAGGTCTGCAATGGTTAGCTGCAGCTGATTCGCATAGTGCTGCGCTGCCGCTCCCGCTGGCGCCAGTTTCAGTTTTGGGCCGAGATAGAAAAGAATTGCCGCCGTCTGCGCGATCACTGTGCGGCCAACTTTCAGAAATGGCGGTGCAAACGGCAGTGCGCCGGGATGTTCGCCCTGCAGAAACGGCATGATCACGCCGTCGCCTTTCTCACGGGCGACATCGACATAGTCGGCGCCAGCGTCCTCCAATGCCAGTCGTATGAACTCGCCGCGTCCCTGGATACCGGTCCAGTAGTAAAGCTGATAGCGCATGACGATCTCCAATGGGTTGGTATCGAGGCTAGACGCGCGCGACTCAGCGAAGCGTGAGCAGGGTCATGCCGGTTTCTTCGACGATGCGCGCCGCGTCTGCGTGAGTTGAGTCGCTATCGAACGAATCTGTGCCCAGACCAGTTCGGCCACCGGCGACAGCGAGCGGTGGCGTCGACGAATCAGGGTGATCGCGCGGCTGGCGATTGGCGTCAGCGGACGAACCACCAACTGCTCGGACGTGGGTAGCGAAAGCTGCGGAGCAATGCTGATACCGAGCCCGGCTTCGACCATTCGGAAAGCGGTATGCGTATGCCCGGTCTGCTGCACGACATTGGCCTCGATGCCGTGCATGGTCAGCTGCTGGTCGATCAGTCGCCGGCTGCCCGATGTGTGATCGAGCAGAATCAGTGGTTCGCCCTGCAGTTTCCCCCACGGCACGGTGGCAAGTTTGCCGAAGGGGTGCGTGCGATGGCAGATCAGCACAAACGGATCGTGCAGGATCGTTTCGCATTCGAAGCTCTCACGCTCGGCCGGTTCGATTGCAAGGCCAAAATCCACTTCGCCGCCGCGCACGCTGTCCAGCACCATCACCTGTGCCTGATCGTGCAGTTGAACTGTCAGTTCGGGATAGTCGCGCGCGCAGACGGCGATGCACTGTGGCATCAGTCCGGCCGAAAGCGTCGGGACGGCGGCAACGCGCACCTTGCCGTGACGCCGCTCGCTTTCGGAGTGAACGTGGGCCAATACGCCATCGAGTTCTTCGAGTACCCGTTCCAGTGCTACCTGCAGGTAGCGACCCGCTTCGGTCAACACCACTTCGCGCGTGTTGCGGTCGAACAGGCGTACGTCGAGTTCGCTTTCCAGATCGGTGATCTGACGGCTGATCGCTGGCTGGGTCAGGTGCAGGCTTTCGGCCGCACGGCGAAAGTGCCGCAGTTTGGCGACGGCCAGAAAAGCGCGCAGCTGGCGCAGACTGATATTCATACCAAAAGAGTACCAAAAGATCAGATAAAACGATTTGATTTATCAATCTCGTCGCGTTGCAATAGCCGCCTGGACTCTTCAGGTCACCTGCGCCATGGCACTTACTCGTTTTCTCCCTGATCGCTTTACGTGCGCGCTGGTGGGCACGGTACTGCTGGCCAGCGTGTTGCCTTGCCAGGGCGAGACAGCCAGCGTATTCAACCTGCTGACCGATGCAGCGATCGCGCTGCTGTTCTTTTTGCACGGCGCCAAGCTGTCGCGTGCGGCGGTCGTTGCCGGCATGACGCACTGGCGCCTGCATCTGATCGTACTGGGCAGTACCTTCGTGATGTTTCCGCTGCTTGGACTGCTGCTGAAGCCGGTGCTGTCTTGGTTGGTGACGCCGGATCTTTATCTCGGTGTGCTGTTTCTTTGCACGCTGCCATCGACGGTACAGTCATCGATTGCGTTCACCTCGATTGCGCGCGGCAACATCCCGTCCGCGATTTGCGCGGCTTCGGCATCGAGCCTGTTGGGTATTTTTATCACGCCGCTGCTGGTCGGTTTGATGATGGAGTCGCACGGGCAGGGTGGCATGTCGTGGGATGCGATCGGCAAGATCGTGCTGCAGCTGCTGGTGCCGTTCGTGGCCGGACAGGTGGCGCAGCGCTGGATTGGTCAATGGGTCGAGCGCAACCGTGGCCTGCTCAGCTACGTCGACCAGGGTTCGATCCTGCTGGTGGTCTATACGGCTTTCAGTGCCGCCGTGTTGCAGGGTCTGTGGAAACAGATGCCGCTGCCGGTGCTGGGCGGCCTGCTGGTGGTCAATGCGATTCTGCTGGCGGTGGCGCTGATCGTTACGCGCTACGGTTCGCGCGCGCTCGGCTTCGGCACTGCGGACGAGATCACCATCGTGTTCTGTGGTTCCAAGAAAAGTCTGGCCAGCGGTGTGCCGATGGCCAAGGTGCTGTTTGCCGGGCATCCGCTGGGCGCGATCGTTCTGCCGATCATGTTGTTCCATCAGATCCAGCTGATGACCTGTGCGGTACTGGCGCGGCGCTATGCACAGGCGCAGGAAGAACGCGCGGAGCTTGCCGATGGACTGGCTGCGGGACCATCGAAAGGCTAGGCTGCCACAAATGATCTGAGAGGGTGTGGCTGCGATGGATACACCGAGCTGGATTCCCGAACCTTCCAGTGGCATTGAGATCCGCATGGTGATGGCCAATGGCCAGCAGTTCGAAGTGGCGATAGCGGGTAAGGGCCCCCATATCGCCCTATGCTTGCATGGGTTTCCCGAGTTCAACTATTCATGGCGCGCGCAGATCCCGCTGCTGGTTCGACTCGGCTATCGCGTGTGGGCGCCAAATCTTCGCGGTTATGGGCAGTCGTCGAGACCACGGGGCGTGGCTGCCTATGCCCTGCCGGAGCTGCTGGCCGATGTGGCTGGACTGATCGATGCGGCACAAGCCACTGACACGGTGCTCATTGGTCACGACTGGGGCGGCGCACTGGCCTGGGCTTTCGCGATCCGACGTCAGCGTCCACTGGCGCGATTGGTGGTGATGAATGCACCACATCCGGCCATATTCGCGCGAGAGCTGAAAACCTGGAGTCAGCGTCGACGCAGTTGGTACATCTACTTTTTCCAATTGCCGTGGTTGCCTGAAGTCTTGCTGGCGGCCAACGGCGCGCGCCGTATCCGTGGCGCCTTCCGCAGCAAGGTCCGTGATTCCAGCCGACTTTCCAGGCAGGATTTGCAGGTGTATGCGACTCATGCACTGCAGCCCGGAGCGCTGACCGCGATGATCAACTGGTACCGCGCCGCATTTCGCCAGCTCATTGCCGGTGGTCACGGCAAGGGCAAGACTTTACCGCGCATCGAAGTGCCTACCTTGCTGATCTGGGGCGAGCAGGACCTCGCACTGGGCATCGGCAATACGCATGGACTCGACGCTTATATCGATCAGCTCACCCTGAAACGTTTGCCGGGCGTATCGCACTGGGTGCAGCAAGATGCTCCCGAACAAGTGAATGCCTTGCTCGAAACATGGCTGGAAACGCACCCCGCCTAGAAATCCGCCGGGTTAGGGCGATAACTCATTGGATTTCCGCCGCTAGTGGCGGAAATGGCGCATGCCGGTGAACACCATGGCCATGTCGTGCTCATCGGCGGCGGCGATCACCTCGCTGTCGCGCATCGAACCGCCGGGTTGGATCACCGCGCGGATGCCAGCTTCGGCGGCCGCATCGATACCGTCGCGAAACGGGAAAAAAGCGTCGGAAGCCATCACCGAGCCACGCACTTCCAGCTTCTCGTCGGCCGCCTTGATGCCGGCAATACGCGCGCTGTAGATGCGGCTCATCTGACCCGCGCCGATGCCGATCGTCTGGCGGTCGCGTGCATAAACGATGGCATTGCTCTTGACGAACTTGGCCACTTTCCAGGCAAAGATCAGGTCGTGTATTTCAGCTTCGGTCGGCGCGCGGCGCGTGACGATTTTCAGATCGTCCGCACCGATCATGCCCAGATCGGCGGTCTGGATCAGCAGGCCCGAACCAACGCGCTTGGAGTGGTTGCCCGGATGGGCTTCGGATAGTCCACCGTCCGCCGGCAGCGGAATGATCAGCACGCGCACGTTGGCTTTCTTGCCGAATACTTTCAGCGCGTCTTTCGCGTAGGCGGGAGCCAGCACCACTTCGACGAACT
>Ga0302311_10008933_pt1 | contig 10050 bp, 9 predicted proteins | sample III_Palsa_N1_3_FD_200449 | JGI IMG/M metagenome (GOLD analysis project Ga0302311, IMG submission 200449) | Peat permafrost microbial communities from Stordalen Mire near Abisko, Sweden - III_Palsa_N1_3 | ecosystem: Environmental > Terrestrial > Soil > Palsa > Peat permafrost | place: Sweden...
GCCATCCTGGCGCCGGACCGCATCGATGCGGCCGAGGCCCGGCACCAGATCGCCGGCATAGACTTCGAAGATGCCTTGCCGTCCCTCGATCAGCGCGCCGCCATTGGCGACGTCGCGCAAGATCCAGCCGTCGATGGTCGGCAAGCGGCCGACCTCCATCTTGACGTCCGCGACCTTCGGCCCGGCCGCTGCGGCGTTGGCCGGCGGCGTAATCGAACCGGTCACTTCCTTCGGAGCCGCCGGCGGGGGTGCTGCGGCCGCGACCGGAGTTGGTGGCGTGGCGTGAAGCTTTTCGACCTGCTCCGAGAGCTTGGCGAGTTTCGCCAGCGGTTCAAGCTCGGCCTTCTCGACCTTGTCGAGGCGGTCATTGGTCTTGCCGAACTGCGCCAGACCGAGTTTGGAGGTGTGTTCGACGCTCGCCTTGAGTGCTGCGATGTCGGCGTCGATCCGCGCCACCGTCGCATCGAAGGCGGCATTGGTGGAGGGCATGGCGTTGGCGGCAAGTGCTGTGTCGTGACCGGCGAATTGCTGAAGGCCCGCGGTCGCCATGGCGCCGCCAATTGCACCCGCGATCGCGGCCAGCGCCACCACGGCGGCGAGCGCCGCAAGCCGGCGTTTGCCGAACATGCTCTGGCTCGGTTCGGAGTCCTCGGCCGGGCCAGTCTCTTCATGGTCCCAGCCGCGGTTGGCGGACGACATGATCATGACGTTGCCAGGCATGCGCGGCTCTGGTTTGGAAGCTTCGGCGTGGAAGACCTCAACCTTGGGAGCCTCAACCTTGGGCGCCTCAACCTTCGGGACGCTCACTTCCGGAGCTTCGCCAGCGCCTTGTTCAGGCACCAAAGCTGGAGATTCCACCTCGACAGGCGCTTCCGCCGAACCCGCGGTGGGCTCGGTTGAAACATCCGAAGAATGGGCAACGATCGGCTCGGCCCCGGAAGAACCGGATTCAGCGCTCGTCTGCTCGGCTTGTTCGCTCACGGCTAAGTCTCCACAATGGGTTGACCTTTTGGTAACTTTCATTGCTTGCGAAATCGTTACCGGCCATCGGCTTACGGAAATTTTAGGAAGTCGTCCGGCCCGCCTTTTTTGCGCCGCCAAGTTGATGTTGCAGCGCGTTTGCCGCACCCGAACCGGCTGCCACTTGGTCTGAAAACGCGATAGCATGGCCCCACCGACCAGCCAGAAGGCGGGGGGCGCCATGACGATCGAAAAGTGCATCAACGAATTTGCGGTGGGCGACGTTATTTTCGAGGAGGGCTCGACCGGCCGCGAGCTGTTCGTCGTGCTCGACGGCAGGATCGACATCGTCAAGCAAAACGGCGCCAGCAAGACCGTGATCGTGACGCTCGGCAAGGGTGAGTTCTTCGGCGAAATGGCGGTGATCGACGGTTCGGCCCGTTCGGCCACCGCGATAGCCGCCGCCCCCGGCACCCGCGTGATGCGGATCAATCACGCCCGCTTCGTCTATCTGGTCAGTCAGCAACCGGCCTTCGCGCTGATGGTGATGGATGCGCTGAGCAAGCGGCTGCGGGCCTCCAACGCCCTCACCTTCCGGGCCGCCACCCCATGAGCGAGCACAGACCGAGCCCGTTTCCGGTTCTGCGGGACAACAGCGTCTGTTCCCTGATTCAGGCCGCAGAGGACGTCTACCAGATCCGGTTCAAGAATCGCGCCGCCAACGCCTATCTGGTGCGCGGCAGATCGCGAACCATCATGATCGATGTCGGGCTGTCCTCGAATTATCCGGCGCTGCTGGAATGCCTCGAACATGTCGGCTGTCCGCCGGACAAGATCGATATGGTGATCCTCAGCCACGAGCATCTCGATCACATCGGCGCGGCCTATCATTTCAGCGGCCGTACCATCATCGCCGCGCATCGCCTGGCCGCCAACAAGATCATGCTGCGCGACGACTTCTCGATGCTGCGCAAGATGTTCAACGAGCCAGATGTCCCGATCAATATCGATATCTGGCTGGAAGAAGGCAATCTGATCGACCTCGGCAATTTCCGCCTCAGCGTGATGTACACGCCGGGTCATACCTCGGCCTGCATCAGCCTGTTCGACCATGAAAAGGGGCTGCTGTTCGCCGCCGACACCCTGATGCCGGGCGGGGTGATGGGCGGCGTGTTCGGATCGGGCAGCATCAGCGACTACATCCAGTCGCTGGAACGGCTGAAGGGGCTGAATTCCAAAATCCTGCTGTCGGGCCATGGCCGCCTGTCCGACACGCCGCAGGACGATGTGCGGATCGCACTGCAGCGATCCCACGGGTTGCTGTCGGACACCGCGCAATTGTTCGATGCGCTCGATGCGCGCTCGAATTTCGAGCCGATCATGCAGTCGGTGCGTGACCTCAACAAGCTCGACGACGGCTGAATCTTGTCATCACCGGTTTGACAGACGGCCCGGCGGTCTGCTCAAAAGCGTTCCACAACGATAAAAACAGGGGAGCAAACCGTGAAACTGTATGACTCGATCGGACCAAACCCGCGCATCGTCCGGATGTTCATGGCGGAAAAGGGCATCGACATACCTCGGCAGGCTGTCGACCTGCGCAAGGGCGAGAATCGCGAGGCCGAACATTTGAAGCGGAATCCGCACGGCCAGATGCCGGCGCTCGAACTCGACGACGGCAGCTACCTCTCCGAGGTCACCGCGATCTGCGAATACCTCGAGGAGAAATATCCGGCTCCGCCGATAATCGGCGGAACGCCGGAAGCCCGCGCCGAGTGCCGGATGTGGACCCGGCGCGTCGATCTCAATATCTGCGAACCGCTCGCCAACGGCTATCGCTTCGGCGAGGCTCTGAGATTCTTTCAAAAGCGGATACCGGTGGCGCCGGAAGCCTCTCCCGGCCTCAAGATGATCGCGGCCAACCGCCTGCAATGGCTCGACGGCCAGATCGCGGGCAAGGATTATCTGTGCGGCAAACGCTTCACGCTCGCCGATATCCTGCTCTATTGCTGGGTCGATTTCGGAGGCGAGGTCGGCCAGCCGCTCGATCCCGCCAACAGCAACATCGCGACATGGTTTGCGCGCGTCGCTGAGCGGCCATCGGTCAAGGCGTAACGGGTTGGAGCAGGATTTTCGTCGACATCATTGACCAGGCTTGGAGTTGCCCAAGTTCGGTGAAATTATTGTCGGGGTTGGCGACTACCGACCAAGATGCGCGCGACCGAAACCCGGACAAACCATCGACAACGCGGCAGGTTACGGGAAATTAAGTTGAGGTCTTTGCCGAACTTGAAACAGTAACGGATGCAGCTTGGTGCTGCGATGGGAGGCCAACCGGTGCGCGCGTCCAAACGCTTTGCGGCTCTAGTTCCAATGATTTCAATCGTCTCGGTGCTCGCACTCCCGGCGCAGGCACAAGAACCGCCCCGAAAGCCCGAGGCAAAGGGCGGACCGGCGCGGCCGGCGGGGCCAGCGATGCGCCCCGGCGGCCCGGTACACCCGGGTCCCGGCGGACCACAACACGTGGGAGGACCGGGAGGACCGCGCATGGGAGGGCCCGGCGGGCCCCGCATGGCGCATGGACCGTTGCCGATGCACAATTTCGGCGGACATCCTTTTCACGGTCATCTCGCCTGGGGTGGCGGCCGCTGGCGACACGAGGTTCGCGATGGCCGCGACGGCTGGTGGTGGGATGTCGGCGGCGCATGGTATTTCTATCCGCAACGGCTCGACGGTCCGCCGACCTATGTGTCCGATGTCGAATTTGCCGACGATGCTTATGCCGATGAAGGGCCGCCGCCCGGTCCGGACGGTTATGCGCCGCCCCCCGGAGGAGGCTATCCGCCACCCGCGGTCGCTGCCTATCCCCCGCCCCCACCACCACCGCCTGACCCCGCCGCGAGCGCGATTGGCGGCGCGCTGATCGGCGGCATCCTGGGTGGCGCGCTGACCGGCCGGCCTGGTGGAGCGATTGCCGGCGCCGTTGTCGGCGGTACGACCGGAGCGCTGGTTGGCGCGTCGGCCGCGGCCCGTCCCGGCTATTATCTGGCGCAAGGCGGTTGTTACTACCGCTACCCGTCCGGGCAATATGTCGTGGTCGACCCGCGCAATTGTAATTGAGCAAAGTCACGCAATAACGAAGGGCGTGCAGGCTTTCGGCCTGCACGTTTCACTTGATCAGATCACCACTGATCAGATCACCACCGGTGCGTCCGGCAGTTCATTCGGCCCCTTGCCGTGCGGTGGGAAATACTGCGCCAATTGCCGCGAGACTGCCTCGATCCCCCGGATCACGCCGCTCTGGAATTTTCCGGCCTTGAAATCGCTCTCCATCCCGGCACAGATTTTTTCCCAACCTGCGGCATTGACCTTCGTATCGATGCCGCGGTCGGCCACGATCTCGACATTGCGGTCGGCCAGCAGCAGATAGATCAGAACGCCGTTGTTGTGGACGGTGTCCCAGATTCGCAACTGCGCGAAAATATCCAGCGCGCGTTCCCGCGCCGGCTGATCCCGAAACAGCGGCGCGCCGTCGAGCGCACCCTCCACCACAAAGCGGACCTGGCCGGAATGGGTAGTCTCGCCGGTCTTGATCGCCTGCTCGATCGCCGCCAGCACCGGTGGCGGAAACAGCCGCTGCGCCCGCCAGCGGTGTTCGAGGAGATGTTTGCCGATACGCGCGATGCCCATATGCCCACCAGTTCCAGATCTACCAGCTACCGGATGCGCCGCCGCCGCCGAAACTGCCGCCACCACCGCCGCTGTCGCTGCTCGAACTGCTGCTGCCGCCGGAATAGGATCCGCCGCTATATCCGCCGCCGGACCAGCCGCCACTTCTGCGACCGCCACGACCGACCGGCGTCGGCGCCGTGATGCTGTCGGCGAACATCGTGAAGACCGATGTGACCACGCCGGCGAACCCCGTGAGGATCCACGAGGAGAAGAAATACCAAGCGAACAACGCGGCCAGACCACCAGCCGCCGCCGAGCCGAGCAGGCGGCCCAACAGTTTCCGCAACGCGCCGCCGAAGATCAATATCGGGATGAGAACGAACGGATTAAACGGGTTGAGAAACTCGAGCGAAAGAGAGCCCGATCGCGACCCCTGTTGCGGTCGCACCGGAGGCGCCGGCAGTGGCTCGCCATCGACGACGCCGATGATGCGGTCGACGCCATCGGAAATGCCGCCGGCAAAATCCCCGCTGCGAAATTTCGGCGTGATGATCTCGTCGATGATGCGCTTGGAGGTCACATCGGTCAGCGCACCTTCGAGGCCATAGCCGACCTCGATGCGAAGCTTGCGATCGTTCTTGGCGACGAGAAGTATCGCGCCGTCATCGATTTTCTTGCGTCCGATCTTCCAGGCTTCGGCGACCCGGATCGAGTATTGCTCGATGGCCTCAGGCTCGGTGGTCGGCACGATCAGCACCGCGATCTGGCTGCCCTTGCGCGCTTCGAAATCCCTGATCTTCTGGTTCAGCGAAGCGATGTCGTCGCTGGACAGCGTGCCGGTCTGATCGACCACGCGCCCCACAAGCGGCGGCACCGCGACCTCAGCCAGCGCCAACGAGGCCCAGCACATCAATAACGCAACGAGACAGGCCCTTGCAGCGTTCATCGCGCTCAATCTGTTTGCCGGATTATTTGGCGGGCGCCGGCGCCGGATTGAAATCCACTTTCGGCGCGGTGGAGATTTCCTTTTCGTTGTCGACCGTGAAGTTCGCCTTCTCCTTGTAGCCGAACACCATCGCGGTCAGGTTGGTCGGGAAGGTGCGGATGCCGACATTGTAGTCCTGCACCGACTTGATGTAGCGATTGCGCGCCACCGTGATGCGATTTTCGGTGCCTTCCAGTTGCGACATCAGGTCGTGAAACAGCGCGTCGGATTTGAGCTGCGGATAATTTTCCGTGACCACCAGCAGTTTCGACAGCGCGCTGGAGAGCTCGCCTTGCGCGGCCTGGAATTTGGCAAACGCGCCGGGATCGTTGACGAGTTCCGGCGTGGCCTGGATGCTGCCGACCTTGGCGCGGGCATTGGTGACGCCGAGCAGCACGTCCTTTTCCTGCTGGGCAAAGCCCTTCACCGAATTGACGAGATTGGGCACGAGATCGGCGCGGCGCTGGTACTGGTTCAAAACCTCCGACCAGGCCGACTTGACCTGTTCATCATTGGTCTGGATCGCGTTGTAGCCGCAATTGGTCAGGCTCAACATCGCCAGCGCCGCCAGCACCGTCCAAAGTCTGCGCATCGAATCCTCCCGGTTAACTCGCGGCAAACTAGCAGAAGGATTGGACCGGCTATAGTATTTTAAGTCGTCATTCCGGGGCGCGCGCTTGCGCGAACCCGGAATCCAAACTCCCTGTGGCAACGTTTGGCGCAGACAACAACACAGGGGTTCTGGATTCCGGGTCTGCGCCAAGAGGGCGCATCCCGGAATGACGAGCGTTGATCCAGCAACCGCCAGCCCCTCACACCCTCGCCGCCTTCGCTTCCTGGATCGCCTGCCAGATCTTGACCGGGGTGAGGGGCGTATTCAGACCGCTGATGCCGAGGTCGCTGAGCGCGTCCATCACGCCATTGGCGATGCAGGGCGGGCCGCCGATCGCACCGGATTCGCCGCAGCCCTTGGCGCCCAGCGGATTGGTGCGGCAGGGCGCGGAATCATCCAGCGTGACCGTGATCGGCGGAATGTCGTCGGCGCGCGGAACGCAATAATCCTGATAGCTTGCGGTCAGCAGCTGGCCTTCCTCGTCGTAAGACACGCCCTCATAGAGCGCCTGTCCGATCCCCTGCGCGACACCGCCGTGAACCTGTCCCGTCACCAGCATCGGATTGACCGCGACGCCGACGTCATCGACCGTGGTGTAGCGCACCACCTTGCTGACGCCGGTCTCGGGATCGATCTCGACCTCGCAGATATGGGTGCCGTTGGGCCAGCTCGGACCGTCGACCTCGCCTTCGCTGTCGACGCTGAGCCGCGCGCCAGTTTCCTTTTTGGCGATATCGAACAACCCGATGCGCCGGTCGGTGCCGACCACCGTGAGCCAGCCGTCGCGGTATTCGATGTCGTCGATCGAGGTCTCCAGCAGGTTCGAGGCCTTTTCGCGCGCCTTCGCGATCATGTCGTTGGTCGAGACCGCCACCGCAGTGCCGCCGACGAACAGCGAGCGCGAACCGACACTGCCGAAACCGGTCGCCAGATCGGTATCGCCCTGGACCACATCGATCTTGTCCATGGCCACGCCGAGCGACGCCGCGACCATCTGGGTGTAGGTGGTCTGCAGCCCCTGCCCCATCGCCATGGTGCCGGAATGCAGCACGATGCGCCCCTCGGCGGTCGCGTGCAGGCTGACTTTTTCGGTATGCGCCCGCCCGCCGGTCCATTCGATGTAGCTGGTGAGGCCGCGGCCGTAGAGCAGGCCCTTTTTCTTCGCCGCCTTCTTGCGCGCGGCAAAACCATCCCAATCCGCCAGCTCGGAAGCGCGCTCCAGCATGTGCGCGAACGCGCCTGAGTCGTAGACCTGGCCGACGGCATTGGTGTAGGGCAACTGCGCCGGCTTGATGTAATTGACCTTGCGGATGGTGCGCGGATCGATCCCGATCTGGCGGGCTGCGGCGTCCATCAGCCGCTCCACGATGAACACGCCTTCCGGCCGGCCCGCGCCGCGATAGGCTCCGACCGGCGCGGTGTTGGTCATGACCGCCTTGATCTCGTAGTGAACCAGCGGAAGGTCATACACGCCGGACTGCACGAAGGGCCCGAGCACCAAGGGAATGATCGCGCCGGTGCCGGTGAGATAGGCGCCGGTGCCGCCGACCGAGCGCACCCGATAGGCCTGCACGCGGCCTTTGGCGTCGAGCGCGAACTCGCCGGTCGAGGTCAGGTCGCGACCATGGGTGCCACCGACGAAATCGTCGGTGCGCTCGCCGCGCCAGCGCACCTTGCGCCCGAGTTTGACCGCCGCGTAAGCCACGATGCCGTCTTCAGGATAGAGGCTGGTCTTCTGGCCGAAGCCGCCGCCGATATCACCGACCAGCACCCGCACACTTTCCTTCGGCCGCTTGAGCACCGCCTCGGCCAGCAGATCCCGGGTCGAGCCCGGCGTTTGCGACTGGACGTGCAGGGTCAGCCGCCCGGATTTCTTGTCGACCTCGGCGATGGTGGAGCGCGGCTCCATGGCCGAGGGGATCAGCTTCTGGCTGATGAGATCGAGCGAGACTACATGCGTGGCGGTGGCGAAAGCCGCCTCCACGGCGGCTGCATCGCCATAGCTCATGACCGCCGCGATATTGTCCGGCGCCCCGGACCATACCGCCGGCGCGCCGGGCTTGATCGCGGCCACGGGATCGACCACCGACGGCAACACGTCGTATTCGATCGCAATCGCCTCGGCCGCGCTCTGGGCCGTCACCCGCGAGGTCGCCACCACCGCGGCGATCGGTTCGCCGGCAAAGCGCACGATCTCATGCGCCAGCAGGCGGCGGGGCGGCGCCGTCATCGGCGAGCCGTCCGGCCGCTTGAATACCAGCAGCGTCGGGAGGGTGCCGATGTCGTCGGCAATCAGATCGGCGCCGGTATAGACCGCTTCAACGCCCGGCATCGCCTTGGCGGCCTTGGTGTCGATCGAGGTGATATTGGCGTGGGCGTGCGGCGAGCGCAGCACATACAGCCACAGCGCGCCATCCTCCGGTTTGTCGTCGATGAACTGCCCCTTCCCGGTGAGCAGTCTTTGATCTTCCAGACGCTTGACCGGTTGGCCCGCACCGAAACGCATATTGCCGGGAAAAATATTCATCAGTTGGTCCTTCGAGTCTTTCGCTAGGTCTTTCGAGCATTTAGGCGTGTTTTATCGGGTTTGCGAGGCCAAGGCCAACCCGTGTTTTAGGCGTGAAAGCGCCCAAGAAAACGTCAAAGAGATCGCCATGCGCGGCCATGACGAACTCCGTCGTCACCCGATATCCCGCAACACCGCGGCGACCACCTCGCGCTGGTCCGCGGTCAAGGCCGCTTGCGGCGGGATCGGATCGCCGACATCGTAGCCTTGGATCGCAAGGCCGGCCTTGATGCAAGCCGCCAGATTGTAGCGCGCGAAGGCTTCGTTGATGCGCCACAGCCGCCGCTGCAAGGCCATCGCCTCGTCCCAGCGCTTGGCCTTGCCGAGGTTGTAAAGCTCGACGCTCTGGCGTGGGATGATGCAGGCCGGTCCGGCCATCCAGCCAACCCCGCCGATCAGCATCACCGCGGCCGGAATATGCGCCGACGCCGAGAACACTTTTATCCCGTCGCCGCATCGGTTCATGATCGACAGCAAACGCCCGGTGTTGGTCGAGGCATCCTTGATGTAACCGATGCGCGGATGGGTCGCGAGCCTTGCAATAACATCGAGCGTCAGGTCGGAGCGCTGGAATTGCGGATTGGTGTAGATCACGACGGGGATATCGACCGCGTCGGCAATGGCGCGAAAATAGGATTCGATCTGCGCGTCCGCCAGCGGAAAATACGCTTCCAGGATCGCGAGAATGCCGTCAGCGCCGAGCTTCTGGTAGGATCTCGCCTGAGCGACCGCATCCGCGGTCGATGTCGACACCACGCCGGCAACCACGGGGACGCGGCCCTTCGCGGCCTCGATCGTGGTCTGCACCACGACGGTGCGCTGCGCGTTGTCCAGATAGGCGAACTCGCCGGTCGAGCCGAGCGGCGTCAGCCCGTGCACGCCTGACGCGATCAGATCGTCGCAGAGTTTTGCCAGCACGCCGGCGCGGATCTTGCCGTCGGGATCGACCGGGGAGACCAGATAGGGAAAGACGCCGTGGAAATCAGTCATGGGACGAGCCTCGAAAGCGCCGGAACGCGCCGTGTCTTGCCGTCTCTTGGCGTGCCCCCAAGGCATAGTCAATTGCGCGGCTGTCGAGGGCTTCGCGGCCGGCGATCGGTATATCTTCGCTGGAATCCCGCGGCTTTAGTGACCGGCATCACACGTCTGCGCCATGCTTTACCGCTATAACGGCCGGGTGATACCCTCCATGGTACGCATCCGGGATCTTGCATGCGCGCCTGTGCCGCCATTGTCTTTGCCGTTCTGGCATTT
>Ga0302311_10008936_pt1 | contig 10048 bp, 8 predicted proteins | sample III_Palsa_N1_3_FD_200449 | JGI IMG/M metagenome (GOLD analysis project Ga0302311, IMG submission 200449) | Peat permafrost microbial communities from Stordalen Mire near Abisko, Sweden - III_Palsa_N1_3 | ecosystem: Environmental > Terrestrial > Soil > Palsa > Peat permafrost | place: Sweden...
CTATCGCCTGGACCACGCTGGTGCCGGTCACCCGTGGCATCACCGGCTCCTCGCCCTACATCCCGACTGCCGTCGCGCTGCCGCTGGCCGTCGCAGTGGTCGTGCTCGCGCTGGGCTCCACCGCCCTGCCGGGCCGTGCGCTGCTGCGCGCCCGGCCGGTCGAGGCGGCCGCAGGCAAGCAGTAGTGGGGTCGGGGCCCCACCCCTACTGGCGCTGCGCAGGCACGTGCGCTGCAGCGGAGCGCCGCTGCTCGGTTCGCGGCGGCCGGAGCGCCGTCGACGTCCTTGCCGGGCAGGCGTGCCCCGGCCGGGCGACCGGACCGGGCGGGCGGACCAGCCGGGCGGCCGGACCGGGCAGGCGACCGGACCGGGCAGGCGACCGGACCGGCCGGGCGGCCGGACCGGCGGGGGCGGCATCAGCCGATCGGTTGATGCCGGGCGTCCACCGGACGTCCGCCGGGCTCTGGCCGGTCGGGCGATTCGGCGTCGCCTGCCCCGCTTCGATACTGATGCGGCAGGTCGGCGGACAGCGCCGGCCGTCAGCGGCGAACAGCGGGCGGGGAGTCGGGAAATGGCGTCAATGCCGGTCATCGAAGTGGAGCAGCTGCACAAGCGCTACGGGGACCGGACGGCCGTGGCCGACGTGTCGTTCTCCGTCAACGAGGGGGAGATCTTCGGCATCCTGGGGCCCAATGGGGCCGGGAAGACCACCACGGTCGAGTGCGTCAGCGGGCTGCGGAAGGCCGACGGGGGTCGGCTCCGCGTGCTCGGGCTCGACCCGGTCAAGGACCGCGCCGGGGTCGTCGCCGAGCTCGGCGTGCAGCTCCAGCACAGCGCGCTGCCGCCCAACCTCCGGGTGGGCGAGGCGCTGCGCCTGTTCAGCTCCTTCTACGAACGCCCCGCCGACTGGCGGGAACTGCTGGATGTGCTGGGCCTGGGCCCGCAGGTCGGGACCCGCTTCAGCAAGCTGTCCGGCGGGCAGCAGCAGCGGCTGTCGATCGCCCTGGCACTGATCGGCAACCCCCGGGTGGCGATCCTCGACGAGCTCACCACCGGGCTGGACCCGGCGGCGCGGCGCGACACCTGGGAGCTGATCGAGTCGGTGCGCGACCGCGGTGTGACGATCCTGCTGGTCACCCACTTCATGGCCGAGGCCGAGCGGCTGTGCGACCGGGTGGCGGTGATCGACAGCGGACGCGTGGTCGCGCTGGACACCCCCGGGGAGCTGACGGCGCGTCTGGACGTGCAGCAGCGGATCCGCTTCGTTCCCTCCGCGCCGATCGACGACGGGCTGCTCAGCGACCTGCCCGAGGTCGAATCGGTCAGCCGGCGCGGCGAGGAGGTGCTGGTGGTCGGCGGCGGCGACGCCCTGGCCGCCGTCGCCGCCCAGCTGGCCCGGCAGGGCGTGATCGCGCACCGGCTGCGGGTCGATCAGCCGAGCCTGGACGACGCCTTTCTCGCCATCACCCAGCACCAGGAAAGCTGAGAGGAATCCCATGACCACCGCCGTACTTCCCACGCCCGCTCCCGCTCCCCACCGCCGCAGCGCGTTCTGGCTGCTGGCACGCACCGAGGGCCGGCTCTTCCTGCGCTCGGCCGGCTCGGTCCTGTGGACCGCCCTGCTGCCGGTCGTCGCCGTCGTCGTGCTCGGCATCGTGCCCGGCACCCGGCACGCCAGCCGCTCCTTCGGCGGCCTCAGCCCGCTGGAGGTCTACGAGCCGATCCTGATGATGTACGTCTTCCTGATGTCGGCGGTGAACTTCCTCCCGGCCGTGCTCACCGGCTACCGGGAAAAGGGCGTGCTGCGGCGGCTGTCGACGACCCCGGTGCCGCCCGGCCGCCTGCTCGGCGCGCAGGGGCTGATCTACCTGGGGGTCGGCATCGTCATCGACGCGGTCATCCTGGTGATCGCCACCGCCTTCGGCGCGCGGGCACCGCACCAGTTCGCGGGCTTCGTGCTCTCCCTGCTGCTGGTCGCCGCCGCCACGATGGGCATCGGCATGCTGATCACCGCCGTCGCGCCGACCGAGAAGATCGCCAACGCACTCGGCCTGGCCACCTTCTTCCCGCTGATGTTCTTCGCGGGGCTGTGGATCCCCCGCCCCAGCATGAACTCGGTTCTGCGCACCATCAGCGACTACAGCCCGCTGGGAGCCGGCGTGCGGGCGATCCAGGCGTCCACCACCGGGCACTGGCCGCCCGCCGCCGCCCTGCTGGTCCTGGCAGGGTATGCGATCGTCTGCGGTGCGGCGGCGGCGCGGCTGTTCCGCTGGGAGTAGCGACCATGGGCGGGGCCGACAAAGGACAGGACCAGACAAAGGACAGCACAAAGGGAGTGACGGTGGGGGCAGCCGTAGGACAGCATCGAGACCATGAGCGCTGATACCGTTCCCGAATCGTGGCAGTCCCGGTCCGACCGCCTGGCAAGGCTGGCGTTGCTGCCGCTGCTGACCGTGGCCACGATGCTGGCCGTGCTCACCCGCTCGGGCGCGCAGCACTCCTGGTCCGCTGCCCTGGGCGGTCCGGCAGGTCTGGCCGCGCTCGCCCTGACCGCCCTCTGGTCGCTCGGTCTCAGCCGCTACCCGACCACCGGCGTGCGGACGTCCACCCGGACCCTGGTCTTCTGCGTGCACGCGCTGCTGGTCGGGGTGCTGGTCGGGGCGAGCCCCTGGTACGGGGCATTCGCGATCAGCGGCTACTTCTTCGCCGACGAGCTGCCGTCCAGTCGGCGCAAGGGCGGATACGCACTGATCGCCATGGTCCTGGCGGCTTCGCAGACAGACGGCTACCCGCACGGCTGGAACACGCACACCCTGGCCTTCCTGCTGATGGCCGGCCTGAACATGACGATGATCCTGCTCCTGGTCGGTCTCACCAACCGGGTGATGACCCAGAACACCGAACGGGGCCGGATGGTCGAGGAACTGGGCGAGGCCAACCGCCGTTTGCAGGCCACCATGACCGAGAACGCCGGCCTGCACGCCCAACTCATGGTCCAGGCGAAGGAAGCGGGCATCGTGGAGGAGCGCCAGCGGCTGGCGGGCGAGATCCACGACACCCTCGCCCAGGGACTGACGGGCATCGTCGCGCAGCTCGAAGCGGCCAGGCAGGCACGCCACGACGAGGCGGAGTGGAGCCGCCACCTCGATCTCGCCACTTCCCTCGCCCGGTCCAACCTCACCGAGGCCCGCCGCTCGGTGCGGGCCCTGCGTCCGGAACAACTGGAGCAGGCCACCCTGCCGGAGGCCATCGGCGCGCTCGTCCGGAGCTGGTCCCAGCAGTCGGCAGTCCCCGCCGAGGTCGAGACCACCGGAATCCACTCCCCCGCGGGGCCGGACGTGGAGGCGGCGCTGTTCCGGGTGGCCCAAGAAGCGCTGTCGAACATCGCCAAGCACGCCGACGCGTCGAAGGTGCACCTGACCCTCACCTACCTCGACGACACGCTGCTGCTCGACATCGCCGACGACGGCGTGGGGTTCACACCCACCGACCGCGTCGGCAGCAGCAGAAACGGTAACGGCTTCGGCCTCTCCGGCATGCGGCGCAGACTGGAGCGCCTCTCCGGGACGCTCAACCTGGAGTCCGCCCCAGGTGACGGAACCATCGTCAACGCCACAGTCCCGATCCAGGCCCCCGCATCCGCCCCTGTGTCCTCCGCACTCCGAATCCAGACCGTTGGAGCGACCCGATGAGCCCGATCCGACTGCTGATCGTGGACGACCACCCCGTCATGCGCGACGGCCTGCGCGGGGTCTTCGCCGGCGACGCCGGATTCGACGTGGTCGGCGAGGCGGGGGACGGAGCGGAGGCGGTCCGTCAGGCCCAGCGCACCGACATCGGCATCGACGTGGTCCTGATGGACCTCCGCATGCCCGGCACCAGCGGGGTGGAGGCCATCCTCCGCCTGCGCGAACTCAAGCACCCGGCAAGGGTCCTGGTGCTGACCACCTTCGACACCGACCGTGACGTGCTTCCCGCCATCGAGGCCGGAGCCACCGGCTACCTGCTCAAGGACGCCCCGCGCGAGGAGCTGATCCGGGCGGTACGGGCGGCCCACGCCGGTCAGCCGGTCCTGTCGCCCTCCGTCGCCGGAACCCTGATGGGCCGCCTGGGCGTCCGCGAACCGGGCAGCCTCAGCCCCCGCGAGCTCGACGTGCTCCGACTCGTCGCCTCCGGCGCCACCAACCAGGCCGTCGCCCGCGAACTGCACGTCAGCGAGGCCACCATCAAGACCCACCTGATGCACCTCTACGGCAAGCTCGGAGTCCGCGACCGCGCGGCGGCCGTGGCCGTGGCGTACGACCGCGGACTCCTCGGCCGGAACTGAGCCCGCGCGGGCCGACCAGCCGACTCTGGTCAGCCTGCACACGTTCCGGTCGTCGGCATCGCCCTGGAAGCTCCAGAGGACCGGGGCGCGCCGGGAGCCGGTCACGTCAAGTTCGAAGCCGGAGAGCCCCAGGTTCCGCTGCCGGAACCCGAGCCGAAGCCGCCCATGACGCAGATGTCGGTGGCGGGGTGGCGCCACCCGGCGCGGCCGGCCTGGTCAGACCTCCGCGGAGGCGTCCTCGCGCTGCGGTGCCGGCTGGTAGTCCGGGACTCCCCAGTTCGTCCGCCGCCTCGGGCGCCGGAGGGCGAGGAGGGTGGTGAGCATTCCGGCCGCCGAGACGCCCAGGACCACCAGCAGGCCGTGCCGGTATCCGGCCAGCTGCGCCTGGGGGCTGCTGGTGCCTCCCGCGGTGACCAGCGCCGTGGTGACGGCCAGCACCACCGCGCCGCCGATCTGGAACGAGGTGTTCACCAGGCCCGAGGCCAGTCCCTGTTCGGCGTCGGCGACGCCGGCCGTGGCCTGGATGTTGAGCGCGGGGAAGGTCAGCGCGAAGTGCAGGCCGAGCAGCAGCATCGTCGGCAGGATCACCGTCAGGAAGTCGCTGTGCGGGCCGATCCGGAGGAAGTTGGCATAGCCGAGGACCGCGGCCGGAAAGCCGATCAGCAGCAGCCGCGTCGTCCCGAAGCGGTCGACCAGCCCGCCGATCTTCGTCGCCGAGAGGGCGACCAGCGCCCCGGCGGGCAGGAACGACAGCGCCATCTGCAGCGCCGACCAGCCCAGCAGCGATTGCAGGTAGAGCGTCGCGATGAACTGGAACGCGACGTACGCCCCGAACATGCTGATGCCGCTGAGGTTGGCCCGCGCCAGCGTCCCGGAGCGCAGAATGCCCAGCCGCACCAGCGGATGCGCGCTGCGCAGCTCGATCACCACGAAGGCGGCGGCGAGCACGAGGACCGCCAGCAGCGAGAGGATCGTCCGCAGGCTGGCCCAGCCCGCGCTCTGCGCCTGGGTCACGGTGTAGACGAGCAGCAGCAGCGCCCCGGTCGCGGTGACCGCGCCCGCGAGGTCGTAGCCGAGGCCGTCGCGGACCGGGCGCTCCTGGCGGGGAATCAGGCGCAGACCGGCGGCGAGGGCCAGCAGCGCCAGCGGGAAGGGAAGCAGGAAGGTCCAGCGCCAGCCGACCTCGGTCAGCAGGCCGCTGAGCACCAGTCCGAGCGAGAAGCCGCTGGCGCCGCAGGTGGTGTAGATGCTGAGCGCACGGTTGCGGGCCGGGCCCTCGGCGAAGGTGGTGGTGATGATCGAGAGCCCGGCGGGCGCGGTGAACGCGGCGGCGGCGCCCTTGATGAAGCGGCTGGCGATCAGCAGCCCGCCGCTGGTGACCAGGCCGCCGAAGAGGGAGGCCACGGCGAACACGGCGAGTGCGACCAGGAAGACCCGGCGCCGCCCGAGCAGGTCGGCCGCGCGCCCGCCGAGCAGCAACAGGCCGCCGTAGCCGAGGACATAGCCGCTGACCACCCACTGGAGGGCGTCGGTGCTGAGGTGCAGATCGGTTCTGATCGAGGGAAGCGCGACACCCACCATCGAGACGTCGAGGGAGTCGAGGAAGAGGGCGGCGCAGAGGACGACGAGCGTCGCCCACAGGCGTGGGGACCAGCGTTCGGTGCTTGCGGCAGGGGCAGCTGCTGAAGGGAGCATGGGCACGAGAGTACATGCACATGCATCTAATGCAACCAGATTTAATTCTCATGCAATATATTCGGACGCATCTGATACCCTGGCCGCATGACAGAGGACTATGTGGAGGCATGGCGTGGGCTGCTCGCCCGCCACGCGACCACGGCCTGCGCGCTCGACCGGGAGCTGGGCGAACGGCACGGCCTGGGCATGAGCGGATTCGAGGTGCTGGAGCGCCTGGTCGAGGCCCTGGCCGCCGACGACAAGGACTCCTGCCGGCTGCACGACCTGGCGTCCTCGGTGCACCTCAGTCAGAGCGCGCTGTCACGGCTGATCGCCCGGCTGGAGAAGGACGGTCTGGTCGAACGCTCCATGTGCGAGGCGGACCGGCGCGGGATCATGGTCTGCCTGACCGAGGCCGGCCGCACCCGCTACCAGGAGGCCCGCTCCACCCACCGCGCCGTCCTCGCCCAGACGCTCGGGACCCGGACGCCCGGCTAGGTGTCGTCCCGTCAGCGGCGGCAGCCGGACCCGCCGGCAAACCTCGGAAAGCGGCCCTTCGGGCACGAAAAGGATACTTTCTTCGCAGAAGAACAGAACACAGGCGGCACACAGCGACCACATTTGATCAGGATCATGAAATGCACATAGTCTCCACAGCGTGATCGAGACAGTTGCTCAGGACACCCACCAAGGCGTTGCCCCGGGCGCTGCCACCGCCGCGGGCCGCACCCGCGGCGCCGCGCGTCTGGGCTGGCTGGACGCCCTGCGCGGGATCGCCGCGCTCGCCGTGGTCTACCGACATACCGGGTCGACGCTGCTGAGCCCGGTCTACAACGCCACCTCGGGCGTGATCGACGCAGGCACATTCGGAGTGCTGCTCTTCTTCCTTGTCAGCGGATACATCGTGCCCGCCTCACTGGAGCGCCGGGGCGATCTGCGTGCCTTCTGGATCGGCCGTTACTTTCGAATTTATCCGCTGTTCATCACCGTGGTGGGCGCCGGACTACTGCTGGTACCGGCGAGCCTCGGCGCGGTGAGCGCCGGGTGGTTCAGCAACCCGGTCGCCACCTTCGCCGGCAACAGCGTCCTGCTGACCGAACTGCTCGGGGACGCCAACGGGCTGAAGGTCTCCTGGACCCTCTCCTACGAGATGGTGTTCTACTTCCTGGTCACCGCGCTCTTCGCGCTCGGCTGGCACCGGCGCAGCGCGCCCATCGCCGTCGGGCTGGGCGCGCTCGCGGTGGTCGCCGGGACCACCATGCCGGTACGGCTGCTCAGTTCGGGAGCCACCAGCATGCACTACGTGGTGGCGGGCACCGTGCTGGTGGTGCTCATCGCCATGTCCTGCATCATGTCCGGCGGCGCCCTCCCGGTGAAGCTGGGGGCGCTGCTGCTCGGTGCGCTGGGTCTGCTGCTGGTCACCCTCAACAGCGGGCTGGCCGGGTTCTACTCGATGATGATCCTCGCGACCATGTTCTCCGGCACGGTGATCTACCGGGCCGAGCACGGGCAGATCAAGCGGTGGCCGGCCGTCCTGTGCTGCGCCCTGGTGCTGGCCGCGGGTCTGACCTCCGGCCTGCTGTACGACGCCAGGTTCTACACCACCACCTGGACCGACGCGGCCGGATACTGCGGCGCGATGGCCGGGGCGTGGGGGGTCTTCGGGATCGGGCTGCTGCTGCGCAACCGGCGCTTCCCGCGGTTCCTGAGCTGGCTCGGCACCGTCAGCTACGCGGTCTACCTCGTCCACTGGCCGGTCTTCGTCTGCTCGGAGTGGACCTGGCACCACCTGGGGCTCACCGCGCACGGCGGGTGGCAGGAGCTGGGCCACGGCGCGGTCTACCTGCCGCTGGTACTGGCGAGCGCCTACGCCGGGCACCGGCTTGTCGAGCTCCCGGGCCAGAACATCGGACGCCGGGTGACGACCTGGGCCGGACGCCGCAGCGCGGCAGCGGCGGCAGCGGCAGCGGCGGGACAGGCGCGGGCAGCAGCCTGAAGCCGGGAGCCGGCCGGAGGGTCGGCGGGGCGGCCAGGTGATCGGCCATAGTGACCGCATGGCTTCTCTGGTACGGCATGTGACGGTCGACTGCATCGACGCCGAGCGGATGGCGGCCTTCTGGGCCGCGGCCCTGGGCGGTGAGACGGTGGTGGTCGAGGACAATCCGGGCGACTTCGAGGTGACCGTGACCGCCCCCGGCATCGCGCTGCTGTTCATGCCCGTCCCGCAGCCGAAGACCGTCAAGAACCGGGTGCACCTGGACCTCCAGCCGCAGGACCGGAGCCGGGACGCCGAGGTCGAGCGGTTGCTGGCGCTCGGCGCGGAACTGCTCGACGACCGGCGCGCGCCGGACGGTACCGGCTGGTGCGTGCTGGCGGACCCGGAGGGCAACGAACTGTGCGTCGAGCGGAGCGCGGCCGAGCGGGCGGCCGGGCAGCGGGGCTGATTTCAGCCATATGTGTTGCTTAACAGAGTCTCCGGCGTCACCTCCGGAGGGCGTCACGGCCACCGCCCGGTGACCGGTCCGGGCCACCTCCGGGCCGGTGCCGCCGCTGGTCGCGCCGGTTCCGGACGCCCACGGGCAGGCGGGGACAAGGGCAGCCGGATCGTGCCACCGAAACTGTTAGGACTCTTGACAGTTCAATGGTCTAGTCCAACGATTGGCGGTGCTCGGCCAGTGGTCTCTACCAATTGCACCCCACCCCCACGGGAGCCCGCATGAGACGCCAGTTCAACCGTCCCCTACGCACTCTGCTGACCGGACTGCTCGCGACCGCAGCCGCCTCCACCGGCCTGGTCGCGATGGGTGCCGGAACCGCGCACGCGGCAACGGCAACCCCACTGCCGACCCACGTGTTCGCCCCGTACTTCGAGGCGTACAGCGGTGACAGCCCGGCCACGATCTCCACCGAGTCCGGCGCCAACTACGAGACCTTCGCCTTCATCCAGGCTGCCAGCAAGGGCTCGTGCACGGCCTACTGGAACGGCGACACCAGCCAGCCGCTGACCTCGGCCACCTTCGGCAGCGACATCAGCGCGATCCAGGCCAAGGGCGGGAACGTCATCCCCTCCTTCGGCGGCTACACCGCCGACGACACCGGCACCGAGATCGCCGACAGCTGCACCACCGTCGCCTCCATCGCGGCCGAGTACGAGCAGGTGATCACGACCTACAACGTGACCCGCATCGACCTCGACACCGAGGACAACTCGCTCACCAACACCGCCGGGATCACCCGCCGCAACCAGGCGATCGCCCAGGTCGAGGCGTGGGCGGCGGCCAACGGCCGCACCGTCCAGTTCCAGTACACCCTGCCGACGACCACCAGCGGCCTCGCCTCCAGCGGGCTCGCGGTGCTGAAGAACGCGGTGGCGAACAACGCCGTCATCTCCGTCGTCAACATCATGACCTTCGACTACTACGACGGTGCCACCCACGAGATGGGCACCGACGCCGAGAACGCCGCGACCGGCCTCTACAGCCAGCTCGCGTCGCTCTACCCGTCGAAGACCTCCGCCCAGCTGTGGGGCATGATCGGGGTCACCCTGATGCCCGGCATCGACGACTACGGCGCGGCCGAGACCACCACCGTCGCCGACGCCTCCACTGTCGAGTCCTGGGCCACCAACAAGGGCCTGGCCGAGCTGTCCTTCTGGGCGCTGGAGCGCGACAACGGCGGCTGCGTCGGCACGGCCGGCTCGGACACCTGCTCCGGCATCGCGCAGAACACCTGGGACTTCAGCCACGCGCTGGAGCCCTTCACCAGCGGGACCACCACGCCGGGCAACGACTTCTCGCTGTCCGACTCGCCCGCCTCGGCGTCGGTCGCGGCCGGATCCTCCACCACCTCGACCATCAGCACCGCCGTCACCAGCGGCAGCGCCGAATCGGTCGCCCTCTCCGCGAGCGGCCTGCCGAGCGGTGTGACGGCCGCGTTCAGCCCCGCCTCGGTGACCTCGGGCAGCAGCTCCACGCTGACCCTGACCACCGCCGGCAGCGCGGCCGCCGGGACCTACCCGATCACCGTCACCGGCACCGCCGCCTCC
>Ga0302311_10008938_pt1 | contig 10047 bp, 8 predicted proteins | sample III_Palsa_N1_3_FD_200449 | JGI IMG/M metagenome (GOLD analysis project Ga0302311, IMG submission 200449) | Peat permafrost microbial communities from Stordalen Mire near Abisko, Sweden - III_Palsa_N1_3 | ecosystem: Environmental > Terrestrial > Soil > Palsa > Peat permafrost | place: Sweden...
CGTCTTCGGTAAGTACGAGTAAGCCGTGCCGGGAGAACGCCGGCGGGCGCGCATGCGCGCGCTGCTCAAGGCGGCGGGAGCGGCCGATCTCGATCCGGCGCGAGTCGAGCAGGCCTTCGTGCACGCGAGCGCGGGCAGCGAACAGGCCCAGGCGTCAAACGAGCGGCTCGAATTCTTCGGCGACGCGATCCTCGGTTTCGCCGCCTCGAGCTGGCTGATGAAGAAGTATCCCGACTTGCCGCAAGGCCAGCTCACGCGCCGCAAAGCGAACCTCGTCAGCGACGCCGCGTGCGCCGAAACGGCGCGCCGGCTCGGATTCGCCGACCTGATCGTGCTCGGACGCGGGATGGACCGCGCCGGCGCCGGCCACAACGAGGGCATCCTGGCCGACGCCTTCGAGGCCTTCCTGGCGGCGCTGTACGACGCTGCCGATCTCGAGCACGTCACGCGCTTCCTTGAAAAGGAGCATTTCGTTCCGCTCGATCGGCGCGACCGCGGCGAACGCGACGCGAAAACCGATCTGCAAGAGTTCGCGCAGGGCGCGCTGCGGGCGACGCCGCTCTACTTCGAGCGCGCCGAAGGGCCGCCCAACGACCGCCGCTACACCTCGCAGGTGCGCGTCGGCGACGAGATTTTGGGCGAAGGGATCGGCGGTTCGAAGAAAGCCGCCCAGCAGAGCGCTGCCGCGATGGCGCTCTCCACGCTGCGCGCGCGCCATCCGGCTCAGGCTTCTCCGGACACCCCGTCGAACGATGACGGGCGCGTGATCGCATTGGATCGTCGCCGCCGCAGCACGCGTCGTCCGCCCCCGGGAGCTCCCCGCACGTAATGCGTCTCAAGTCGCTCAAGGTTTTCGGTTTCAAGACGTTCGCCGAAGCGACCACGTTCGAGTTTCACGACGGGACGACCGCGGTCGTCGGGCCGAACGGGTCCGGGAAGTCGAACCTCGTCGATGCGATCCGCTGGGTGCTCGGCGAACAGTCGAGCCGCAGCCTGCGCTCGCAGAAGATGGAAGACGTCATCTTCGCCGGCAACCACCAGCGCAAGCCGATGGGGATGGCCGAAGTTTCGCTGACGTTCGACAACACGGACCGTCAGCTCGGCCTCGACTTCGACGAGATTCAGATCACGCGGCGCGGCTATCGCGCCGGCGAGTCGGAGTTCTACATCAATCGCGAGTCCGTGCGCCTGCGTGACATTCACGAACTGCTGATGGGGACCGGCCTCGGCCCCGGCTCATATGCCATCGTGTCGCAGGGGCAGATCGACGCGATCCTGACCTCGAAGCCGACCGAACGGCGCGCGCTCTTCGAAGAGACAGCGGGGATCGGCAAGTTCCTCGCCCGCAAGTACGAAGCGCTGCGACGGCTCGACGCGACCGAACAGAACGCGATCCGCGTCAACGACCTGATCGCCGAACTCGAACGTCGCGCGCCCGAACTCGACACGCAAGTCCGGCGCGCAAAACGCTATCGCCGCGTGACGGCACGGCTGCGCGATCTCGAGATCCTCTCGTATTTGCGCGCTTCATCGTCGCGCCGCCGCGAGCGCGAAGCGGTCGCCGCCGAACTGACCGCGCACGAGGGGCGCCGCACCGCGGCTGCGACGCGCGCCGCCCAGCTCGGCGCGCAGGTCTCCGCGCTACGCGAAACACTCTACACGCTCGAACTCGAGCTCGACCAGCAGCGGGCCGAATCGCAGCAAGCGCGCGCGGCGCTCGCCGGTCTCGAAGCCGATCTGGCCGCCGCTGTCGCCCGCCGCGAAGGACTCGAACGGCAGTCGTCGTCGGTCGTCGCCGACCGCGACCGCGTCGAGAGCGAACGCGTCGCCCTGCGGGCGCGCGTCGTCGAGCTGGACGGGCGGCTCAGCCCGCTCGTCGCCCAAACCGACGAGGCTAGGTCGCGCGAGCTTGCGGCCTCGCAGGCCGTCGCGGAAGCGCGCGGCGCGCTGGACGCGATCTACGGCGAGTTGCGCGCCGTCGAAGCGCTGGCCGCCGAGCGTGCGGCGAGCGAAGCCGAACGGCGCGCGCAGATCGCGGCGGCGACGGACGAACGCGAACGGCTGGAGCGCGAAGCGGCGGCGGCGTTGGCCGAACGCAAGGATCACGTGGGTGCGGCGGACGACGCGCGCCGGCGTTTCGCCGAGCACGAGTTGCTGGTCGCGCGTTACGAAGGCGACGCCGCGCGCCAGCGCGAGCGCGCGCACGCGGCGCGGGAACGCGGCGATGCCGCGGCGCAACGCTTGACGGAGCTCGAAGCCGCACGCCGCGACGTCTCGGCGCAGCTCGCAGCGGCCGAGTCGCGCCTGCACACGATCGAGGAACTCGAGGCCGTGCTCGAAGGCCACGCCCACGGGACGCGTGCGGTCGTCGAGGCCTCCGCGCGCGGCGAACTGAAGGGCCTGCACGGCGTCGTTTCGCACGCGATCTCGACCGACGAGCAGTATGCGCGCGCGCTCGACGTCGCCTTCGGCGCGGGGCTTTCCAACATCATCGCCGAGACGTCGGAAGACGCCGAAGCCGCGGTCGCGTACCTGCGCGAACGCGAGCTAGGACGCGCGACCTTCCTCCCGCTCGACACGCTGGCGCAACGCGAGGGCCGCGAGCTCGGCGCGCTGCGCGGGCGGCCCGGGATCATCGGCTACGCGCACACCCTCGTGCGCTGCGAGCCGCGCTATCGCGGGATCGTCGCCTTTCTGGTCGGCCGCACGCTGATCGTCGATGAACTGCGCACCGGCATCGCGCTCACGCGCGGCGAGGGTTTCCGCGATTCGATCGTCACCCTCGAGGGCGATCAGATCATGTCGGGCGGCGCGATCACCGGCGGCCGTTTTCGTAAGGAACGGTCGATCCTCGCGCGCCGCGCGCAAGCCGAGCGGCTGCGCGACGAGATGCCGGGTTTGCGGACGCGGCTCGGGGCGATCGAACGCGATGCGGACGCGATCAAAGCCGCGCTCGATGCCGCCGCTGCCGAGCGCGACGAGGCCACGGCCGCGGCCAACGACGCCGACGTCGCGCTGCGCGAAGTGCGCACGCAGCTGGCCGGCTTCAGCCATGAAATCGAACGCCTGGATGGCGCGGCGACCGCAGCCGAGTCGCGCGCCGCGGGGCTGCGTACGACGCACGACGAGGTGCGCTCGCGGCTGCACGCGCTCGAACGCGTCGCCGACGATCATCTCGATCTTTCCCAGCAGCGCGGCACGCTCGAGAAGGCGCTAGCGGAAGCCCGCGCACGGATCGCCGGCGTCGAGGCGCAGCAGAGCACCGTGGCGGCCGAAGCCGGAAAGCTCCGCGAGCAGATCGCCGGCCTGAGCGCCGAACGCGAGGGCGCCGTCACGAGGCTGGGTCTGCTCGATGCGGACGCGGCGCGCGCCGGCTCGGCGCGTGAGACGATGGTGCGCGAACTCGAGGCGCTGCGAACACAAACCTCGCAGCTCGACGCAGCACTGGCGGCGGCGCGCGAGCGCGTGACGTCGGTCGAGCGCGCGCACGAGGCGTCGCGGGCTCGACGCGAGGCCAGCGCCGACGAAGGACACCAGCGCGAAGCCGACGAGCGTGTTGCGCAAAGCGAAGAACGCGAAGCGAGCGCGGCCGGTGAATCGGGCCGCCGGCGTTTGGCGGAGATCGACGCCGAGCTCGGGATGCTGCAGCAAACCTTCGCGCAGAATCCGGCCGGCGACGACGAGCAGCGCGACGTCCTCGACCGCTACGCGGACGAACCCGACAGCATCGTCGACGAACTCCCGCGGCTGCGTGAAGAACTCGTGCGGCTGCAGGCCAACGTCAACCTCAACGCCGAGGCCGACCGCGACGAGCTCACCGAGCGCGAGCGCTTCTTGCGCGAGCAGATGACCGATTTGCATCAGGCGCGCGAGACGCTGCTGGCGACGATCGCCGAGATCGAGACCTCCTGCCAGGTGCAGTTCAACGAAACGTTCGACGCCGTCAAGACGCGCTTCAGCGAAGTGTTCAGCCAGCTGTTTCCCGAGGGTCGCGCCGAGATGTGGCAGACGAACCCCGAGAATCTCAGCGAGACCGGGATCGAGATCGCCGTGCAGCCGCCCGGCAAGAAGCTGACCGCGCTGGCGGCGCTCTCGGGCGGCGAGCGCGCGATGACGGCGTCGGCGCTGATCTTCGCGCTGATTGCCGTGAAGCCGTCGCCGTTTTATCTGCTCGACGAGGTCGATGCGGCGCTCGACGACGCTAACGTCGATCGCCTCTCTGCCAAGATTCGCGAGGTCTCCGACACCTCGCAGATGCTGCTCGTCACGCACAACAAGAAGACGATGGAGTTGGCGGAGCGGCTGTACGGCGTCACGATGCAGGAACCGGGCGTGAGTTCGATCGTAAGCGTGGCGCTCGAAGAGCGGCCGCGCGCCCTGACGGGTCCGGACGAGACCGCGTGGCTGCCGCCGGCGGCCGAGCCGGTTCCGGCGCTGCGCTCCGCGCGCAATGCCTGAATCCGGCGACGCGGCCCTCATCTCGGTCTACGACCGGACCGGGATCGTGCCGCTGGCGCGCGCGCTTGGCGAGCGCCGCATTCCGATCTACGCGACGAGCGGCACACGCACGCACCTGCGCGAGGCCGGAATCGACGCCTTCGACGTCGGCGATCTGACCGGCTACCCGGCGCTCTTCGACGGCCGCGTCAAGACGCTGCATCCCAACGTCTTCGGCGGCATCCTCAAAGACCGCGCCAACCCCGCGCACGTCGCCGAAGCGCGCGAACACGCGATCCCCACGATTTCGACGGTTGTCGCGAACCTGTACCCGTTCGAAGCGACGGTTGCGCGCGACGGCGCGACGCTGAGCGAAGCGATCGAGCAGATCGATATCGGCGGCGTTTCGCTGCTGCGTGCGGCGGCCAAGAATTTCGATCACGTCTCCGTCTTGAGCGACCCGCTGCAGTACGGCACGTTCATCAACGCGCTGGGTCGCGGCGGCCTCGACCACGCGACGCGCCGCCGTTATGCGACGATCGCCTTCGAACGCACGGCCGAGTACGATAGCGCGATCGCGCGGTATCTCGAATCCGGGCTGGTCGCAAACGAACTCCCCGGCTCGCTCGCGCTGACGATCCCGATCGAGCAGCCGCTGCGCTACGGGGAGAACCCGCAAGACCGTGCCGCGTTCTACTTGGCGCGCGAACTCGAACTGCCGCAGCAGCTCGGGGGCAAGGCCTTGTCGTACAACAACCTGCTCGATCTCGACGCGACGTTGCGGCTGCTCGTCCGCGCGGGGGCCGGCGAAGGCGATGGCATCCCGATGCCCGCCCAGGGCAGCGTCCGCGCCGCGATCGTGAAGCATACCGTCCCGTGCGGCGTCGCCGAGCGCGCGGCCGTTTCCGACGCCGTGCGCGAGGCGCTGGACGCCGATCCGGTCTCCGCCTACGGCGGGATCATCGCTGTCGACGGTCCGCTCGACGACAGCGCGGCCGAATATCTGGGTGGTTTCTTTCTCGAGATCGTCGCCGCGCCGGCGTTCGAGCCGGCGGCACTGGAACGTCTGCGGCGCAAGAAGAACCTGCGCATCATGCGCTATCGTGCCGGAGCGCCGGAGAAGATTGCGGCCGAACTGCGCGTGCGCAGCGCGCTCGGCGGCGTGCTGGCGGAAGACGACGACCCGCAAGCGCCGCCCGAACGTTGGGAAGCCGTTTCGCATCGCGTCCCCACCGAGAGCGAGTGGCGCGATTTGATCTTCGCGTGGGACATCGTGCGCCACGTGAAATCCAACGGCGTCGTGATCGTGCGCGACGGCGTTTCGCGCGGCATCTGCGCGGGGCAGACGAATCGCGTCAGCGCGGTCCAGATCGCCGCGCACCGCGCCGCCGCGTCGGCGCGCGGCGCGGCCTGCGCGAGCGACGGGTTCTTTCCGTTCGCCGACGGTCTCGAGGCCGCGGCGGCCGCGGGCTGCACGGCCGTTATCGCGCCGAGCGGATCGATTCGCGACGCCGAAGTGATCGCGGCCGCGGACCGGCTCGGCATCGCGCTCGTCTTCTCCAGCTACCGGTACTTCCTGCACTAACATGGCCGGCTTCATCTTACGGCTCGTCGCCTACGCACTGCTGCTTGGCCTCACCTCACGGACCGCAGCGTACTTCTGGTCAGCCAATGGGCTCGACGGCATCGCCGCGCTGCAGCCGCTCTACGACGGCGGGATGAAAGCGCTGCTTTTTGGGCCGCTGTTCCTCGCGCTGTTCGGGTTCGGCGCACTGCGCGATGTCTGCGTGTTTGCCGGCTGCGCGCTGGCTGGCGCAGCGCTCACCGCACCGTTTGTGATCGCGCGCGTCGCCGGCGCGTGAACTCCACCGCGACGATCAATGTCGCGCTGATCCTCGGCGTCGCGTTGGGCTGGGGGCTGCTCGGGACCGCCAGCAAGGCAATGTTTGCTGCCGAACCGCCGATGTTCGACGGCTTCACCGTCGCCGCGGCGCGCGCGGCGTGGGCGTTTCCGGTCTTTGCGATCGCGTTGCCGGTGGTGTGGCGCATCGAGCGGCCGCAGCTACGGCTTCGGCAGTCGCTCGGACTCGCCGGCGCGGGTCTCGTATTCGGCCTCATCGCCATCCTCTTCTCGATGGCGGCGCAGCACACGTCGGTCGCCCACCTGGCGTTCTTCCTCGGCATCTCACCGGTGACGAATACCGCCGCCGCCGCGATCGTCTTTCGCACCGGCCTCGCGCGGCGCGATTGGATCGCGCTCGCCCTCGGCTTCGTCGGCGTCATCCTTTTGGCGATCAGCCACTCGAACGATCGCGCGGCGTTCTTCGGCGACGCGCTGATGGTCGGCTGGCTGGCCGGGTTCGCGGTCTACGGGTGCTGCCTGCAATACGTCGGTGGAAGCGTGCGGCCCGCGACGCTGATCGCCGTGGTCGGAGCGGTCTCGATGGGTGCGACGCTGGCGTTTGCGTTCGCGCTGGGGTGGGGGAGAGCGATCATGCATGTCGCAGACACGATGCGCCTTGCCGGCTGGTTCTTCGGCGAGGTCGTGCTCGGTTCAACGCTCTTGGCGCAGGCGGCGTACGCTCTCGCCGTGCGGCGAATGGGCGTCGCGCTGGCGACGATCGGGGCGGAGTACGGCGCGCTCGCCATCGGGATCGTCGCCTCGCTGACGCTGCACGAGTCATGGACGGCCCTGACCGTGATCGCCGGACTGCTCTTCGCCTGCGCACTCGCCGTCTCGTTCGCCCCACTGCCATGGCTGGGGCGCGAACGTCTCCACGCGGGCGCATAGGACGTCGCGACGGAGTCTAAGGGAACCGTCAGAGCTTCGGCTTACGTCCCTTTTTTGTTCAACACGAGTGCGATGTTGTCGACGGAACCATCGTTGTACGTCCCGACGAGCCGCGTGATTACGATCGAAACCACTGCCGAGCGCGTCCCTTTGGGAACGGCACCGGAGTGTGAACGCTGAACGAGCGATGTTCCCGGCCGTTGAGCTGGGGTGACCGGACCAAGTGTCGATGTTGCGAGCGTCGCACCGGACGTATTGCGAAATTGCACCGAGACGACGGCGTAGTCGCCTTGGTTTTCCCATCCGCCGATCCAAGCAGAGAAATTATAGGACACGGTGCCTGCGTCGATATCAGCGGAGAGCGCACCGAGTGCGATCGTCTGTTGCGCCGTCGATTTCGGTACGTTGCCGCCCTCGAACAGGTTCAGCCCGCGATTGTCGGGCCCAGCGGACGACTTATCGGGAAAGCCGCCCGACGCTCCGTATTGCACCGCCGTGAATTGACCCGTGGTCGCCCAGCCGGTCGGCTTCACGATGTGGTCGTTATCCGGTGCACCGACATCGGTCTCAGCGTCACCGTTGACCACCAGGTTCGTCCCATACGTCGCCGGCGGCGGAGCGTCGGCTCGCGCGATCAGCGGCGTTCCCGCAAACGGCACCAGCGCGGCGAGGAAGAAGAGTGCGCGGAGCGGCTTCATCATGGCTGGCTTGCTTGTCTGTGTGGGCATTCTGGTCCCCCGCCGCCGCTGTCGTGCGCGAATCTTCCCGGGAAAGCGCCGCGAGCAGGTCGTAGCCAACCGCATGGCGCGCTACCTGCACACTTCGATCTTCGTCAACGACATGGACGAGTCGATCGACTTCTATACGAAGAAGCTCGGGCTCAAGCTGCTCGGCGGCCCCGATCACTATCCGGGGAACGCCGACATGGCCTTCGTCGGCGCGAGCTGGGACGCGTACATCGAGCTCGTCTTCGACCTCGAAGAGCATCCGCCGTACGACGTCGGGAACCGCTACGAACACCTCGCGCTCGAGGTCGAGGGCGACCTGCGCGACGTGATCGAACGGCTGCGCGCGCAGGGCGTGAAGATCGTCAAGGAACCGAAGAAGTCGCCCGGCGGTACGCGCTCGATCGCGTTCGTCGAAGACCCTAATGGCATCCCGGTCGAACTGCTCGAGCCGCGAGTGCCCGCCGCGTAAACGCCGGTTGCGGGCGAACGCGGGCTTACGGCGAAGCCGACGCACCGACCGTGACTCCCCTTTCCGCCCCGCGCGGCACCAACGACATCCTTCCTCCCGAATCGGCGGAATGGATCCGCCTCGAGGCCGATTGCCGCGATATCGCGCAGCGTTTCGGCTACGGCGAGATCCGCACGCCGATGTTCGAAGCGACCGAACTCTTCGTGCGCGGCGTCGGCGAAACGACCGACATCGTCGAAAAAGAGATGTACACGTTCACGGACAAGGGCAACCGCAGCATGACGCTGCGGCCAGAACTGACCGCGGGCGTCGTGCGTGCGATCCTCGAGCACAATCTGCTGGCGCAAGGTCCGCAGCGGCTGTTTTACATCGGACCGTTCTTTCGGTACGAACGCCCGCAAGCCGGGCGCTACCGGCAGGCCAATCAGTTCGGCGTCGAGTGCTTCGGCGTTGCCGGCGCGGAGGCCGACGTCGAAGTGATCGCGATCGCCGCCGACTTGATCGCGCGGTACCGCATCGAGGTCGTGCTGCAGATCAACAGCGTCGGTGACACGGCCTGCCGGTCAGCGTATCGTCAGGCCCTGATCGACCACTTTCGTCCGCACCTCGACCGGCTAAGTGGCGATTCGGCGCGCAGGCTCGAACGCAACCCGCTGCGGATCCTCGATTCGAAGGCGGAGAAGGACAGCGAGCTCATCGCGAGCGCGCCGACGTTCATCGATCTCTTGTGCGAACCGTGCCGCGAGCACTTCGCCGCGGTGCGGCGCTACCTCGAGGCCGCCGGCATCCCGTATATCGTCGCGCCGCGGCTCGTGCGCGGTCTGGATTACTACACGCGCACGGTCTTCGAGTTCACCTCGTCCGCACTCGGCGCGCAGAGCACCGTCTGCGGCGGCGGGCGGTACGACGATCTCGTCGAGCAGCTCGGGGGTCCACCGACGCCCGGCGTCGGCTTCGGCCTCGGGCTCGAGCGCTTCCTGATCACCGCGCGCGCCGTCGCCGGCGAGCACGATCGGGCGCGCAGCGGCGCCCAAGCGATCGCGCTGGGCGAGGCCGCCCGGCTGCGGCTCTTCCCGATCGTCGGTGCCTTGCGCACGCTGGGGACCCAGCCGACCTTCGCCGACTGGCAAGACCGCAAGCTGACCGCGCATTTCAAGGCCGCCGACCGGAACCGCGCTCGCTGGGCGCTCATCCTCGGCGACGAGGAGCTGGCTGCCGGCCAAATCGTCGTCCGCGATCTCCTCACGCGCCAGGACCGGCGGCTCCCGCTCCCCGCGCTTCCGGCGGAGGTCGCGAAGCTGCTTGTCGAAGCCATGCGCTGATGGACCAGGACGAAACCGCGCGCATTCGCGCCCTGGGCGCGATCGCGGCCGAGTTCGACCTCGATGCGATCCGGGTCCGCAACGGCGAGGCGGAGATCGAGATCGTGCGGCGCGAGCCGGGGGTCGTCGCGTCCGGACCGGCTGGGCCGGCTGCCCCGCAGCTGCCGGCGCCGGCGGAGAACGGCTTCGTCTCGGCAGGGCCCCCACCGAACGTCCGGCGGGTGACGGCGCCGGTGGTCGGCGTGTTCTACCGTTCTGCCTCGCCGGGTGCCGATGCGTTCGTCGAAGTCGGCCAGCGCG
>Ga0302311_10008939_pt1 | contig 10047 bp, 9 predicted proteins | sample III_Palsa_N1_3_FD_200449 | JGI IMG/M metagenome (GOLD analysis project Ga0302311, IMG submission 200449) | Peat permafrost microbial communities from Stordalen Mire near Abisko, Sweden - III_Palsa_N1_3 | ecosystem: Environmental > Terrestrial > Soil > Palsa > Peat permafrost | place: Sweden...
GAAGGCGATGCTGGCGAGGTCGATGTCCTCGCCCGCGCTGGTGAAGTTGGAGATCACGTTGGCGAAGGTCCCGCCGGCCGCCGGCGCGTCGGCCGCATCGATCTGCAAGACCGCCGAGCCGGTGGAAGGCTGGACGAACGTCACGGTCCCGCTTCCGAGCGCGTCCGCCGCCGCCAGCTCGATCGTCCCGCCGCTGATCACCGCGCCGCCGGCGAACTTCGCCCCGTCGCCGCTCAGCACCAGGTCACCGCCGCTGGTCGCGACGATCTTTCCCGATCCCAGCAGCACGCCGGCCAGCGTCCCGGCGCCCGAATATGTCAGCGTCCCGTCGTCGGTTACCTGGCCGCCGGAGAGCAGGGCCAGGCCGCTCGCCGTCCCACCCGACGAGATCACGGCCTTCCCGCCGCTGGAGACGGTCGCCGCGACCGCCGCGCCGCCGGAGACGACATAGGCGACGCCGCCCGCGTCAACCGCCGTCGCCGAGGCCTTGCCGGAACTCAGCACGTATTGCGTCCCGCCGCTCAGCACCGTGGTCCCGCTGGCGAGGCCGCCGGACTCGATATCCTGCCGGCCGCCGCCGCTGACGGTGGCCGCCGAGAGCGTGCCTCCAGTCAGCGCGACGTCGGCGCCGCCGTTTGAGATCATGTCCCAGAGCGAGGAGCCGCCGGCGGAGGCGTATTCGAGGCCCCCGTTCAGCATCGTGGCGGAGTAGGCGATGCCGCGCGACCGGACGATCTCCTGGCCGCCGCTCGAGACGGTCGAGTTGCTCGTGGTCCCGGCCGAGGAAACGTACTCCACGCCACCGCTGGAAATCGCAGTTCCGCTGCCAACGCCGCCCGACTCGATATCCTGCCGGCCGCCAGCCAAAGCCGTCGAACTTGCTGTGCTGCCGTCGGCGAACGTGGCCACACCGCCGAGAAGGACCGTCTCGTCACTCGTTCGCGCCTGCCGCAGCGCAACCAGAAGCCCGCCGCTCTCGACAACGCCGTCGACACTGATGCCGCCAACCGAGACGTTCTGCTGCCCGCCGCTGCTCACCACGGTCCCGGTCACCGTGGCCTCCTCCACGTCCTCAGTTCCGCCATTCAGCACCGTGGTTGCACTTGCGACACCAGCATCGTCGACCATCTGCTTGCCGCCGCTGGCGATGATAGTGTCGTCCGCTTCGCCATAGACAAATTGCTGGCCCGTATCGTACGAGTAGCCGCCGTTCGAAAGCGTGGTCCCGGTCACGACCGCGCCAGCGCTGATGTATTCGGTGCCATCCACGAAAATGGCGCTCATAGTCGCGCCAGACTTGACATCGACTGTGCCCTCGATCGTCACCCCGCTGACGACGCCGCCAGAGAAAATGTAACCGCCTTCGAGCACCACCCCGTCGATATCGCCATACACGTTGCCGACGTTCAGGTTCCCGGCGCCTAGCACCACGCCGCCCGACGAAATCGTCGTCACGCCGGCGACCGTCCTCGACCCCAGGCTCAGCGTCGCGCCGCTCAACACCGTAGCGTTCTCCACGGCCACGACACCGCCGCTGGAGACCGTCAGCCCGTTGGATGTTGTTGTGCTCGTCGCCGGAAAGGGCGTCAGCAAGGTGAAATCGCCGGAAAGGTTCCCCCCAAACTCGGCGTCTCCGCCGCTCTCCACCACCAGACCGGACGTGACAGCCCCGAACGACAGCGTGGCGGACCCGCCGCTGAGGACCGTGCTGGACTCGATGGTCCCTCCCGAGTCGACGATCAATGGATCGCCAGCGGAAATCGAGAGCCCGCTGCTGGTGACGCCGGAGGAGACGGTGATGGTCATTGGGCGGTCCTTTGGCGTCGGCGCTTCCGCTCCGGTCGCCGAGCGGACCGGCGGCTGCCGCACGTTAGGCTTCGGGCCGGCCGTACTCAATCGGCCGGCGTCGTCATCTCATCGTCGTGGCGCGGACGGTGGAATGAGGTCCCGGACAGCTCGCCGCGCGAGCTTCCGGGATGACGGGATTGGGGGTCGGGTTCTCAGATGCCGCTAGAACCGCGCTGGAGGGGCGCCAGGGGCCCGCGGCGGGGGTCCCGGCTAGGGTACTACCAGTAGCGGCACTTCGGCCGTCAGCGAGGCTCCTAGGGGCTCTGGCGGCGATCGGGGCTTTTTGGGGGGCCGGCCTACGCCGAAACGAGAGAGAGGGCGACGCCCGAGTCGCCCCGGACCTCGCCCTCTCAACCAAGTCCTTGCGGACCTGTGTCGAAGGTGACGCCTCGCACTCGCCGGCTCCAGGTTACCCCTTCGCCTCGTCGTCCTTTGGCCAAGCAGCCGGTCCAGGGGTCCCGGGTTGCCCCGAGGGTTTCGCGGACTTAGCTGCTCCGGCGCCCGGTTTCTTTCGAGGTTTCCCTCGCCAGTCCGTTTCACCGCCTTCCACGATTTGGAGAGTGCTCCGGCCACGTTTAGGGCGCAAGCGGAGGAATCGGCCGGGCTGTGGAGCGGCGGCCGCGCGCCGGTGCACAACCGGTGCATAACCCGGCGGCAAGGCCGCGAATCCGTTTCGCGTCAATGGGTTGCAATATCCACAGAAAACCCGCGCACCGTCCGGATCCGCGACCTTCTCGCCGCGCCGCTGGCCTGCCGCCCGCAATCGGCCTACGACCCACGCGGACCATGACCGACCGGCCATACTGGGAGACCAAGACGCTCGCGCAGATGAGCCGCGAGGAGTGGGAGCAGCTGTGCGACGGCTGCGGCCTGTGCTGCCTGGTGCGCTTCGAGGACGAGGACACCGGCGAGATCATCCCCACCCGGGTGCACTGCAAGCTGTTCGATTCCGACGCCTGCCGCTGCCGCGACTACGACCACCGCCACCGCTACGTGCCCGACTGCATCAAGCTGACCCCCGGCAACATCGACGACCTGGGCTGGATGCCGCGCAGCTGCGCCTATCGCCGGCTCAACGAGGGCAAGCCGCTGCCGCGCTGGCACCCGCTGATCACCGGCGATCCGCAGAGCGTGCACCGGGCCGGAGTCTCGGTCCGCGGCCAGACCGTGTCGGAAGCGGCCCTTGAACATCCCGACGACGCGCTCGATTTCGAGGCGGCCGACCTGTCGCGCGATCGAAGCGACGATTGAGCCCGGGGCAAGCTTCGGCTTTAACCGGTTCCCAGACCTCGAACCCCGCGTGGCCCCGCATTGGCGCAAGACCCCTATCAAGAACTCGGCGTTCCGCGCACGGCCAGCGCGGACGAACTCCGGCGCGCCTTCCGTGCGCTGGCCAAGAAGCATCACCCCGACGCCAACAAGGGCGACAAGGGCGCCGAGGAGCGGTTCAAGCGCATCTCGGCCGCGTTCGACCTGCTGGGCGACGAGGACAAGCGCAAGAAGTTCGACGCCGGCGAGATCGACGCCGACGGCCGCGAGACGCCGCGCGGCTTCTCCGGCAATCCGTTCGGCCAGGGCGGCCCAGGCGCGGGCGGCTTCCGCGGCGGCGGGGCGCAGTACGAGGATCTCGACCTCGGCGACATACTGGGCGAGATGTTCAGCGCCCGCGGCGGCCGCGGCGGCGGTTTCCCGCAGCGCGGCGGCGACGTGCGCGCCCGGCTGGAGATCGACATCGAGGAGGCCATCGCCGGCGCCAAGCGCCGCCTCGCCTTCTCCGACGGCCGCACGCTCGAGGTGACCATCCCCAAGGGCGCGGCGGACGGCCAGGTGCTGCGGCTGAAGGGCCAGGGCTCGCCCGGCCGCAGCGGGCCCGGCGACGCGCTGATCGAGCTGGTCCTGCGGCCGCATCCGATCTACCGGCGCGACGGCGACAACCTCACCATGGACCTGCCGGTCTCGGTCGCCGACGCGGTGCTGGGCGGCAAGGTCGAGGCGCCGACGCCCGACGGCCCGGTCACGCTCAGCATCCCCGCCGGCTCCAACTCCGGCTCGACGCTGCGACTGAAGGGCAAGGGCATGGTCGGCCCGGTCGGCCGGCGCGGCGACCTGATGGCGCGGCTGGTGGTGACCCTGCCCGACAAGCCGGACGCCGAACTGACCCGCTTCGCCGAGCAATGGCGGGCGGAGCGGCCCTACGTCCCGCGCCGCAGGCCGTGAGCTTCACCCCCGAAACGACGACGCAACGTTCAGCGGCTATTCAGCCGCCGTCTCGTAAGGGAACGGCCATGAAGCGGACCCTCCCCGCGCTTGTCGGGCTCGCGCTCGCCGCGAGCCTCGCCGTCGGCGCGGCCAGCGCCGAGCGGCCGCCGCCGCGGCATGCGCCGCGCCCGCCGATCCCGCAGCTCGCCCTGCCCCGCAAGCCGAACTCGCTCGGCGCGGACTGGGGGCTGCAGCAGGACCAGGTCCGCCAGGCCGTGCGCCAGCGCCAGCTCGTGCCGCTCGGCCGGGTGATCGCCCAGATCGGCGGGCGCACCCCAGGACGCCTGCTCGACACCGGCCTGGAATACGACGGCGCGCGGGCGGTCTACCGGGTCCGCTGGATCACCCGCGACGGCCGCCGCGTCGATTATTTGATCGACGCCGCCACAGGGGCCATCCTGGGCGGAGACTGAAGGCACCCCATGCGCATCCTTGTCGTCGAAGACGATCCCGATCTCTCCCGCCAGCTGAAGGGCGCCCTCGCCGACGCCGGCTATGCGGTGGACCACGCGCCGGACGGCGAGGAGGCCCACTTCCTCGGCGACACCGAGCCCTATGACGCCATCGTGCTCGACCTCGGCCTGCCGAAGATCGACGGCGTCACCGTGCTGGAGCGCTGGCGGCGGGCCAATATCGCCACGCCGGTGCTGATCCTCACCGCCCGCGGCGCCTGGAGCGAGAAGGTCGCCGGGTTCGACGCCGGCGCCGACGACTACCTGACCAAGCCGTTCCACACCGAGGAGCTGCTGGCGCGGCTGCGCGCCCTGCTGCGCCGCTCGGCCGGCCACGCGGCGCCCAGCCTGGAATGCGGCGCGCTGCGCCTCGATCCGCGCGCCGCCCGGGCCACGGTGAACGGCGAGCCGCTGCGCCTGACCTCGCTGGAATACCGGCTGCTGCACTATCTGATGATGCACCAGGGCCGGGTGATCAGCCGCACCGAGCTGGTCGAGCACCTCTACGACCAGGATTTCGACCGCGATTCCAACACCATCGAGGTGTTCGTCGGGCGGCTGCGCAAGAAGGTCGGCGCCGATCGCATCGAGACCGTCCGCGGCCTCGGCTATCGGCTGGTGGCGCTCGAGGGCGAGGCGACGACGACGTGACCGAGGCGGCGGCCCCCGCGCACGCCGCCAGGTCGGGAGCCGCCGCATGGTTCGGCTGGCTGAGGCGGTCGCTGAGTCGTCGCCATCGGCCGCGGCGAAAGCCCTCACTGGTGCGACGCCTGGTGGTGCTGCACGCGGTGCTGAGCGCCGCGGTGCTGATGAGCGGCGGCCTGGCGCTGTCGGTTTTCTTCAGCCAGCAGGCCATCGACCGCTTCGACGAAAGCCTGTCGGAGGACGTGCTGAACCTGGTCTCCGGCGCCACGGTCGACGACCAGGGCCAGGTCTACGCCCCTCCGCTGACCGACGAGCGCTCGGCGCGCGGCTATTCCGGCAAGTACTGGGAGCTGGCGACGCCCGCGCCGCCGAGCGCCATGAAGGCGCAGGTGCGGTCGCGCTCGCTGATGGACGAGGCCATCTCCGGACCGCCGGGCGGCTCGGTGGCGCTGGTCGCCGAGGCCGGCAGAACCGTTTTCTACGACAGCGCCGGCCCGGCGAACCAGCCGCTGCGCATCGCCGCCGAGGCGGTGCGGATCGCCCACGCGCCACAGCCGGTGATCGTCCTGGTGGCGGAAGACCGGACGCCCATCGACGCCAACATTCGCAAGTTCGAGCTGTCGGTCGCCCTCGCCCTCGTCGTCCTGCTGGCGATGCTGATCGCCGGGGTGGTGCTGCAGGTGCGGGTGGGCCTCAGGCCGCTGTTCCAGCTGCGGCGCGAGGTGGCGGCGGTGCGCACCGGCAAGATCGAACGCGTCGCCGACGACTACCCCGCCGAGCTGGAGCCGCTGGCGAGCGAGCTGAACGCGCTGGTGGCGCACAATCAGGACGTCGTCGAGCGCCAGCGCACCCACGTCGGCAACCTCGCCCACGCGTTGAAGACGCCGCTGACGGTGATGGCGGCCGAGGCCGACGCGCGGCCCGGCCAGCTGGCCGAAGTGGTCGCGCGGCAGTCCGAGATCATGCGCGAGCAGGTCGACCACCATCTGCGCCGCGCCCGCGCCGCCGCCCGGCCGCAGGGCGGCGGCGAGCGCACCGCCGTCGCCCCGGTGCTGGAAGAGCTGAGCCTGACCCTCGAACGCATCTTCCGCGACAAGGGCGTCGAGGTGGACTGGCGCGCGCCGGACGACCTCTTCTTCCACGGCGAGCGCCAGGACCTGCTCGAACTGGCCGGCAATGTGATGGAGAACGCCTGCAAGTGGTGCAAGGCGCGGGTCCGCGTCGTTGCGCGCCTCGGTGCGCCGGGCCGGCTCACCCTCACCGTGGAAGACGACGGCGCGGGCCTGGCGGCGGAAGACCGGCAGGAAGTCTTGCAGCGCGGCGCGCGGCTGGACGAGACGGCGCCCGGCTCGGGCCTTGGCCTCTCGATCGTCGATGAACTGGCGCGCGCCTATGGCGGCGGCCTCGACCTGGCCGATTCACCTTTGGGCGGACTTAAAGCGACACTCGTCCTGCCACAAGTTGACGCATAGCAAGTCCTTGTAACCTTGGGGAAATCTTAAGGTCTGTCGGGGATGCTTAACTCGGATGCGCCTGTGTCCGGGGCGAGACCGCATGAGTCACATGTCAGACGGCAAGATGGCGCTCGTCCGTGGGCTGATCGAGCAGGCGCCGGACACGGCGATCCAGAGCCTGCTGGCGGCGCTGGGCGCCGACGGCAACCACGACGCGGGCCTGACCGCGGTTCAGTACATGGTGGAGACCGAGGCGAGCGATCGGCGCGCCCGCAACTTCGTCTTCGCCCCGATCGCGCCCCTGTGCGGCGCCTCGGGGCCGTTCTGCGCCCTGACGTTTCCGCCGCGCGCGCTCTCGCTGCTCTGGAAAGCGCTGAAGGCGGAGGCGCCGAACGAGATCGCGACGGCCAAGGCGCTGGTGAGCCGCTGGCGCGAGGCCGATACCTCCGCCGAGGTGCTCGACAAGCTTTGCGCCCGCGCCGCGCTCGGCCTGCGGCGCGGCGACGGCGACTTCGCCGCGGCGGCGGCGGCGGCCGACAGCGGCGGCGGGCGGGGCGCGCTGGCGGCCTGCCTCGACATCGCCCCCGTGGTGCGCCGCGCGCTGCAGGAAATGCCCGAGTGGCTGGGCCGGATGACCAGCGAGAAAGCCGCCAAACTGCGCCTGGCCTATCGGGACGCGGCCAACGTCGCCGACGACGCCGGTCCCCGCTTCTTCGAGATGCTGGCCGCGCACCTCACCGAGCCGTGGCTGATCCTGCGGGTGATTTCCGCCGCCATGTACCGGCCCAACGAGGCCTATGTCGCCGGCTCCGAGCTCGCCGGCTTCGGCGAGCGGGTGCTGGCCGACATCGAGCGGCGCGTGGCCGACATCGGCGCGTTCAAGTCCGCCGCCGGCCGCCAGGCCGCCCATGCCGCGGCTGAAAGCGTCCATGTCGCGACGATCGAGATCGCCGAGCTGGAACAGTCGATCCATCTCGCCAGCGAAGGCGCCTGGGGCCAGCGCCTGGCGCGGCAGAAGAAGGCGCTCGCCGCGCAGATCGAAGGCCATCTGAAGACCAGCGCCGGCGCGGTGGCCCTCGCCCTGCCGCTGCAGACCGTGAAGATCGGCCCCCGGACCATCCGCGGCTCGCCACGGCTGTCCCACGACCCCGACTTGGCCGCGGTCGAGAAGGCCGCCACCCTGCTCACCTTCATGAACGAAGCCCGCTCAAGCGCCGCGGCCGGCGGCTTCGCCTCGGCCCGCGCCAAGACGCTCGAAGCGCTGGAACGGCGCCTCGACACCTATGTCGAGACGGTGCTGGAAGAGCTCCGCGCCGACGACGGTGTCGACCCCGACCGCGCCAAGGCCTTCCTGGAAATCGCCGCCGAATTCTGCGGCCTGGTCCGCGACGAGTCGTCCGCCCAGGTGGTCCGCCGGCGCGCCGCGGCGGCTTAGGACAAGACGCCGCCTCAGAAGGTCTTGAATCAGTCCGCATAACGTTATACGTTATGGCGGCGATGATCCGCAGCTTTCGGGACAGGGAAACTCGGACCGTCTGGAACGGCGAACGAGCGAAACGTCTTCCGGCGGACATTCAGGAAGTCGCGCTGAGAAACCTGCGTCTCATCAACGCGGCCCAGCGCCTGAACGACCTGCGTGCGCCGCCAGGCAACCGGCTCGAACTCCTCGCAGGCGACCGGGCGGGTCAGTGCTCGATCAGGATCAATCAACAGTGGCGGATCTGCTTCCGCTGGGCAGATGGAGAGGCCGAGGATGTCGAGATCTGTGATTACCACTGAGGCGGCCGGTCAGCTGGGCAACCCGACGCCAGGCGAAATCCTGATCGAGGAGTTCCTGAGGCCCGCTGGAATGAGCCAGACCGCCCTCGCGAAGGCGCTTTCAGTGCCGCCGCGTCGCATCAACGAGATCGTGCTCGGCAAGCGCGCCGTCACCGCCGACACGGACCTGCGGCTATCCCGATACTGGGGGGTCTCAGAGGGGTTCTGGCTGCGCCTGCAGGCGGACCACGACCTCATGCATCGCCGCCGCCAGCTCGGGCCGGAACTGGCGAAAATCTCGCCGAGGGCCGCCTGACAGCGCCGCCTAGGCTCAGACCACCCGCACCCGCGCCGCGCTCTCGGGCAGGTCGCCGCCGAAGGCGCGCTGGAAGAATTCGGCCACGGTGGGCCGTTCCAGCTCGTCGCACTTGTTGAGGAAGGTCAGCCGGAAGCCCAGCGCGATGTCGCCGGCGAAGATCTCGGCGTTCTGCGCCCAGGTGATCACCGTGCGCGGGCTCATCACGGTCGAGATGTCGCCGTTCATGAAGGCGTTGCGGGTCATGTCGGCCACCCGCACCATGGCGGCGATGGTGCGCCGGCCCTCGGGCGTCTTGGCGTAGCTCGGCGACTTGGCCAGCACGATCTCGGCCTCGACGTCGTGAGCCAGGTAGTTGAGCGTGGTGACGATCGACCAGCGGTCCATCTGGCCTTGGTTGATCTGCTGGGTGCCGTGATAGAGGCCGGTGGTGTCGCCCAGCCCGATCGTGTTGGTGGTCGAGAACAGGCGGAAATTCACGTTCGGCCGGATCACCCGGTTCTGGTCCAGCAGGGTCAGCTTGCCCTGCGCCTCCAGCACCCGCTGGATCACGAACATCACGTCCGGCCGGCCGGCGTCGTATTCGTCGAACACCAGCGCCATCGGCCGCTGGATGCACCAGGGCAGGATGCCTTCGCGGAATTCCGTCACCTGGCGGCCTTCGCGCAGCACGATGGCGTCCTTGCCGACGAGGTCGATCCGCGAGACGTGGCTGTCGAGGTTGACCCGGATCATCGGCCAGTTTAGCCGCGCCGCCACCTGCTCGATGTGGGTCGACTTGCCGGTGCCGTGATAGCCCTGGATCATCACCCGACGGTCGTGGGCGAAGCCGGCGCAGATCGCCAGCGTCGTCTGCGGATCGAATTGGTAGGCCTCGTCGAAATCGGGCACGTGGCTGTCGCGGGTCGAGAAGGCCGGCACCTGCATGTCGGAATCGACGCCGAATGTCTCACGCACGCCGACCATGCGATCGGGGACCAGGGTGAGCAGCGCGTCTTCGTCAGGACTGGAGATTATGGTCATGGCGCGGGTTCACTAGCGTGGAATGAAGGCGATGCAAACGGCTGTTTCGACAGGGCGCCCGGCCGCGGATCAGACCAGTTTCGCCTTCCGCAACGTCCGGAAAGCCCGGATCACCCGCTGCAGCTTGTGCTCGGTCGAGCGGTCGCCGCCGTTGGCGTCCGGGTGGGTGCGTTTCAGCAGCTCGGTGTAGCGGCGGCGGATCGTCGCGGAGTCGGCCGTGGCGTCGAGGTCGAGGTCGGTCAGCGCCGCGCGTTCCAGCTTTCCCAGTCCGCGGTCATAGGCCGCCTTCTCG
>Ga0302311_10008943_pt1 | contig 10044 bp, 9 predicted proteins | sample III_Palsa_N1_3_FD_200449 | JGI IMG/M metagenome (GOLD analysis project Ga0302311, IMG submission 200449) | Peat permafrost microbial communities from Stordalen Mire near Abisko, Sweden - III_Palsa_N1_3 | ecosystem: Environmental > Terrestrial > Soil > Palsa > Peat permafrost | place: Sweden...
GGGTTTCGTGTTCGCGGAGGGCGAGGATGGTTTCGATCTTTTTTAGTTCGGCACCGGCAGCGAGGGTTTGCTGGAGGCAGAAGTTGTCGAAGCGCTCGCGGACGGCCATGGCGGCGATGGGGGTTCGGTTGCGGATGCGGACTTCTCTTTGTTTGGGATCGGGCGAGGCTTGCTGGAGGACTATCTCGCGGCAGGTGCGCTCGATGATGGGGTCGACGGAGTAGCGGAGGGCGGCGAGGGTTTTGCGGGTGAGGCCGCAGGCGCAGGCCTTGGGGCGGGGGAAGGTGCGCTTGTCTATAAGGAGCACTCGCCTGCCGGCTCGTGCGAGGTCGTAGGCGGCGGCGCAGCCTGCGGGGCCGGCTCCGATGATGAGGGTGTCGTAGTCCGTTCTCTCAACTCTATGATGTGAGAAGGGGATCACGGAACCTTGTTGCCATCACGGTTTTCAATGCTCTTTAGCTTTGGTTCCGGAATCTGTGAATAAAGTTCAGCAATTACCCTTGGCTTACTAATTAGATCGTCGACTATAAAATTCACCAGCGCGAAAAGCTTTGCTGCAATTTCGGGATTATCTCGTACATCCAGAGTTCCCGGATGTACCTGTTCATTCCCGACCACTCGAACTATATCTAGAGCCTTCTGCACATTCGGAGGCAATCCCTTTGTTACTAAGCTGCCGATATCGGCATTGATGTTGTCTCCTTTTTCGCCCAATGTAATGCAAAGTTTCTGCACGCAAAGACGAAGAAGCGCGGCGGATGAACGAGGTGATGATCCTAGAACTTCACGGGCCTCGTCGTAGTCCTTCATGACATCCGCTGGCATATCTATGTGGGCTACGGGTGCCGATAGCGAATGAGGAAAGACGAGTATTTGGCCCTCCCAAATACCCAATTGTTGACAATGTTGACAAACAGAAAACGTGAATTGCCGCATCGAGCGCTGAAAGATGTGATTGTCTAATTGACGCCACACCTCGAGTTTTTCTTGAAGAGCGTAGACGCTGCAGTTGGGGTACGGGCAGGTAAACGCGTCCAGTTGTAATTCGGGTGGAGTAAAGGCGATGCTCATGATGAAGCTAGAGTACCTGAGTGGTGACACCTAACTCCATCTCTTTGGCGAGGAGCGTGTAGCTGCGGAGCCTTGCTTGGTGGGAGTGCGTGATGGTGTTGATGATGAGTTCGGTGAGGTTGAGGTCGGTGGCGAGGTTGCGGAGTTGGAGGGCTACTTTGCCGGGGGTGCCGATGAGGTAGCGGGGCCATTCGGTGTCTTCAGGGGCGTCGAGAGAGCCGGCGGTGAAGGGGATGAGCGGGTTGGGGGCGGTGGGAGTTTCGCGGAGTTCGATGAGGGCATCTTCGGGCGTGGCTATGGGGCGGCGGTCGTCCATGCGGATGCGGCGTTGGAGGAGGCGGACGGAGGCGTGGAGGTGGTGGGCTTCGGCGTCGGTATCGGCACAGATGACGCCGATGGCGAGGGTGGCTTCGGGGGTGGTCCTTGTTTCTGAAGAGGTTTGAGGGGTGAGGTTTGAGGAGTGAGAGGTGGTGGGTTGTGGGATGAAGTTGCGTTGGTAGTACTCGATGGCCTGGCGGGTGTGGGTGGGGGAGAAGAAGTGGGCGAAGGCGTAGGGGAGGCCTTCCTGCGCGGCGGTGACCGCCGACCACATAGAGGAGCCGAGGAGCCAGATGTCGGGGGCGCCGGGAGCGTCGGGAGCTACGCGGATGCGGGAGTAGGGGTGGGGGCCGCGTGCGTCTTTGTGCAGCTCCCAGCGTTCGGGGTGGAGGAAGGCGCGGAGTTCGGAGAGTTGCTGGAGGAAGTCGTCCTTAGGTGGAGCGTCGCGGTCGCGTTTGAGGGCGTGGGCTTCTAGCTGGCCGCCGCCGGGGGCGCGGCCGATGCCGAGGTCGATGCGGTTGGGGAACATGGCGTGGAGGGTGCGGAAGACTTCGGCTACCTTCAGCGGGGAGTAGTGCGGGAGCATGATGCCGCCGGAGCCTACGCGGATTCGCTGCGTGGCGGCTGCGGCGCGGGCGATGAGGATCTCCGGGGCGGTGCAGGCGAGCAGGTCCATGGCGTGGTGCTCGGAGTACCAGAGGCGCGTGTAGCCGAGGTGGTCTGCGTGCTGGGCCAACTCAAGAGAGTTGGCGAGGGCGTCGGAGGGGGTAAAGCCGGCGGGGACGGGGGACTGGTCTAGAACGGACAAGCGTAGCGGGGTGGTGCTCATGTCGATTGGATGATGGGGGTGGATTATCGACGCGGGAGCGACGTTTGGGTTTGGGGGAAGTCCAAGGTGCATTGGGATGTAGACTGACGTGAAACGAGCGGAGGCAGGTGTGAGGCGCGGGGGCCGGATGGCGGGATTGCTGCCGAGATTCCTGATGGGGACGCTGCTGGTTTCGTGCGTGGGTCTGGCACGAGGGCAGTTTCGGGACCCTCGCGAGATACTGCGGCACGGGCAGTTGGTGGTGTGGGTGGTGAAGGCTTCGACTGCGACGCCGCGCGACCCACATATTCCGCAGTACCGGACGCCGACGCCGGGGTATACGGAGTCGACCACCGGGGCGCTGGGGCAGACGGCGAGCAGTTATGGGCAGACCGCGGGCAGCTATGGCACGTCGACGGACAGCGCCAGCATCGCCGTGCCGACGGCGGAGCAGCTTGCTGCCGCGGAGGCGAATGGAGGCCTGCCGGCATACAACGAGCAGACTTCGGGGAGCTTCGGCCAGACGGCTGGGAGCGTGGGCACGGCGGCCAGCGATCATGGGCAGACGGCGGGGAGCTATGGGGAGTCGCTGAGTACGATTGCGCAGGCTGGGAACGGGCCGGCAGTTCAGGCTGCAAAGGCGGCGCAGGGGCCAAGTAAGTTTCTGCTGGAGATGGAGTCTTGGCTGGGACTCGGGATTACGGGGGTGCAGATCAAGTACCGGGAGGTTGAGCCGGAGAAGCTGGGTGAACGCCTGAGGGCGGCGGCGGGGTCGGACCAGTTTCCGGACTTGCTGGTTGGGACGCTTCCGGCGGCTTGGTGGAACGGGTTGCAGCGGCAGTATGGTGTGGCGATGCTGCGGCCGGCGATAGTGCGGCCGTGGATATTGCTGGCAGATGGGGTGATGCAGGAGACGAGGCTTTCGGCGGATGTGGCGATTCTGGCGCGGGCCCAGCATGGAGAGGTGGCGCGGGCGGCGGTGCTGTGGCTTAGCGAGGCCAGGGCCAATTGCCCGGCCTGTCCTGAGAGCGTGGCGCTGGAACACGCGACCAAGCAGGAACGCGCGGCCGAGGCCAGGGCTTCGACCGCGATGATGCAGTTGCTGAAGGGCGAGGGGTTGGGCGATCTGGCCGATCCGGCGATGGCGGAGATTGCGCCCCGGTCGGTGCGCGCGATGCTGGCCACGACCGTGAACGAGAGTATCGACGGCAGCGCGGCCCGTGTGGAGGTGAACGGGGCCAAGGTCAATGGGCGGCTGGCGGTGGTGATGCTGCGGGTGGTGGGGTCGACGGACATGGCGTTCGGGGTAGCGCATCCGCTGATGGTGCTGCGCAAGCAGGAGGATGGGTTGTGGCGGGTGCTGCATGTGTCTCTGAATCAACCTGCGTGGCAGTCCAGGGATGCAGGGGATGTGCTGGTGCAGGGATGCCCGGAGAAGATGTGCGACGGTGGCGTGCTGGGGATATCGCAGGCGTCGCCGCCGGATGGGGATGTGCGGCCAGCGACGCCGGAGCTTTGGTGGGACAATGGCGGCGGCGCCAGGTTGCAGGTGGTGGAGTGGCAGTTTGCGGACGGCAGCGGGTGGTCGGATGCGCATCTGTACCTGGTGCCGGATACCGGTGTCCGGCTACAGACGCGGGTGACTGCCGGGTTTGCGAGCGTGGGCGGAAGGTACCGCTGGCGGGTGTGGAGCGTGGGCGCGGAGGGGGAGATGAAGATCAGCGGGTGGAAGACGCTGGTGGTCGTGCCTTGAGGTGTGAGGCTGCGGGTCTCTCCACTTCGGTCGAGATGACAGAGTTTGGGTGGGCATCGGCTATGCTCGGGGAGTGAGTTTGGCGGGACAAGGCGAGGCGTTGCTGGCGGTACCGCTGTTGTCGGTACAAGGTCTGCGGATCGCGTTTGGAGCGAGCGAGGCGGTGCGGGGAATCTCGTTTGAGGTGGGGTGGGGCGAGACGCTGGGGCTGGTGGGGGAGTCGGGGTCGGGGAAGTCGGCAACGAGCTTGGCGGTGATGCGGCTGCTGCCGGAGCGTGCGATGGTGAGTGGCTCCATCCGGTTGAATTTGGCAGGGGAAGGAAGAGCCAATACAGGGGTCTCTCCACTGCGTCGCAAAGAACGCGCCTTCGGTCGAGATGACAGTGTTGGGGTGGCGCGCTTCGGTCGAGCTGACAGCTTTATGGGTGGCGCCAATGAGGAACTGCTGGCGTTGCCGGAGGCGGAGATGCGGCGGCGGCGTGGGCAGGAGTTGGCGATGATCTTTCAGGAGCCGATGACGGCGTTGAACCCGGTGATGACCGTGGGAAGGCAGATCGGCGAGGCGCTGCTGGCGCACTTTCCGGGGACTTCGCGGCGCGAGGTGCGGGAGCGGGTGATGCAGGCGATGCGCGAGGTGGGGTTGCCGGAAGGGCGGCTCGACGATTATCCGCACCAGTTTTCAGGAGGGCAGCGGCAGCGGGTGGTGATTGCGATGGCGCTGATGAATAAGCCGCGGCTGCTGATCGCCGATGAGCCAACCACGGCACTGGACGTCACCGTGCAGGCGCAGATCCTGGCGCTGCTGAAGCGGCTGCGGGTGGAGCGTGGGTTGTCAATGCTATTTATCTCGCACGACCTGGCGGTGGTGGCGCAGGTGGCCGACCGGGTAGCTGTGATGCGGCAGGGCGAGATCGTCGAGCAGGGGAGCGTGGAGCAAATCTTCCGCAATCCGCAACATGAGTACACGAAGAGCCTGCTGGCGTCGGCGCCTACGATGACGACGGACCGGGGGAAGCCTTTACGGACAGGGTCTAGGGAATAGGGAGTAGGGAGTAGAAGAACCTGGAGTGAGATAGAGTAGACTGACCCTCGTCTTATGCGCGCACTTGTTCTCTCGGACATTCACGGAAACCTTCAGGCCCTGGAGGCGGTACTCGCTGCGGCGGGTGCGGTCGATGCGGTGTGGAACCTGGGCGACATGGTGGGCTATGGGGCGAACCCCAACGAGGTGATCGATCGCATACGTCCTCTGGCGACGATCAATGTACGAGGTAATCACGACCGCGTGTGTTGCGGGCTGACCAGTTCGCAGGGGTTCAATCCGGTGGCCGCGGAGGCCGCGCGGTGGACCAACCATGCGCTTACTCCGGAGAACCTGCATTGGCTGCGCGAGATGCCCAAGGGGCCGGTGCTGGCGAGCGGGCGTGCGATGTGCGCACATGGATCCCCGCTGCATGAGGACCATTACATTGTGTCGATGCGCGATGCGTGGACGCCGCTACAGCGGATGGAGACCGAGATCACGTTCTTCGGGCATACGCATGTGCAGGGCAGCTTTTCGCAGCGGGAGCATGAGTGGGAGGAAGACCGTCCGCAGTATGACGAGACGGACATCGGCCAGCAGGCTGCGATTGAGGTGCCGGTGGGGACGCGGCATTTGATCAATCCGGGCTCGGTGGGGCAGCCGCGCGATTGCGATTGGCGAGCGGCGTTTGCTATCTATGACGATGCGGTGGAGCGGATTATCTTCTATCGCGTTCCCTACGATGTTGCCGGAGCGCAGGCGGCGATTCGCGCGGCCGGGCTGCCGGAGAGACTGGCGGGACGGCTGAGCATAGGGCGGTAGAACAGATAGTGGAGAGTAGGCAGTAGGCAGGTGAAACAAGAGCTTTGGCTTTATGTGTCAACTGCCTACGCTCTACTGTCTGTCTCTTAGAAGAGTTTGCCCAGCGTAAATGTCAGCTTGCGTTCGCCGCCGTCGCCGATGGAGGGAGCGATGGTGATGACGCCTAGCGGGGTCTCGGCGATAAGGCCGAAGTAGATGTCCTGGCGGGTGATGGTGGCGGCGTCGGGGGCGCGCATCTGGCCGGCTTCGTAGGTTGCGCCGACGTAAAGGCTTTGCCCCAGCGGAGCGGGCAGGGTGCGCAGCCGCCAGAGATATCCGGGTGTGACGAGGAAGTAGTCGGTGCCGCGATACTGGTCGATGGCGCTGGCGCTCAGGCGCAGTGGGCCGCCCAGGGTGTAGCGGAAGGGCTGGGCCACGTCGCGGTTGAACATTGTTGCGCCTTCGGCGTTGATCAGGAAGACGTTTTTCTTTTTGAAGGTGTGGGCGAACTCGATCTGCGAGGAGAGCTGGGGAGCGCTGGGGCTCAAGGGCGTGGCATAGAGATAGCCCAGGCTGGTGACGGCGCGGATGCCGTACTGAGGGACCAGGGCGCGGTCCTGGGAGTCGTAGACGTAGCGGATGCGGGCGGTCTGGGCGTTGCCGCCGTAGTTGGGCAGGCCGTCGGAGCCGGTGGTGGTGGTCCACTGGACGTTCTGGAGCTGCCAGCCGGCGCGGAGTTCCTGCTGTTTGCCGTCGCTCCAGCCGAGGTCTCCGCCGAGGCCGGCGAACTGCGACTGGCGTTCGGAGAGGCGGTAGCTGCCCTGGTAGATGTAGTAGGGCTGGCGGACGATGTCGGCCCGGGGCGCGGCGAAGAGACCACTCCAGGTGAGCTTGCGGTAGTACTCGCCCTCGACTTTGGTGAGGAAGCCGAAGTCGATCTTGACGCGGAGTTCGGAGCCGTAGCCGCCTAAGTCCTGGTCGAGCAGGATGGTGCTGATGGTGGCGCGGGTCTCGCCTCCGGTCTGGGCGGCGATGTTGAGGCCAACATCCATAAATGGGGGGCCGGTCTTCTTGTCGCTCACGGTGATGAGGAGGATGGGACGGGTGGAGTCTGGCGAATCATAGCCGATGGTGTAGCCGGCGTCGTAGCGGCCGTCGCTGCGAATGTTGGAGAGCAGGGCTTCGACCTGATCGGTGTTGACGGGCTGGTTGACGAGGGGCGCGAACTCGCGCTGGACGGCTTCTTTCACGGAGTCGTTGGGAGCTTTGATCTTGACCATGAGCAGAGAGCCTGCGGGGCCGCGCTGTTTGGTGAGGCGGTGGGCTAGATAGGCGTCCCAGTCGGGCTGGGTGAGCGCGTACTGTAGCAGCTCGGCTTTGTGGGACTCGGCTGCGGCGTAGCCGACCTTGGCGAGGGCGTCGGTTTTGAGGTAGTCGGCCTGGCCGAAGCCCTTGATATCAGGGGTGATAACGATGTTGGCGAGCTTGCGGTCGCGAGCTTCGTTGCTCTCCACGCCGACGGCGAAGGCGCGCTGGAGGACGCCGAGGATGGAGTCGAGGTCGCCTTTGCCGACCGGCTCCAGTGGCAGGCTGACGGCGAGGATGACATCGGCCTTCATGGCCTTGATGTCGGCGGTGGGCAGGTTTTCAAGGATGGAGCCGTCAACATATTCGTGGCCGTTGAGCTGGAAGGGGCGGAAGACGCCGGGGATGGAGGCGGAGGCGCGGACGGCGTCCTGCAACGAGCCGCGCGCGAAGGTGACGGTTTTGGCGTCGTTGAGGTCGGTGGCCTGGCAGCGGAAGGGGATGGGGAGGTTGTTGAAGTCGGTTTGATCGTTGTAGTCGAGGAACTCGCGGTCCAGAAGCTCGTTGAGGCCGGTGTCGGTGAGGAGGGCGTTGCGGAAGGAGACGCCGTGCTTGAGGCCTACGGTGACGGCGTTGGGAATTTCGCGGGAGTCCTCGCGGCGGCGGAAGTTACGCGCGGAGTAGGAGGACTCGATGCGGAAGATGGAGTTGACGGAGTCGTCGGTCATGATGTGCTCCATGACGTCGATGCTGTGGCCGGTGGAGTAAAAGGCGGCGACGATGGAGCCCATGCTGGTTCCGGCGATGACGTCGACCGGGATGTGGTGTTCTTCGAACCATTGGAGGACGCCGATGTCGGACATGGCGAGGGCTCCGCCGCCGCCGAGGGCGACGCCGATGACGGGGCGATTTTTGGGCAGATCGGGCGGCGGGACGGAGGGGTCGAGCGGGCCGAGCTTGAGCTGGGCGGTGCTGGCGGACTCCTCGCCGGCGCTGGCGGGTTTGGAAGCGGATTTAGAATCAGTGCCTTGCGCTGGCTTGGTGTCGCTGGCGGGCTTTTGGCCAATTTGTTGGGCTGCGGCTTGCGCGGCGTTGGCGGGAGGTTGGGCAGCAGTTTGGCCGAAGACCGGAATACTTAGAAGCGAGGCGAAAGCCAAAAGGGCGAAACGGGCCATCCGCAGTTAGACGCCAAGCGGGCGCGGCACGATGTTTGGAACGGCGTAAACCCTTGATTTGGCTAGTTAGCGGGTGTAGGCGGTGAATAGCGTAGGGAACTGCTGCTCGAGGGCGGCGATTTTCGGGATGTCGCAGACCTGGATGTAGGGGTTGTGAGGGTTCTTCATGGCGTAGTCCTGGTGGTAGTCTTCGCCGGGGTAGAAGGCGATGAGGGGGACGATCTGGGTGACGATGGGCTTGGGGAAGACATGGGCCGCGTCTAGTTGTTTCACATAGGCTTGCGCCACTTCGCGCTGCTGGTCGTCGGTGTAGAAGATGGCTGAGCGGTAGCTGGCGCCGATGTCGGCGCCCTGGCGGTTGAGCTGGGTGGGGTCATGAAAGACGGAGAAGAAGATGCGGAGGAGGGTCCCGTAGCTGACCTGGGCGGGGTCGAAGACGATCTCGATGGCTTCGGCGTGGCCGGTGTTTTCGGCGCAAACCGCGCGGTATGTTGCCGTTGCGGCTTCTCCGCCGGAGTAACCGACGGTGGTCTGGAGGACTCCCTTGACGCGCTGGAAGACGGATTGCGCACCCCAGAAACATCCGCCGGCGAGGACGGCGGTCTCCTGCTGGCCGGCGGTCCAGCCGGATTCGGGGGCGAAGATGTCGTGGAGGGGGGCGGGGATGGGGTCTTTGCGGGCCATGGGGGATGAGATGCGAGGGGCGAGATGCGCGATTCGAAGGCTGGGTGGAACCAAGGTGGTTAACCCCGGCTCAAGGGCTACTTTAAGTGTTGCAGAGGGGTGAGGGTTTGAGGGATGAGGGGAAACAAGCAGCAGCTAAGGCGGGCCGGGATGAGCTTAGAGCGTGTGAGCGGTTGAGCTCGGAGCAAAGGCGGTCATGAATAGGACGGGCTAGCCCGGAGGCCAGGTCATGTGGCGGCCGCCGAGGAGGTGGAGGTGGAGGTGGTCGACGGTCTGGCCGCCATCGGAGCCGGTGTTGATGACGACGCGGTAGCCGTTGGTGAGATTTTGCCGGCGGGCGACTTCGGCGGCGGTGGTGAGGAGGTTGCCGAGGAGGGTTGCGTCGTCGGGAGTGGTATGGGCCAGGGAGGAGATGTGACGCTTGGGGATGATGAGGATGTGGATGGGGGCCTGGGGGTTGATGTCAGGGAAGGCGAGGGTGTGGTCGTCCTCGTAGAGGCGGGTGACGGGGATGGCGGCAGAGGCGATCTGGCAGAAGAGGCAGGGCATAAGAGATCAGTAGAGGGTAGATCAGTAAGGAGAAGCTGGGGTAGCGACAGTATGTAATTTACTGTCTACTGTTCTACCCGCTACTGATCTACTTTGGGAAGTACTTCGGCTCCATGCCCGGGGCCCAGGGGTTGTAGGCGTGGGCGAAGGCGGCTCGGCGGCCTACAGTGGGGTGGTTTTCGGTCCAGAATTCTACGAAGAGGCTGGGGTTGGGATCGTCGAGAGAATTTTCACCCAAGACATCGAAGGCCTTTTGAGCTGTTGTTTGCGGGTCAGAGACGAGGCCGTGAATGGCTTCCTGGCCGTAGACGTCGGCGGCGTGCTCCTGAGAGCGGGAGATTGTGCTTAGAAGAGGCTCAGAGACGGTGGAGAAGAGAGTGAAAGCGAAGAAGAGGACGACGAGGCCGCCCCAGTCCTGCGGGGAGGGGATGCGCCATTGCGGGCCGAATCTGGCGATCGACCAGTTGATAAAGAGGTAGCCGAGGTAAAGGGAGATCAGGAGGCCGAAGAAGGCCATGAGGATGCCACGGAGGATGTGTCCGAGGACGTAGTGGCC
>Ga0302311_10008944_pt1 | contig 10042 bp, 7 predicted proteins | sample III_Palsa_N1_3_FD_200449 | JGI IMG/M metagenome (GOLD analysis project Ga0302311, IMG submission 200449) | Peat permafrost microbial communities from Stordalen Mire near Abisko, Sweden - III_Palsa_N1_3 | ecosystem: Environmental > Terrestrial > Soil > Palsa > Peat permafrost | place: Sweden...
GGTGTTGGGCTTGATTGGCGAGAACGGCGCCGGCAAGTCGACGCTGATGCGCGTGCTGGGCGGCGTGGTCGCTCCGACCGAAGGCGTGATCCGCATCGACGGCAACGACCGCGCCCGCATCACGGTAAGCGAGGCGACGCAGGCCGGCATCGCCTTCGTGCACCAGGAACTGAACCTGTTCGAGAATCTCGACGTCGCAGCCAATGTTTTCATAGGGCGCGAGAAGCTTACCGGTGGCCCGCTGAAGCTCGTGGACCATAAGGTGATGCGGGCGCGCGTGACGCCGCTGCTGCAGCGGCTGGGCGCGGATTTCACGCCGGACACGCTGGTCGAGAACCTATCCATTGCGCAGCGTCAGATGGTGGAGATCGCCAAGGCGCTCTCGATCGACGCCCGCGTGATCATCATGGATGAGCCGACCTCCAGCCTGACGATTTCGGAGACCGAGCGGCTGCTGGAGGTGATTGCCGACCTGAAGGCGCATGGGATTTCGGTGATCTATATCTCTCACCGGCTGGGCGAGATCATGACCTGCGCGGACCGCGTCGTGGTGCTGCGCGACGGGCACACGGTGGGGGAGTTGGCGCGGCACGAGCTGAGCCATGCCGCAATGATTCGGCTGATGATCGGCCGCGACCTGAAGGCGCAGTACACGCCACCAAAACAGTCGCCGCAGCCGGGCGGCTGCGACATCGTCGACCTGGTGACATCAGCGTTTCCCGACCGGCAGATTAATCTTTCGGTGCGGCGCGGCGAGATCCTTGGCTTGGCGGGACTCGTCGGCGCTGGCCGCACCTCTCTCGCCCGCGCGGCCTTCGGCATTGACCCGCTGCTGGGCGGCGAGATCAGGATCGACAACACGCCGGTCGGCGTCGTCTCGCCGCGCGACGCGATCAGGCAGGGCATCTATCTGGTGCCGGAGGACCGCAAGAAATCCGGGTTGGTGCTGGAGCTGCCGATCCGGGAGAACGTGGCGCTCGCGAGCTTATTGGACTATGCGCGGATGTGGCTGGTCAACGGCACGGCCGAGCGCCGGGTCGCCAAAGAACAGGTCACGAGCTTGTCCATAAAGGTGCCGAGCATCGATGTGGAGGCCGTGACGCTCTCCGGCGGTAACCAGCAAAAAGTGGTGTTGGGCAAGTGGCTCTCCATGCGGCCGCGCGTGATGTTCTTCGACGAGCCGACCCGTGGCATCGATGTCGGCGCCAAGAGCGAGATCTACATGCTGATGCGCGACCTCGCCGACCAGGGCGTCGCGATCGTGATGATCTCCTCGGACATGGAGGAGGTCATCGGCGTCTCCGACCGCGTGGCGGTGATGCATGAAGGCAGCGTCAGTGGCGTGCTCGAGCGCGAGCAGTTCAGCGAATACAACGTGCTGCGGCTAGCGATCGGCCAAACGCTGGAAACCATGGAAGCCGCTGCGTCATGATGAAGAAAGAACTCGGTCTGTTTCTGCTGCTGGTGGTGATTTCTGCCATCACGGGCGCGATCAATCCGGCGTTTCTATCTTTGGTGAACTTGCTGAATATGGCCAATCTGATCGGCCTGTTCGGTGTTTTCGCGCTGGGCGAGGGGCTCGTGATCATCACCGGAGGCATCGACCTTTCGCTGGGCTCGATGTTCGCGCTGCTTGGCGTCGTATTCGTCGACCTTCTGACGACGTATCAGATTGCTTGGCCCTTGGCGTTGCTGCTGGTCCTGCTGGGCGGGCTGACGCTGGGGGGCATCCAGGGATTCCTGATCACGCGGCTGAAAATGCAGCCCTTCATCGTGACGCTGTGCGGGTTGCTGATCTATCGCGGCGCCGCCCGCTACTACACCAGCGATTCGACACGCGGCTTCGGCTACGGCGACGAAGCCGGGACACTGGGCAACATTGCCTCCGGTCATATCGCGGGCATCCCGAACACCTTTATCCTCCTGATCATCCTTGCGCTGATCCTCGGCGTGTTGCTGCATCGCTCGGTCTACGGGCGCTGGCTCTATGCCGTGGGCAAAAACGAGGAAGCGGCGCGCTTCTCCGGGATCAGCACCGGAGTCGTGATCGCGACCGCTTATATCATCAGCGGCGGGCTCGCCGGGGTTTCGACCGTGTTGTTCGTGTTCTACACCAACTCGGTCTCTCCGAGTTCGTTCGGCAATTTCTACGAACTCTACGCGATCGCGGCTGCCGTCCTGGGCGGGTGCAGCCTGCGCGGCGGCGAGGGCTCTATCCTCGGTATCGTGCTGGGGACGGCGCTGCTGCAGGTGCTGCAGAACCTCGTGAATATCCTGGGCATTCCCAATTCCCTGAACTTCGCGGTGATGGGGACGGTGATTTTGCTCGGGGTGCTGGCGGATCAGCAATTGCAGGCCCGTCGGCGGCGCCAGGTATCGCTGGCCGGCCTGGTGCGCACGGTGCCGAAATCGACACTTACGCAAGGAAAGCAGAACGCACCACCGCACGGTGCGGCTCCGTTGCCGGCGAGAACGGGTGATCACGCATGACAGCTCAACAGCGGAGAACCACGACCAAGGCTGCGGAACGACTCAATGGGGAGAACGGCAAGGAGATTTCCGATCTGCCGCTATTCACCAACGACGATACCGCCAAGGGAAATAGTTCATTTACGGTCGCTTTTTTCGGCGACTGAAATCGGTGTCTCTGGGGAGAGAACACGTTCCATGCTTGAGGGCTTTGGGCCGGAACGTGAGACGAAAGACAAAGCCTGTGACTTTGGGAGGGCCAAGAAAATGTTACCTAGGTTTGTGAAAACCGCACGGGCGTGCGGGATAGGGGTTGCTTTGTCATCCCTGTTGAGTGGTGGAGCGTATGCGGCCGATCTCATAACGAAAGCTCCGCCGGTTCCTTATGCCGAGACCGATGATTTCTGGACCAGGCCGTACCTGTTTGGCGATCTCGGCAGGGCGAGGCTGAAGCAGATGGGCATCGATCTGTCCTTGAATTTTGGTGACGAAACGGTCGCCAACGCGACAGGCGGCAGCAACCAACAGGTGACCCACGCAGGACAGTTCGTCCTTCAGGGCAAGTTCGACATGGCGAAGCTTGTCGGCATCCCGGGCGGCATGGTCGGCGTCACGCTGGTCGACCGCTTCGGCCAGAATTTGAACAGCGAAGCAGGCATTCCGGCTTTGCAGCTGACCAACGAAGTTTTCGGTCGCGGCAGCATTACGCATCTGACCGAACTCTACTATTCGCAGAAGCTTTTCGATAACACCCTTGAAATCAAGGGCGGCCGTCTTCCCGTCGGCTCCGACTTCTTCTTCGGTAACTGCGAATTCATCAACCTGACCTTCTGCGGCGGTCAGCCCGGCAACATCCTGGGTGGCTACATCTATAACTTTCCGGTCAGCCAATGGGCCGGTCTCGTCCACTACAACATAACCAAGACAGTCCAGTTTTCGGTCGGCGTTTACGATGCCAACCCGAATTATCTGACGACCAGCGACGCCGGCGTCTACCTGGGGGGCATTCCTGGCTCAAGTCCTGCCTCGGGTACGCTGGTGCCGGTGGAGTTGACCTGGCGCCCGGAAGGCCACCTGTTCGGGACCTGGAGATTGGGCGGCTGGTATGACGATGCGTCGACCATTGACGGAGGCCTCCCGGGTATCATTAAGACCATCCCGGGCGACCCCGGCGTGGGTAGCCAAAATCTGGGAGATCAAAGAGGCCGCTACGGCGTCTATGAGTCGGTCCTGCAGCGCTTGACCGATGAAGGTGGCCCCGCGAAGGGTTGGTATATCAACCTCAATACGACCTGGGCCGATCAACGGACTTCGTACCAGGACTACGAGGTCTCCTTGATGCTCAAGCACACCGGAACCTTCGCCTTTCGTCCGTTGGACGAAGTCGCTTTCGGGGTGGGCACGACCCACGTGAATTCGTCCGCCCTCACACCGAATGCAGGCGGCAACGAAGTTCCGCTCGAAGTTTGGTACGGGTGGCAGGCGACCGGCTGGATGAACCTCAAGTTCGACCTCCAGTATGTGATGAATCCTGGTGGACGCGGGTACAACGCCGCCGGCGTGCACACTGACGATGCCTGGGTTTATGGCCTGCGCACCACGGTCGCCTTCTGATGTGGCGGTAGCCTGTCCGGGTCAGAGTACTGAACTGCTCTGACCCGGAAGGTGAGTGCATGCCCGTATGCGGGCATGCCGGGAAGCCCGGTTAGGGCGCACGCAATATGCGCGGGCTCTGCTGGTACGGGACGTCGACGCCGAGGGGCCGCCACGAGCACCATCCACGCGATCCTTGATCGCGGCGGACCGATCGGGCGCGCCATCGTGCGGAGGCCACGTGCATCGAAACGAGTAGGGGCGAGTAGGGGATTGTCGTGGTGAAGACGCCTCGGGCCGGCGAGCCGGTTCTGGAATTGACAGGGGTCGGTAAGCAGTTCGGCGCGATCCGGGCGCTGCATGCCGTTGACATGCAAGTTTCATCCGGAGAGGTCGTCGGCCTCATGGGCGACAATGGCGCGGGAAAGTCGACGCTCGTGAAAATCATCGCCGGCAATTTCGCACCGAGTTCAGGAGAGGTTCGCTTCGACAGCAAGGCTGTCCATTTCCATCGCCCCGTTGATGCGCGCGCCGTCGGCATCGAGGTCGTCTACCAGGATCTTGCGCTCGCAGATAATTTGACGGCGGCGGCAAACGTGTTCTTGGGGCGAGAACTCAAGCGCAAGTTCGGCCCCATCGCCTTGCTTGACCACAAGGCGATGGCGGCCCGCGCGCTGGAGCTTTTTGGCGAGTTGCGCTCCGAGACCCGGCCGCACGACCTCGTCAAGCAGATGTCGGGTGGGCAACGCCAAGCGGTCGCGATCGCGCGGACGCGACTATCCAACGCCAAGCTTGTCATGATGGACGAGCCTACCGCCGCAATCTCGGTTCGGCAGGTCGAGCAGGTGCTGAGCCTGATCCTGCGGCTAAAAGAACAGGGCGTAGCCGTCATGCTGATCTCCCATCGCATGCCCGACGTCTTCGCGGTCTGCGATCGGGTCATCGTGATGCGTCGTGGCGAGAAAAGGGCGGACAAGCCGATCGGCGACACCAGCCCCGAGGAGGTGACGGCCCTCATCACCGGCGCAAAGGAGGCCGCGTGATGGGCCTGCCGATGGAATCACCGATCTCCTTTGCCAATGTCGGCCAGGCCAGATGGTGGCAACGCGGCCTTTTTGCCTCGCAGACCGGCTACGTTGCAGTGGCGCTGCTGGTTCTCATCGTCGCAATGAACTTCGCTAGTCCCTACTTCTTCACCGAAGGCAATATCCAGAACGTCGCGAAGAATTTTTCCTTTATCGCGATCGCCACCCTCGGCGTCACGTTGGTGATCATCACTGGCGGCATCGATCTGTCGGTCGGCTCGATGATGTGCTTTTCCGCCATGGTCACATCGATGGTGATGACGGGTCTATCGACGCCGGGCCTACCCGGTGCATCGCTGTTCGTCCACATCGCCGGCGACGGCAAGACGGTGGTTGCCAACATACCCGGCGTGATCCTGCTTATTTCGGTCCTCGCCGGACTTGGGACCGCGCTGATCGTTGGCCTCGTCAACGGCTTTTGTATCGCGGCGCTGGGGCTGTCGCCGTTCGTGACCACGCTCGGCATGCTCTCGATCGTGCGCGGCCTTGGCTATGTCATCTCCAACGGCAGGGGCGCATCCCCGGCCGGACCGGACGCCGACTATTTCTACGCGCTCACGTCGGGCGAGGTGTCCGGCGTGCCCGCGCCTTTCATCTATCTCGTGATGCTCGCTTTGTTGATGGCGGTTGTGTTGCACCACACCGCGTTCGGTCGTCACGTCTTTGCGCTTGGCGGCAATGAGAAGGCTGCCGAATTGACCGGCGTCTCGGTGGTGCGGGTGAAGATCGAAGTCTATGTGCTCTGCGCGCTCGGCGCGGGACTGCAAGGGATTATCGTCTGCGGTTGGCTCGGTTCGGCGCCGGCCAACATGGCGACGTCTTATGAACTCAATGTGATCGCGGCGGCCGTCATCGGCGGCGCCAATCTAGCGGGCGGTGTCGGTGGACCACTCGGCGCCATCGTCGGCTGCGTGCTGCTCGAGGTGATCCGCAACGGTCTCGTGCTGGCGCAGGTCAATTCCTATTGGCAGCAGACGTTGGTGGGCGTGATCATCATTCTGGCTGTGCTGGTCGATCGGGTTCGCTCGCGCATGATTTGAAGATAAAGGCCGGGAGGGCAACCAATGTGTCGTCTATCCACCTCCCGGAACAGAAAAATCTTAAGGGATAGGCATAACAAACGTGGAGGAAACCAATGAGGAAGCTTCTGCTTGCCGGCATGGCCGTCGCGATGATCGCGACACCGGCTCTCGCCGAGACCTACCACTTCGTGATCGTGCCCAAGGCCATGAACAACCCGTTCTTCGACGGGGTGCGAGACGGTTGCATGAAGCGCGCCAAGGAACTCGGCAACATCGAATGCATCTACAAGGGCCCGGTCGAGCATGAGCCGGCGACCCAAGCCCAGATCATCCAGGACTTCGTCACGCAGAAGGTGGATGGACTTGCGATCTCGGTCGCCGACGTTGCGTCCATGACCAAGTCCATCGACGCCGCTACCGCCGCCGGCATCCCGGTCATAACCTTCGATTCGGACGCGCCGGGCTCCAAGCGCCTGGCCTACATTGGTACCAACAACAAGGATTTTGGCGTCGCATTGGGCAAGCAACTGCTGCAACTGCGGCCTGATGGCGGCAAGTACGCCATCGTCTCCGGCGGACCGGGTGCCAAGAACCTTGCCGAACGCGTCGATGGTGTCCGCGAAGCGCTCAAGGGTTCGAAATGGGTCGAGGTTGCGGGGTCACCGACCTTCTGCAATGACGACCCCGCGCTCGCGGTTCAACAGATGACCGACCTGCGCACCGCGACGCCGGACCTTGGGGCCATCGTGCCGATCGGCGGCTGGCCGATGTTCGCGCCCGAGGGCTACAAGGCCTTCGTCAACCACAACAAGAAGGATATCGACGCCGGAAAGTTCACGCTTGTCGTGGCCGATACGCTCAAGATGCAGCTCGAACTGCTGCGCGATGGCTATTCCAACGCGCTGACCGGCCAACGCCCCTTCGAGATGGGCGAGAAGGCGATGGATACGCTGCTGGCGATCAAGAAGGGCCAGAAGGTGCCCGAGACCATCTACACGGGTCTCGATCTCGTTACCAAGGACAATGTCGCCCAGCTTTTGAAGTGAAAGCTTCGTAACCCGACGCGCGAGGACCAAGAATGAATACACCATCGGCTCCTCGCGTGTCGCGCTCCTCCTTCGGGACGTTGCCCGATGGCAACGAAGTGGAGTGCGTCACCTTGCGGGATGCCGGTGGCTTCGAGGCTCGCATCATCACCTATGGCGCGGCGTTGCAGGCGTTGCTGGTGCCGGATGCCGCCGGCCGCCGCGACGACGTCGTGCTCGGTCAGGACACGCTTGATCGATACCTTGCCCGGCGGCAATTCTTCGGTGCGACCGTCGGGCGTTATGCCAACCGTATTGCGGGCGCGCGTTTTGTGCTCGACGGTGAGGTGGTGCATCTTGCGGCCAATGATGGACCGAATACGTTGCATGGCGGACCGGAGGGCTTCGATCGCCACAACTGGCGGATTGTCACGGTCGAGGAGGGCGCTCGTCCGGCGGTAACCCTCGCGCGCACCAGCGCCGATGGCGAAGAGGGCTATCCCGGTACGCTGGAAGTAGAGGTGAGGTGGTGTCTCTCCGGGCCGATGGAGCTCTCGCTCGACATGACGGCGCGGACCGATCGCCCTACCGTGGTCAATCTCACCAATCATAGCTTCTTCAATCTGGCCGGGGCAGGCTCGGCGAGCGATATTCTTGATCATCGCCTTACCGTCGCCGCGGATCATTTTCTCGCGATCGACGCCGCCGCCATTCCGCTACAGCAGCCGCCCTGCGCGGTTGCCGGCACGCCGTTCGACTTTCGTGCCGGCGTCGAGATCGGTGCGCGCATCCGCAACGATCACCCGCAGCTGCGAAATGGCCGCGGCTATGACCACAATTTTTGTCTCGCGCGGGCAGGCGATGAACCTCGCTTCGCCGCGCGGCTCGCCGATCCAGGCTCTGGCCGCGCGCTCGAACTGCACACCAATCAACCCGGTCTGCAGGTCTATTCGGGGAATTATCTCGACGGCAGCTCTGCCGGAAAGGGTGGTCGGCTTTATCGGCAGTCCGACGCCATCTGCCTTGAGCCGCAGGCCTGGCCCGACACACCCAACCGGCCCGATTTCCCGATAGCATATCTTTTTCCTGGGGAGGTCTATCGCCACATCACGTTGTACCGGTTCACGCACGGATGACAGGAGAATTAGATCAAAGCGACGTGGCGGCGCATGGACGCCCCGAGCCCGATGTCAAACCCACAACCGCTTCAGGGAGATAGACCAGCAGGGAGAGCCAACCCGCAAACCATTCGACTTCAAGAACCGCATCAGCGGTCTTGCGAACCAAGAACCATAAATCATCGATGATCAAAGGGAGTGAAGCATGATCAATCTGAAGACCACCTTGATGGCCCTCGCGTTGGCGACGGCAATGACCACAGCATCGGCGGTCGGTGCCTTTGCCCAAGGCAAGCCGACCGTCGGCATCGCGATGCCGACAAAAACCTCTGCGCGCTGGATCGACGACGGCAACAACATCGTCAAGGTCCTGAAGGAGCGCGGCTACGGCACCGATCTGCAATATGCCGGCGACAATATTCCCAATCAGCTGTCGCAGATCGAGAACATGGTGACCAAGGGCGACAAGGTGCTGGTGATCGCCGCCATCGACGGCACCACGTTGTCGGACGTGCTCAAGCAGGCCAAGGCCAAGGGCATTACCGTGGTCGCCTATGATCGCCTGATCCGCGACACCCCGAACGTCGACTATTATGCCACCTTCGACAACTTCCAGGTCGGCGTCCTGCAGGCGCAGTCGATCGAGCAGGGGCTTGGGCTGAAGGAAGGCAAGGGGCCCTTCAACATCGAATTGTTCGGCGGCTCACCTGACGACAATAATGCCTTCTTCTTCTACAATGGCGCCATGTCGGTGCTTCAGCCCTATATCGACAGCGGCAAGCTGGTGATCGGTAGCGGGCAGAAGGGCATGGACAAGGTTGCGACCCTGCGCTGGGACCCTGCCACCGCCCAGGCCCGCATGGACAATCTGCTCAGCGCCTTTTACGGCAAGAAGCGCGTCGATGCGGTACTGTCGCCCTATGACGGTCTCTCCATCGGCATCATCTCCTCGCTGAAGGGCGTCGGCTACGGCAGCGGCGATCAGAAGATGCCAATCATCAGCGGCCAAGACTCGGAAGTGCCGTCGGTCAAGGCGATCCTGCGCGGCGAGCAGTATTCCTCCATCTTCAAGGACACCCGCGATCTGGCGCGCGTGACCGCCGACATGGTCGATGCATCGCTCAGTGGCAAGGAAGTTTCCGTCAACGACACCAAGACCTATAATAACGGTGTCAAGGTGGTTCCGTCCTATCTGCTCAAGCCGGTTGTGGTCTACAAGAGCAATTGGGAGAAGACCCTGATTGATAGCGGTTACTACAAGCGCTCACAGTTCGAGTAACCGCAACCTGTCCGGCAGGTGCGGTGCCCCCCGGCGCCTGCCGGACAATACCCCACTAGAGTGTTTTCGAGCGAAGTGGGTACCGGTTCGCGTGAAGAAAACGCGTCAAAACAAAAGACTAGGGCCTGGCGCATGAGGGATGTGATCCGATGACGGCAATGCTGGAAATGCGCGGCGTCAGCAAGAGCTTTGCGGGCGTCCAGGCGCTGCGCGACGTCAACCTCACTGTCGAGCCCGGCCAGATCCATGCCCTGGTCGGCGAGAACGGCGCCGGCAAGTCGACGCTGATGAAAGTGCTCAGCGGCGTCTATCCCCACGGCAGCTATGAGGGAGCGATCGTCTACGAGGGCGAAGAGCGGCGCTTTCGCGACATCAACGACTCCGAGGCGCTCGGGATCATCATCATCCACCAGGAGTTGGCGCTGATCCCGCTGATGTCGATCGCGGAGAA
>Ga0302311_10008947_pt1 | contig 10038 bp, 5 predicted proteins | sample III_Palsa_N1_3_FD_200449 | JGI IMG/M metagenome (GOLD analysis project Ga0302311, IMG submission 200449) | Peat permafrost microbial communities from Stordalen Mire near Abisko, Sweden - III_Palsa_N1_3 | ecosystem: Environmental > Terrestrial > Soil > Palsa > Peat permafrost | place: Sweden...
TGGCCAGCTCATCGACCTCGGCCTCGTCAGCTCCGTCCGCGGGGTCGACCACCGCCAGCGCACGCTCAGCCTGACGCCAGAGGGTGAGGCGGTGCTGGCCCGGGCCAAGCTGCTCGTGTGGCCGCGAATCGAGGCGGCGGTGACGGAAATCTGCGACGGGCTCACCGGCCCCTTACTCGACCAAGTGGCCGCGATCGAGGCAGCCCTGGCAACTACGCCGCTGGACGAGCGGGCCGCCCGCGCCGCGCCGGGGGGCCTCACCATCCGCGAATTCAGCGACGATCTCGCTGACGCCTTCTACGAGATCAACGCCGAGTGGATCACGACCATGTATCGGCTCGAGGCGGCCGATCTCGAACTGATGGAAAACCCGCGCCAGAAGATTGTTGCGCCCGGCGGCGCCATCCTCTTCGTCGAGGCCCCGGGCCTTGGCGTGATCGGAACTTGCGCGCTGAAGAAGACTGGCGAAGGCGCCTTCGAGCTCATCAAGATGGGCGTGCGCGCCTCAGCTCGTGGCCTCAAGGTCGGCGAGTTCCTGCTGGTGGCGACGATCGCGCGGGCCAGCGCTCTCGGGGCCGAGACGCTCTACCTGCTCAGCAACAAGAAGAGCGAGGCCGCCATTCACCTCTACGAGAAGCTGGGCTTTGTCCACGATGAGGAGATCATGGCGCGCTACGGGGCCGCCTACGAGCGCTGCGACGTAGCGATGCGTTACCGGGGCTGAGGCTCGGCGACTTGGCAATCGGCGCGGTCGTCGCTATGTGCGGCGCGTTCCCGACAACCATCCATTTCCGCCGCCGGAGGGCGCATGGCCGCGCAATACATCTTTCAGATGCAGGGTCTGTCGAAGACCTATCCCGGCGGCAAGAAGGTGTTCGAGAACATCTGGCTGTCGTTCTACCCCGACGCCAAGATCGGCGTGGTCGGCGTCAACGGCTCGGGCAAGTCGACCCTGCTCAAGATCATGGCCGGGCTCGACACCGAGTTCAACGGCGAGGCGCGCCCGGCCGACGGCGTGCGCCGGGGCTACCTGGAGCAGGAACCCCATCTCGATCCGGCGCTCGATGTCTGGGGCAACGTCATCGCCTGGTGCGAGGAGAAGAAGGTTTTCGACGCCTACAACGCCGTGGCGACCAAGCTCGGCGAAGACTACTCCGACGCGCTGATGGAGGAGATGACCACCCTCCAGGAGAAGATCGACACCGGTGATTTCTGGGACATCGACTCGCGCATCGAGATGGCCATGGACGCCCTTCGCTGCCCACCTGACGATTCCGAGGTGACCAAGCTCTCGGGCGGCGAGCGGCGGCGCGTGGCGCTGGCCCGCCTGCTACTCTCAAAGCCCGACATGCTGCTGCTGGACGAACCCACCAACCACCTCGACGCCGAGTCGGTGGCTTGGCTCCAGCACCACCTGGAAGCCTTCCCGGGCTGCGTCATCCTGGTGACCCACGACCGCTACTTCCTCGACCAGGTGACCAAGTGGACCCTCGAGCTCGATCGCGGCCGCGGCATTCCCTACGAGGGAAACTACTCGACCTGGCTGGAGCAGAAGGAAAAGCGCGTCCGCCAGGAACAGAGCGAGAGCGAGTCGCGTCAGCGCGCCATGGCCCGCGAGTTGGAGTGGGTGCGGTCCTCGGCCAAAGCCCGGCAGGCCAAGTCCAAGGCGCGTCTGGCCGCCTATGAGCGGATGGCCACCGAACAGGAACGCGAGAAGCAGTCGTTCGCCACCATCCAGATCCCGCCCGGCCCGCGCCTGGGCAATGTGGTCATCGAGGTCGACCAGCTTGAGAAGGCGTTCGGCGACCGGGTGCTCTTCGAGGGCCTTTCGTTCAAGCTGCCCCCCAACGGCATCGTTGGGGTGATCGGACCGAACGGGGCCGGCAAGTCGACACTCTTCAAGCTGATCACCGGCGAGGAGAAGCCGGACGCCGGCCGGGTTCGCCTTGGCGACACGGTCAAGCTCGCCTACGTCGATCAGAGCCGCGATGCGCTAAATCCGAACGACACGGTCTGGCAGGCCATTTCCGGCGGCCTCGACATCATCAAGGTCGGCAATCGCGAGATCGTCAGCCGCTCGTACGTCGGTTCGTTCAACTTCAAGGGCGGCGACCAGCAGAAGAAGGTGGGCCTGCTCTCGGGCGGCGAGCGCAACCGCGTGCACCTGGCCAAGACGTTGACCGCCGGCGGCAACGTCATTCTGCTCGACGAGCCCACCAACGACCTCGACATCGAGACGCTGCAGAACCTCGAAGAGGCGTTGGAGGACTTCGCTGGCTGCGCGGTGGTGATCAGCCACGACCGCTGGTTCCTTGATCGCCTGTGCACCCACATTCTGGCCTTCGAGGGCGACAGCCACGTGGAGTGGTTCGAGGGCAACTTCGAGGCTTACGAGGAAGACAAGAAGCGCCGCCTCGGTTCAGAGTCGCTGATTCCGCACCGGATCAAGTTCCACAAGTTTCATCGCTGAAGTCGGCCGGGAACGTCGCCTTAACGCGCCTGGCTGGCCCGGGCGCGGGCCAATCGGCCCGAGCGATCGGCCGGCTCGGCGTCCAGCACCTCGGCCAGGGCTGAGCGCACATCGGCGGCCCGGCCCGGATCGACGAGTTTCGCCCCGGCGGGCGTCACCACGTAGAAGCTGTCGACCGCCCGCTCTCCGTAGCCGTCGATGTGCGCCGACTGGATGGAGAGATCCGCGTCAGCGAGGGTGCGGGCCAAGGCTTCCAGCAGGCCTGGCCGGTCGCGGCCTGATGCCTCGATCACCGTGGCGTCGTCCGAGGCCTCGTTGTCGATGGCCACGATCGGCGGAATGTTGAACGGTGAGGGCCGGGACGCCAGGTTGGTTTTCGGGGGCTCCGGGGCCTCCGGTTCGCCACAACCGGCCTGCTCCAGGCTCCGCAGCAGGCGCTCGAGCGCGCGGGGGTTTTCCTTGCCGAATGGCTCGCCGGCGGTGGTCTGGACAAAGAATACGTCCAACGCTTCGCCGCCGGTCGAGGTGAATATCCGAGCGCCGACGACGTTGCCGCCGGCTTGCGCAATGGCCAAGGCGAGATCGGCGAACAGGGCCCGCCGGTCCAGGGCCGCGACGACGATCTCGGTGGCGTTCCGGCCCGCTCTCACCTCGCCCTGAGCGGCGGCGCCTTGTCCGGCCCGGGCCCGGGCGGCCAGACGGGCGTGCGAGGCCTGCTCCTGCGTCGAGAAGGCGATGAAATAAGCGTCCTCCATCGCGCTGGCCCAGGCCTTGGCGTCCGGATCGGCGCCCGCCAGCTCGACCCGCGCGTCATAGGCGAGCGCCTCCTGCCGCCGGCGCACAAGGCCTGCGGCGTCCGATAGCCGACCGCCGCGGAAGGTCGCCTCCACGGCGTTGTAGAGCTCGCGCAGCAGCTGCCCCTTCCAGCCATTCCAGACGCCGGGCCCAACGGCGCGGATGTCCGCCACCGTGAGCACCAGCAACATGCGCAAGCGCTCGGGGCTTTCCACCAGACGGGCGAAAGCGGCCACCGTAGCCGGGTCGGTGACGTCGCGCTTCTGGGCGTAGTCGCTCATCTGCAAGTGGTGCTCCACCAGCCAGGCGATGAGGTCGATGCGTGGCCTGGACAGGCCGAGCCGCTCACAGGCCGACCGGGCGCCGCGCGCGCCGGCGACCTCCTGTCCGCCGTGGCCACCCTTGCCCACGTCATGCAGCAACATGGCCAGGAACAGGGCCTCGTGGTCCTCGATCAACGGCATGACAGCGTCGGAAAGCGGCGCCAGGTCGGCCAGGCGATGGGCGCCGATGTCGTTGATGATCCCTACCGCCCGCAGTGTGTGCTCGTCGACGGTGTAGGAGTGGTACATGTTGAACTGCATCTGGGCGACTACTCGCCCGAATTCCGGGATGTAGCGGCCGAGCACGCCGGCCTCGTTCATCAGCTCGAGCGTCCGGCGCGGCTTCCTGCCGGTGAGGATATCGAGGAAAACGCGCGCCGCGGCCGGGTCGCGCCGAATCCTGGAGGTGATCAGACCCAGGCGCCGGGTCGCAGCGGTAAAAGCGTCCGGATGCAGGTCGAGGTCGTGAGCGTCGGCGATCCGGAAGAGGCGAAGGAGGTTGACCGGGTCGGCGTCAAACACCTCGGGACCGACGACGCCCAGTCGCCCGCCCTCCTGCACGAACCCGGGTTCGACCGGCGCCGGCTTGCGTCCGCGGGCCGGCAAGAAGCGCAGCAGACCGCGCGGCTCCTGCTTCAAATGCTCGGCTTCCAGCTTGGCGGAGAAGGCGCGCGTCAGCGTTCCCACCTCCTTGGCGATGAGGAAGTAGCGGCGCATGAACCGCTCGACCGCCGGGGTATTGTCGCCGTCACGCCGCGGGCGGTCGTGGTAGCCCATGCGGCTGGCGATCTCGGGCTGGACATCGAAGGTCAGCCGCTCTTCCGGCCGGCCGGTGGCGAAGTGCAGGTGGGCGCGCACAGCCTCCAGAAAGTCGAAGGCGCGCAGGAACACTCTCACCTCGCGGCCATCGAACATGTCGAGCTTCAGCACTTCCTCGACGCTGTCGGTGGGGTGCAGGTATTGGGCGATCCAGAACAGGGTGTGCAGGTCGCGCAGTCCGCCCTTGCCTTCTTTGACATTGGGTTCGACCAGGAAGCGGCTGGCGCCGACACGGGCGTGGCGCTCGTCCCGTTCCTTAAGCTTGGCGGCCACGAAGGCCGCACCCGTTCCCTTGACCACCTCGTCGCGGAAGCGCCGCACCAGATCCGCCGCGAGGGCTTCGTCGCCGGTCAGACGGCGCGCCTCCAGAAGCGAGGTGCGCACGGTGACGTCCTCGCGGGCGATCTTGATGCAGTCGTTGACGGTGCGCGAGGCGTGGCCGACTTTGAAGCCCAGGTCCCAGAGCGCGTAGAGCATGAACTCGATCACGCTCTCGATGTGCGGCGTCTGCTTGTAGGGACGCACGAACAGCAGATCGAGGTCGGAAAACGGGGCCAGCGCGCCGCGGCCGTAGCCGCCCACCGCCATTAGCGCCATGCGCTCGCCCTCGGTGGGGTTGCGGGCGCGGAAGACGTGCACCGTGGTGAAGTCGTAGAGGCAGCGCACCACCTCGTCGGTTACAGCCGCTAGCAGGCGCGCGGTCTCTACGCCCCCGGCTCCGCTCTCAAGCCGTTCCTTGGCGATCATCCGGCCGCGGAAGAGCGCGCCCTTCAGGATTTCGATCGCCCGCCGGCGCTGCTCGGCGGGATCACCCTCGACGTCCAACGCCGCAGCCGAGAGCTGGGCGCGCAGGCGGACGCCGTCGACGACGTGCTCCAGTCGGGTCGGTTTCAGGCGCGGCGGCATTGGGGGGAATATAAGGGAGTAGATGCGATGAGTCCGGCGCTGCTAGAGCATTCCCTTCAGCCGGTAGAGCGCGTCCATGGCCTCGCGCGGGCTCATGCCGTCGAGATCGAGGGCGGCCAGCGCCCGTTCCGCCTCGCTGGGGCCGGTGAACGGCGGCGCATCCGGCTCGGCGGCGGCGAAGAGCGGCAGCTCGCCGAGGCCGGCGTGGGAGACGCTCTCGGTCTCCAGCCGCTCCAGCACTTCTCGGGCGCGAGCCACCACGGCCGGCGGCACGCCCGCAAGCTTGGCCACCTGCACCCCGTAGGAGCGATCGGCCGGGCCGGCGCCGGCTTCGTGCAGGAAGACCAGATCGCCGTTCCACTCCTTGGCCTTGAGCGAGAGGTTGGCGACGTGGGCCAGCCGTTCCTCGAGCTGAGCGAGCTCGTGATAGTGGGTGGCGAAGAGCGACCGACAGCGATTCACGTCATGCAGCGCCTCGGCGCAGGCCCAGGCGATGGCGAGGCCATCCCAGGTGGCGGTGCCGCGGCCAATCTCGTCCAGGATGACGAACGAGCGGCCGGTCGCCTGGGTGAGGATGGCGGCCGTTTCGACCATCTCGGCCATGAAGGTCGAGCGGCCGCGCGCCAGATCGTCGCCGGCCCCGACGCGGCTGAAAAGGCGGTCGACGACCCCGAGACGCAGCGAGCGCGCCGGCACGAACGCGCCGGCCTGGGCGAGAATGGCCAAGAGCGCATTCTGGCGCAGGAAGGTCGATTTGCCGGCCATGTTCGGCCCGGTGACGATCGCAAGGCGTGACGCGGCCTCGCCGGCCCCGTCGAGCGCGCAGTCGTTGGGGGTGAAGGCTTCGCCAGCTCGCCGCACCGCCGCCTCGACGACGGGATGGCGCGCGCCCCTGGCCTCGAACACGAGGTCGCCGTCGATTTGCGGCCGGACTGCGTCAGCCTCTTTCGCCCACTCCGCCAGAGCCGCAGCGACGTCCAGCACAGCGAGGGCTTCGGCGGCGGCTTGTATCTCGGCCGCCAGGCTCCGCGCCCGCTCGCGCCAGCCGTCGAAGACCTCCAGCTCCAGGGCCAGCGCCCGGTCGGCGGCGCGGGAGATGCGGGCGTCGAGATCGGCGAGCTCGACGGTGGTGAACCGCACCTGGTTGGCCAGGGTCTGGCGGTGGATGAAGAGGCCGGAGAGCGGCGGCCGCAGCAGCGCCTCGGCCTGCTTGGCGTTGGTCTCGACGAAGTAGCCGAACACGCCGTTGTGGCGGATCTTGATGGCTACGCCGCTCTCCACGCCGAGCTGTGACTCGAGGGCGGCCACGACCTTGCGGGAATCGTCGCGCAGGGCGCGAGTTTCGTCGAGATCGCGGGAGACGCCAGCCGCCACGAAGCCGCCGTCACGGGCTTGGGCCGGCAGGTCCGGGCCGAGACCGGCGGCGAGCGTCCGGCGGAAAGCTTCGAGGCCGCTCTGGCGGGCCGGGTCGAGGGCGGCCAGCGCCGCAGCGATCTCGTCGGGGGGTCTGACGAGGGGATCGGGATGCGCCGCCTGCTCCGCTGCGATCGCGGCGCCCGCGGCGAGGCCATCGCGCAAGGTCCCGAAGTCGCGGGGACCGCCGCGACCGAGCGTCAGGCGCGCCAGGGCCCTGGCCATATCGCCGGCGGCCTTGAGGCGCGCGCGCAGGTCCCGCCGGGACGCGGTCGCCTCGACGAACCAGGCGACTGCATCGAGCCGGCGGTCGATAGCGACGGGGGAGAGCAGGGGGCGAGAGAGCCTCGCGGCCAAGAGGCGGGCGCCGGCTGCGGTGACGGTGCGATCGATGGCCGCGAGCAACGAACCGTCTCTCTGACCAGAAAGCGTGCGGTCGATCTCAAGACTGACGCGAGTGGCCGGATCGATGGCCATGAACTCGGCCTCGCCGGCCCGCCTGGGCGGACGCAAGCTGAGCGCCCGACCGGCCTGGGTGACCTCGAGGTGGGCGGCGATGAGGCCGAGCGCCGCCACCTCGGCCCCCGACAGCGCGCCGAAACCATCGAGCGTCGCCACGCCATAGAGCCGCTTGACCCTGGCCTCGGCCGCGGCCGGCTCGGCCAGCGCGCTGGCCATAGGCTCGATGAGGCCGCCGGCCGCCTTGGCCGCCTCGCCGAACTCGGGGAACAGGCGGTCGGGCAGCAGGATCTCGGAGGGCTGCAGGGCGGCCAGCGCCGAGGCGACCGCGCTGGGCGAAAGAGTCAGGCACTCGACCTCTCCAGTCGAAAGCTCGACCGAGGCGACCGCCGCCTGTCCGGCCCGCAGGGCGACGGCGGCAAGGCGATTGGCGCCGCGGGCATCCAGCAGTCCGTCCTCGGTGAGAGTGCCGGGCGTCACCACACGGGTCAGCTCGCGGCGCACCACGGCTTTGGAGCCGCGTCGCTTGGCCTCGGCCGGGTCCTCCATCTGGTCGACGACGGCGACCTTGAATCCGGCCCGGATGAGTTTGGCGAGATAGGCCTCTGCGGCGTGGGCCGGCACCCCGGCCATGGGGATCGGCTGGCCGGCGTGAGTCCCGCGGTGGGTGAGCGCGATGCCGATAGCTGCCGCGGCCTTGGCGGCGTCCTCAAAGAACAGCTCGTAGAAATCGCCCATCCGGAAAAACACCAGCGCGTCCGGCTGTTTCACCTTGGCGTCGAAATACTGCGCCATCACGGGGCTGGCGCCGGCGCTGGCGAGCGTGCTGAGGCCTTCAGGTTCTGCCGGCGAGTCGAGATCCATCGGTCAAGGCTTACAGACCGGGGAGGGCAGCGTCAGCCCTTGACCACGGCCGTCCGTCGCGCAAGCTCTGGGGCATGGAGCGTCTCGCCGAGTTCGCCATCGTTCCGGCCGGTCCCGGCGACGCGGCCGCCTTGGCAGAGGTGCATGTGGCCGCCTGGCGGGAGACCTATCCCGGCCTCCTGCCGGCCGCCTATCTGGCGCGAATGAGTCCGCCGGTTCACGCCGCTCGCTGGCGGCGGCAGCTCACCAGAGCGAGCGTGGGAGAGGTGGTGCTGGCGGCCGAGGGACCGTCCGGCCTGACGGCCTATTGCGCCGGCGCGGTCAAAGGTCGCGCGGCGGAGGTCTTCACGCTTTATCTGCTGAGGCGCGTGCAGGGTCTGGGCCTTGGGCGCCGGCTGCTCGCCACCGCCACGCGGGTGCTTGAGGCGCAGGGCGCGCGCAGCCTCGACGTCTGGGTGCTGAACGGCAACGACAACGCCATGGCGTTCTATGCCCACCTGGACGGCAAGGCCGTCGCCGAGCGACCGGTCGCAGGTTGGGGCGGTGGTCTGATGGAAACCCTTTACCGCTGGGAAGACATAAGCAGACTCGCCGACGCTTAGGCGGGAGCGTCCCGCTTCATGCGGGCGCCAGCATTTAGTCCGCGCCGGTCACCCGCTCCCAGAACTTGCGGGCCTGTTTGACGGACGCGGCCGCACGGGGGCTCTGGCTCTCGCCGCAGGCGCCAGAGAACTCCTTGAGCAGCTCCTTCTGGCGACCCGTCAGATTGGTCGGTGTCTCGACGAACAGCTCGACGATGAGATCGCCCCGCTGGCGCGAGCGCAGGGAGGGCATGCCCTTGCCACGCACAAGCACGGTGTCGCCGGTCTGCGAGCCTGGCTTGATGCGCATGGGGATCTTGCACTTGCCATCGCAGTGCTCGCCGCCCAGCAGGCACGGCGCGTCGATCTCGCCGCCCAACGCCGCCAGCGTCATGGGCACTGGGATCTGACAGCGAAGGTCCAGGCCGTCACGCTCGAAGATGTCGTGGGGCTTGAGCGAAATGAAGATGTAGAGGTCGCCGCGCGGACCGCCGCGTCCGCCGGTGTCGCCCTCGCCGGCCAAGCGGATGCGCGAGCCGTCATCGACCCCGGCCGGCACGCGCACCTCGAGCAGTCGTTCGCGCCGCACCATGCCGTGGCCGGCGCAGCTTCGGCAGGGATCGGCGATCACCCGGCCGGCGCCGCCGCAGCGCGGACAGGTGCTCTCGACCTGGAAAAATCCCTGGCTGCGGCGGATGCGGCCGGCGCCGGCGCAGGTCGTGCAGGTCGAGGCGCTGGTCCCGGGCTTGGCGCCCGTGCCTTCGCAAGCCTCGCAGGCCATGGCGGCGGGGACGCGGATCTCTACCTGCGCGCCGGCGTAGGCCTGCTCGAGGGTGATCTCGAGATCGTAGCGCAGATCCTGACCGCGGCTCGGCCCGCTGCGGGCTTGCGAGCGGAACATGTCGCCGAAGACATCGCCGAATACGTCATTGAAGATGTCGTGGACGTTGTGGAAACCGCCTGCGCCGTTCATCCCGGCGCCGCCATTGACCCCGGCGTGGCCGAAGCGATCGTAGGCCGCTCGCTTGTCGCGGTCGGAGAGCACCGAATAGGCTTCGTTGAGCTCTTTGAACCGCTCGGCCGCGTCAGGGCAGCCGCCATTGCGATCCGGATGGTGCTCCATGGCCAGCTTGCGGAACGCCGACTTCAGGCCGCCTTCGTCACAGTCACGACCGACGCCCAGGATCTCGTAGTAGTCTCGCATGATGTGGTCAGCCGCCCGCCGCTAGCTTGAAGTGGGGGAGTCGGGACCGCGTTGCAAGCCGCCATGCGGCAGGGGATCGAAGTCCCCCACCGCCGGCTGTAATCTTGAGCATGGCGCCGTCCCCCGAAAAAATCAGGCCGACTGCTTGTCGTCCTTGACCTCTTCGAACTCCGCATCGACGACGCCGTCGTCGTTGGAAGGTCC
>Ga0302311_10008948_pt1 | contig 10038 bp, 8 predicted proteins | sample III_Palsa_N1_3_FD_200449 | JGI IMG/M metagenome (GOLD analysis project Ga0302311, IMG submission 200449) | Peat permafrost microbial communities from Stordalen Mire near Abisko, Sweden - III_Palsa_N1_3 | ecosystem: Environmental > Terrestrial > Soil > Palsa > Peat permafrost | place: Sweden...
GCTTGTGGCATTCCTTGGCGACGTCCGCGGGTGACATCGCATGGATCTTTGCTTCGGCGTCGCGGCGCTCCTGTTGCAGCGACTCCTTGGTCACCGGGACGATGCTGTTTTTCACGATGAAATCGTCGATATCGTTCAACGTCTGTCCCAGCGTCTTACGCAGCTCCGGATATTTGCCGGGCGCGCAGGTGTCGAGGATGAAGAGCAGCGTGGGGAAAGTACGGGCCGCGCAGGCCACCGCGCCGTGACCGCTATTATCCACGCCGGTCACCTCGACATGGTCGCCCTGCTTGCGCAGCAAAAACGACACGTTGGACGCCAAGTTGATCTGGCGAATCGGCGCGCCGCTGGCATCCATGCCGTCGCTCACCGTGGCACCCGGCTGTTCCGCCAGGGAATCCCAGACCGGCCCCCAGTCGCTGGCCCGCGCGCCTAACGCCGGGACGAGGATCGCCATGCTCAGAAAAATCCGGACCAACCAACTCATTTCAATGATGCCCTCCAACGCTCGGCCAGATCCTGGCATCGCGCCACCTGTTCGTCTATCGCCGTGGTAAAAGCGGCAGTCCCGGCCATGGAGGCCGCGGTTGCCATGCCCGTCAGCCGGCGCAGTTCGGCCAGCAGATGATTCGCCGGCTCGCTGCCGATCCGCCACCCGCGCCCCTGCAGCAACAGGCGGCGCAGGCACATCTCGGCGGCGTTGCTGGCCATGCCCGCCTCGCGCCGGCCATCGTCGGCCGCAGCCCCGCGCGCACCCTGCAAGACTTCCGCCGCATAAGCCAGGTTCGCCCGCAGGGCAGCCTCGACCGCTGTCCGGAACGGCGCGCCATGGGGATCCGGCCACAAGACCACGCACCCCAGCATCGCGAAGGCGGCGCCGAGCAGATTGTCGATCACCCGAGCCTCGGCGGCGACAGCGCCCGTGCCGGGCGTCAGCACTTCGGTGACCAGCACGAACAGGGCGCTGAGGAAGGTGACGAACAGCGAATAATTGACCGAGCCCAGCGCGATGGTGATCGCGGCGATGGGAAAAATCGCGATCAGCAGAAGATCCGGCGACGGCAGAACCGCATAGATCAGCGCCGCGCCGATGCCGCCGATCGAGGATCCGACCATCCGTTCCAGCATGCGCGGGAAGGTCGCCACCGTCTCCGGCTGCATCACCACCACCACCGCGACCGTCGCCCAATAGCCGAACGGCAGATGCAGCGCCGAGATCGTCACCCGCACCAGGGCCACGGTCACAGCGAGACGCAGCGCATGGCGCAGCACCGGCCTCAGCGCGCGATCCGCGGGAATGGGCGCCCTGCCCCGGACCCGAACCCGCGCGGCGCCGCCCTCGATATCGGCCAACGCCTCGGCCCATTGCCGGGCGACGCGTCCCTCGATATCGTCATCCCCCGCCGCCGTCGCGGCCAACTGACCGCGGACCGGGTCCAGGCGCGACCAGTCGGGAACCGGCAGCAGCACCTGGCGTTCGATCTCCGCCAAGGCGGTCTGCAGCGCCGCCACCATCCCCTCCTGCCCCGCCGCCGCGGCCGGACGCGCATCGTGATCGTGATCGAGCGCCACCAGCCCGGCGAAGATGCGGTCCGCGCCTTCGAGAGCCGATTGCAGCCAGGCGCGGACTGTCACGTCATTTCGTCCAACCATCGTGCCGTCGAGGATTCCGCGCGCCCGCTCGATGGCCTCGCGCACCGCGGCCCGCTGCCGGGCTTGCTCGATATCAGCCCCGTCGCGTCCATGAAACCGGGCGGCGGTCTCGCGAGCATGGAACGCCAGCTCACGATAGACGGCGCTTATGGCGCGGCGGCCCTGAGCATAAGGATGGATGCGCCAGATCGCGCAGAGGAGCAGGGCGAACAGGCTGCCGGCCAGGAAGATGCCGGCCAGGATCAGGGCTTGCGGCGGAGGACTCGGGAAGTCGACCGCCACCACCGCCACGACGGCCGAGAGCACGCTGACTTGGTTCGTGACGTTCCGTGAAAGCCTGATGATCCCACACAATAGGATGGCCGCGAACAGCGCCAGCGTGGAGACGTAATATCCCAGGCTCCCCGCGATGGACAGGCCGCCGGCCAACAGAGTTCCCAACGCCGCGAACTGCCCGAGGGTCAGGAAGCGCCCCTTCCCCGAACCGCCCGGATCGACCAGGCAGGTCCAGAACGCGCCGAACGCTCCCCAGCCCAGCACCGGTTGGTGCAGGATCGCGCTGGCGAGGACGATCAGGCTGACGGCGACGGCGGCGCGCACGCCCTCGATCAGGCCAAGCTGCTCGGGGCGCAGCGTGATGGACCATGTTTCGAGGTGGCGGACGGCGCGATAAAAAGAAGCGCGTGGTTCCATGGCCTATTTGAGAAGCTTCTCGATTTCCTTGGCAAGCGCCTCGATTTCGGCGGCGGCGGTGCCCTTGGGCTGGGTCTCGGCCACGCCCTTGCCTTCCATCATCGACATGCCGAAGGCGCTACGGTTGCCCAGGGAGGTCGCGGCGAGCGGCAGGCCGGCCGCTTCGATCTTCTCGCGAATGGCGTCGCCCAGCTTGCCGCGCGCCGGCAGGCGGTTGAGAATCAGCAGGGTTTTGGTCTTTTCCTTGGCGGCCATGTCCAGCGTCGGCTTGGTGGCCCACCAATCCATCGGGCTGGGCTGCACCGGCACCAGGATCAGATCGGCGGCGCGCACCGCGACGCGGGCGTCGGTCTCCGCATGAGGCGGCGTGTCGACGATGATGAAGTCGTTCTCGGCCTTGAGGCGGTCGATCTCGGCGGACAGCTTCCACCCCGACAGATCCACCGCAAAAGGAGAGCCCTCCATGCCGTTTTCGGTGCGGAGGGCGTGCCAGGCCTTCATCGAGCCCTGCGGGTCCACATCCAGCAGCGTCACCTTGCGGCGCTTGTGCGCCCACCAGACGCCGAGTTGAACAGCGAGTGTCGTCTTGCCGGCTCCGCCTTTCTGCTGCGCCACCGCCAGGATCTTCGCCGTCATGCCGCTCTCCTATTGCATTGCACAATGGAGCCTGAACGCAACGGACGGCTTTTTCAAGGGACCGTTTTCTCCCGTGATATTTCGCAGTGCAGCACTTTTATTGCACCGCACACTGGGCGATTATTGTAGGTGGGGCGGATTTCCTGGGTTAGCCTTCAAGAAAAGGATCATAACGGAGGTGTCGCCCATGCGTGATAAGCAGGAAACGATCACTATCTTCGCGGCGGCCTGTGTGGCCGGCCTAACCGTGTCAGCCCTTATTACTGCGGGCGGCGCATTCCTCGATTTCGCGAACCCATTCTACAATCCCGAGGCCCCGCGCCTCCTGCCCTCGGCCGCGATGCTGGCCTTGAAGGGCTTGCCGGCGTTGATCGCGCTGTTCACCGCGTACGGCACCGCCGCCCATTTCTATCTCAAGCGGCACGGCTTTACCCAGGAGATCCACTATATCCTGGCCACGATGCTGGGCCTCTACGCGCCGTTCGTCGCCGCCTCGTTCCTCGCCGGTCCGGGCGATGGGCCGATGATGGCGCTGGCCGGTGGCGTTCCGGTCAGCCTGGTGCTGAGCTTCCCGCTCGGCATGACGTTCCGCCGCCTGGTGGTGATGCCTCGCGCCGAGGCTTTCATCCGCGCCACCACGGGTACTTCCTACTTCGCCCGCTTCCACCACTGACGGGCTAGTGTGGCGATTATTGAGTTCCTACAGCGTCGAAACCGGCGATTTTAGGAACTCAACAATCTTTGAGCCGCACTTGATGTAAAAGCTAGCGTCCCCACCGGGACGCTAGCGAGCCGACAAGGCTCCCGAACCGCTCCAGCCCCAATCCGCTCATATCGATATCGGTCGGGCGTCCGCACACGATGTCCGCCACCGCCTTGCCGGCCCCGCACGCCATGGTCCAACCCAGCGTGCCGTGGCCGGTATTGAGGTAGAAATTGGGGATCCGGGTCGCGCCGAGCACCGGCACCGAATCCGGCGTCACGGGACGTAACCCCGCCCACAGATCCGCCTGAGCGAAATCGGCCGCCCCGGGAAACAAGGCCTTGGCCCGCTCCACCACGGTGCGGGCGCGCACCGCCGACATGGACAGGTCCCAGCCGGCCAGCTCCGCCGTGCCGGCCGCGCGCAGCCGGTCGCCGAAGCGGCTATAGACCATCTTATATTCCTCGTCGATCAGGCTGACCGACGGCGCAAGCTCCGGCTGCGTGACCGGCAGGGTCGCCGAATAGCCCTTGGCCGGATAGACCGGAATACTGATCCCGACCTGGCGGGCGAGCAGCGGACTCCAACTGCCGGCCGCCAGCACGTAAGCGTCGGCGCGCAGGCGGCCCTGGCTGGTGGCGACGCCCGAGACGCGGTCCTTGTCCCATTCGAGATTGAGGATGCGGCAGCCATAGCGGAACTTGACCCCGCGGGCTTCGGCCTGGGCGGCCAGGCCTTGGGTGAATTTGAAGGCGTCGCCGGATTCGTCTTCGGGCGTGTGGATGCCGCCCAGCAAGGACGGGCCCATCGCCGCCAGCGCCGGCTCCAGCGCGACCACTTCCGCGGCGGTCAGGCGACGGCGGTTGAGGCCGAGGCGCTGGGTCGCCTCGAGGCCGGCGGCGGCCTGGTCGAATTCCCGTTCGTCGCGGAAGAAATGCAGGATTCCCTTGGTCGCCAGATCGTAATCGAGCTCGACCTCGCGCCGCAGCGCCTGCAGGCAGCTGCGCGAATAAAGTGCTATGCGTACGATGCGGTCGGTATTGAGCCGGGCGGCGGGATAGTTGCAGTTCAGCAGGAAGCGCGCCAACCACGGCCACAGATAAGGATCGGCCGGGCGCCAGCGCACCAGCAGCGGCGCGTCCTCCTGTCCGAGCCAGCCCAGCACCTTTTTCAGAACCGCGGGATGGGCCCAGGGCTCGCTATGCGAGGCCGAGATCTGGCCGCCATTGGCGAAGCTGGTCTCCAGCCCGGCCGCATCCTGGCGGTCGATCACCTCGACCTCGACACCCGACTTGGCGAGATACCAGGCCGTCGTCACGCCCACCACACCGGCGCCCAGGACCAGAACTTTCAAAACCGCCTCGCTCGACTTAGCTGTGATTACGTCCGCCTCTGTATAGCCCGCGGTTGAGCGAAAGGCCAAGGACGGTTAATTTGACGGCGCACAATAAACGGGAGCCGCCGAATGAGCGCCGACGATGTTGATATCCTTGAGAAAACCACATCCTTCCAGGGATATTTCCGCATCGACCGCTATGTGCTGAAATTCCGCCGCTTCGATGGCGGCTGGTCGAGCGCGGTCAGCCGGGAGATCTTCGAACGCGGCCATGCCGTCGGGCTGATCCTCTATGACCCGGCGCGCGATCATGTCGGGCTTTGCGAACAGTTCCGCCCCGGCGCGCTGGCGGCCGGCTGGCATCCCTGGCTGATCGAGATCCCGGCCGGCATCATCGACGAGGGCCAGACCCCGGAATCGGTCGCCATCCGCGAAGCCAAGGAAGAGACCGGCATCGAGATCGACGAGGTCGTCCCGGCGCGGCGCTATCTGGTGACGCCGGGCGGCAGCTCGGAGAGCATGCAGCTGTTCGCCGCCCGGTTCGATTCCACCCTGCTCAAGGGGGTGCATGGGCTGGAAGAGGAAGCCGAGGATATCCGCGTCTTCCCGCTGCCCGCCGAAGAGGCCTTTTCCTGGATCGAGTCCGGGCGCATATGCAACGCCATGACCATCATCGCGTTGGAATGGCTGGCGAAGCACCGCGACGCCTTGCGGGCCCGCTGGGCTGGAACTACTGTCTGAGCGAATTTTCAGGTAAGAGCGACATCATGGCCAATATCCGCAGCGGATTCGTCGAATCGATCGGCAACACCCCGCTGATTCTATTGAAGAAAGCCTCGGAGCTGACCGGCTGCACCATTCTGGGCAAGGCCGAGTTCCTCAATCCCGGCGGCTCGGTCAAGGACCGCGCGGCGCTCGGCATCATCCAGGACGCCGAGGAAAAGGGCCTGCTGCGCCCGGGCGGGGTCATCGTCGAGGGCACGGCCGGCAATACCGGCATCGGCCTGGCGCTGGTCGGCAATGCACGGGGCTATCGCACCGTGATCGTGATGCCCGAGACGCAGAGCCAGGAAAAGAAGGACATGCTGCGCATGATCGGCGCCGAGCTGCATCTGGCGCCCGGCGTGCCCTATGCCGACCCGCGCAATTACGTGCATCATTCGCGCCGCCTGGCCGAAGAACTGGCCAAGAGCGAGCCGAATGGCGCGATCTGGGCCAACCAGTTCGACAATGTCGCCAACCGCGACGCCCATTACCGCACCACCGGCCCGGAGATCTGGGAGCAGACCGACGGCAAGATCGACGGCTTCACCTGCGCGATCGGCTCCGGCGGCACCCTGGCCGGCGTCGCGCTGGCGCTGAAGGAGCGCAATCCGACTATCCGCATCGGCCTCGCCGATCCGACCGGATCAGCGCTCTATGATTGGGTGGTCACCGGTACGCTGAAGGCCGAGGGAAGTTCGATCACCGAGGGCATCGGCCAGGGCCGCGTCACCGCCAATATCGAGGGCGCGCCGATCGACGAGGCGTACCGCGTCACCGACGAGGAAGCCCTTCCGGTGGTGTTCGACCTGTTGAGCGAGGAAGGACTGTGCCTCGGCGGCTCCAGCGGCGTCAATGTCGCCGGGGCGATCAAGATGGCCAAGGCCATGGGTCCGGGCCACACCATCGTCACCATTCTGGCCGATGGCGGTTCGCGCTATCAGAGCAAGCTGTTCAATCCCGACTTCCTGCGATCCAAGAACCTTCCTGTCCCGGGGTGGATGTGATGCCGAAACTCTCTCCCGCCGAAAGCCTGGTCAGCACGCAGTGGCTGGCCGATCATCTCGACGCTCCCGACGTGCGACTCGTCGATGCGACATGGTTCCATCCCTCGACCGGCAAGCAGGGCCGCGGGGAGTACGATGCCGGCCATATTCCCGGCGCGGTGTTCTTCGATCTCGACGAGATCGCGGATAGCGACAATCCCCTGCCCCATATGCTGCCCAGCCCGGCCAAATTCGCCAGCAAGGTGAAGAAGCTGGGCCTGGGCAACGGCAACCGCATCGTGATCTATGACCGCGCCTCGGGCGGCAGCGCCGCCGCCCGTGTCTGGTGGAGCTTCCGCGTGTTCGGCCATGTCGAGGTGTCCATTCTAGACGGGGGCATGGCCAAATGGCAGGCCGAACTCCGCCCGGTCGAGGACCAGCCGCCGGTGACGCGGGAGCGTCATTTCCTGCCGCGGGTCGACCAGACCCTTGTGCGCGCCAAGGAGCAGATGCTGGCCAATCTCGACGGCCGCCGCGAACAAGTAATCGACGCCCGCAGCGCCGGCCGCTTCAAGGGTGAGGAAAAGGAGCCGTGGCCGCACAATAAGGTCGGCCATATTCCCGGCAGCCTCAATCTGCCCTGGACCGAACTGGTCGATCCCGAGAGCAAGACCTTCCTGCCGGTCGAGCAGATCCGCGCCAAATTCGAGGCGGCCGGTTTGAGCAAGGACAAGCCGGTGGTGGCCAGCTGCGGCTCGGGCGTCACCGCCTGCGTGCTGGCGTTCGGGCTTTATCTGACGGGCCGCGACGACGTCGCCATCTATGACGGCAGCTGGGCCGAATGGGGTTTGGCCGAGGATACGCCGGTCGAGACATAATCTCCCTCTCCCCTTGTGGGAGAGGGTCGGGGTGAGGGGTAATTATGCCCATGGGGCGAAAAACGGACTCATCCAGACGCCCCCTCACCCTCCCGCAAGCGGGCCCCTCCCTCTCCCACAAGGGGCGAGGGAATTCTTCCCAGCCCACGCATGACGAGAAAAATTTAACCGCGGAGACGCGGAGAAGGCGCTGACTTCTTGGCCATCGGTGACCTTTGTGGTTCAAAAAGTCCATTCACCACAAAGGTCACCAAGGACACAAAGGCAAAAGAAGGTTTATGCTTCGCGCCCTTTCGTAACCTTTAAGACCCCCTCGGTGAAACAATCTTCCATGACCGACGATAAGCGCCCGAAACCCGACACCCTCCTCACCCACGCCGGCAGCCATCCCGAGAAGTATCAGGGCGCGGTCAATCCGCCGGTCTATCGCGTTTCCACCGTGGTTTTCCCCACCGTCGCGGCGATGAAGGAAGGCGAGAAGCATCCGTTCGACCATATGCGCTATGGCCGCCACGGCACGCCGACCACGTTCGCGTTCGAGGAAGCCGTCACCGCGTTGGATGGCGGATATGGCGCGTTGGCGACCTGTTCGGGACAGGCGGCGATCGCGACGGCGCTGGGCGCGCTGCTGAAGAGCGGCGACCATGCGCTGATCGCGGACTCGGTCTATCATCCGACCCGGCGTTATTGTTCCGAACATTTGGCCCATTGCGGCGTCGAGATCGAGTATTACGACCCGCTGATCGGCGGCGGCATCGCGGATCTGATCAAGCCCAACACCAAGCTGGTCTACACCGAATCGCCCGGCTCGCTGTCCTTCGAGATGCAGGACATTCCGGCCATCGCCGCGGCCGCCCATGCCAGGAACGTGCTGGTGGTGATGGATAACACCTGGGCGACCGGCCTGTTCTTCGACGCCTTCAAGCATGGCGTCGACATCTCCGTGCAGGCGGCAACCAAGTTCCTGTCCGGCCACTCCGACGCCATGCTCGGGGTCATTTCCTGCCAGAGCAAGGATGTCTGGACGCGGATCAAGACCTACATGTCCTTCGCCGGCATCGCCGCCGGCAGCGAGGAGGTCTATCTCTCCCTGCGCGGCATGCGCACCCTAGCGGTGCGTCTGCGCCAGCATCAGGATTCCGGCCTCAAAGTGGCGCGCTGGCTGCAGGAGCGGCCCGAAGTGAAGCGGGTCATCCACCCGGCCCTGCCCGGCTCTCCCGGCCATGAGATCTGGAAGCGCGACTTCACCGGCGCCTGCGGCCTGTTCGCCGTCGAGCTGAAGCCCTGTCCGCAGGAAGCCGTCCACGCCATGATCGACAATCTGGCCTATTTCGGCCTCGGCTTCTCCTGGGGCGGCTATGAGAGCCTGATCCTGCCGACCACGGGGGCGATCCACCGGACCGCCACCCATTGGAAGCCGGAGGGGCCGACCCTACGCCTGCATATCGGTCTCGAGGATCCGGATGACCTTATCGCCGATCTGGCGCGGGGGTTCGGACACCTTGGCGCGGCGATGGGCGTTTAGCGCCTCGGCGATGAAATCGACGAAGACGCGGATGCGCGGCAGCAGATAGGGCCGGCCGACGAAACTGGCGCACAGCTCCAGCCGGTCGTCCGAGAAGCCGGCCAGGCATTCGACCAGACGGCCGGTTTCGAGATCGTCCTCGATATCCCACAGCGCCTTCTGGCCGATGCCGCGGCCATTGAGCAACCATTCATGCATCACCTCGCCGCTGTCGGTGGCCAGCGAGCCTTTGATATGGATGTCGCGATACCCGCGCTCGTCGATGAAGCGCCAGCTGTCCATCACCCGCCGGCCGCGCAATTTGCGGATACAATTGTGCTGCAACAGGTCCTCCGGCCGCGCAGGCATCCCGAATCGGGAAAGATAGGCCGGAGAGGCGCAGATGACCCTGCGGCTGACCAGCAGCCGGCGCATGACCAGATCCGGGTCGGTCGGCGTGCCGACGGTCAATGCGACATCGGATTCCTCGCCGCCGATGTCGAAATTGGAATCCGACAGGGAAAGCTGGGCCTCGATCTCGGGATAGCGCTCGACGAAACGGCCGATCAGCGGCGCGATCAGGCGGCGGCCGATCTGCAAGGGCGCGGAGACGCGCAAGGTTCCGCGCGGCTCCTTGCCCTTGGTGGCGGCCTCGGCCTCGGCTTCGTCGATATCGGCCAGGATCTTCAAGGCGCGCTGATGCAGCAGCGTCCCTTCCTCGGTCAGCGCGAAGCGGCGCGAGCCGCGCGATACCAGCATCACCCCGAGACGCAGTTCCATCGAGGCCAGGCGGCGGCTCATCACCGGGGGGGAGCTTTGCAGCCTGCGGGCCGCCTCCGACAGGCTGCCGGCCTGCACCAATTGCACGAGAAGTCGGAGGTCGCTGA
>Ga0302311_10008960_pt1 | contig 10033 bp, 11 predicted proteins | sample III_Palsa_N1_3_FD_200449 | JGI IMG/M metagenome (GOLD analysis project Ga0302311, IMG submission 200449) | Peat permafrost microbial communities from Stordalen Mire near Abisko, Sweden - III_Palsa_N1_3 | ecosystem: Environmental > Terrestrial > Soil > Palsa > Peat permafrost | place: Sweden...
TGTTCGCGCCGATCAGCTTGGTCTATCCGGCCATGGGCGACCTGGTGATCCTGAAGGCGTTCGTCATCATCATTCTGGGCGGCATGGGCAGCCTGCCGGGCGCCATCCTGGGCGGGATGGTGATCGGCTTCGCCGAGAGCTTCGGCGCGTTCTACGTCTCGACCAATTACAAGGACATTATCGCCTTCGCGCTGTTCGTGCTGATCATGTCGGTCAGACCCAGCGGGTTGTTTCCGGGCGGGGTGCGCTGATGGGCCGGATCTGGCCGTTCGCGGCCCTGCTGGTGGCCGTGCTGTTCCCGCTGGTCGTGCCCAACGAGTACTACCTCTATGTCGCCGCACTCGCCTTCATCATGGCGATCTCGGCCACCGGGCTGAACCTGATCCTGGGCTATACCGGCCAGCTCAATCTGGCCCATGCCGGCTTCATGGCGGTGGGCGCCTATGGCGTCGGCATCCTGACCGTCGATCATGGCGTACCGTTCTGGCCGGCCTTCGTCGCCGCCGGCCTGATCGCGACCGCGATCGGCGTGCTGGCCGGGCTGGTGTCGCTCAGGCTCAAGACGCATTTCTTCGCGATCTTCACGCTCTGCGTCGGGCTGATCCTGTCGCTGGTGATCGAGAAATGGAGCGATCTCACCCACGGCACGACCGGGCTGATCGGCATGCAGCCGCCGGCCGCGATCGGGCCGATCCGCTTCGATACCACGGCGTCGCAATATTACCTGGTGCTGGCGTTCCTGGTCGCGGCGCTGTGGCTGATGCGGCGGATCGCGCATTCGATCCTCGGCCGATCCTTCGTGGCCGTGCGTAATGGCGAGGATCTGGCGCAGGCGCTGGGCATCGACGTGTTTCGGACCAAGCTGCTCGCCTTCGCGCTCTCGGCCTTCTATGCCGGCATCTCGGGCGCGCTCTATGCCGGCTTCGTACGCTTCATCGGGCCGGACCTGGCGTCGGAGACCCATACGTTCGACATGCTCGCCTTCATCCTGGTCGGCGGCATCGGCACGCTCGGCGGCCCGCTGATCGGCGCCATCCTGCTGACCATCCTGACCCAGTCGCTGCAGTTCCTGCAGGACTACCGCATGATCGTGTTCGGGCCGTTGCTGATCCTGCTGGTGATCTTCTTCCCCCACGGCATCGTCGGGTTCGTTCGTCTCAGGAAGGCGCGCGCCCATGCTTGAGATCCAGCAGCTGACCAAGCGGTTCGGCGGGCTCGCCGCCGTGCGCGATGTCGATGTCCGGTTTGAGGCCGGCAAGATCAACGCGATCATTGGCCCGAACGGCGCCGGCAAGACGACCTTCTTCAACCTGATCAGCGGCTTCCATCGCCCGAGTTCCGGCCGCGTGCTGTTTGATGGCACCGATGTCACCGGGCTGCGACCGGATCAGGTCGCGCGCCTCGGCATCGCGCGGACGTTCCAGACCACCAGCCTGTTCGACCAGGCGAGCGTGCTCGACAATCTGATCGTCGGCCACAAGCTGCGCACACGCTCGGGATTTTGGGATGTGGTGTTCGGCACGCGCCGCCTGCAAGCGGACGAGCGGCGCTGCCGGGAAAAGGCCGCGGCGGTGCTGGAGTTCGTCGGGCTCGGCCATGTCGCCGATCGCCCCGCCGGCAGCATCACCCAGGAGGAGCGCAAGCGCGTCGCCTTCGCGCTGGCGCTCGCGACCGAGCCCAAGCTGCTGCTGCTCGACGAGCCGGCCGGCGGCATCAATCCGGACGAGACCCACGCGCTCTCGGCACTCATCCGCAAGATGGCCGCGACCGGCCTCACCATCTGCCTGGTCGAGCATAAGATGAGCATGATCATGAGCCTGGCCGACCGCATCCTGGTGCTGGACCATGGCGAGAAGATCGCCGAGGGCACGCCGGCCGAGATCCAGGCCGACCCGCGCGTGATCGAGGCCTATCTGGGAGCCGACTATGTTGCGGCTTGACGGGCTGACCCTGCAGTACGGCCAGTTTCGCGCGCTCGACAAGGTCAGTCTGGAGGCGGCGCCGGGCGAGCTGGTGGTCATGCTGGGCGCCAATGGCGCCGGCAAAAGCTCGCTGTTCCTGGCGGTGAGCGGGCTGCGCAAACTCAGCGCCGGCAGCATCCGCTTGCATGACCGGGATCTCACGCGCGACAAGCCATCCGACATCGTCGGCGCCGGCATCGTGCACTGCCCGGAGGGGCGCAAGCTGTTTCCCGCCATGTCGGTCGCGAAGAACCTGATGCTCGGCGCCTATGTCCATCGCCACGACCGCCGCGGCAGCGACGCGCTGATCGACAAAGTGTTCGGCCTGTTTCCGGTGCTGCATGAGAAGCGCAACGACCCGGCCGGCTCTTTGAGCGGCGGGCAGCAGCAGATGGTCGCGATCGGCCGGGCGCTGATGGGCCGGCCCCAGGTGCTGCTGCTCGACGAGCCGTCGCTGGGCCTGGCGCCCCTGGTGGTGAAACAGGTGCTGGACGTGATCAAGGCGATCAATGCCGCCGGCACCACGGTGCTGCTGGCCGAACAGAACGCCTATGCCGCCCTGCAGATCGCCGACCGGGCCTATGTCATCGAAAGCGGCCGGATCGTCATGGAAGGCGACCGGCAGACCCTGCTCAACGACGAAACGATCCGCCGGGCCTACATCGGCGCTTGAGGGAGGAATAACCATGGGTGCAAGGATTTGGGGCACGCTGGCCCTGGCGGGCTTGCTGATGTCGGGCGCGGCGCGGGCGCAGGAACATGTGACGATCGGCTTTACCGGGCCCCTGAGCGGCGGGGCGGCGCTCTATGGCAAGAACACGCTGACCGGCCTGCAGGACGCGGCCGACGAGATCAATGCGGCCGGCGGCCTCGCGGTCGGCGGCGCCAAATACCTGCTGGATGTCGTGGCGCTCGACGACAAATATTCGCCGAGCGAGGCCGCCGTGAACGCCAAGCGCCTGCGCGCGCAATATAAGGCGCCCGTCGTGTTCGTGCCCCATGCCGGCGGCGTGCTGGCGCTGCAGGCGTTCAACGAGCAGGACGGGTTCCTGATCGGCGCCTATACCAGCACGCCGGCCGTGACCGAGCACGGCAATGGCTTGACGCTGCGCATCCCGCCGTCGTTCGACGGTTATGTCCAGCCGTTCAGCAAGGTCGAGATGAAGCGCTTCGGCAAGAAGCTGGGCATGGCCGGCGGCGATCACGATTACGCCAAGGCCTGGGCGGCGCTGATCCAGCCGGCCTGGACCGGGGCGGGCGGTCAGATCGTCAGCGACAACCCGATGTCCTACAACAAGGACACCGACTTCTATAGCGGCGTCAGCCGGGTACTGGCCGGCAGTCCCAACGTGCTGTTCGTCGGCGGTGCCTCGGAGCCGACGGCGCTGGTGATCAAGCAGGCGCGGGAACTCGGCTTCGAGGGCGGGTTCATCGTCATGGACCAGGCCAAGTTCGACGAGATGGCCAAGGTACTGGGCGGCTATGAGCCGCTCGAGGGCGCGGTCGGCGTCATGCCGCTCGCCAGCGACCCGCGGCTCGTGGGCGGTGGCTATATCGCCGCCTTCCGCAAGAAGCATGGCGACGATCCGGGCTCCGAGGCGGGGCTGAACTATACCGCGCTCTACGGCGTCGCAGCCGCGATGACGGCGGCGGGCACGGTCACGGATGCCAAGGCGATCCGCGCCAAGTTGGATGAGGCCTTCGCCAAGCTGCCGAGCGAGCACAACCCGGTCCAAATCGTCGGCGTCGACGCCAAGGGCGGCGCCAGGATCACCTTCGTGCTGGCCATGGTCGATCATGGCAAGCTGGTCGCGGTCGATCCGGCCAAGGCCGGCGAATGAGCGCCGCGCTGGAACGACTCCAGGCGTTGGTCGGCCGCGAGTTGGGCGTGTCCGGCTGGCATGTCGTCTCGCAGGATATGATCGACCGGTTCGCCGAGGTCACGCGCGACCATCAGTTCATCCATGTCGATCCAGTGCGGGCGGCCGAGACGCCGTTCGGCGGCACGATCGCGCACGGCTTTCTGACCCTGTCGCTGTTGAGCGCCTTGCGGCAGGAAGCGGTGCCCCCGTTCGAGGGCCAGGCGATGGGCATCAACTACGGTTTCGAGAAAGTCCGCTTCCCGTCGCCGGTCAAGGCCGGCGCACGGGTGCGCGGGCGCTTCGTGCTACAAAAAATCACGCCCCGGCCTGCGGGCGAGGTGCTGCTGCAATATCTGGCGACGGTCGAGATCGACGGCGAGGCGAAGCCGGCGATCTCGGCCGAATGGCTGACGCTGGCCGTTCTGCGCTGAGCCTCGAAACTTGCGCCAGATCAATCGCCGGAACGGGGACCGTGCCATAGTGTTCACGGGTGCAGGGACCCTTTGACTCTCAAACCGGTATGGCCATGGATGATCCCTACAAGATTCTGGGCGTCGAACGCGACGCCAGTGCGGCCGCGATTCAGAAGGCCTATCGCAAGCTGGCGAAGCTGCATCATCCGGATTTGAATCCCGGCAAGCCCGAGGCCGCGGCGAAGTTCCAGGAGATTTCGGCCGCGAACGCGCTGCTGTCCGATCCGGAAAAACGTGGGGCCTTCGATCGCGGCGAGATCGATGCCGAGGGCGCGCCCCAGGCCCCGCGTGGCTTCTATCGCGACCACGGCGACCGGGCCGATCGCAGCAAATATCAGGCGGACCCATCGTTCGGCGACGAGGATCTGGAAAGCCTGTTCCGCAACGCTTTTGGCCAGCGCCAGCGCGGCGGCTTTGCCTTGCGGGGCGCGGATCTGCATTTCACCTTGTCGGTCGGGTTTATCGAGGCGGCGAAGGGCGGCGTCAAGCGGCTGACCCTGCCGGACGGCGGGACGCTCGATGTGACCCTGCCGGCCGGCATCGGGGGCAATCAGGTCCTGCGGCTCAAGGGCAAGGGCCAGGCGGGCGTAGGCGGCGGCCCGTCGGGGGATGCGCTGATCGAGGTCACCGTCAACCCGCACCCGTTCTTCCGGCGCGAGGGCAAGGACGTCATCGTCGAGCTGCCGATCACGATCCAGGAAGCGATGGTCGGCGCCAAGGTCCGCGTGCCGACCATCGACGGCCCGGTCAACCTGACGATTGCGCCCCGCTCGAACAGCGGCACGCGGCTCCGGCTGAAACAGCGCGGCATCGCCGGCGGCCATCAATATGTCGAACTGAAGATCGTGCTGTCGCCGTCGCCTGAGCCGGCGCTCGAGGCTTTCCTCACGGATTGGCAGCCGGCGCATCCGTTCGATCCGCGGGCGGGAATGGAGCAATCATGATGAGGCTCGATGTCGTCGTCACCCAATTCCCGGATCTGGAAATCGTCGAACTGACCGGCTGGATCGAGCAGGGCTGGGTCATGCCGGAATCCGATGGGGCGTTTCAGACCATCGATGTCGCCCGGGTGCACCTGATCTACGAGCTGCGGCGCGATCTGGGGATCGCGGAAGACGCGGTGCCGATGATCCTGGGGCTGCTCGACCAGGTCTACGACCTGCGCGCGACTTTGAAGGCCGTCTCGGGGGCCCTGGAGCGGCAGCCGCCGGACGTGCGCGACGCCGTGCTGGCGGCGATGGCGGGCACCGCCGCCCCCTGACGGAGCGGCGGTCTCTTGCCGGCTATTTGTTCTTCGTCTTGGCCGCTGGCTCGGAGAAGGGCGAGACCGAGACGGTCGTGGCCTTCTTATTCTTGTCTGCCTTCGGTTTCTTGACTTCGCGCGTGCTTTTTTTCTGACCCTTGGCCATCTGATGTCTCCCGACAGGTTGGACGGGGCCGGCGCATGCCACCGTGAAGGGTGGAGGCTAGCATGCGCCGGGGGTAAGTGGCGAATTACCGGTGATCAACCCGCATCGGGCGTCTGCGGCAGAGCGATGAAGCTCTTGGCGCCATGGCGATCGACCAGCAGCAGGATCGGCTTCGACGGCGTCTTCTGGGCGGTCGCGAACAGCGACTTGGCGTCGTCCGGCCCATGCACCGCCTGGCCGTCGATCTTTTCGATCACGTCGCCGCCTTCGAGCCCGATGCTGTCCGCGGCGCTGCCGTTCTCCACATGGGTGATGATGGCACCGGTCGCGTCATGGCCCAGATGCAGGCGGCTGCGCATGGCCGGATTGAGCTGCGACAGCGTCATGCCCAGCGCCGCATCGTCGGCCTGGGCATCGCCGTCGCCGCTGCCGTCGGCCGAGGCGACTTTGGTCTCGTCCAGATGGCCGACCGTGGCGTCGAGTTCGACTACCTTGCCTTCGCGCAGCAGGCTCAGGTGCACGGATTTTCCAGCGGCCGTTTCGGCGATCATGCGCGGCAGGTCACGGGTCTTGGCGATCGGCTTGCCATTGACTTGGCTGATGACGTCGCCGACCTTGACGCCGGCCTTGGCGGCTGGGCCGTCATGGGTCACGGACGCGACCAGCGCGCCCTGCGGCCCGTCTTTGGCGATGCCGAGGGCAGCAGCCAGATCCGGCGTCACCTGCTGGATCTCAACGCCCAGGAAGCCGCGATCGACATGGCCGCTCGCCTTGATCTGCTCGATCACTGCCTTGGCCGTGTCGGACGGGATATCGAAGGCGATGCCGACATTGCCGCCGTTTGGCGAATAGATCGCCGTATTGATGCCGACGACATGGCCGGCGAGATCGAAGGTCGGGCCGCCGGAATTGCCGCGGTTCACCGAGGCGTCGATCTGCAGGTAGTCGACATAGCTGGAGCTGTCCAGCGTGCGGCTGCGGGCGGAGATGATGCCCTTGGTGACGGTGCCGCCGAGCCCGAACGGGTTGCCGACCGCCATGACCCAATCGCCGACGCGCTCATGGTCGCTGTCGCCCCATTGCACGAAGGGCAGCGGTGTCGGCGCATCGATCTTCAACAGCGCCAGATCGGTCTTGGCATCCTTGCCGACGATCTTGGCCTTGTGTTCGGTGCCGTCCTGGAACACGACCGTGACCTTGGCGGCATCGCCGACCACATGGTTGTTGGTGACGACAAAGCCGCTCGGATCGATGATGAAGCCCGAGCCCAGCGCCATCATCTGCTGCTTCGGCCCGGGCGCTGGATGGCCCTGCTGCTGCTGCTCGAAGAAATGCCGCAGCATGTCGTCGAACGGGGTGGCGCCGGGCCCGCCTTGCTGGGACGGATCGGCCTGATCATCCTGTTCGCCCTCGTCCGCGACCGGGGAGGCGCCGGCTTTTTCGACGACCGAAATATTGACCACCGCCGGCAGCACTTTCTCGGCCATCGGGGCGAAGCTCGGCAACTGGTCCTGCGCCGTGTCGCTGCCCTGGGCCAGGGCAGCGGAGACGGGGCCCACGGCCAAAGCCGTCGAAAGCCCCAGCAACATCGCCAGGCGCGCAAACGGGCGCTTCGTCTTCTGTTCGTCCATCATCTCGACATCCCTCGAACCGAATTCACTGGGAGAGGATGTGGCTAGTCAAGATTACGGGACATCGGGCCCCAGGATTAATAACGTTTAATCCAGAGGCCGGAACCAAGAGGCGCGCCTGGGCGTAAGTATTTGACCGGCAAGTCGTTTAATCTTCCGAGATCGCGACCGGGGAATGAGGGCGAAACCGGCTCGTTCATCGCAGAAGGATGGCCTCGATGCTTCGAAATTCAACTTTCGCCATTGGCCGATCCATCGAAGCGACCGACGGGCCGATCGGCACGGTGACCGATCTGCTGTTCGACGACACCAGCTGGACGATCCGCTGGGCGGTGGTCGATACCGGCTCGTGGCTGACCGGCCGGCGCGTGCTGCTGCCGCCGCATCAACTGACGGCGGCGGGCGAGGGCTTCACGGTTCCGCTGACGTGCCAGCAGGTCAAGGACAGCCCATCCGAGGAGACCGACATGCCGGTCTCGCGCCGACACGAGGCGCAGCTGTTCGCCTATTACCAATGGGATCCCTATTGGATGGGCGGTGCCTCAGCGTTCGGTGCACTGCCGTTCATTCCGCCGGTGGTGGGCGACCAGCCAGTGGAAGGCGACGAGCATCTGCGCAGCATGGTGCGGTTCAAGGATTACATCGTGCGGGCGACCGACGGCGAAATCGGCCATGTTGCCGACGTGCTGATCGATCCAGAGCATTGGTCGATCCCGCTGATCGAGATCGCCACGCGCAATTGGCTGCCCGGCCGCAAGGTCTTGCTGGCGCCGGGATTGGTGGACGCGCTGGACTGGCTCGAACGCTCGGTCTCGTTCCGCCGCACCAAGGCCGAGATCGAAGCGGCGCCCGAATATGATCCGTCGGTGACGATCGATCGGGACCGGCTGCGCGGCCTCTATAGCCACTATGGCCTGCCGACCGACTGGATCTGAAAGACGGCCGGACCTGGATGAGGTCCGGCCGGTTTTCCGTTACGCCTTAGCGATATAGACCTTTTTCTTCGGAAAGTTGGCGAACACGGATTCGTCGACGCCGAAGTTGTTCGCCAGCAGATGCGGCGGGCTGGTCGCGACCCATTCGGAGATCGAGATCTCCTGGTAATGGCCATTGTCGAAGGTCAGCACGATCTCGCATTCCTCGGTGCCGATGTTCTGCACCGAATGGCCGTAGCCCTGCGGGATATAGGCGACGTCGCCCGGGCCGAAGTCGGCCGTGGTCATGCGGCCGCTCGATCCGAACAGGGTCACCCGCGCGTGGCCCTTGGCGTAGTACTGCCATTCATTGGCGTTCGGGTGCCAATGCAGCTCCCTGAGCGCGCCGGCCTTCAGCTTCATGATGCCGCCGGCCATGGTCGACGACATCGGAAACTCGTTGATCGTCGCCAGATGCACGGTGCCGCCCGGGAAATCATGGGTCGGTTTCTGCTGCATCAGCTTGTAGCGGTGGGTGTTGGGCGAGACCATGTCGTTGGCCTCTTGGGCCGCCGGCGAGTCGAGCGGAATGACCTTGCCCTGCATGATATAGGTCTCGCCCTTCGGGAAATTCGCGAAGGTCGAGGCCGGGACGCCGAACACCTGGGACAGCAGCTTGGGATCGACCAGGCTGGTCCAGTCGGTGATGCTGAACGTGCCGTGCTCGGAGAAATTGCCATTGTCGAACGACAGGATGAAATGGCAGGGCTCGGTGCCGATGGTCTGGATCGAATGGCCATGTCCGCGTGGGAAGAACCACAGGTCGCCCGGGCCGAAATTCAACACCTCGGTCGTGCCGTTCGGGTCGATCACCGTCGTCTGGCAGCGGCCGTCGAGCACATAGGCCCATTCGGCGGCGATCGCATGCCAATGCAGTTCACGCGACGCGCCCGGATTCAGATACATGTGCACGCCGGCAATGCCGGTCGAGATCGGAAAGTGATGGACCGTCGCCTCGCGCGCCCAGCCACCCGACGTGATCTTGGGCTCGGACGCGTCGATGCCGTATTTGAGGAGATCGCCTCTTCGGTCTTGTGCGGCACGAACGGGACGCCATTGGCCCCAGGGGCCACGTCATGGCCGGCGGCATGAGCGTCGGCGGTTCCGGCGGGGGCGGCGGCATCGCTCGCCTTGGATGCCAGCAGGCCGGCGGCACCCAGCGCGAGTCCGCCCAGAACTTGCCGGCGATTCGCGGTTGTCATCGTCATCATCCTCCCTGTGTTCGGCGACGGCGGCGTTGTTCGCCGCGCGCTATGACTTCAGCATCGCCAGCAATCCAAGGAAGCGTCAATTCCAACACGCAAGGAATACGATCGATTCTTTCTATCTCGCGATAGCAAAAAACTTTGGTGAGATAGAATGAGTTCTGAAAAGTCTGCAGAATCTCTCGAATCGATAGATAAATGAGCGAGATCAACGCTGCATTGATCTTTCGATGATTTTCCGTCTACCGGAAAATAGGCGAAAGACAATTTCCGTCTGCTGGAAAATCATGTCGTTATAGCGGCCGACCAGCCTGCGTAAGGGTGTCGCACCCGTTTGGGGACGTATTTCCGCCTGGCGCCGTACTATCCTGGGCTGCGACGACGGCATTTGTAACCAATCGTTACCAAATTCTTGCGCGCGAATGAGGTAAGCAGGAGCGATCGGGCGCGAAGGAAGGTTAGTGTCGCCCGCAGAGGACTATTCTCCGGATATCCGGGCAATCGATAGAGAGATGCAA
>Ga0302311_10008972_pt1 | contig 10026 bp, 8 predicted proteins | sample III_Palsa_N1_3_FD_200449 | JGI IMG/M metagenome (GOLD analysis project Ga0302311, IMG submission 200449) | Peat permafrost microbial communities from Stordalen Mire near Abisko, Sweden - III_Palsa_N1_3 | ecosystem: Environmental > Terrestrial > Soil > Palsa > Peat permafrost | place: Sweden...
AGGAGTTCATCTCGCCGGGCGGCGTGGCGCATGGGACGCAGCTGCTGAGCGGCGGCTCGGAGTACGTCTACTCGAGCGGCGTCGCGAGCGGGACACAGTTGAGCGGCGGCAAGGCGGCCGTTTCGGCGGGCGGCAGCACCGTCGGCGCGACGGTGTTCAGCGGCGGCGTCAACTACGTCTTCAACTCGGGGACCACCACGGGGACGGTGGTGAGCTTCGGCGGCTATGAACTGGTCTCCTCCGGCGGGGTGGCGAGCGGGGCCAAGGTGCTGTTTGGCGGCCAGGAGTCCGTTTACCTGACCGGCGTGGCCGTCGGGGCGACCGTCTCGAGCGGGGGAAAAGAGGTCGTCTACGCCGGCGGGACGGCGAGCGGGGTCGCGCTGCTCGCCGGCGGAGAACTCTACGACGACGGCGTGGTGGTGTTCGCGGGCGCCGGGACGCTGGCCGGGACGCTGTCGGGCAGCGGCCAGATCGACGAGACGGGCGGCGGCGACCTGCTGATAAGCGGGGCGGGCGCGGCCTACGACGGCGCGGCGGTGATCAGCGGCGGCACGATCGAGCTGGGGACGGCGCACGCGCTCGGAAGCGGCTATGTGCAGTTCCATGAGCCATCGACTGGCTCGGCGGTGCTGCAGATCGATGCGGCGGACGCGCCGGCGGCGGGCGGAACCTTCGCCAACCCGATCTACAACTTCAGCAGCGCGGGCGAGGATATAGACCTCAGGAGCATCGCCTTCGTGGCGGGCGCGAGCGCCACCGTGGCTGGCTCGACCCTGGTGCTGAGCGATGGCGGCAAGACCTACACCTTCGACCTCGTCGGCAGCATCGGCGACGCCTATCCGGTGCTCAGCGACGGCCACGGCGGGACGTTGATCGATCCCAGGGCGATCGATCCCAAGGTGGTCGCCTTCGCCCACGCCACCGCCGCCTTCGCACCGTCGGACGCCGCGAAGACGGCCCTGGTCTCCAGCACGTCGCCGGGCGGCGCGACGCCGTTCATGCACGCCACGGGCTCGGCCGCCGCCGCGCGTTTCTGACCCTGCGACATTCGATGAACGTCGGCCGCACCCCGCCGCGGTTGTGGCCCGCCCGCGACCGACCTACCGTGGCCGCCGTGGGCGTCGGAGGCTGCCTCGGAGCGGCCGCGCCAATCCCTTGAAGGACTGACCGATGACCATCACCATCACCTCCGGCGTCGAAAGAACCGGCCTGACCATCTCGAGCGGCGACCCGCTCGTCGTGCTCTCGGGCGGCGAGGTCGATTCCAGTACGATCCTAAGCGGCGGCTCGGCGACGCTGTCGTCAGGCGGGGTCGGGCTCGCCCTCACGGTGTCGAAGGGCGGCCTGCTGCTGGGGCCGGGGGAGGTGGAAGGCGACTCCGTTGTCTACGGCGTGGCCAGCCAGGTGATGGTCGAGGGCACGCTGGAATTGTCGTCCGGCGGGGTCGCCCGAGGCGTGAGCGTCTCCGGCGGCGGCATTGAGATCGACGCCGGCGCCAGCGCCACCGGCACGGTGCTCGAAAGCGACGGCGAAGAAGTCATCAGCTCTGGCGGCGTGGCTTCCGGCGGCGTCGTCGAGAGCGACGGCGTGCTGATGCTGTCGTCCGGCGGGACGGCGAGCGGCATCACGGTGCAGAGCGGCGGGCTGCTCGTGTTCGGCGGCAACCTGACCCAGAATTTCGCCTATCTCTACGGAGCGATGACAAGCACGGCGGTGCTTGGCGGCGTGACGGTGTCGAGCGGCGCGGGGATCGAACTGGTGGGCGCCACGGTGCTCAGCGGCGTGACCTTGAGCCTGGGATCGGGAACCAACGTCGACGGCCTGACGATCGACAAGGGCGCCAAGCTGCTCGGCCCCGGAGAACTGGACGGCGCCAGCACGGACGCCGGCTCGGTGAGCGGGGTGACGGTCGGGATAGACGGCGACCTCGAAGTGCTCTCCGGCGGCAAGGCCAGCGGGGTGACGGTCTCCGGCTCCGACGGCGAACTGCAAATCGACAGCGGCGCCAGCGCCACGGGCACGGTGGTCCAGGCCGCCAGCTACGTCGAGGTCGACGGCTCGGCCGCTCTCACGCAGGTCGGGTCCGACAGCACCGAGTACATCCAGGCCGGTGGCGTGGCCTCCGGCGGTACGGTGCAGAGCGGCGCCGATTTGTTCCTCGAGGCCGGCGGAACCGCGATCGGCGTGACGGTGCAGAGCGGTGGGACGCTCTATTTCGACGCGAGCCTGGCGAGCAACCTCACCGCCGGTCTGGCGACGAGCAAGACGGTGCTCGACGGCGTGACGGTTTCGAGCGGCGGCGGCATCGAGCTGCATTACGCCACGGTGCTCAGCGGCGTGACGTTGAGCCTGGCGGGGGACGACCAAAGCTACAGCCTCACGGTGGCCAAGGGCGGGGTCATATCGGGGCCGGGACAACTGGGCGGCGACACCAGCGTTGCTGGCTCGGTCAGTGGGGTGACGATTGGGTCGGGCGGCTTCCTCGAAGTGTTGTCGGGCGGAACCGCCAGCGGCGTGACGCTCGCCACGTCCGCCACGGCTTACGTCGACTCCGGGGCGACCGCCACGGGCGCGGTGGTCTCGCTTGGCGCGACAATCGAGGTCATTGGCTCGGTCACTCGCACCACGGTCGAGAACGGCGGCACTGAAGAGATCATCTCTGGCGGCGCGGCTTCCGAGGACATCGCCCAGAGCGGCGGGACGTTGTTTCTGTCCGGCGGAACCGCCAGCGACGACACGGTCCAAAGTGGCGGGCTCTTCGTCTTCGGCGGGAACCTGGCGAGCAATTTGACCGTCTCATCGGACACGGTGATGCACACGACGGTGCTGAGCGGCGTGACGCTTTCGAGCGGGGCCAGTGAGCTTCTTGCCGGCGCCACGGTGTTGAGCGGCGTGACCCTGAGTCTGGCGTTGGGGGCGGACGCGGAAACCCTGACGGTGGCCAAGGGCGGCGTGGTGTCGGGGCCGGGAGGCCTGGCCGGCGTGAACAGGGTCGCCGGGTCGCTCAGCGGGGTGGGGGTCGCGGCCGGCGGTAGCCTTGAACTCCAGTTCGGCGGGACGGCCGTCGGCGTGACACTTGCCTCGGCGACAGCTCCGACCGAGATCGAGATCGACAGCGGCGCGACGGCCACCGGTACGGTGGTCGGCGACGATGGCCGACTGGTCGTCAGGTCGGGCGGCGCCGCGAGCGGGACCACGGTGCAGAGCGGCGGCTTGGCGTACGTTTCGTCGGGCGGGGTCGCCAGCGGGGTCACCGTGTCCAGCGGCGGCGCGTTGGAGGGGCCGGGAGACCTGGTCGGCGACAGCACGGTCGCCGGCGTGGTCAGCGGACTGACGCTTGGCGATGTCGGCCGCATCGAGGTGTTGTCGGGCGGGGCCGCCAGCGGCGTGACGGTCATCGATTCCGCTACGATTCAAATCGAGTCCGGCGCGATCGCCACGGGCACGGTGGTGAGCAGCGGCGACGTCGACGTCTATTCGGGCGGCGCGACCTCCGGCGACATCCTGTCGAGCGGCGGCAAGGAGGCCGTAAGTTCAGGCGGCGCCGCCAGCGCGATCCGGGTGCTGAGCGGCGGGATCGCCTATGTGCTGGCCTCGGGAACGGCCACGCAAACCTTGGTGAGCGCCGGCGGCCGGGAGATCATCTCGTCAGGCGGGGTCGCCGCCGACACCAAGGTGCTGAGCGGCGGCGCGGGCTACATCCTCTCGGGCAGCCTCGACAATCACGGCGTGGTGTCCAGCGGCGGCGCCGAGACGATCTCCTCCGGCGGCACGGCGGGCGACCTGACCTTGCTCTCGGGCGGCGTGCTGGTCGACAACGGCCAGGTGCGGGTGGCGGGCGCGGGGACACTGGCCGGGACCCTGTCGGGATCGGGCGTGATCGCCCAGCTGGGCGGCGGCGACCTGTTGATCAGCGGCGCCGGCGCGGCGTTCGCCGGACACGCCGTGATCAGCGGCGGGACGATCGAGCTGGGCGCGGCCGGCGCGATCGGGACCGGCAGCGTAACGTTCGTGGAGCCGTTGACGGGCTCGGCGGTGCTGCAGATCGATGCGGCCGACGCGCCGGCGGCGGGCGGGACCTTCGCCAACGTCATCTCCAACTTCAGCGGCGCCAGCGAGGATATCGATCTGCGAAGCATCGCCTTCGTGGCGGGCGCCTCCGCCACGGTGAGCGGTTCCACCCTGGTGCTGACCGACGGCGGCAAGACCTACAAGTTCACCCTCGCCGGAACCATCGCCGACGCCTATCCGGTGCTCAGCGACGGCCACGGCGGCACCCTGATCGACCCCAAGGCGCTCGCCTTCGCTCAGACCGCCGCGGCCTTCGCCCCAGCGGACGCGGCGAAGACGGCCGTGATCTCCAGCACGGCGCCCACCGATCGCACGCCGTTCCTGCACGCCGCGGCCGGCCACGGTTGACGCGGCCTTGCGCTACGCCCGCCGCTGCGCCGCGGCGGCTGGGACGCCGAAGGTGAGGCGTTCGATGTAGCTCCAGAGGGCGGCGATCTCCTGGGCGGCGATGGCGCCGGGGGCGGTTTCCTCGGCCGAGGCGCCGGTCTCGAGCGCCGACTGGTAGGCGGTGCGGGCGCGCAGGATGATGGGGGCGAGCGGCAGCCGCATCAGCCGCAGCGCCTCCTGCGCCTTCTTCACCAGCGGCGGCTCGGCCCCGGCGCGCGAAACCGGCGCCTGGTTGAGCACGATCAGCCCCGGCCGCCGTAGTCGGCGCAGCACCTCGGCGGTGCGGATCGCGGCGGCGAAGTCGAGGAAGGTGGGCCGAATCACCAACAGCGAGAGGTCGGCCAGTACGATGGCGTGGGCGAGCTCGTCCTCGGCCCCGGCGGCGGTGTCGATGAGGCAGGCGTCGATGTCGGCTCGCAGGGCGCCGGCCTGCATGCTGAAGAGCTGCGGTCCGGAGGTCTCGGTATAGGCCGGACCGGCCCCCACCCTGCCCCGCAATACGGCGCCGGACGAGCGTTGCGGGTCCGAATCGGCCAGCAGGGTTCGATAACCGCGCAGATGGGCGGCGATGGCCATGTGCACCGCCACCGTGGTCTTGCCCGAGCCGCCCTTGCGGGCGATGACCGCGATGGTCCGCATCTCAAGCCTCTCGCGTGGAGGACCGTGCGTAGCGAAGGTCGGGGTGAGTCGCGACGTGATTGCGGTTGCAGCGCCCAAGAGAGTCGCGGCCAGCCTGCGCTGCGACCGCCTCTCATTTTTAGGGTGTTAGCGAGCGCTGAATTCGTCTGCTAGGGTTACGCTTGAGAGGGAGTTTTGAGGACCGATGGCGTCACCCGCGGACTTCAGTTTCAGCCAGGCCGACGGCGCGCGCACGGCGCTTTGCACCGGCGACTGGACCGCCATCGAGATGGGGCGGGCCAATGAGCGCCTGGAGAGCGCCCTCGCCGGCGCCTCGGACGTCACCCTCGACCTGCGCCAGATCGGCCGTTGCGACACCGCCGGCGCCTACGGCCTGCTGAAGGCCGCCGCCGCCGCGCCCAAGCCGCCCAAGATGGTCGCCCGGCCGGAGGTCGAGCGGCTGCTGGAGCTGGTCGAGCGCGCCACCAAGGCCGAGCCGACGCCGGTCGTCCGCCATCGCTCGTTCCACCAGCTGTTCGAGCGGATCGGGCGCGGGGTGATCCACCTCGGGCTGGAAGTCTTCGACACCCTGGTGTTCTTCGGACACCTGCTGGTGGCCACCGGACGGGCGATCGCCAACCCGCGGCGGGTGCGCTGGGCGGCCTGTTTCGCGCTCGCCGAACGGGCCGGGCTGGACGCCGTGCCGATCGTGATGGTGACCACCTTCTTCATCGGCGCGGTGGTGGGGCTCTTGGGCGCCAACATGCTCACCACCTTCGGGGCGCAGGTCTATGTGGTCGAACTGATCGGCGTGGCGGTGCTGCGCGAGTTCAACGTGCTGATCACCGCGCTGCTGCTGGCCGGCCGCTCCGCCTCCAGCTTTGCCGCCGAGATCGGCTCGATGAAGATGAACCAGGAGATCGACGCCATGCGGGTGCTGGGCGTCGATCCGTTCGACGCCCTGGTGTTCCCGCGCTTCTTCGCCCTGCTTTTCACCATCCCGCTGCTGGTTTTCGCGGCGACCATCGCCGGGCTGGCCGGCGGCATGGTGGTGGCCTGGAGCCAACTTGGCCTCGGGCCGGTGTTCTTCGAACAGCAGATGATCAACAACGTCGGCGCGACGCACTTCTGGGTCGGCATGTCGAAGGCGCCCGTGCTGGCGGTGATCATCGCCGGCATCGGCTGCCGGCAGGGCATGGAAGTGGGCGGCGACGTGGAAAGCCTCGGCCGGCGCGTGACAGCGGCGGTTGTTCACGCCATCTTCGCCACCATCCTCGTCGATGCGATGTTCGCAATCATCTACATGAAGCTGAACATATGACCGAGGCGGCCGATCCTCTGGACGAGAGCGCGCCGCCGATCGAGGTCCGCGGCCTCTACTCGGCTTACGGCGACCACGTGATCCACAAGGATCTCGATCTGACCGTGCGGCGCGGCGACGTGCTGGGCGTGGTCGGAGGTTCGGGCGCCGGCAAGTCGGTGCTGCTCAACACCATCATCGGGCTGAAACGGCCCGAGGCCGGCACGGTCAAGATCTTCGGCGCCGACATCGAGCACGCCTCGCGGCGCAAATGGACCGCCATCGAGCGGCGTTGGGGGGTGCTCTTCCAGCAGGGCGCGCTCTGGTCCAACTTGACCGTGAAGGAAAACGTCGCCGCGCCGCTACTGGAGCACACCGACATGCAGGCCAAGGAGGTCGGCGAACTGGCCGACCTGAAGATCGCGCTCGCGGGCCTGCCGGCCGGCGCGGGCGCGCTGAAGCCGTCGGAGCTGTCCGGCGGGATGATCAAGCGGGCCAGCCTGGCGCGCGCCCTGGCGCTCGACCCCGAGCTGCTGTTCCTCGACGAACCCACCTCCGGCCTCGATCCGATCAGCGCGGCGGCCTTCGACGAACTGATCCGCGACCTTGCCGACAGCCTGGACCTGACCGTCTTCATGATCACCCACGACCTCGACAGCCTCTATTCGATCACCGACCAGGTCGCCGTGCTGGCGGACAAGCATGTGGTGGCGATGGCGCCGGTGCGCGAACTCGAGCACTTCGACCATCCCTGGATCCGGGAATATTTCATGGGAAAGCGCGGTCGCGCCTCGGCGGATTCCCGAGAAGCGGTCGCCGCGGCGACGGGAGCCCACTGATGGAGCGCAGCGCCAACTACGCCCTGGTGGGCCTGATCTCGACGATCCTCTTGATCGCGATGATCGTCTTCATCTTCTGGCTGACCAACTTCGCGCTCAGCGCCAAGTACGACGCCTATGAGGTGGTGTTCCACGGGCCGATCAGCGGCCTCTCGCGCGGCGGCGACGTGCAGTTCAACGGGATCAAGGTCGGCGAGGTGAACGACATCCAGCTCGACGCGCAGGACCCCAACAAGGTCATCGCCAAGATCCAGGTCCGCGCCGACACCCCGATCCGGCAGGACTCGCAGGCCTCGCTGGAACCACAGGGCATCACCGGGGTGAACTACATCCAGATCACGGCGGGCACGGTGTCCAAGCAGCTGCTGAAGGACGTGACCCCGCAGGGCCAGCCGCGCATCATCGAGGCCAAGCCGGGCGCGTTCGCCTCGCTGCTGTCCGGCGGCGGCACCCTGATGCAGACCGCGCTCGACTCGCTCAACCGGGTCAACCGGGTGCTGTCCGACCAGAACATCCAGAAGTTCGACGCCATCATGAGCGACGTGCAGTCGGTGACCGCCGAGCTGCGCGAGCGCAAGGCGATCATCGCCGATGCCGACAAGGCCCTGGTGGACGCCGACCAGGCGGCCCAGCAGATCCGCGACCTGGCCAAGTCGAGCAAGGTCCTGGTCGACGGCGACGGCACGAACACCGTCGTCAAGATCGGCGCCGCGGCCGATCAGATCCAGGGTGCGGCCGCCGACGCTCGGACGATGCTGAAAAAGCTGGAGGGCCCGACGTCGAACTTCGCCTCCAACGGCCTGCCGCAGCTCACCGCCACCGTCGCCCAGCTGCAGATCTCGCTGGAACATCTGGACCGCCTGGTCGACGAGATCGAACGCGACCCGCGGGCCTTCGTCAACAAGCCGACGGCCAAACAAGTCGAGGTGAAACCATGATCCGCCCAGCCTGGACCGCGGCCGCCGCCCTTACCCTGGCCCTCGGCCTCGGGGGTTGCATCACGCTGTTCCCAAAGGAAACGCCGGCGCAGCTCTACCGCTTCGACGTCAGCCTGCCGGCGGCGCCGGCGGCCGCGGGCGGCCCGATCTCGGTGCGCGTCGGCGCGGTCGACTTCGACGCCGCCGCGAGCGGCGACCGGATCCTCACCGTGGACGGCGACCAGGTCGCCTATGTCGGCGGCGGCCGCTGGGAGTCTCCGGCCAGCGAGCTGTTCACGGAATCGGTCTGGCACGCGTTCAACACCGCCGGCGGCCGCGCCCGCCTCGTCGGTCCTGGGCCGGGGAAGGCCGAATACCGGCTGATCATGGAGGTGAGCCGGTTCGAGACCCGCTACCTCAGCGGCCCAACCGCCGCGCCGACCGTCGTCGTGCACCTGCACGCGACGCTGGAGCGGCAATCGGACCTGGGCGTGGTCGGCGAGAAGGAGTTCGACGCCACCGCGCCAGCCTCCGACAACCGGGTCGGCCCGATCGTCGAGGCCTATACCCAGGCGACCACCCAGGCGGTGGGCGACATGGTGACCTGGGTCAACCAGCCCGGCGGGTGAGCAGGACTTGGCGGCCTTGCGCCCCCCCCCCCCGTTTCACGGGCGAGGAGCGAAGTGGCGCGATCCTGCTCCTCCACCGCATAGCGAAGCGACGCGGGGGGTGGATCGGCGCGCGATAGCGCGACGAGACGGAGGGGGCGCAAAGCCGCAGCCCGCTCGATTCAGGTCAATCTCAACGCGTCTCAGTCGTCGCGGTGGACGCGTTCGCGGCGTTCGTGGCGTTCCTGCGCCTCGAGGCTGAGCGTGGCGATGGGTCGCGCTTCCAGCCGGGCCAGACCGATCGGTTCGCCGGTCTCCTCGCAGTAGCCGTAGACCCCCTCCTCGATCCGGCGCAGCGCGTCCTCGATCTTGGAGATCAGCTTGCGCTGACGATCGCGGGTGCGAAGCTCCAAGGCGCGGTCGGTCTCGGACGAGGCGCGATCCGCCAGATCCGGATGATTTTCCGTCTCCGATTGTAGATGCGTCACCGTCTCGCGAGATTCGCGTAGGATGTCTTCTTTCCAATTCTGCAGCTTGATCTTGAAGTAGTCGAGCTGTCGCTCGTTCATAAACGGCTCGTCCTCGGACGGATGGTATTTAGCGCCGTCGAGTACCGTGGCAATCGCCTGCATTGACGCCTCACGCCCCAAAATATTAGTCCCGCTTCACCCCTCGGGCGGCCGGCTTATAGCAAAAGTCCGTCGTCCAGCAACGCGACAAGAAGAGCGGCCAGAGCTAAGCCGCAACTCGCACAGCCTCCAACTTGGCAAGCTCAACCGCGGCGCGGGTCTCGATCTCATCGAGCAGGCCTTCCAGCTGCGGGTCGTCGGTCAGCGAACGCTGCTCGCGCACCGAGCGCGTCAGGGCTTCCAGGGCGTCCGGCGAAAGCCGCCCGTCCAGCAAATCGAGCTTCAGGTCGTCGAGCGCGTCGAGGATCTTGCTGGCGCGGCCCACCGCGCGGCGGCGGCGCTCCAGCGGCCCGCCGACCTCCTGCAAGGCCATCAGCGCGTCCAGCGAGGTGACGCGCGCGACGCCGCCCGCGGTCGTCACCCCGGCGGGGCCGGAAGCGGTCGGTGTCATCAGCGGCTCGAAGCCCGGCGCGCCGTCCGCCGCGCGGGCGGACCGGGCGCCTCCGGTGGCGTTCGGACCTGACGGTCCGCTCACTTTCATCTGGCCCCACTCCGCATCCTCACCACGCGCGAGCCGTCACTGTCGGGCCGGCAGCTTGCGGCATGGTTAATGCCGGGCAGAATCTGCCGGGGCCGCGCGGCGCACTGACGCCCTGC
>Ga0302311_10008975_pt1 | contig 10025 bp, 10 predicted proteins | sample III_Palsa_N1_3_FD_200449 | JGI IMG/M metagenome (GOLD analysis project Ga0302311, IMG submission 200449) | Peat permafrost microbial communities from Stordalen Mire near Abisko, Sweden - III_Palsa_N1_3 | ecosystem: Environmental > Terrestrial > Soil > Palsa > Peat permafrost | place: Sweden...
GCTCGCGGTGTAGAATCCGCTCGTGAGCTCTGGTCCGCAACTCGTTCCCTCCGCCGCGCGTCGCGATGAGCCGCAGGAGCGCAACTGGCTGCCGACGATTATTGCCGCGGTGGTGGTTGTGCTGGTGGCCGCGGTGGTTGTGTTGATGCTCGAACACGGCAAGTCCACGGCCACGGTGACGCCCATCTCCGCCGCTCTGGATGCGTATGCGCCCAGCCTGCCCATCACCGGCCTGGCGATGAGCGAGTCGTCGAACCTGGCCGGAGGCAAGGTGACCTACCTCGACGGCCACATCGCAAATACCGGCGCACGCACGGTCACTGGAATCACAGTGCAGGTTCTATTTCGCACCTTTGCCCACGAGGTCGCGCAGAATGAGACTCTTCCTTTGCGACTGATTCGAACGCGCCAGCCTTATGTGGATCTGGAGCCGGTTTCTGCTGCGCCGCTTTCGCCGGGTGACGGGCGCGACTTCAGGATCATCTTCGACAGAGTGAGCCCCGATTGGGACGGGGCTTATCCGGAGATTCGCGTGCTGCGTGTGGAGACCAAGCAGGGCGCGGCGCAATAACGCATTATCGCCGCAGGAAACAGATTCTATCGCGCCAGTCCCAGTCTCCGGCCTCGTGAACAAGTTCGCGAAGAGCCCTCACCAGGGCGCCAATGTCTGCCGGCGAGATGGTCTTTTCGTCTACGAAGATGACTCCGCCGTGTTTCAGTCCGGCTTCTGCCCAGGCCTTCAGCAGCGGCGGAATGGTTCTTCGGTCATAGGTGGCCAAGGTCAATCCCTGGGCGGCTGCTTCTCGCAGAATGGCTTCGTCGCCCTGGCCCAGGAAGCTTCCATTATCCCACTCGGCCAATGCGTGAACGTCGATTTTGCGTCCGGCACGGCGCAAACCTCCGGCTACATCCGGCGAGATGTGCTCATCCAGCAGCAGCCGCAGCATCTCAGCGCTTTGCGCTCTTGCCCGCGACAAACTCCGCGGCCTGCGGCAACATGCGTTTAATCGACCTAAAATCTGCCATGTCATTGTCGGCAATCGCTGCGTCGATCTCGCCCTTGAATGCCTCGGCGTAGTGGATTGCCGCCTGCACCTTCATCGGCGGCCATTTCAGGTGGCGTGCCACAGATTCTGCGTTTCCCCGATAGCTGCGCAGGAGCATTGCGATTTCCCAAACAGCCAATGTGCTGCCCTGAATGCAGGCCTGGCGGCCGGCGGCGGAGTCGCGAAAGTCGATGAAGGCAAATTCCGCGCGCCGCAGGCCCTCTTCGACGAGCCGGGCGCTGGCGTCGCTGGCCGTCCAGCCGTGGCGGCGGGCCATGCGCTTGAGGCGCTTTCCGCTCTCCACGGGCAGGCGCATGCTGATGACGGTGGAATGGATTGTGCTCACGAGAAGCTCCTTACAATGTAACTGACGTAACTATTGTAGCGCACTTGAAACCACGGAAAGTGTGAATGGGTAAATGCTCCCGTCGCTCCTCCCAGGTGAACGACCTGGGTTGCAATACGGGTCCCGCCGCATCGGGAGCCAGATCTCGCAGTCATGACATTGTCGGGCAAATATGGTATCGTCGATGGGTAGCAGTTTTGCAGGGACAACCATGCCGACCATTGCGAGGCGTCGCGAGATGCGAACCGAAGCGCGAACGGAAAAGCTCGATCTGCGTCTCAGCCAGACGGCAAAGCGCACACTGCAGACTGCGGCCAAGGCGGCGAGCAGGTCGGTGAGCGAGTTCGTTCTTGAGAGCGCGCTTGCACGCGCGGAGGAAACTCTGCCGGACCGGCAGCGGTTCCGGCTGAGCGCGGAGCAATGGAAGGCGTTTCAAGCCGCGTTGGACGCTGCGCCCAAGCCGGCCCCGCGCATGGCGCGGTTGCTCAACGAGCCAAGTGTCGTTGAGAAAGGCATCATCTAGTTGGCCTCACTCCGGTTCGAAAAACTCGACCGCAGCCACGTGGTCGATGCATTCGATTGCGGAAGTGAGCCGTTGAATCGATTCCTCATACGCTTCGCGCTGCAAAATCAGCAGGCAGGCGCATCCCGCACGTATCTGGTTCTGGCGGACGATGAAATAGCCGGCTATTACTCTCTGGTCGTCGGGCAGGTTGAAAACGAAGGCGCTCACGAACGCCTGACCAAGGGGCTTGCTCGTTATCCGGTTCCGATCATGCTGCTGGCTCGTCTTGCCATCGCTCTGCCATGGCAAGGGAAGGGACTCGGGGCGAGTCTTCTCAAAGACGCAATGCTGCGCACTCTTCAGGCGGCTGACATTGCCGGAATTCGCGCCCTCGCCGTCCACGCCAAGGACGACCAGGCCCGAGCCTTTTATGAGCACTTCGACTTTATTTCTTCTCCAACCGACCCCTATCATCTGTTCCGCCTGCTGAAGGATATTCGTGGATTGTTGAAGCCCTAACGACTCGGAGGGAAGAACCCGGCGGAGGGCCGCGCTCGAATTCGTTAAAATTGAGTTCATATGCGACCCAACGATCCAATCCCCGCCATCGAGATTGTTCCCGACACCATTCTCGACGGCAGCCGCTTTGTGCGCGCTTGTCTGCGCCGGCCTGTCGACCGAACGCCGGTGTGGTTTCTGCGCCAGGCGGGGCGGTATATGCAGGAGTACCGCGACGTGCGCAAGCACCACACGCTGGTGGAGATTTGCAAGCAGCCGGACATTGCCGCCGAAGTCACCATCACCGCCGCGGAAAAGCTCGGTGTTGACGCGGCCATCATCTTCGCCGATCTGCTGCTGCCCCTCGAGCCGATGGGCTTGCCGTTCGAATTTCAGGCGGGCGAGGGGCCGGTGGTTCATCACCCTGTCCGCACCGCGGAGCATGTTCGTGCTCTGCGCACCGATCGCGCCGATGAGCTGGGGTATGTGGCGCGGGCGATTCAGAAGGTGGCAACGCATTTTCGTGACCGGCTGGGCATCATCGGCTTCTGCGGCGCGCCGTTCACGCTGGCCAGCTACATGATCGAGGGCGGCGGATCAAGAAATTACATCCACACCAAGCAGATGATGTATCGCGACACGCTGACCTGGCGGCTGTTGCTGGACAAGATCGTCACCGTGCTGGAGCACTATTGCCGCTTGCAGGTGCTGGCTGGGGCGGACGTGATCCAGATCTTCGACAGTTGGGTGGGCGCGCTCTCGCTTACCGATTACCGCGAATACGCCTTCGAGGCTTCAAAGCGGCTGGTGCGCGCGGTGCAGCAGATGGGTGTGCCGGTGATTTACTTTGGCGTGGAGACCGCTGGCTTGCTGAGCGACATGGCCGCAACCGGCGCCGACGTGATTGGCCTCGACTGGCGGCAGCCGCTCGATGCAGGCTGGCGCGCGGTGGGCCACGGACACGCGGTGCAGGGCAACCTGGACCCCATCACTCTGTTTGCGCCGCTGGAGGTGCTGGAGTTGCGCGTGAATGAGATTCTGCGCGCCGCCAATGGACGCCCTGGGCACATTTTCAATCTTGGCCACGGCATCGTGCCGGAGACACCGGTGGAAAATGTTCAGGCCGTCGTTCGCATGGTGCGCGAGTTCCGGCTGCACACGGATGGAGCGAGCGCCAATGGCTAAACAAGCTGTACTGTTGTTGGCGCACGGGACGCCGGAGACGGTTGAGCAGATTCCGGAGTACCTGCGCAATGTGGTGAGCGGCCGTCCGCTGCCGCAGGCGGTGATTGAAGAGATTCAGCAAGGCAGGCTGGTGGAAGCCGAGCTGGCCGCGGCCGGGCAGCCGGTGAAAGTCTACGTGGGTATGCGCAACTGGCGGCCCTACATTCCCGACGTGGTGCGCCAGATGCGCGCGGACGGCGTGGAAGAGGCCGCAGTCTTGTGCATGGCGCCGCAGAACTCGCGCACCAGCGTGGGCCTCTATCGGCGAGCCGTGGAAGCCGAAGCATCCGGCATACGCATCGACTTTACCGCGGGATGGGCGCATCACCCGCTGCTGATTGAAGCCTTTGCCGAGCGGCTGCGGCCCGCGTTGAGCAAGCTGAGCGCGGAGACTGGTGGCCCGGCTCCGGTGCTGTTCACGGCGCATAGCGTGCCTTCCCGAACCGTGGAGGCTTCCGCAGCGAACGACGGCCAGCCGCGCCTTTGGCCGGGCGAGGGCGCCGACCCTTACGCAGAAGAGGCCAAGGGTACCGCCGCGCTGGTGGCCGCGAGCGTTCCGGAAATTTCCCAGTGGTGGTTTGCCTTTCAGAGCCAGGGGGCAAGCGGCGGCCCTTGGATCGGCCCGAGCGTTGAAAGCACTCTCGATTCCATTGCCGCGGCGGGCGTGACGGCTGTTGTGCTGCAGCCGATCGGATTTCTCTGCGACCACGTGGAAATTCTTTTCGATGTGGATATTCTGTTTCGCGAGTATGCCGCCAAACTCGGAATCAAGCTGCAGAGGCCGGAGTCGTTGAATGCCTCGCCGACGCTGGCCTGCGCGGTTGCGGACTTGGCGGGACAGGGACTGGGGCGCTTGAACGAGGCTCTGCAACGAGGCCCGAAATACCATGTGAATGGTGGGGCGTCCGAAATTGCAGATTCCAAAACTTAAATTGACCAATTGCCGGTGGTATAATTCTTCGATTACACAAAGTCATGGGGTTTAGGTTTTATGGCCCAGAGTCAGGATAGAATCAACGGCCCTCGGGTCGACGGAGTTGTGCAAAGGTGATTGGCAGCAGATCTCATATGCATTGCGGAGAATGCGGAAACCCCCTGCGCCGGCTCGCGCGGCAGGGTTTTCTGCAAATCAGGGTCTATCCTATCTTTGGTTTCTATCCCTGGGAATGCCCCATTTGCAGAAACACGATCATGATAAGAAAGCAATATATTCGCAAAAAGCGCAGCATGCAGCAAAACAGCGGCGATTAAGGCGTATTAGGAAAAGATGTAGCCGTCTTCAATGGCGTGCAAGGTCGTCGCTCCTTGGGGTCGCGCCGACTTCAGGGTGCTGCTTCCGGGATACAGTATTTCCTAATCCGCCGTAGAGTATTTTCGATTCACGTGTCGACCGAAGTAGATCGTCTCAAGAGCGGAAGAAGTTCCTGGCCAGGAAGAGCACATTGGCCGGGCGCTCCGCCAACCGGCGCATGAAGTAGGGATACCACTCGCGGCCGAAGGGAACGTAGACGCGCACGTTGTAGCCCTCCTTCACCAGCATCCGCTGCAGATCGCGGCGCACTCCATAGAGCATTTGAAACTCGAACCGGGCCGGCTCGATTCCGTGCTGCCTGGCGTACGCTTTGGCGGCGGCGATCATGGCCTCGTCGTGCGTGGCCAAGCCGTGATAAATGGGGCTTTCCAGAAGCATGTGGCTGAGCTGGATGTAGTTCTTGTCCACGTCCGCCTTGGCGGGAAAGGCCACCTCGGTTGGCTCCTTGTATGCGCCCTTGCAGAGGCGCACGCGTATGCCCTCGGCAATGAGCTGTTCGATGTCTGCCTGGGAGCGGTAAAGGTAGGCCTGGATGACAATGCCGATGGCCCCGCGCAGCTCGGGGCGCGCGTGCAGACGGTACACGATGTCCAGCGTGACCTGGGTGAGCGACGAATCTTCCATGTCGATGCGCAGAAAGTTGCCTTTGGCATGAGCGTGCCGCGCCAGGCTCTCGGCGATGCCTGCAGCGAGCTCAGGCGATAATTCAAGTCCCATCTGCGTTAGCTTGACGCTGATATTCGCATTGATCTTGCGCGCATCGATCCAATCGAGCAATTCATGATAGATTTCGGCGGCGCGGTGGGCCTCGACTTCGGAGCTCACGCTTTCGCCAAGCGAGTCCAGCGTGACCAGCATGCCCTGATGATTGAGGGCCTCGGCAACGCGCAGAGCATCGCCAATCTCCATGCCGGCCACAAAGCGGGAACTCATTTTCCGGCCGAAGCGAGAGCTCTCGCAAAAATTGCGCAAAAGACGATTGCGGGAAAGTGCAATGAAAGCAGAACGAAGAACGGGCATAAGACGGTCCTGTCGGCTTGGTGGCTCTATGGGGGAACCGTCTGCCGCACACTCAAGTTTCGCACAATGAGCAAGGCGCGCAGTGAGCGTGTTGAATCCGAGTTGATTTGTGTGGGTCCCGCAAAGAAAAAGCAGGTCCTTCGACTCCGCTGAAGTACGCTTCGCTCAGGATGACAGGTCTATTGTCAATGAGCTCCGTCCGACGGGGCTGGCGATGGGTTGCCTTATTGCACTTCGACCACCGTGCTGCCGTGTGCGGGCAGGGTTACGCTTACATCCTTGGACGGCTTGCCGGCGTCGCTTGTCCACACGTCTTCGGCGGCGTGTTTCTTGTCGTCCAGGCCGAGTTCCTTCCAGGTGGTGCGCAGCGTGACGGGCTTGCTGTCGAGGTTGAAGAAGGCGAAATACTCGGCGTAACCGCGTGCGCCGGGAGTGTTGATGGTAGCGCGCCATACGCGAGCGTTCTCGAATCCACCACCCAGGCCTTCAACGGGGCGGCTGAAGGACGAGCCCTGATCGATGAAGAGAAGCGTCTGGTTGGTGATCAGCGAGCGCGTATAGCTGTCGAGTTTGGTGAGGTTCGCGCCCAGAATCAGCGGAGAACGGGATACGCACCAGAGGGTGAATTCGGTTTTCTCCTCGTCCGGCGTCAGGCGCGATTGGCGCGGCGCGCCCCATCCGGGATGCGGTGTGAGCGAGCCTATCGGAAGCATGTCCTCGTCCGGCCAGCTTCCCGGGCCGACGTACGGAACCCATTTGGCCAGGCGATCGAAAGCTACGTGCGTGCCGAAGGGGAACTCCCCGTCGGCGGGCTTGTGCTCGAAGTCCCACCCATCCCAGTGGTCGTCGGCAATGCGCCACATCTGTGCGTACTGAGCCACCTCGGCGGCGTTTTCCAGTGCAGTTGGGCCGGGCGACAGGCTCAGCAGGATCGGCCGGCCCGTTTTTTTGATGGCTGCCGCAATCTGCTTGATCTCAGTAATGCGGTAGGGACGGCTGCTGATGCAGTCGACCTTGATGAAGTCCAGCCCCCAGGCGGCATACTTGCGCAACATCGAATCGTAATAGGCCTGGCCGGCGGCGTTGTCTGCAACACCCCAGTTTCCATCGTCCCACGGGCAGGGCGAGGTCATGTCTGCCGCGTCGGCGGCATGGAAGTTTGAACCGGCGATGGGAAGGTTTTCTTTCACTACCTGCCGTGGAATTCCGCGCACGATGTGAATGCCGAATTTGAGGCCTTTGGAGTGAACCCAATCCGCGAGCGGCTTGAACCCGGCGCCGTTGGCTGAGGTGGGGAAGCGGTTGACGGTGGGAATGAGAATGCCGTTCGCGTCCCAGAGGTATTTGCGCGTCTCCAGGTTGTTGCCGAACGGATTCTCCATGTACCAGCCTTCGTCGATGACCGCGTACTCCCAGCCGAATTGGCGCAGGCCGGCGAGAACAGTGGCGTTGGCGCGGAAGTCGTTCTCATCGATGGTGAGGCCATAGGCGTCCCAGCTATTCCAGCCGAGCGGCGGCGCGGGAGCAACGCTTTGCGCGGCCGCATGGGTTATGGCGAAGGCGAAGACGAAAAATGCGGTGAGAAAAATGCGAAGGCGGGCCATGCGGAAATCGTATACCAGCGACGCCCATTACGTCGCACACATTGGTGAAGGAGACCCTGCACGACTTTGTCGTTTTCGAATTTCGTTGCCGCGCGAGCTCCTGGGCTGCGGGGCTACGAGGTCGCGGTATTCACAGTGGGCGGCATTGCGCCTGCCTGTGCGTTAAGCTTGAGCGGGGGTGTTTCCCATGCGATTTCGCGCCCTGAGCCGGTGGGCTCTTGCGTCGCTGGTTCTGGTTTTCGGGCTTGGGCTGGTTGCTCAGCAGGCGCCTGTTTCTTCGCCGCCGAATCCGCCGTTGCCGGTGCTGCATGTCGATAACGGGCCGAACTCAGCGGCGGCGCAGAGCGCGCATTATGTGGTGCTGGTGTCGCTGGACGGGTTTCGCTGGGACTACGCGAAGACATTTGGCGCAACGCATCTGCTCGCGCTGGGCAAGCACGGGGTCTGGGCGCCCCAGGGGATGCTGCCGAGCTATCCGTCGCTGACTTTTCCCAACCACTTCACGATCGTGACCGGGCTTTATCCCGAGCACCACGGGCTGGTGGCCAACAGCTTTTACGACGAGACGAAACAGGCGCGCTATGGCATTGCGGACGCGAAGGTGGTGACGGATGGCTCGTGGTACGCGGGCACTCCGTTGTGGAGCCTTGCGGAGAGCCAGGGAATGCGCACTGCGTGCTTTTTCTGGCCGGGGTCGGAGGCCAAGATTGCCGGTTTCCAGCCGACGTATTATTTGAAATTCGACGACAAGATCGACGATACGGCGCGCATTGAGCAGGTGCTTGCGTGGCTGCGGCTTCCGGTGGCGGACCGGCCGCACTTCATTACGCTTTACTACTCCGAGCCGGATCATGAGGGGCACGAGTTCGGTCCTGAGGCTCCGGAGACCAAGGCCGCCGCGCTCAAGGTGGATGGGCTTGTCGGCAAGCTGAAGGCTGGACTAGATGCGACGAGTTTGCCGATTGATCTTGTCGTCGTCAGCGATCACGGCATGGCCAAGGTGCAGGGCGGATGGGTGACGCTGGATCAGCTTGCCGATTTGACCGGCTTCGATACCGTCGGGACGCTGCTCTACGCCAAGACGGAGGACGACCGCGTCCGCGTTTATAACCAGCTGAAGAAGGCTTCGCCGCAGTTCTTCGTTTACCGGCGCAAGGATGTGCCGGCGGAGTTTAATTACAACCTGAATCCGCGCGAGGGCGACCCGGTGGTGATTGCTACAGGGCCCTATGCGATACGCGCGCATGGGCCGCCGGAAGGCAAGCCGGATCAGCCGCCGACTCTGGGGATGCACGGGTTCGATCCACACAAGCTGCCGGAGATGAAAGCGAGTTTCTTTGCGGCTGGGCCAGATATTGCGGTGGGTAAGACGGTGGCGCCGTTTGAGAATGTGAATCTTTATCCATGGATGGCGCACATGCTGGGGTTGACGGCTCCAAAGAGCGATGGGAGCTTGAATGTGCTGGCGGGGACGTTGCGTGATGGTGGGGGCGATGCGGGGAAGTGAGTGGCGGCTGCTGCAGAAAAACAAATGCAGGTCCCCATTCGACTACGCTCAGGGCAGGCTTTCGACTCCGCTGAAGAACGCTTCGCTCAGGATGACAGGTTCATCTTTGATTCAAAAAAAACAGAGCAGCAGATTCTTGGGAGCACGGAAGAATGAGTGTTGTGCTGGGGATTGATGGTGGAGGGACGCGGACGCGGGCTTCCATCGTGTCGGCCGAGCGAGTATTTGCGCGGGCTGAGAGCGGCTCGATCAAGCGGCTGCGCGTGGGCGCGGAGGCGGCGGAGGCCAATCTGCGCGCGCTGCTCAAGGATGTGTATGCGCAGGCCGGCGTCAACCACGTGGATGCGGCTTCATGCGGCGTGGCCAGTTGCAGCGTGCCGGGAACTGCGGAGTGGATTACCGCGGTGCTGAAGGAGTTTGGCGCGTCGCTCATTGAGGTGGTGGGCGACGAAGTGATTGCGCTGGATGCTGCTTTTCAAGGCGGGCCCGGCATCTTGCAGATTGCGGGGACGGGCTCGAATACGATTGGCCGTGCGCCGAATGGGAGCCGCGAATGTGCGGGCGGGTACAGTTCGCGGCTGGGCGACGAGGGCTCAGGGTATTGGATCGGGCTGCACAGCGTGCGGTGGGCGCTGCATGCTTACGACCGCGAGGAGCCTACGCGGGTTCTGGATAAGGTCAGAGATATCTGGGGCAGCACTAGCCTTGAAGACATGGTGGGTTTTGGAAACAGCACGCCGGGCCCGGACTTTGCGGCGTTGGCTCCGGCCATGAACGAACTGGCCGAGGCTGGCGACTCGGTAGCGCTGGGAGTTCTGCGCCAGGCCGCGGCCGACCTGGTGGAGTTTGTGTTGCTGGTGCGTTCCAAGCTGCGTCGTAAGCACGCGATTGCGGGCGAGGTTCCGGTGGCGTGGACGGGGGGAGTGGTGGAGAAGATGGCCATTGTGCGAGAGGCCTTCTTCG
>Ga0302311_10008976_pt1 | contig 10023 bp, 8 predicted proteins | sample III_Palsa_N1_3_FD_200449 | JGI IMG/M metagenome (GOLD analysis project Ga0302311, IMG submission 200449) | Peat permafrost microbial communities from Stordalen Mire near Abisko, Sweden - III_Palsa_N1_3 | ecosystem: Environmental > Terrestrial > Soil > Palsa > Peat permafrost | place: Sweden...
GGCGCGATCTCGCGCTTGAACGCGCCGCCCTCGACCGCGCGCTTCGCCCGCGCCAGGCTCTCGATGGCGTAGGCGTCCATCTCGGCGCGGCCGATCTGATAGGCGGCGGCGGTCTCCTCGGCGAAGGCGCCCATCAGCTTGCCGCTGTCGTAGGCGTCCTCGAGACCGTCGAGATACATCGAATCCATCACCCGGTCGTGGCCGATGCGGGCGCCGCCGCGATGCTTGGCGAGCAGGTAGGGGGCGTTGGTCATGCTCTCCATGCCGCCGGCGATGACGATCTCGGCCGAGCCGGCCGCCAGCAGGTCGTGGGCGAGGATCGCCGCCTGCATCCCCGAGCCGCACATTTTGTTGACGGTGGTCGCCTCGACCGATTTCGGCAGCCCGGCCTTGAGCGCCGCTTGGCGCGCCGGGGCCTGGCCGAGCCCGGCGGGCAACACGCAGCCCATCAGGATCTGCTCGATCTTTTCCGGGTCGACCTTGGCCCGCTCCACCGCCGCCTTGACCGCCGCGGCGCCCAGCTCGGTCGCCGAGGCGCCCGCGAGCGCCCCCTGAAAGCCGCCCATCGGCGTGCGGGCGTAGGAGACGATGACGATGGGATTGGGATTGGCGGGCATGGCGGGGCTCCTTTTCGAGGTCCATGTGCGTCGCGCCCAAGGCGCGCGCAAGCCCGCCGTTTCATTTAAGTCTGCAAACGCAACGCTTGCCATCGCGGTGCGGAAACCGCACCTTCGCCGCATGGGACGCACGGCGAACTATTCCAACGAACATTGCTCGGTCGCCGCCGCGCTGCAGGTGGTGGGCGATCCGTGGACGCTGCTGATCCTGCGCGACGCCTTCTTCGGCGTGCGGCGCTTCGACGACTGGCAGGCGCGGCTCGGCGTCGCCCGCAATGTGCTGGCCGCGCGCCTCAAGACGCTGGTCGAGCAGGGGGTGCTGGAGACGCGGCCCTATAGCGAGCATCCGCCGCGCAAGGACTATGTGCTGACCCGCAAGGGGCGCGACCTGCTGCCGGTGATCCTGACCCTGAAGGCGTGGGGCGACCAGCACGTCTATGGCGCGTCCAGGGCGCCGCTCGAACTGACGCACAGCTGCGGCGCGGAGCTCATTACGAAGACGGTTTGCGAGGCCTGCGGCGAGACGATCGAGAACCGCGACCTGACCTCGCGCAGGCGCAAGGCGCTCAGCGTCGGCGAAGCCCTCGCCATCTCCGCCGGCGCGGGCGAAAGCGCCTGAATTCGCTCGCGGTTCGGGTCCGGTTAACCAACGGCGCCTAGTCTCGACCGCATGGCCCAGACCGCCTTCGCCGCCTCGTACAAGGACCGCCGCGCCGCCGAGCGGATCGCCACCTCGTTGCGCGGCAAGGTGTTTCCCGGCGCCGTCGACTGCGTCATCGCCGACTTCAGCAAACTGGGCGCGCGCGTGCGCTTTGCGGCGCCCCCGCCCGAGGGCGAGCGGATGACCATGGTGGTCTGGTCGAGCGGCGTCGCGTTCGATGCGACCGTACGCTGGCGCCGCGGTCAGGAGATCGGCCTGCAGTTCGCCTCCAGCCGCGACCTGCGCCGGCCGGCGCCGCCGCACCTGGTCGAGATCCAGGCGCTCTGGATCGGCCGCCGGCCCCGCGTCGGCCGCCGCGCCATGATCGCCAGCCCGGTGATCCTGCAGAGCCGCACCCGCTGGCCGCGGCGGATCGCGTCCGGTCCCTGACCTTAGGCGGCTACTCGCGCCAGTCATCGGCGATCCAGGGCGCGGGACGGAAGGTCTGGCCCAGTCCCGGCCGGCCGATCAGCGCTTCCGGCGGCTTCGGCTCGCCGTGGAAGACCAGCACCCGGCAGTCCGGCGGCCGGCGCGGGGTCAGCCACGCCCGCAAAGGCCACGGCGCGAGGCAACTCACCCGGAAGCTCTGGCACCAGGCTTTCGGCCAGAACGACAGCTCGCCGCGCGCCTCCAGGTATTCGCTGAGGAATTCCTGCTCGTTGCGGATGCGCAGCACGATGGCGTCGGTGTCGCGGCAGAAGGCCTCGAACAGGGCGTACTGCTCGGCCGGCCGATAGCGGTAGACCGAGGAATTCCCGACCAAGCGGACCGGATGGTACCAGTCGCGGATCAGCGGCAGCGCGCCGGGATGCTCGAACAGCGGCTCCAGCGGCCCCATGATCACCACGTCGAGGTCGAGATAGAGCACGACCTCGCCCAGCAGGCCGGCCAGCTCGGGCGAGAACGAGGCGAGCTTCAGCCAGCCGCGCTCCTTCGGCTGGGCGATCGGCGGCAGCGCCGGGATCGGCGCGCAGGCGACGTCGGCGCGGATGCCCGCCGGATCGTCGGTGAGACAGACGAAGCGGAACGGCCGCGCCAGACGGCGCGCGACCATGGCGTAGAGCCGGTTGACGTAATCCGGCCCATACTTCGCGCCCCACTTCATGCAGAGCACGGTGACGGTGTCGGCGGGGGCGCTCACGCAGCGCGGGCGATGAAGCCGCCGCCCAGCACCCGCGAGGGCGCGGCGGGGTCGTAGAGCACGCAGGCCTGGCCGGGCGCGACGCCCTCTTCGGCCGCGTCGAACGCGACGCCGGGCGCGCCGTCGAGCATGGCGAGCCGGCCCGGGATTGGCTCGCGGGTCGAGCGCACCCGCGCCAGGACCGGAATCCCGGCGCGCGCGGCCGCTTCCAGGCTCGGCGCGTCACCCAGCCAGTTTACTTCCTTCAAGACCAGCGCGCCGGCGAGCAGCGCCTCGCGCGGGCCGACGATCACCTCGCGCCGATCCGCGTCGAGCCGGACAACGAACAGCGGCTCGCCCACCGCGACATTGAGCCCCCGCCGCTGGCCGACCGTGTAGCGGGTGACGCCTTCATGACGGCCCAGCACGCGGCCGTCGAGATGGACGATGTCGCCCGCCAGCGCGCCGTGCGGGCGCAGGCGATCGACGATGGTGGTGTAGCGCCCCTCGGGGACGAAGCAGATGTCCTGGCTGTCCGGCTTATCCGCGACCGCCAGGCCCAGTTCGGCCGCGACCCGTCGCACCGCCGGCTTCTCCAGGCCGCCCAACGGAAAGCGCAGGAAGTCCAGCTGGTCGCGGGTGGTCGCGAACAGGAAGTAGCTCTGGTCGCGCGCCGGATCGATGGCGCGGTGAAGCTCGGGGCCCGCGGGGCCGGCGATCCGCCGCACATAGTGGCCGGTGGCCAGCGCCTCGGCGCCGAGATCGCGCGCCACGTCCAACAGGTCGCGGAACTTGATCGTCTGGTTGCAGCGGATGCAGGGCACCGGCGTCTCGCCGCGCAGATAGGCGTCGGCGAAGTCTTCCATCACCGCGTCGCGGAAACGGCTTTCGTAGTCGAGCACATAGTGTGGGACGCCGAGCTTCTCGGCCGCGGTGCGGGCGTCGTGGATGTCCTGGCCGGCGCAGCAGGCGCCTTTGCGCTGCACCGCCGCGCCGTGGTCGTAGAGCTGCAGGGTGACGCCGACGACGTCGTAGCCGGCCTGGACCAGCAGGGCCGCGGTGACGGTGGAATCCACCCCGCCGGACATCGCCGCGAGCACCCGCGCGCCGGGGGGCAGCGCCACCGCCTCGCGGGCGGTGCGCGCGGCGGCGTCCGCGTCGATTTCGGCGATGGACATGGTCTCGCGATCCCTTCGAGCCCGCATGTAGCGCCACGCGGCCGGAATTTCGAGATGTGTGGCGCGAGCTGGGCTCTAGGCGAGCGCCGGCACCGCGCCCAGGCTGCTGAGCAGCGACGAATTGTTCAGCGCCTGGAACACCTGCCCCGCCGCCTCGATGGAGAGCTGCGCCTGCTGCAGGTTGGTGCTCGCCTGCGCGAGGTTGGCGTCGGTGACGTTGCCCACCAGGCCCTGCAGCATCGTCTGCTGCGAGGTCAGCGAGCTCTGCACGCTGGTGACCTCGCTCTGCGCCAGGCCGTTCTGCGCCACCACGTCGTTGAGATTGGTCTGTACGGTGTCGAGGTTGGCGATCTGGCCGGAGAGGAACGTCGCCTGGGTCGAGGTCAGCGTCCCGGAGAGCGGCCCGTTCGGACCCTGGTTGTAGGCCTCGATCGCCTGCAGCGCCGAGAACAGCGGCGAGCCCACGTCGCTGGCCAGCACGCCGGTGCTGATGCTGGTGTTGGAATCGAGCTGGGTGCTGGTGACGCGCTGGTCGTTGTTGAACAGGCTGCCGACCGAAGGCGCGGCGGTAAGGTCGGCGAGGGTTGTCGCGCTCGTCGCCGGGGTGGTCACCTGGCCGCCGGAGAACAGATATTCGCCGTTGTAGGTGGTGTTGAGCCCGTCGACCGCGCTGCTGAGCGCGTCCTGGAGCGACGACATCAGGGTCGTGCCGCTGTTGGCCGCCAGCGCCTGGGTGATGGCCGTGCTCGCGCTGGTGGCGGCGCTCGCGACCTCGGTCAGGGCGCTGTCCTGGGTGGAGAGCTTGGCGGCGACGTTCTGGGTGTTGTTGAGGTAGCCCGTCACCTGGGTGGTGGTGGACTGCAGCGCGGTCAGCGCCTCGGCGCCGCCGCCGTAGCCCTGCAGGTCGGTCGCCTGTTCGGTAGACGCGAGCTGGTTGCCGGCGTCGGTCTGCGCGACCTCGGCCTGCATCAGGTTGGTGAGCACCGAGGCGTAGGCGCTGGCGGTTGAGATCCGGTCCATCAGGGAATTATGTCTAGCAAGGTTGAGATCATGTTCTGGCTGGCCTGCACGAGGCGCGCCGAGGCGTTGTAGGCCTGCTGGTAGGTGGTCAAGTTCACCAGCTCCTGGTCCAGGTTGACGCCCTCGGTCGATTGCAGGCGCGTCTGCGCCTCGGTCTGCACCGCGGCGGCCGCGGTGTCGGCGCTGTCGGCGGCGCTGGTCTGCTGGCCGAGCGCGCCGGCGAGGTTGGCGGCGTACTGGGAGATGGTGGTGGTCATCGCCGGCAGCGTGCCGGCCGCACCGAAGCTGGCCTGGGCGTTGGCGACCGCCGCCAGCGCCGTCGCGCCGGAACCGTCGCCGACCGCCACGGCCGGCGTGCCCGACGCCGCGCTGAGATCGAGTTTCGCCAGCGCCATGTCCATCGGATTGGCCGCGATGGTCGGGTTGACCTCGTAGCTCGACGCAGCGCTCGCCTGCTGGGCCGCGCCGATCCCGAAGAGCTGGGTCATCGACGGGCCGTCCGTCCCGCGCTGGGTGGTGTCCGAGACCACCGAGAGCGTCGTTCCGGTGCTGGAGGGCGTGAAGGTCAGCGCGCCGGCGGAGTTGAGACTGAAGGCGCCGTACTGCCCCACCCCGCCGACCGGCGCGTTCAGGGTGTTGATCAGGTCCTGCATGGTCGGCGAGCCGGCCGGCGGCACGGTGATCGGGATGTTCGCCACCGGCGTGCCCGACGAATTGGTAATCTCGAAGGTGATCACCCCGCCTGGCGTGAAGCCGCTGGCGTCGCTCGCCTTCAGCCCGGTGTTGGTGTTGGTGATCTGGTTCGAGGTGACGAGGTCGTTGAGGCCGAAGTACTGGCTGAAGCCCTGGCCGCCATCCTGCGCCGGCGTGGTCGCATCGTCGGCGATCGCGACTCCGGAACCCGTGGCCGTGGCGCTGATGCTGAGCGCGCCGTTGGAGAAGCTGGCCGTCCCGGTCCCGCCGAGCGCGGTGTTCAGCGAGCTGAGAAAGGTGGAGGGGGTGAACGAGGTCGAGGCGCCGCCGTTCACGCTCATGGTGTCGTTGGTGAAGTCGACGCCCACCTGCTGCTGCACGTCGCCGCTGGAATTCACGATGGCGATGTTGGTCGTGCCGGTGAAGTCGCCGACGATAGTGGGCAGGTCGAGGCCGGTGTTGCTGCCGGTGAGCGTCTGCGGCGGCGGCACGGCGGTGTTGGCGTTGTGCGCGGCGTTGAGCGCGCTCACCGCGCCGTTCACATAGGTCGAAAGCTGTGACTGGGCGCCGGGGATCAGAGTGTTGCTCAGGCTGAGCAGGCCCTGCAGTTCGCCGCTGCCGACCTGCAGGGGGCTCGCCTGCGGCGAACTCGCGGGCGTGATCGAGATCGAGCTCTGGGCGCTGACCGACGGCGTATAGGAGAGTGTCGCGGCGTTGCCGTTGCCGACCAGCATCTGGCCGGTCGAGGTCTGCACCGCCACCGTCCCGTTCGAGAGGGTGCTGACGTTGATCGAGATCAGCGACGAGAGCTGCTGCAGCAGCTCGGCCTGGCTGTCCTGCGCGCCGGCGGCGCTGCCGCTCTGGGCGGTCGCCTGGGAGATGTTGGTGTTGAGGGTGTTGATCTGGGAGAGCAGTTGATTAACCTGGCCGACGTCGCTGCCGATCTGGGTCTGGGCCTGGGTCTGCAGGCCGCTCAAGGTGCCGGAGATGGTCTGGGTGTTGTCGAGGAAGGTGTTGAGATCGTCCACCGCCTGGGTTCGGGACAGGCTCGACGCCGGGTCGTTGGCGGCGGCGGTGAAGTCGCTGAACACCGTGCTGAGCTGATTGAGATAGCTGGACGCCTGGCTCGGATCGCCGAACGCACTCTGGGCCTGGCTCATCAGGTTGGAGATGATGCTCGCGGACCCGGCTGAGGACGCGGCCTGATAGTTCGCGGATTCCAGATATTGGCTGGTGACCCGCTGGACGTCGTCGACGGTGACGCCGTCGGCCACGCCGCCGACGACGTTGGGGCTCTGCTGGACGACCTCACGCACATAGCCGGGCGTGTTGACGTTGGTGATGTTGTTGGAGACCGTCGTCAGCGCGGTCTGGGAGGCTTCCAGACCCGACAGGGCGGCGGACATCATCCCGCTGATGGCCATCGGCGCCTATCCCTGGCCGGCAAGGCGCGCCGCGAGCGCCGGCAAGAACTGCCGGGCGAACGCATCAGCGCCCTGATCGCGAAGGCCTAAGCCTCTGATCTGAAAAGACTTCATTGTCGTCGCCGACTCCTTGGCCCTCGCATCGAGGCAAGAGCGGCGCCAAGACGCTTCAACGCGGCGGCGGCCGAGGGCGTCTTGCGGCCGACCTTGCCTATCGCGGCTCGGCAAATTCCGCCGTACGCGCCGCAACGGCGGCAAGCGGTCGCGGACGATAGTTTTATTTTTCAAAGCCTTAGCATCGCCTCCGCAATTGGCGCGGCGGTTGCTTGAGCGGGTCGAATGTTCTGGCGCAGCAGGCGCCGCCCTTCCCGAGACCGAATCCCGCCCCATGATGGCTGCTGCAGCCGTGCTCCCGACCGCGCCCCCGACGCTTTCGAGCGACGGCGCCTCCGCGCCCGCGGCCGGCGCCCCCGCGGGCGGGTTCGCCGCGGTGTTGAACGTCCTCGGCCAGCCGGCCCCCGCGACACCGAGCGCCTCCGGGCTGGCGCCGACCAAGGTCGCCGGCAGTTCCGTGACGGCGCCCCAGGCCGCCGATGACGCCACCGGGTCCAGCGCGAGCAAGGTGGATGGCGCAAGCAACACGCTCGCCGCCGGGACCGCCGATCCGGCTTCGTCGGGTCTGGCGGCGTCGGCGAGCGCGGCGACGGCGGCCGACGCCGCGGCGGCGCCGATCCCACCCGGCGCCGCATCGCAGAGCAGCCCTCCGGCGAAGGTTGTCGGCAAGCTCGCCGGTTCGGGCTCGTCGGGCAGCGTGCGCACCGCCGGGCGTTCGAGCAGCAAGTCCGACCCCGCAACGAGCGCGCTTGTGGCCGTGGCCGGCGTCCTGACCCAGCCGCAGCTCGCCGCCGCCAGCGCGACGCCGGCGTCGGATTCGAGCTCGGTCGATGCGACTTCCAGCGTCCAGGCCGATCCCGCCGCGCCAGCGGAAGCCCTCGACGACGCCATCCTGCAAATCCTCGGCGCCGCGGGCGGATCGACGGCCGCCGCCGCATCCTCGGCCGGCCCAAGCCAAGCGCAGACAGCCCCCCTATCCTCGGGCGGCGGCGGATCGAGCGCCGCTCCGACCGGCGGCGCGAACACCGCCGCCACGGCCGACAGCTCGGTCGCCGGCTTGCTCTCCCAGATCGTGTCCGCTTCGGCGTCCGGCGGATCCGCGAGCGCGGCCGCGCAGCTCGCGGCGCCTGACAAGTCCATCGACCCGAGGCTCGCGCCGTTCCTGGCCGCCGCCAGCGGCCCGGCGACGGCGAGCACGCCGGCGACCACCGCTTCGCCGACCCCGGCCTCGGCGTCAGCGCCGGCCGATCCGAACGGAGCGGCGGCGAGTGCGGCCGCCCAGGCGGATGCGGCGTCAGCGGGGCCGGCCGCCATGGCGACGGCCTCCACGATCGCACCGGTGGCCGCGTCCCTGCTCGGTCAGCCCCCGCAACCGGCTGGCGTGGCGACGCCCACCACATCGTCCGCCAAGACGCTCAAGGCGACCGCTCAGAGCCCGACCACCGCAACGACCACGACGGCAGCGCCGGCCACCGCTACGATCCCGCCGAAAGCGGTCGCCGCCATCGTCGTCGAGGCTGAAACGGACCCGGCGCCCGACGCCGCCGCCAGGGTGGCCGGCGTGAACCCACAGGCGGGGTCGTCGCAGGACGACAGCCAGTCCGATCCGTCGACCTCGGCCGCGAACGCCGCCGGCGCAACCCTGCCGCCGACCTTCACCGCCCTGGCCATCAACGTGCCGCCGGCCGCCGCGCTTGCCGCCGCCCACGGCGCCGATATCACCGCCCAGCTCGCGGCGCAGATCGCAAGCCGGGCCGGCGCGGCCGCGACCGGCTTCAATTTCTCGCTCGATCCGCAAGGTCTGGGGCGGGTCAATGTCAGCCTCAAGTTCGACTCCCAGGGCCAGATGTCGGCGGTGCTGTCGTTCGACAACGCTGCGGCCGCCGCGGAAGCCAAGGGGCGCGCCGGCGATCTGCAGCAGTCGCTGCAGCAAGCCGGCTTCAACCTTTCCCAGAGCGGCCTGAGCTTCACCTCCGGCGGCCAGGGCCAGGGCGCGGGTTCGCAAGGCGCGAACCAGCCGGCCTACGCCCGCGACGCCCCGCTCATCGATGCGTCACCCGACGCGCTCGCCTTCGTCTCCGCCGCCCGCGCCTCCAGCGCCGGCGGCCTCGACATCACCATCTGAGGACCGGCCCATGACCACGACAGCCGTCGCTCCCACGACCACCACCCCGACGACCACGAACACGGGTTCGACCGGCTCGGTCTCGTCCAGCCAGCTCAGCCTGAACAACGGCCTCGCCTCGCTGGCGGACAACTTTCAGAGCTTCCTGACCCTGCTGACCACCCAGCTACAGAACCAGGACCCGCTCAACCCGACCGACACCAATCAGTTCACCCAGCAGATCACCCAGATGAGCGGGGTGGAGCAGCAGCTCCTCTCCAATCAGCTGCTGCAGCAGCTGGTCTCGACCCAAGGCGGCGTCTCGACGGCCGCCAACCTGATCGGCGACACCATTACCGGGCAAAGCTCGACCGCGTCGGCCGGCGCCGCGGCGATCAGCGGCACGGTCACTTCGGTCACCCAGACCAACGGCGAGACCATGCTCAACATCGGCTCCACCCAGGTGGCGCTGAGCTCCGTCACCAGCGTCACCAAACCCAGCTCCAGCTAAGGCGCCGGCCTCCCCAGCGGCTAACCCCCATCGGATCCAAGCGGAAGAACACCCCATGAGCCTCAACAGCGCAATGCAAGCCGGCGTGGATGGCCTCGTCGCCAACTCGGCGGCGCTCTCCACGATCTCCAACAACATCGCCAACGTGAACACGGTTGGCTACAAGGAGAGCGAGACCAACTTCGAGAGCCTCGTCACCTCGACCAACGGCACCGTCTCGGACAACTCCGGCGGCGTGACCGCGATCAACCAGCAACTCGTCACCCAGGTCGGTCAAACGATCCAGACCAGCTCGGCGCTCGACTTGGCGATCTCGGGACAGGGGTTCTTCGTCACCTCCACCGCGGGCGCGGACATCTCGCCCACCAACGCGGCGCTGTTCACCCGCGCCGGCTCCTTCTCGCCGAACAGCGCCGGCTACCTGGAGAACAGCGCCGGCCTGGTGCTGCAGGGTTGGCTGGCCGACTCCTCGGGGAACATCACCCCGAACTCCTCCAGCCTCTCGAGCCTGCAGCCGATCAACGTTTCCAACGTCGGCGGCG
>Ga0302311_10008980_pt1 | contig 10022 bp, 11 predicted proteins | sample III_Palsa_N1_3_FD_200449 | JGI IMG/M metagenome (GOLD analysis project Ga0302311, IMG submission 200449) | Peat permafrost microbial communities from Stordalen Mire near Abisko, Sweden - III_Palsa_N1_3 | ecosystem: Environmental > Terrestrial > Soil > Palsa > Peat permafrost | place: Sweden...
AGAGACGCGAGGTGTGAGGAAGCTATGGCCGTCAAACAATTTCCCGTGGAAGCCAGTCATATCCTGATGTTCGCCCGCTCGGTCGGGGACGACAACAAGGTCTATTCGGACGCCGACTACGCCAAGGGCACCGAGGCCGGGAGCATCATCGCCCCGCCCACCTTCGCCCAGGCCAGCGCCCAGTTCGATCCCGACTATTTCCTGCGCCCGAAGATCGGCCAGCCCTGGTTCGGCTCGGGCAAGAACCCGACCGGCGCCGCGCCGCGTGGCGGCGGTGGGGGAGGGGGCGGCGGCGGCCTGCACGCCGAGCAGCACTTCGAATATCACCGGCATCTGAAGCCCGGCGACGTGCTCACCGCCACCACGCTGCCGGGCAAGACCTGGGAGAAGGAAGGCAAGCGCTCGGGCAAGCTGGTGTTTTCCGAGAACGTCACCGAATATCGCGACCAGAACGGCGAGCTGGTGATCACCGCCCGCGGCGTCGGCGTGCGCACCGAGCGCCCGGTCGACCAGAAGACGGAGGCTTGAGGCCCATGGCTCTCAGCGCAAGCAAGCTCAAGGTGGGCGAGACCCACAGCGCCCAGATCGTCGACGACCTGAAGCGCACCCAGATCGTTCAATATGCGGGTTCGTCGGGCGACTATAATCCGCTGCATACAGACGAAATCTTCACCACCAAGGTGGCCGGCTATCCGTCGGTGTTCGCCCACGGCATGCTCACCATGGGCATGACCGGCAAGATGCTCACCGACTATGTCGGCGACGCGCGGCTGACCAAGTACGGCGTGCGTTTCACCAGCCAGGTCTGGCCGGGCGACACGCTGGAGGCCACGGCCACGGTCAAGGAGGTGGGGGACGGGCGCGCCCTCTTCGACGTCGAGACCAAGAACCAGAACGGCGTCGTGGTCCTGAGCGGCTACGCCGAGGCGCGCGTCGACCCTTAGGCCCCGGGGCGGAGACCGCGGGCGATGTACCCGGGCGAACAGGCCAAGATCCGGCCCGACCAGCCGGCCGTCGTGATGGCGGCCGGCGGCGAGGTGATCACCTACGCCGAGCTGGAGCGGCGCACCAACCGGCTGGCGCACTGGCTGCGCGGCGCGGGGCTGCAGCGGCTCGACCACTATTCCGTCTTCATGGAGAACCACGTCCGCTACGTCGAGTGCTGCGGCGCGGGCGAACGGTCGGGGCTCTACTACACCTGCATCAACTCTTACCTGGGCGCCGACGAGGTGGCCTATCTGCTGCAGAACAGTCGCTCGAAGGTGCTGATCACCTCGACGGCGAAGCTGGCCGTGGCGCGAGAGGCGTTGGCGGCGGCGCCCGGCGTCACCCACTGCCTGGTGGTCGACGGTCCTGGCGACGGCGCGCGCATCCAGAACCTCGACGCGGCGCTGGCCGGACTGCCTGAGACCCCGATCGCCGACGAGTGGCTCGGGACCGCCATGCTCTACTCGTCCGGCACCACCGGCCGGCCGAAGGGTATCATCCGGCCGCTGCCGGAAGGCCCGCCGTCGCAGCCGGCGGCGCTGTTCGGCTTCCTGAGCCGCCTCTGGCGCTATCGCGAGGGGATGACCTACCTCTCGCCCGCGCCGCTCTACCACTCCGCGCCGCAGGCCGCGGTGGGCCTCACCATCCGCGCCGGCGGCACGGCGGTGATCATGGAGCACTTCGACGCCGAGGCCTATCTCGCCCTGGTCGAGCGCCACGCGATAACCCACAGCCAGCTGGTGCCGACCATGTTCTCGCGCATGCTGAAGCTGCCGGACGAGGCGCGCGGCCGCTACGACCTGTCGTCGCTGGAGACGGTGGTCCACGCCGCCGCGCCGTGCCCGATCCCGGTCAAGCGCCAGATGATCGACTGGTGGGGCCCGATCATCCTCGAATACTACGGCGCCACCGAAGGCCTCGGTTTCACCGCCTGCGACTCGGCCGAATGGCTCGCCCACCCCGGCACCGTGGGCAAGGTGGTCGCCGGCGAGCTGCACGTGCTGGACGAGGACATGACGCCGACGTCGAAGGGCGAACCCGGCACGCTGTGGTTCAAGACCGCCTCGCCGTTCGAATATTTCAACGACCCGGAGAAGACCCGCGAGGCGCGCTCGGACGACGGCGCCATGAGCACCGTCGGCGACGTCGGCTATCTCGACGACGACGGCTTCCTGCATCTCACCGACCGCCGCAGCTTCATGATCATCTCCGGCGGGGTGAACATCTATCCACAGGAGTGCGAGAACCTCTTGATCACCCACCCCAAGGTCGCCGACGCCGCCGTGTTCGGCGTGCCCAACGAGGACCTGGGCGAGGAGGTGAAGGCGGTGGTGCAGGCGATGCCGGGCATCGAAGCCGGCCCGGCGCTCGAGGCCGAGCTGATCGGCTACTGCCGCCAGCACCTGGCCCACATGAAATGCCCGCGCTCGGTCGATTTCGCCGCCGAGCTGCCGCGCCTGCCCACCGGCAAGCTCTACAAGCGGCTGCTGCGCGACCGCTACTGGGGCGACCGGACCACGCGCATCGTCTGACGCCGCGACTGGTCCGGGTCGCCGGGCGACCTGCTACGGTGTAGATAGGTCGCGAGTCGAAAGAGGGACGTGGCGATGAAATACGAGATTTCCGGGACCACCATGCAGACGGTGGGCATCGACCTCGCGCCGGGCGATGTCGTCTACAGCCAGACCGCGGCGATGGCCTGGATGACCTCCGGCGTGACCATGGGCACCAACACCGGCGGCGGCATCTTTGCCGGCCTGAAGCGCAGCCTCACCGGCGGCAGCCTGTTCATCACCGAGTTCAGCGCCGCGGCCGGCGGCCACGTCGCCTTCGCGCCGCGCTTCCCGGGCACCATCCTGGCGCGCGAGCTGAAGGCCGGCGAGTCGCTGATCTGCCGCAAGGAGACGTTCCTGTGCGCCGAGAAGTCGGTGACCCTGGAGCTGGCCTGGCAGCAACGCATGGGCGCGGGCTTCTTCGGCGGCGCCGGCTTCATCCTGCAGAAGGTGAGCGGTCCGGGAACCGTGTTCCTCGACCTCTCCGGCGAGGTGGTGACCAAGCAGCTGGGCGCCGGCGAGAAGCTGCTGGTCCACGCCGGCCACGTCGGCGTGCACGAGCCCACCGTCTCGTTCGACATCCAGATGCTGCCCGGCTTCAGCAATGTCATCTTCGGCGGCGAGGGCCTGTTCATGGCCAGCCTGACCGGACCGGGCGAGGTGCATCTGCAGTCGATGCCGATCCTCAACCTCGCCGAGGAGATCGCCCGCTACCTGCCGCAGAACCAGAACCGCGGCGGCCAGGTCGGCGCGGCCGCGGCGGGCGTCGGCGCCCTGGGCGTACTGGGCGGCCTGCTCGGCGGCAACAACTAGCGTCCCTCAGCTCGGCCGGTCGGACGGCCGGCGTGGGCCGTGGCGATCGGCCTCGTCCACGCCGCCGTCCAGCGCATCGGCGCTCCAGTCGGTGTCGCGCCAGCCCGAGGCGCAGTCGCCGCGGCGGGGGGCGGACGCGGCCAGCGTGCGGGCGGATAGCCCCTCGGGGCGCCAGCCGCTCTCCAGCAGGTCGACCGCCAGCAGGTTGGCGACCTCGTAGGTGAGGTCTTCCAGCCGCGCCAGCAGGCCGCGCCGGATCGCCGGGCTGCCCGAGTAGTAGTAGAGCGCGCAGATCGTGTGCAGGCGGTCGCGGATATGCGGCGCCTCGAACAGCGACCGGAGCAGCGGAAACTGCCCGTGGTGGCAGTCTCCCTCGCAGCCGCACAGCTTCCCGTTCATCGTCAACTCAACCATGAAATCCCCCAGGGTTTACGCGACCAAGGCCGCATCGTTGCACCGCACGCCATCGACCCAGACGCTGGCCGTGCCGAGCTGAACGCCCAGCAGGTTGGTGGCGGAGTCGATGACGGTGTCGAGATTGCCCGCCGCCCCGGTCAGGGTGGATTGGAGCGCGGGCGCGATGGCGCTGGTTCCCAGCCCCAGGCCAAGTCCGGCGACCTGGACCTGGATGTTCAGGCTGGCCAGCAGCGAGGCGACGCTGGCCTCGGCGATATTGGTGGTCGAGACGGTCTTCACCTTATCCGACTGGATGTCGGACGCCGAGAACGTGACCGGCTGCCAGTCCGGGCCGCCGATGTTCACCGTCGCCGTGCCGGTCGCCGTGACTAGCGGCAGGCTGATCAGCGTGGCGGGCGTGACGGTGAGCTCGTTGCTGAAGTTGCTGAGCTGGCTCGTGTTGACGCTGCCCAGCGCGAGCTCGCCGACGCTAGGGTTGGCCGACAGCGTCACCGACTCCGGCGCCGTGGCGCTCGGGCAGGTGAGGCTCGACAGCTTGGCCTGCGCCGAGGCGATCTCGACATAGATCGGCACGTTCACCGCGGCGACGCCGAGGCTGCTCAGCGTGCCCGGCAGGAGCTGGGCGTCGAGGTAGATCCGCGCCTGGGCGGTGCTGATCACCACCGAGCCGTCGTCCGCGACGGCGACCCAGGGCGAGTTGTTGGGGCGCTGGCCGATCGCCAGCCACAGGGTGAGGTTCTCCAGCCCGGGCACGGTCGAGCCGAGCTGCAGCTGCACCTGGCGGCCGCCCTGCGACAGCTCCAGCATGGCGCTGGCGAGCTGGAGCGCGTTGACGGCGATGCCGGCGCCGGAGTTGGCGCCGGTGTGGTCCTGGTCGCCGTAGGGGCCGAGGCTGATCACCTGGCTGAGCTGCGCCGGGACGGTGTTGCCGGCCGCGGTCGCCAGTTCGTTGATCGCCGCGCCGGCCTGCGCCTGGCCGTCGGAGGTGAGCACATTGCCGAGCACCTTCAGCGCCTCGCCCTGCGAGATCTGGCTGCTCAGCACATTGTTGAACGAGACGCCCTGCAGGCTCATGTCGGTCTGCAGCGCCTGACTGTACTGCAGCAAGTCGACGTTGGCGGTGGCCAGGGCGTTGTAGTCCATCACCGACAGCGAGACCTGGCTTCCGGTGAGGTCCGTCAGCACCGCGTTGGCCACGCCGCCCTGCAGCGACGCGAGGCCCGAGCCAACCGAGAACGCCGCCATCTGCGCCGAGGCCGCGGTCGCGGTGCGATTGATCGGCAGGGTGGAGACGCCGAGGATCGAGGCGCCGAAGAAGAGGTTGGCCTGGGTCGCGAGGTTGACCCGCACGGCGTTCGGCGAGGCGCCGCCCGCGCTGAAACGCTGGCCGCTTGGGACGGTGGTGTCGTCGACATAGGTCCCGACGGTGACCGTGGTGGTCACCGGGTACGCCCAGCCGTTGGCGTTCGCCGTGGCCGCCGCCGCCGCCTGGGCGTCGGTGAGGTTGCTGGCGGCGCCGAGGGCGGCCAGGTCCGCGTCGCCCTGCAGCTGGCGCGTCTGCAGGAAGATCGAACCCATATCGATCGCGAACGCCGCGAAGCCGCACAGCACCGGAAAGATCAGGGCGGCCGTCACCGCCACCGCCGCCCGCTCGCAGCGCCAGAAATGCGAGACCCCACGCATCAGTAGCCTCCGAGCTTGATCGTCGCCGACCGCGCGATGGTGGACGACGGCATCGGCACGATCTGCCAGAGCCAGAAGCCGGAGTTGGCGGCGTTGTAGCTGACCGACACCGTCAGCGATTGCGACTGCTCGGTCTCGGTGACGGTCATCAGCGAGGGCGTGAACGCGGCGTAGCTGGTCACTTCGCTGCTGACCGCGCTCTGGGCGAGCGACGTCCGTTCCGTCTGGCTGAGGCCGGCGATCGCCGCCCGCGCGCCGTCGTTGGCGAGCTGCTGCACCGAGTGCGCAAGCCAGAAGTAGCCGCCATAGGCCGCGATCCCGAGCAGCATCAGCAGGAACACCGGTCCGATCATCGCGAACTCGACCGCCGCCGCGCCCGATTGACAGCTCAGCCGGCGGCAAGCGTGGCCGTGCAGAATTCGGACGTGAAATCGCCTACGCTTTTGCATCTAAAAGACACCTGCCCAGCGTTGATGCCCCTAGACATAAAGCCAAACGGCTAAATGATTACTTAATCCAAACCTTCAGTGTGAATGAATCAACTTTCACGTTTGCTGCAACTTCAGATAAGAACTTTGAGATGTCGATAGTATACAAGGCATAACTTGGAAATGCAGTCGCGTCGGCGGCGTGCTATAGCGGGCCGGTGCGCCACAGCGTCGCGCGTAAAGCGAGAGTAGTGGCGCAAACTCTAGGAATACACGTGGTCGGCTTTTGCCGCGCGCGCTCCCATCGGGCGATTTGAGCACGGTGTGCGTCCGAAAAGTTGAGTTTCTGACCTGAACAGTCCAAACTCACTTGGAGCGCGCATATGTATACTAACTTACGGAATGAGAGAGTTTCCGTCGCGCTCGGCCGCCGCGTTCGCCGCCGCCTCGGCGCGCGCGTCTTCGGCGACCTGCTCCACATGGCCGTCAAATGCGCCCTCGAGCACGACGAGTTCCTTCTGGGTCAGCCGCTCGATGCCGATGAACTTGTTCTCCGCCGCTTCCAGCGCGCGGATCAGCTCGTTCAGCTTGGCCTGGATGGCGATGCCCTCGCGGGTCTGAGAATTCTGGATCAGGAACACCATCAGCAGGGTGACGATCGAGGAGATGGTGTTGATGACCAGCAGCCAGGCGGTCGAATAGCCCATCAGCGGGCCGGCCACGCCCCAGACCAGCACCAGCACGATGCAGGCCAGGAAGGTGGCCGGCGCGCCGCTGCCTCGCGACACCGCGCTGGCGAAACTTTGGAATGAGACATTGGCCATTGCGCCTCAACGGCTCGCCCGGTGGTCCGTTCCGGGCGGCGCCGGCGTCAGGCGATCGCGAGGCCTTCCATGCCGCCGTCGCGCCACGCCTGGATCAGTTCGAAGAACCGCACCGGGCCGGGGCCGTAGAGCCCGGCGAACAGGCCGTCGTTCTGGCCGGCCTTGCCCTCGCCGTTATAGTAGCCGGGCGTGCAGGCTTGGCGGAATTCGAGGTTCATCCGCGCCGTGTCGACGATGGTCTGCACCCAGGCCGCCTCGGCCTCGGCGGTCGGCTCGACCGTGGCCGCCTGGCGCAGCTCGACCTCGCCGATCACCTGGGCGATGTGGCGGGACTGCTCGTCCAGCAGGTGCGGGAAGTTCGGCGTCAGGGTCGACTGGTTGACGCCCATGTGGAAGCAGTTGGGGAAGCCGTGGCTCATCGAGCCGTGCAGGGTTCGAAGGCCGCCCGCCCAGTGTTCGCTGAGCGTGCGCCCGCCGCGGCCGACGACCTCGAAGCCGGCGCGCCGCGTGTAGGAGGTGCCGACCTCGAAGCCGGTGGCGAAGATGATGCAGTCGACCTCGTATTCCACCCCGTCGACGACCAGGCCGGTCTCGGTGACCCGCTCCACGCCCTTGCCGCCGGTGTCGACCAGGCTGACGTTCGGGCGGTTGAAGGTCGGCAGATAGTCGTCGTTGAAGGTCGGCCGCTTGCAGAACTGGCGATACCAGGGCTTCAGCGCCTCGGCCGTCGCCGCGTCGGCCACGGTCTGGTCCACCCGGCCGCGCACCTGGTTCATCTTGCGGAAATCCGCCAGCTCCATGGCCTGGGTGATTTCCTCCAGGCTCATCGGCTTGTCGCCGCGTACGGCCGCCACCGAGATCAGGCTGCGGATGATGTCGGTCCAACCGTCGCGGACCAGGTCCTCGTCCTGGACGCCGCCGGAGACCAGGATGTTGAAGTTCTCCATCCGCCGCTTCTGCCAGCCGGGCGTCAGCGAGGCGGCCCAGTCCGGATCGGTGGGCTTGTTGCCGCGCAGGTCGACCGACGAGGGGGTGCGCTGGAAGACATAGAGCTGCTTGGCCGCCTTGCCGAGGTGCGGCACGCACTGGACCGCCGTGGCGCCGGTGCCGATGACGGCGATGCGCTTGTCGGCGAGCTTGTCGAGGCCGCCGGCCGAGTCGCCGCCCGTGTAGGCGTAGTCCCAGCGGCTGGTGTGGAACGAGTGGCCCTTGAAGCCCTCGATGCCGGGGATGCCGGGCAGTTTCGGCCGGTTCAGCGGCCCGTTCGACATCACCACGAAGCGCGCCTTCATCGCATCGTCGCGATTGGTGGTGACCAGCCAGCGCTGCTCGTCCTCCAGCCAGACGATCTCGCGGATCTCGGTCTGGAAGCACGCGTCCTTGTAGAGGTCGAAATGCTCGCCGATGCGGCGCGAATGTTCGCGGATCTCGGCGGCGAACGCATACTTCTCGCGGGGCACATAGCCGGTCTCTTCCAGCAGCGGCAGGTAGATGTAGCTCTCGATGTCGCACTGGGCGCCGGGATAGCGGTTCCAATACCAGGTGCCGCCGAAGTCGCCGCCCTTCTCGATGATGCGGATGCGCTCGGCGCCGGCTTCGCGCAGCCGCGCTGCGGCCAGCAAGCCGCCGAACCCACCGCCGATCACCAGCACGTCGACCGTGTCTGTCAGCGGCGCCCGGGTGAAGCCGGGCGCGACGTAGGGGTCGTCGATGTAATGCCGGAAATCGCCCTTCACCTCGACGTACTGCTCGTTGCCGTCGGCGCGCAGGCGCTTGTCGCGCTCCTGCCGATACTTATCGCGCAGGGCGTCGGGATCGAAGTCGAGCACGACGTCGGCGGTGTCGAGCGGCATGGGCTGGCTCCAGGCGGATAGGTGAGTGAACGCCAATAACCCGGCGTAAGACAAGAGGCGCGCTGCCGCACACTGGCGTGTATGCTCGGACCATCAGCGTGCAAGGAGGGCGGCATGGTCGATCCCATCCAGGGCCAGGTCACCTACATGGAGATCGGCTCTCGGGACCTGCTGGCGACGCGCAGCTTCTTCAGCGCGGTGTTCGGCTGGCCCAGCCACGACGACGGACCCTGGTTCCAGACGCCGAACGGCAAGGTGGGGCTGCACGGCGACGAGCCGGCGCCGCAGATCTACGTCTATTTCCACGTCGACGACATCGAGGCCGCGGCGGCCCGCGTGCGGGCGGCCGGGGGCCGCGCCGACGACCCGGTCGACCACCCGGGCTTCGGCCGCTTCGTCGACTGCCGCGATCCCGGCGGCATCTCTTTTGGACTTCACCAGGCGGCCCGGTAGCATCGCCGCGAGATGGCTGGGGAACCTGAGTCGCTCGACACGGACGAGAGCCTCGAACGGCGGCGCCATCGCCACTGGTTCGACCGGCTGATCATGCTCTCGGACGGCGTGTTCGCCATCGCGATCACGCTCTTGGCCTTCGACCTCCACGGCCCCAAGACCTGGACCAGCGTGCGCGATCTCTGGATCACGCTCAGCCCGCAGCTCGACGCCTACGCCCTCAGCTTCGTGGTGATCAGCGTCTATTGGCTGGCGCATCGGCGCTTCTTCGCCATGATCGTCACGGTGGACGCGCCGCTGACGGTGTTCAACCTGGTGACGCTGGCGCTGATCGCCCTGGTCCCGGCGACCACCGCCTTCGTGCACGGGACCGGGCCGCTGCAGCCGGCGATGATCGTCTATTCGGGGCTGGTGGTCGCCATCGGGCTCTCGGTGGCCGCCACCTGGGGCTATGCAGCGCTGATCGCGAACCTGGTGGCGCCCGAAGTCAGCCGCGCCGTGCGCTGGTTCCTGCTGGCGCTGATCGTGGTGACGCCGCCGCTGTTCCTGGCGCTCGTGGCCGGGCTGCGCAATCCGGCCAGCGGGGTCATCCCGCTGGTGCTGACGCTGCTGTTCCTGGTCGGCTGGCGGATGCGGATGTGGGTGCTGCGGCGGTTGCCGGGCCATCGCTTGGCCTCCCGGGCCGTCACGGCGGAACCGGAGAGCTGAGGATCGAGTACAAAGGTAAATAGAACAAAATCAGTGTCTTAACAGACAGTTGTCATCCCGGAAGGCCGCGCAAGCGGCCTGTCCGGGATCTCCTCGGCGCCGGCCTGTGCTGAGGAGATCCCGGCTCTCCGCTTCGCTACGGCCGGGATGACAATTGAGTTTGAAGCCGAGGTGTGAGGCCGACCCAGGAGCGGGCTGGGTTCGAATTCCGGTCAGCGCAGGAGGACGTACTCGGCGGCGTAGGGGACTGAGCGGAAGGCGCCGGCCGCGGCGCAGTCGCCCGTCAGGCCGCCGCCGTGGGTG
>Ga0302311_10008982_pt1 | contig 10021 bp, 9 predicted proteins | sample III_Palsa_N1_3_FD_200449 | JGI IMG/M metagenome (GOLD analysis project Ga0302311, IMG submission 200449) | Peat permafrost microbial communities from Stordalen Mire near Abisko, Sweden - III_Palsa_N1_3 | ecosystem: Environmental > Terrestrial > Soil > Palsa > Peat permafrost | place: Sweden...
GGCGGCGTCTGAGGTGGTGAGCATCATGCGGCGGGTGAGACGCCGGAGGATAGGGTCGCGCGAGTTGGCGGGATGGCGGCGGGTGTAGCCGGAGGTTGTGAGGATGTCGCGGAGGAGGGTGAGGAGACGTTCGAGATCGGCGGACGGGGCTGGGGGTTCTGAGGCCGCCCACTCATCGCGGTGAGGCTGCGATGAATGGGGCACGGGGGTATAGGCGTGGGCGATGGCGTAAAGACAGACGGCGACCGCCTGGCCGAGGTTCATGGAGAGATGACGGTCGGCGGTGGGGGTGTTCATCGGGATGGTGAGGAGGCGGTGGCAGTGGCTGAGCTCGTCGTTCGAGAGGCCGGTCTTTTCGCTGCCGAAGAGGAGAGCTATGCGGGAGTCGCGCTCGGTGGCGAGTGCCGTGGCGATGGCGGGCGCGGCTTGCGGCAGGATTTCGAGCGGGTGTTCGAGGACGCGGGCTCCGACGGCGGTGGTGCCGTAGACGAGGGCGCAGTCGGCTATGGCTTCGGCTACGTTGGTGAACTCGGCGGCGGCTTGGAGGATGGATGATGCGTCTACGGCGGATTTTGCGGCTTGGAAAGGGACCGGAAACTCGTTGACGATGCGCAGGTGGCGGAAGCCCAGGTCGTGCATGGCGCGGGCGGCCGCGCCGATGTTGGAGGGATTGCGGGCGCGGACAAGGACTACGACGAGGCGGTCCTGTGGGTCGGGATCCATTGGCCTATTGTAGGCGGCGCTGCGCAAAAAGAAGCGGCCGGAGATTGGGCTCTCCGGTCGCGTGGTCGGGTGGTATTTGGTTAGCGCCTGGAGTTGGCTGGCGGGTGTGAGGCTGGACGCTGCGTCGCGCGGGTCTGGGGCTGTTCGCGCTGCGGCGTTTGGGCGGGTTGGGCGTGTTGTGCCGCGGGAGCTGCTCCGCCAGCGGGTCGAACCGGCTCGGCGGGACGACTCGCTGCGACCGACCGTGCGGCACCGTCCCCAAAGCCCTCACGGGTGCTGGCGGCGGCCATGGTGCCGGGATGTCCGCCGTTGGCGCTGAAGCGCTGGGCGGGGTTGTTGGCGGCAGCGTCGTGGAAGGCCATCTGGTTAGCGGTCGGGGCCATGTGTTGCTCGTGCATGGCGGCAATTTCACCTCCCATGGGATGGGCTACGACGCCACCGGGGCCTCCGTTGAAGCTGACGTGGTTGTAGACGCCGACGTTGACGGGATGGACGTAGACGTTGGCGATGTGGACGCTGCCGAAGTTGGCGTAGGCGTGGTTGTAGAAGAAGTGGCCTCCGTTCCAGTAGCCTCCCTCGAAGCCGTGTCCGAAGTAGCCGAAGCCGTAGTTGACTCCGCCATAGAAGCCGATGTGCGGACCCCAGTAGCCCTCATGGAAGACGTAGAGTCCGCCCTCCCAGCCCCAGTAGGCGGGGGTCCAGAGAAAGCCGACGGTGGGGGGCTCGACCCAGACTCCTGGAACCCAGTAGTAGCCGTCAGGACCGTAGGCCCAGTAGCCTGGGGTCCAGATGTAGCCGTCGCCGGGGATGACGGGCTGAGCGTAGACGGGCAACACAGGTGGCGCGAAGCCGACCGAGATGACGACGCCGGCATGCGAGGCCTGGGGCGCGATGACGCCGGCCGCGAGCGCGGTGCCGATGGCGAAATTGCGGAGAAGTTTGGCAAAAGTCATGATGGATCCTCTTTCTGGCGGCCATATCCGCCGATTGGCTGGGTCGTTCCCGACCCCGCCTGCATTGGTAAGAACACAAGTGTTTCCGCAGAGTTTTCCTGCCTTAGTGGTAGATTGGCGCAAAAAAAAGTTGCGACCAAATGGAAGCGGCCGGAGAAAAATCTCTCCGGCCGCTGGGTTTGAAGGTGGTTAGCGCTTAGGGTGCTCGGGTGGCTTGGGCGCGGCGCGGGGGGCCGGAGCAGAAGCCGGGTGCGACTGGGCAGCAGGTGCCGGACGAGCGGCTGGTTGAGGCGCTGGACGAGCCGCAGGGGTTGGGGTTGGACGCGATGCGGGCACCGCCGGGGTTGCGGGACGAGCTGGGCCGCCGACCGGAGTTCCGCCGGCGGGATGAGCGGGCGCTACACCGGCGGGATGGGCGGGAGCTCCCGCGCCACCGGCGGGACGCGCTGGCTCTGCACCACGCGCGGCTACCGCTCCGGCAGTTGAGCCGGGACGCGAGAAGGCTGCGTTTGCGGGATGACCGCCGTTAGCCGAAGCGAAGTTCGCCTTGTTAGCCTGAGCAGCCTGGAAGTGACTCTGTTGCTCATGCGTGGGAGCGATGTGGCTCTCGTGTTCGTAGGCAGCTTCCTGAGCGCTGGGGCGAGCCTGGATACCTCCGGGACCGCCGTTGAAGCTGGTGTGGCTGAAGTTGTTGTTGACGATGACTGTGCGGTCGACATAGACGTTGCCGTGGAAGCCTCCGCCGACGTTCAGAACTGCGGTGTTGTAGGCGAAGTGTCCGCCATCCCAACGTCCGCCGACGAAGCCGACACCGCCGAAGCCGAAGCCGTAGTTGACTCCGCCGTAGAAGCCGACGTGGGGTCCCCAATAGCCTTCATGGAAGCCGTAGACACCGCCGGCGAAGCCCCAGTAGGGCGGGGTCCAGAGGACGCCGACGGTGGGCGGCATGACCCATACGCCAGGGACCCAGTAGTAGCCGCCGGGACCGTAGGCCCAATAGCCGGGATTCCAGAGGTAGCCGTCGCCCGGAATGACGGGCTGCACATAGACCGGCAGCGCAGGGGGCGCGAAGCCCACCGAGATAAAGATGCCGGCAAAGGACGCCGACGGCGCAGCGATCAACGCGGCCCCGACGACGATGTTGCGAAGTGCTTTCGAGAAAATCATGATGCGGTCCTCTTTCTTGCGGCTATCTACTGCGGATTGCCGGGCAGGTTTGCATTCCGGCCAGTCACGGTAGGAACCCGGAACGGTGAGAGTAGTCTCTCGACGGCTGAATCATCAAGGTGGAGCTGAGCTTTATGTGGCGGTTAGGGTGTGAAGTCGCGCACGGCGGTAACAGTCTTCTGGTCCAGCTGCATGAGCAAGGCGACGACGAGGTCAACCATCTGGTCGAAGTCCTGGCGGTTGACGATGCCGTTGTGCGCGTGCGTGTAACGGACTGGGACAACAAGATTGATGGTGGGAGTGCCGCCGTTGGTTGTCTGAAGCTCGGCGGAATCGTCGCCGTAGCCCTGGACGAGGTCCGCCTGGAGGGGTACGTTCGCGCCGGCGGCGGTTTTGCGCACCAGCGCGACGAGCTTGCGGTTGGGGATGGCACTCGAATCGTAGAGAAACATGCCGGGCCCGGCGCCGAGCTTGACCTGCGACTCCTCGGGACGGGCTCCACCGGCATCGCCGGTGATGCCACCCTCGATGGCGATGCCGATGTCGGGCTTGACGGCCTGCGCCGCGGTTCTTCCTCCTCTCAACCCGACCTCTTCCTGCACGGTGGCTACGTAGAAGAGCGAATTGAGGTGAGGCATGGAGGCGGTCCGGCGCATGGCTTCGAGCAGCACCGCACAGCCGATGCGGTCGTCCCAGCCCTTGCCCAGGTAGTTCTTCGTGCCGTTGAGCGCGAGGAAGGGTGAGTCGGGGACGACGGGATCGCCCGGCGAAACCCCCATCGCGGCGGCTTCGGCACCGTTCTTCGCACCGATATCGATATAGAGCGAGTCGCGGGAGAAGACGGCGGTGCGCTCACCGGACGTGATGACGTGCACGTCGCGGATGCCGGTGACGCCGTGCACAGGCCCCTTCGAACCGATGATGATCCAACGCTGATCGACCAGCGCCTGGTCGAGCCAGCCGCCCAGCATCTGCATGCTCAGGAAGCCGTTGGCCGTGATGCGGCGGACCATGCCGCCCAGCTCGTCCATGTGCGCGTCGATCATGATGCGCGGACCGCCGCTTCCCTGCTGGGCGATCACCGAGCCGACGCCGTCGTAGGTGATGGGCGTGGTGACAAAGGGCTTCATCTCGGGCACCATGATGGCGCGCACAGCCTCCTCGGCGCCGGGCGGGCCGGGGGCATTCGAGAGCTTTTCGAGCAGCAGCTCGGTGCGGTCGGGAGTCTGGGCGAAGGCTGGCGTGGTGAGAAGCAGAAGGGCTAAGAGCTGCGTGGGCTTCATGGGGCGAGGATATCACCGGGTGAGACGCCGGGGCGCCAGGTAATTCCTTCGAGGCGGAGGATGGGGTCTTGCGTGGCTTTGAGGTGGGCGAACTCTTCCTGCCAGCGGATCATCTCGAGGCAGCAGACGAGGGCGTCGAAGGCGTCTTCGCTGGCGTGGGCTTTGGCGAGGATGCTGCGGGTGAGCGGGCGATAGATGGGGTCTTCGCGGCGTTTGGCGGCTAGATAGGCCCGACGCGCGACGGGGTTGGACTTCTTGACCGCGCCGGTGAGCAGGCGGGTATACATCTCGACCAGCAGCGGGCGATTGGGGTCCGCGCCTTCGAACGGCCACACGCGGAAGCCATGCTTCCACAGGTGCAGCAGCCACGGCATCGCCCTCAGCGAACCCGTGCCAACGCTGCCGCTGCCGCCGATCTGGAAGGGAGATTTGGGCGTGATGCCGAACATCTTGGCGGCGCGCTCGGGGTCGCCTCCGGGGAGCGATTGCTCGATCTTGTTCTCCATCTCGGTGCGGCGGAACATGTTGCAATAGCCCGGGCCGCAGAAGATGGGAGGACGTTGGTGTGGGCGGCCCCAGAAGCGAGGGTCGCGTTCGGCATCGGTGCTCAGCCAGCGCTCGCCCTGGCCGGCGGCTACGTGGCGCCAGAAGTCGAAGATGGAGGCGCAGCCGTGCTCAGTGAGGAACCAGGCAGGGTAGCTGAAGCAGCAGTCGATCGAGACCACCATGCGCGGGGTCTCGCGGGCGAGGGCGATGAGCCAGGCTGTTAGCTCTTCGCGGGTGCGGCCGGACTCGAGGAGAAGCTTGCCGCCGGCGATCTTGCCTGCCGGATGGCGGGTCCAGACGCCTGCCCAGATTTTTTTGCGCTGGCCGGGGCTCTTGTCGCCGGACCAGTCTATCGCTATAAGGCGGTCTGGCTGCGGGGTGGAACTTGAGGCTGACATTCTTCGTATTGGATGACAGGAGATAAGGGAATGCTCAAGTTTCTGGTCTTTCTGTTGCTGTTGTGCTGCTGCTGGCCGCTGGCGCTGGTGGCGCTGGTGCTGTATCCGATCGTGTGGCTGGTGCTGCTGCCGTTTCGTCTCTTGGGGATCGTGGTGGGTGGAACGTTTCATCTGGTGGAGGCGATCTTCATGCTGCCGGTTAGGGTTTTGCGGACGATCTAGAACTGTGGGAGTTCGTAGTCGTCGGGCTCGTCGGAGACCTCGGTGGGGACTTCTATCTTCCAGCTTCGGAGTAGCTTGAAGATGGCGTTGGAGCTGTAGCCGGCGCGGATGAGACGGTTCATGAGGCGGACGGTTTCTTTCTGGGCATTCGGACCGCCTGGCTGCTTGAGGCGCTTGCGCTCGCAGTAGGCGCGGGCGAGGGCTACTTCGTCGGAGTCGTCGTAGGCTGCGGCGAGGGTGGTTTGGACGAGGTCTTTGGAGACTCCTTTCAGGGCCAGGTCCTGTTGGACTCGGCGGCGGCCGAAGCCTTGGTTTTCTTTGCGCAGGCGAGTGTAGTCCTGGGCGAAACGGGTGTCGGAGAGATACTTCAGGTCGATGAGGCGAGCTATGACGGCGCTCATGTCGCGCTCGCCGGTCTCGCCTTCAAAGGCGCGTGGCTTCATGAGGCGCTTCAGGTCGCGGACGGTTCGCATCTTGCGGGCCAGCGTTCCGACGGCGTAGTCGAAGAGGCCGGATTCGCCTACAGGGTCACGCTTTTTGGGACGGGCGAACGGCATGGGGCAAGTCTACATCCGCCCCTGGGTTACCGCTTCACCCATTTTTGTGCCTCGATCAGTAGCGTGACATCACGCAACGATCCCAAATCGCATGAATGTGAGAGAATGTGCAGGCAATTAAATCGCAGAATAAGAAGGAGAGCCATTCCATGGCTGGTTTGACTGTTTCCAATTATGTGTCAGCGCCGCTAAAAGGTGATGCCGTAACTAAGGGTGGAACTATTCCGCAGGTCATTTTCAATGACACGAATGGCCCACGGCCTTTTATCAATACCGTGATCGTTTCGCTTTTTGCAGAGCCCATTGGCACTAAGATTTCGTTCAGTTTTAACACTGATGGCGAGTTGGGCGGGGGCATAGACAGAAACAACAGTTTCAGGATTCAGCTTCTGCATCAAGGCAACGTAATTTACACTACGGCGCCCTTTCAATTTGAAGGCCCATGCAGGGGAGGGCACGTTCACCCCAATAACGGTGATGAGATTGCCCCGGAAGATCTTTATGCAGTCGCGGATGCTTTCGCCGTTCCTCCGATTTCGGTAAATGTCTACCCTTGCTGATTCTCCACCTCATTTTTGGAGAAACCTAAAGAAGCATCCCCATTCCGTCCCCCAAGAACAGTAGATCTAGATCCTAACTCGCATTGAGGGGTGTGTAGTGGTGCCGGATGTGTCACCCCTAATTCATTATTTTTACTGATCGCGCGCCTGTCAGAGTTGCGTTATACCGCTTTCATTCCTCCGATTCTGGTTAGGGTTTGGATTGCGGCTTCAGGGGCGACTACTTTGCGGATTGGGAGTTCTATGACGACGGCGGCTCCGTGTGGGTGGAGGTTGAAGGCGCTGATCTCACCCCCATGCTCCCGCACGATCCCATAACAAATAGACAGGCCCATGCCGGCGCCTTGTTCGGGACCCCTGGTGGTGTAGAAGGGATCGAAGGCGCGGGTGGGTTCGCGGAAGCCGGGACCGGTGTCGGAGACGATGACGTGCAGGGTGGATTCGTCCCAGGTGACGGTGACGCGGATGGCGTGGCGCTCATCTTCTTCGCGCGGGCGGGCGGTGGCGATGGCCTGGGCAGCGTTGTTGAGGAGATGCTCCATGACCTGGCGGAGACGGTCTCTGGAGCCGCTCACGACGGGGACGACGGGGGCGGCGGTTACCTCCAAGTGGACGCCGCGCTCCTGTAGCTTGGCGCTGCAGGCCGAGGCGAGTTCGGCGAGCATGGCGGCCATGTCGACGGGCTCGTCGGCGAGGGTGACGGGACGCCAGAACTCGGTCAAACGTTGGACGGTCTCCTTCATCTTGCGAGCTTCGCCGAGGATGGTTATCGCATCTTTTTGGACGCGCGGCTCGGTGGCGGTCTCGGCGATCAGCTCGGCGAAACCGAGGACGGCGGTGAGGGGGTTGTTGAGGGCGTGGGCGACTCCGCCAGCGAGTTGCCCGAGGCCGGCGAGTTTTTCGGCGCGGAGTAGCCGCTCGGCGAGGGCTTCGTTCTCCATGGCGGTGGCGAGGCGCTCGGCGAGGGTCTCGATGGGGCCCATGGCGCGGGCGAGTCCGCCGGAGAGTCCGGCGCCGGTCCACGCTACGCCGCGTCCGTCGGCGCTGGCACCGTTCTTGTGGCCGTGGAGGCCGTCGCCATCCGCGCAGACGGCGATGACTCCGACCATGCGTCCGAGGCCCGGGCCGGTGCCGCGCGTGGTGCCGGTGCGGATGGGGGCGACGATGGCTCGACGCCACTTGCGGCGTTCCTTTTTGCCGCTCAGGGCCCAGGAGCCGACTTCCCGGTCGAACTTGCTCCAGGGGCCGAGCGGGATCGAGAGGCTTTTGGTGCCGAGACGGACGCTGGAGGCGAGCCCGGCAGAGAGGCTGCGGCCGTTGCGCTCGTCGTCCAGAACCTGCTCGCCCCAGGCGTGGAGTGCGGCGACGGTGAGGTCGTCGGTGCCGATGGAGCCGACGCAGACGAAGCGTCCCTCGGGGTTGCGGAGGAGCATGGTAACGCGGGAGAAGGCGCTCTTTTCGGCGACGGTGCGGCAGACGCGGCGGGCGAGCGAACGTGTGGCCTCCATGGGATCGAGACCGGAGTTGAGGCCGTGAGAGAGCGAGGGGTCGAGTCCGGCGTAGGCTTCGAGCTCTTCGCGGATGCGCCGCTCGCGCCAGCGTTCAGCGGCCTGCATCTGGGCCTGACGGCGCATCCGCCAGGCGATGGCGGCGAGCGTGACGATAGCACCGGCAGACGCCCAGTGGAGGGTCGCCGACTCCCACATACCGGGCTGAAATCCAAATTGCGAGACCATCGAAACTCCTCTCGGCACCACCGACGCCGGGTAAAATGCGTCTAACCGTAAAATGCGTCTAACGGTCCAGCGCATGAATCGCACGCACACGACAAACCGGATGCTGGTCGCACTTCTGCTGCTTGTTTCCGTATCGGCGGAGATGGCGGGAGGGCTTGAGCCTGTCCGAAAGTCAGACGCGGCCCCAGCGGCAGCCGGGTCGGGAGCTGCGGGTACGGACACCGGTCAGGCGGGTTTTGGCAAGCTCGATCCGGCACCGCCGGTGGGGATTACGCCGGACGAGATCGTGACAAAGTTCGGGGAACGCGAGGCGGCGTTTGCCAAGGCGCGCGATGAGTACACCTTCCGCGAGACAGTGAAGATCGACACCATCAGCGAAGACACAGGCAAGCCGGACGGGGAGTATCAGCAGGTGACGGATGTGGTGTTTTCAGAGAACGGCGGACGTGCGGAACATGTGGTGTTCGCGCCGCAAAACACCTTGCAGAACATCATGCTGACCGAGAACGACATCGACGACATCGTGAAGCGGCTGCCGTTTGTGCTGACGACGCCGGAGCTGCCGGAGTACGACCTGACCTACCTGGGACGGCAGAAGGTGGACGATATCGACACCTACGTCTTCGACTGCAAGCCGAAGGAGTTGGTGAAGGGCAAGCGATACTTTCAGGGGAAGGTCTGGGTCGACCAGCAGGAGTTCGAGATTGTGCTGATCAACGGCAAAGCGGTGCCGGACAACCTGAAACGGGGTCATGAGGACCTGTCGCCGCCGTATACGACCTACTACCAGGAGATCGACAAAGGATACTGGTTCCCGGTGTACACGAAGGCGGATGGGATACTGCACTTCCCCGGCGGACAAGGCTATATGTCGCAGGACGTGCACCTGCGGTACGTGGTGCGGTATGAGGGCTACAAGCAGTTCCATGCGAAGTCGCGGCTGATCTTCAACGGCGAGACGCTGCCGGATGCGGGAGCGGCACCGAAACCGCCAGAGACGCCTCCGGCTCCGGCCAAGACGGACCCCAATGCGCTGCCGCCGCCCGACCCGGACGCGCCGCCGCTGGTGCGTCCTACGAAGCCTGCGCCGCCGCCGGTGTGAGGTTGCAGACAGACGGCTATTGCACAGAGTCCGGCAAAAGTGGCTGCACCAAGGATGGTGCAATTCCGTCGGGCATGGAGGTCCGGAGCTAAGTCGTTTAGAAAACGTACTTTGCACACTTTAACCGGGGGACGCCAGGCCTACTTGATCCGGTTGAAGCCGAGCCGGTAGACGACGCCGATGGTGAGGACTTTGGAGAAGAGGGTTCCGGTGGTGACGACGGGGGAGTCGTAGCGCTGGAGTTGGAGGTCGGCCTTGAGGCTAAGGTGCTCGGACCAGTCCCAGTCGGTGCCGACGCCGAGCGAGATGACGTTCGAGGTGTTTTGCAGATAGTAAAGGGTGCCGCTGGAATCCGGCAGGCCGCCGTTGGCGTATTTGAGCAACCCTCGGCCGAAGAGGACGTCGGCGTAGGGGGTGAAGCGGTTCTTGTGGCGGGCAAGGCGCAGGCCGCCGAGGAGGTTGTCGGCGCTGACGAGCTGGCCGCGTTCGACGGGGTACATGCCGCGACCTTCGAGTGCGGGATAGAAGCCGAAGAAAGGCCGGATGCCGATGTCGATGCCGGCGGTGATGTCGCCGTTCTTCGCGGTTTCGAGGCCGGTTAGGTTGCCCGCGACGCCGGCGAAGGCTGAGATGCGGACGTTGGCGGAAGCAGTGGGCGCCGCCTGGGCGTGGAGGCAGGCGGGAGCAAGGCCGGCGATGGCGACGACGAGACAAAGGATGACGAACTGCGTTCGATTCAGTGGCAAATCTGCTCCATGGGAAGAAGCTTCCATT
>Ga0302311_10008983_pt1 | contig 10020 bp, 13 predicted proteins | sample III_Palsa_N1_3_FD_200449 | JGI IMG/M metagenome (GOLD analysis project Ga0302311, IMG submission 200449) | Peat permafrost microbial communities from Stordalen Mire near Abisko, Sweden - III_Palsa_N1_3 | ecosystem: Environmental > Terrestrial > Soil > Palsa > Peat permafrost | place: Sweden...
TGCCCGCTGGTCTGCAATTCGTCCGGCGCGGGCCAGTGGAACGGCGCCTGGCGCATGAAGAGCGACAACACCTCGGTCTGTAGCTGCGGCGCCGCCGAGCGCCGCAGATCGGCGTGGCCAGGCCTCAGCTATAGCCCGGTCCCAGCCGCCCGCGGCGGAGACTCAAGCTGCAGCGTCCCGCCGAGCCAGACCGGCAGCTGCCCGGCTTGCTCGGTTTCCTGCTCCGGCGACAAGCACGCATCCTGCCAGCAGGGCCAGGAGTGGCCGGGCGGAAGTCCGACCTGCATGCGCGACGCCAAGTGCGAGTGCCAATAGGGCGCCGGTCGGATCGCCGACTGGACCGGCCGCCGCCGCACCTGGCTCAGTTGAAGGCCTTGGAGACGTCGAAGTAGACCGTCTTCTCGGCCACCATGCCAGCTTCCTTGTCGGTCAGGATGCGTTCACGGACGCGGGCCTTGTCGAAGACGAGTTCGACCTTGTAGCTCTCGGCGGCGTCGCCGCCCTGCAGCGTCAGGGCGAATTGGCCAGCGCCGATCCGGCGCAGCGCCGCCGAACCGACATCGGAGAGGTCTCCGAAGGCCGATCGCGGCACGAACACCGACTGGCCGCCGACTTTCAGCTCCAGGGACTCGAGCAGCACGCAAGGGATGCGGCTGTAGGTGCAGTTGTTGGTGCGCCGCGGCGAAGCGCCGCCGCCGGGGCGTTCAATGGGCAACTCATGGGTGAGGAGGTCGGCGGAGACCTCGACGCCGTCCAGGCGCGAGACCAACCGCGTCTCACCGGTCGGCGCGATCGGCGTTGGCGCGCCCGGCGCGGCCGCGCCGACCATCAAGGCGGCGATCGCCAGGGCGATCCTCATCCTGTAGCGCGAGCCGGGCCGCTAGAGCGACGTGCAGACCTGCGTGGAGTTGGTCTGCACCGTCCCGTCCGGGGCCGTGGTGGTCGTGGTCTTGGTGTGGCAGTGCGTGGGCGGCGTCTGCCCACCGCCGTGGACGCCCTTGCAGGTATAGTTGTCTGGCGAGCCGACCTTGTTTTCCTCGAAATAGCCGCCGGCCGCCGCGCAATCCCGCCGCTGCTGATCGCGATAGGCCATCTGTTCGTTGGCCATTTCGCAGCTCGATAGCGCCGTCGCCGCCAGGACAAGTCCAGCCAGCGCGCAAATTGAACGTTTCATTGGACTTGCCCCTCTGCAATTGGCTGGCCGCCAAAGACGAAACCGCTACGCCATCGGCAGGATGGCCCGGCCTCAGGCGGGCATGCAAGCGGCAAAGCTTCAATATTGGAGTGCGCGCAGCGCCGGCGTCTCGCCGGCGCTGCGTGGGAGCCTGGCGCCCGCCCATCGACCTGGCGTCGGGACTCAATATCCCTAAGATGCGTCATCCCGCACGCAGGACGCTCCAGGTCTCCAGAGATGCGGGGCCCAGAGGTGGCCGGCAGGTTGCGTGTGGCTCCTGGGTCCCGGATAACCTCGCCCGGCTCGGTTTCCGGGATGACGCATTGGAAATACTCAGGAGGACGCCATGAAATACCGCCAGCTCGGGGCGAGCGAACTTTCGGTTTCGGTGATCTCGCTGGGGTCGTGGCTGACCTACGGGGTGGGGGTTGAGGCCGACAAGGCGCGGGCCTGCGTCGAGCAGGCCTTCGAGGTGGGGATCAACTTCATCGACACGGCCAACGTCTATGGCCGCGGGGCGGCGGAGACGTTCCTCGGCGAGGCGCTGGCAGGCCGCAAGCGGGACAGCTACGTGCTGGCGACGAAGGTGTTCTTCCCGATGAGCGACACCGACAAGGGCCTGTCGCGGGCGCAGATCCTCAAGCAGATCGACGCCTCCCTGAAGCGCCTGCGCACCGACTACGTCGACCTCTACCAGTGCCATCGCTACGACGCCGACACGCCGCTGGAAGAGACCATGGAAGCGCTCAGCGAGGTCGTGCGGGCCGGCAAGGCCCGCTACATCGGCTTTTCCGAATGGGGGCCGGACCACATCGCCGCCGCCTTCGCCCTGCCGGGGGTGGAACGGTTCGTCTCCAGCCAGCCGCAGTATTCGCTGCTGTGGCGGCGGCCGGAGCAGAAGGTGATACCGCTTTGCGCGGCGAACGGTGTGTCTCAGATCGTCTGGTCGCCGCTGGCCCAGGGGGTGCTCACCGGCAAGTATGCGCCGGGGGCCAAACCGCCGGCCGATTCCCGCGCCGCCCACGAGAGCATGGGGGCGATGATCGGCCGCTGGATGGAGCCGGACGTGCTGGAGGCGGTGCAGAAGCTGAAACCGATCGCGGCGCGGGCCGGCTGCAGCCTGGCGCAGTTTTCGCTGGCCTGGGTGCTGCGCGAGCCGAACGTGGCCTCGGCCATCGTCGGGGCCAGCCGGCCTTCGCAGGTGGACGACAACGCCGCGGCGGCCGACCTCGAGATCGATCCGGCCCTGTTCGCCGAGGCCGAGGCGATCGTCGGGGCCGTGCAGCGGGCGGGGTGAGGCGTAGCGGCGCCGCGGACCCCTATTCATTGCGTCATCCCGGAAGGCGAGCGCAGCGAGGCTGTCCGGGACCCAGGGGCCCCACGCGCCGCACCGGCCGCCCCTGGGTCCCGGATCTCCGCAATGCTGCGCATTGCTCCGTCCGGGATGACGCATTTTAGGGGGTAAGAGCGCCGCCGCCCCTACCCCTTCCCCACCGCCGCCAGCGACTTCTCCAAGGCGCGCTTGTAGGCGCTGCGGGCGCTGGTGCGCTCGAGGTAGGCCAGTTCGATGTCGTCGAGGACCAGGCCGGCGTAGTTGCCGCCGAGCTGCAGGGCGTAGGTGACCGAGATGTCGGCGGCCGTGAACCACTCGCCGGCGATGTAGAGCGAGTGGGCCAGCTTGCGACGCACCAGCTTCTGGCGTCGCTGGACCATTTCCAGCGCCAGCTCGGCGCCCCAGTTGTTGCGCTCGGCTTCGGGCCCGAACTGGCGGCTGACGAGGGGGATCATCATCAGGGTGGCGAGGCCGGCTTCGCCGAGGTGCAGGAACTGCTGATAGGCCGGGAAGGTGGCGTCGTCCGGCGGCGGGCAGAGCGGCGTCGGGCCATAGCGGGCCATCAGGTATTCCATGATGGCGATCGACTCGACCATGGTGACGCCCTGGTCGAGCATGACCGGGATGTAGCGGGCCGGGTTGACGGCCAGGAACTCGGCGTCCTCCTGCTCGGCCAGCATGTCGACCGGCCGAATGCGATAGGGGAGGCCCATCTCCTCCATCAGCCAGGTGACCCTGAGCGACCGCGACGTCGAGCCGCCGAAGACGGTGATCGTGGGCGTAGCTTTTTCAGGGCGAGCCATGGCGCGATCCTACGCCGCCCAGCGGCCTTCGCCAGTCGGCGCGATGTCGCAAGGGCAACCAGGCTGCGTCCATGCTCACGCTCGCGCGGGGGATGTGCAGCGGGATCGTTCGGGCCGACGGGACGTTGCCTCAGTCAGGCCATGCGAAGGAGACGCACATGAAACCAACCACCAAGATCCTGATCGGCGCCGCGGCGGCGCTCTCCGCCGGGCCGGCGCTGGCCAGTCCGCCCGCCGCGCCGGCCGTGCCCGCCGCTTCGAGCTATGCCGAACTGCTGCAACCGATCTCTGATCCGGTCGCGCGTCTGCAGGCCGCCGAGACCGAGGCGCCGCCCCCCCGGCTCATCGAAGCGCAGTACAACACCCATCACCACCATCACTATCGCCACCGGCGGCGCTACCACCACCATCACCACCACCAAGGCTACGCGCCGCCGCGCTGAGACTAGCCACGGTCGCGCGCCTTGGCGGCGCGCAGCATGTGGCGGTAGGTTCCGTCGAAGATGGTGTCGGTGGCCGAGAGCCACCGACTGCCCTCGGCCAGTCCGTCGCGGCTGGCCGCCAGGCGCCGGGCCCGCAGTTCGCGCTCCGCCGCCTCAGCTTCGGTCATCGGCTGAAGATCCAGTTCCGGCTCGGCCGGCACGGCGATCAGACTGATGAACGGCTCGTCCTTGCGGAAGATGTGGGTCACCCCGCGCGGCGGGGCGCGGAAGATGCAGAAGAACATCATCGGCCACCATTCGGTGCGGATCAGCGCCGGCACGGCCAGCGGCGTCGAATGGCTGGGGTCGGTGTAGTAGCGGGGGTGCGGCTCGGTGCGGATCGCCCAGCCGGCCGGAAGCTCGAGGTCGAGCGAGAGCTGGTAGGAATAGAACCCCGCGCCGAACGGGCGAAACGGCGGCCACATCAAGCCGTCGTCAGGCGGCTCGCCCCAATCGGCCTCGAGACGCACGCGGCCGCGAAACGTGGTGACCTTCAGCTCATGATCGTAGGGGTAGAGGAGCTCGAGGCCGTACCTCGCGCTCTCGGAGAACGGCGTGCAGTGCCACGGCTGCTCATGGCTGCCGTCGGCGCGCGGCTGAGCCGCACCGCCCCAGCCGGGCACCGGCAGCTGAACGGGACGTGGCGGCGGGCGATCGCCGTGCAGTCGGTATTTGACAAGGGGCATCGCGGGCTTAACGCCTGGCGGGCCACATCCGCTGCAAGACCGGCCGGCCGTCGAACTGGTGCCATAGGGCGCCGGCGACATGCAGGACGAAGTTGGCCACGACGATCCAGATCAAGGTGTAGACGTGGAAATGCTTGATGAAATGGCGCGCGGCCTTGGGGGCCGGTGAGCCGAAGACGGCGCCGACGCCCGGCAGGCGCGGCCACGGCAGGCCCCAGAAGTGGATCGGGTGGGAGCCCATCGACAGCATCGCCCAGCCGCTCAAGGGCAGGATCAGCATCAGGGCGTAGAACAGCAGATGGGTGAGGCCGGCGAGAAACTTCTGCCACGCCGGCATGCCGGCCGGCAGAGGCGGAGGCCGGTGAAGAAGGCGGACGCCGATGCGGACCAGCACCAGCAGCAGGATGGTGAGGCCCAGGGAGACATGGACGGCGGTGATCTGGTCCTGGATCGGCGAATGGTCGGGCACCCACTCGTTGAGCCACCAGCCGAGGAAGACCTGGACGATGATCAGCAGCGCGATCGTCCAGTGCAGGATGATCGCCGTGCGCGTGTAGCGCTGCTCGGAGCCGAAAGTCGCCATGGGGCCTCGCCGTTGTTGAGCGCCCTGTTGTTTCCGCAGTTTGCGCCGGAGGCAAGGCGGGAGGTTATCCGCAGATTTCGCCGATTGACTGAACGCAGATGGGTACGTGACCGAGCTTGCCCGATCGCGTCGCCCGCGCGGTCTTCTCGCGCGCCGTAGGCGCGCAAAAGCAAGCCGTCCGTCGGCGGCCGGAGCGCCATCCCTCAACTTAGTCTGCGAAATCTGCGGATAGAAATGAAGCCTCCAACGTCCCTGCCGGTCACAACCGCTTGCGGAAGCAGACCACGCGCTCGGTCTCCTCGAAGCCGATGGCGCCGTGGAAGGCGTGGCTGGCGAGGTCGTCAAGGAAGGCGTCGGACGCCAGCTCGCGGCAGCCCAAGGCCCGGCCCCAGGCCTCGACGGCCGAAACCAAGTCGCGCCCGACAGCGCCGAGCCGGTGGTCCGGGCCGACGAAGATCCCTTCCAGGAAAGCCACGGGCGAGGTCTCGCAGCCGTTGACGTAGTCGCGGCGTAAGGTGGCCTCGGCGAAGCCGGCGATCTCGCCCGTTGCGCTCACGGCGATGAAGACCGGCTTGTCGGCGGCCGCGAGCAGGTCCGCGGCCTCGCGCCGGTGCTCGGCCAGGGTCTGGTCCGGCCACAGCTGGGCGCGCAGATCGGCCCAGGCGGGCAGATCTGCTTCGCGGGCGCGGCGGATGATCATGGGTGAGCCTCCAATTCCGCTCATCCGGCGAAAGCCTGAATGACGCAACTAGGGGGAAGGCGGCGCGACGATCTCCTGCGGTGAGATCCACACCGGCCCCCCGTTCATCGTCTCGTAGAGATCGAGCCATTGTGGATTATCGGCTTCGATCAGCGCCAGTTTCCAGGCACGCCGCCAGCGTTTGATAGCCTTCTCGCGGGCAATCGCCTCCCGGACATCGCCGTGGGTCTCGAACCAGACAAGACGGTGAACGCCATGGTCGCGGGTGAATCCGGGGGTGAGGCCCTCGCGGTGCTCCCAGACGCGGCGCAGCAGGTTAGTGGTCACCCCGGTATTCAGCGTGCCATTCCGCCGGCTGGCCAGGATGTAGGCCCAGGATGGCGCGTCCATAGGTGAGTCCTATAGAACACAGCAGGAACAAAACACCCCTCTGCGTCATCCCGGCCGAGGAGCGAAAGCGACGAGAGCCGGGACCCAGGGGCCGCAAGCGCCGGCGGAAGCCGCCCCTGGGTCCCGGACAACCTCGCTGCGCTCGGTTTCCGGGATGACGCAACTTAAGGTGGGTGGTTCCGGGATGACGCAGTTTGAGGACGAAGCGAATTGGGACAGCGCGCCGGGGCGCGGGATGACGCAGTATGCGGTCGGGACTCCCGCCCTTGACCCTGAACCCCCTGCGGGGGCATAAGCCGACCCCTTCCGGCGCCGCCCGAGCTGCGCCCTCCACCGCCACGACCCCCGGCCAGATCGGCAGGGACGAGGGCGGCGAGGCTCCCCGTCCGCGTGAACGCGCACGGGGCCGCTCGGCGTTGGGCGCACGCCGGAGCTGTGGATAAACGGTAGCGAGCCAACCAAGGCCGATGTTCGAAGGACTGACAGACCGCCTCTCGGGCGTCTTCGACCGCCTCGCCGGTCGGGGCGTGCTCTCGGCGGCCGACATCGACGCGGCCATGCGCGAGGTGCGCGTGGCCCTGCTCGAGGCCGACGTCGCCCTGCCGGTGGTGCGCGAGTTCATCGACAAGGCCAAGGCGGCGGCCAGCGGCGAGGCGGTGATCCGCTCGGTCAAGCCGGCCGACCAGGTGGTCAAGATCGTCTACGACGGCCTGGTCGAGATGCTGGGCGGCGAAGGCCCGGCCGAGCCGCTGCGCCTGGCGCTCAATCCGCCGACGGTGATCCTGATGGCCGGCCTGCAGGGCTCGGGCAAGACGACGATGTCGGCCAAGATCGCGCTCAGGCTATCGCGCCTGGAGCGCAAGAAAGTGCTGATGGCGTCGCTGGACGTGCGGCGGCCGGCGGCCATGGAGCAGCTGGCCATCCTCGGCCAGGAGGCGGGCGTCGAGACCCTGCCGATCGTCAAGGGCCAGGCGCCGGCCGATATCGCCCGGCGGGCGCTGTCGGCGGCGAAGCTCGGCGGCTTTGACGTGCTGATCCTCGACACCGCCGGCCGCACGACGCTCGACGAAGCGATGATGGCCGAGGCGGCCGATATCGCCCGCATCGCGCAGCCGGCCGAGACCCTGCTGGTGGCCGACAGCCTGACCGGCCAGGACGCGGTGCGCACCGCCAAGGCCTTCCACGAGCGCCTGCCGCTGACCGGCCTTGCGCTGACGAGAGCCGATGGCGACTCGCGCGGCGGCGCGGCCCTTTCGATGCGGGCGGTGACCGGCCTGCCGATCAAGTTCCTGGGCACGGGCGAGAAGATCGACGCTCTCGACCTCTTCGACGCGCGGCGCGTGGCCGGCCGGATCCTCGGCCAGGGCGACGTGGTGGCGCTGGTGGAGCGGGCGGCGGCCGACTTCGACGCCGCCAAGGCCGAGACCATGGCCCGGCGGCTGGCCAAGGGTCAGTTCGACCTCGACGACCTGGCCGGCCAGCTCGAGCAGATGGAGAAGCTGGGCGGCATGGAAGGCCTGATGGGCCTCCTCCCGGGCGTCCAGAAGGTCAAGAAGCAGATCGCCGAGTCCGGCGTCGACGACAAGGCCATCCGCCGCCAGCGGTCGATCATCTATTCGATGACCCCGAAGGAGCGGAAGAAGCCCGACATCCTGCAGGCCTCGCGCAAGCGGCGGATCGCCGCCGGGGCCGGCGTCGAAGTTCAGGAGATCAACCGCCTCCTCAAGCAGCACCGCCAGATGCAGGACGCCTTCAAGATGATGTCGCGCGGCGGCGGCAAGGGCTTCGCCCGCATGGCCCAGATGATGGGCATGGGCGGGGCCGGCGGCATGGACGCCATGCAGGCCCTGGGCTCCAAGGTGCTTGGGCCGGAAGCGGCCGAAGCGCTGAAGAGTCCCGAGGCCGCCGGTCTGCTCGGCCTGGGCGGCTCTGGCCAGAAACCCCCGACGCTGCCCGGCCAAAGTCTCCCAGGATTGGGCGGCGGCGCCCCTTTCAACCCATTCCGTAAACCCTGAACCTCAAAGACCTAAGAAGGACCCCCCATGCTCAAGATTCGTCTGGCCCGCGGCGGCGCCAAGAAGCGGCCGTACTATTCGATCGTCGTGGCCGACAGCCATTCCCCGCGCGACGGCCGCTTCATCGAGAAGGTCGGCGCCTATGATCCGCTGCTCAAGAAGGACGACCCGCGACGGGTGACGCTGAAGGCCGAACGCATCGCCGAGTGGCTGGCCAAGGGCGCGCAGCCGACCGACCGCGTGGCGCGCTTCCTGTCGCTGCAGGGCCTCGCCAAGTGGGAGCCGAGCAGCAATCCGAACAAGGGCGAGCCGCACGCCAAGGCCAAGGAGCGGGTCGGCCAGCGCGCCGAGCGCGCCGCCCAGCGCGAAACCGAAGCGGCCGAACGCGCCGAAGCCGAAGCCCAGGCCGCCGCCGAAGCCGCGGCTGCGCCGGCCGAGGAAGTTGTCGCCGAGGAACCGGTGGCTGAAGAGCCCGCGGCCGAGGACGTCGCCGCCGAGGCGCCGGTGGCCGAAGAGCCCGCAGCGGAAGCCGCGCCGGCCGAGGCGCCTGTCGCTGAAGAGCCTGCGGCTGAAGAGCCTGTGGCGGAAGCGGCGGCCGAGGAACCGGTGGCTGAGGCGGCGGCCGAAGCGCCCGCGGCTGAGGAGCCTGCGGCCGAAGAGCCGGTGGCTGAAAAGCCGGCCGAAGAGCAAACCGAAGGCTGAAGCTCAGCGTGAGCCTCCTTCACTTCCGCTCATCCCCGCGAAAGCGGGGACCCAGTGGTGTCCAGAGGGCAGGTTCTCGCTGCGGTTGGCGCTACGCTGAACGAAACACAAAAATCCTGGGTCCCCGCTTTCGCGGGGATGAGCGGAGATGCTGATCCTCGTCGCCCAGGCGGCGGGGGCGTTCGGGGTGAGGGGCGAGATCAAGCTCACCGCTCACACCGCCGACCCCCTGAGCCTGATCGCCTACAGCCCGCTGCGCGACGAGACGGGGCGGGAGGTGCTGACGCTGACGGCCGGCCGCGTCCACAAGGGCGCGCTGGTGGCGCGGGCGAGCGAGGTGGCCACCCGCGAAGAAGCCGAAGCCCTGCGCGGGCTCCGGCTCTATGTCGACCGGGCCATCCTGCCGCCGCCGGACGAGGAGGAATACTACCTCGCCGACCTGATCGGCCTGACGGCCCGCGCGCCGGACGGAACGACGATCGGACGCGTGAAGTCGGTGGCCGATTTCGGGGCCGGCGACCTGCTGGAGATCGAACCGGCCGGCGGCGGACCGGCTTGGTGGGCCCCCTTCACCCGCGAGTCCGTGCCCGAGCTCAACCTGGCCGAAGGCTGGCTGGCGGTCGTGCGGCCGGAAGAGGCGTGAGGCGGGTTTTGTGCTAAAAACGCCCACAGCCTAGCCGGATATCGCCTTGCACGCAGAGATCGCCAACCGAAGGGATGCCATCGGCGACTTGTGCCGCCGCTTCGGTGTGAGTCGTCTGGAGGTCTTCGGCTCGGCCGCGCGCGGCGAGGATTTCGACCCGGCCAAGAGTGACGCTGACTTCCTGGTGGAGTTTGCCTCTGGCTCAGGAGCGCCGGCGTTTCGGCGCCGCGAGGGTTTGGCGAAAGCCCTGGAGAAACTGCTCGGCCGTCATGTCGATCTCGTGCGCTATGACGCCATTGAGAACCCCTACATACGAGCGAGCGTCGAGCGCTCGCGCCAGGTGGTTTATGGAGCGTGATCCACGCGCCTTTCTATGGGACGCGCGGGAGGCGGCCGATACGATCGCAGAGTTCACCCAAGGCCTCGACGCAGAACGCTACAGGCTCAATCCGCTCGTCCGTTCGGCGGTGGAGCGGCAGTTTGAAATCATCGGCGAGGCGCTGAACCAG
>Ga0302311_10008985_pt1 | contig 10019 bp, 7 predicted proteins | sample III_Palsa_N1_3_FD_200449 | JGI IMG/M metagenome (GOLD analysis project Ga0302311, IMG submission 200449) | Peat permafrost microbial communities from Stordalen Mire near Abisko, Sweden - III_Palsa_N1_3 | ecosystem: Environmental > Terrestrial > Soil > Palsa > Peat permafrost | place: Sweden...
GCGTAGGCGTTGAGGAAAATGCTCGGCAGATGCATCTTGTGGCAGGTGCCGGTATAGGCCCCCGGGACCGCGAACAGCGCGACCTTCTTGCCCTTGAAGATGTCGTCGGTGGTCTTGACCTGCGGACCTTCCGCCGTCATGACGCGAAACTTCGCTTCGGGCAGCTTGTCGCCAACTTGGATCGTCATCGTCAATTCTCCTGATAATTTGCGAGAGGTGTCTTAGAGCATTTTCCGGCCGCAGGGAAACCACTTCACCGTGGTTTGATGGCTGGAACACCCGTCATTGCGAGCGCCAGCGAAGCAATCCAGAGGCGTCGGGCGGGACTCTGAATTGCTTCGTCGCAAGCGCTCCTCGCAATGACGGCGGGGAAATAACGACTCAAGCCGCGGCCTTCTTTTCGTCGCGCAGTTCGCGGCGCAGGATCTTTCCGACATTGGTCTTCGGCAGGCTGGCCCGAAATTCGATCTGTTTCGGTATCTTGTAGTTGGTCAGTTGCGTGCCGCAGAACTTGATGATGTCTTCGGCCGTCACGTTCGGATCCTTCTTCACGACAAAGGCCTTGACCGCTTCGCCCGACCGCGCGTCCTCGACACCGATCACGGCGCATTCCAGCACGCCGGGATGGCTCGCGATCACTTCCTCGATCTCGTTGGGATAGACGTTGAAGCCCGATACCAGGATCATGTCCTTCTTGCGATCGACGATCTTGGTATAGCCGTCCGCCGTCATCACGCCGATATCGCCGGTGCGGAAGTAGCCGTCCTTGGTCATGACATTGGCGGTCTCTTCGGGCCGGTTCCAGTAACCCGCCATCACCTGCGGGCCCTTGGCGCAGATCTCGCCGGGCTGGCCGAGCGGCACCTCGTTGCCGTCATCGTCGCGGATGGAGAGATAGGTCGACGGAACGGGCAGGCCGATCGAGCCCGAGAACTTGTCGATCGTCGCGGGGTTGCAGGTCAGCGTCGGCGACGTCTCCGACAGGCCGTAGCCCTCCGACAGCGCACAGCCGGTGACTTTCAGCCATTTCTCGGCGACCGGTTTCTGTGTCGCCATGCCGCCGCCGTTTGAAACCTTCAGCTTGGAGAAGTCGATCTTGTCGAAGCCGGGCGTATTCAGCAGGCCGTTGTAAAGCGTGTTGACCCCGGGGAAGAAGTTGATCTGGTATTTCATCAATTCCTTGACGAAACCCGCCATGTCGCGCGGATTGGGAATCAGCAGATTGGTGCCGCCGGCGCGCATTCCGAGCAGGAAACACGCCGTCAGTGCGAATACGTGGTAGAGCGGCAGCGCGCAGACGATCAGAAGCTGGTCGATATGCGGCGGCTTCTCCAGCGCCGGCTGCAGCCAGGCGTCGTTCTGCAGCACATTGGCGAGAATGTTGCGATGAAGCAGCGTCGCGCCCTTGGAGACGCCGGTGGTGCCGCCGGTATATTGCAGGAAGGCGACATCCCCGGGCGCTATCTTCGGCTTGGTGAACATCAGGCTGCGGCCGGCCGCGACCGCGTCGTTGAAGGTGACCGCGCCCGGTATCGAATAGGCCGGCACCATTTTCTTCACCCGCCGCACCACCAGGTTGACGATCACGCCCTTGAGGCCCAGCATATCGCCCATGCTGCCGACGATGACATGCTTCACCGCGGTCTTGGCGATCACCTGCTGTACGGTGGTCGCGAAATTCTCCAGCACGACAATCGCCTCGGCGCCGGAATCCTTGAGCTGGTGTTCGAGTTCGCGCGGGGTGTAGAGCGGATTGACGTTCACCACCGCATAGCCGGCGCGCAGCACCGCGGCGGTGGATACCGGATATTGCAGCACGTTCGGCATCATCAGGGCGACGCGGGTGCCCTTTTGCAGGCCCTTGCTCTGCAGATAGGCGGCAAGCGCCAGCGACGTCTCGTCGAGGTCGCGGTAGCTGATCGACTTGTCCATGCAGATGAAGGCCTTGCGGTCGCTAAACTTGGCAAAGCTTTCTTCCAGCAACTCGACCAGAGACGAGTATTGGGTCACATCGATATCGGCGGGCACGCCGGCCGGATATTGTTTGAGCCAGATGCGCTCCATTTTATTTCCCCTCCTGGTTTGCTTCCTCGTTGTGCCCGTTTGTCGGGACCGGACGCCTTGTTTTGTTTTGGGCAGTATTGAGCAATGCGGCGGCTGATGGCAAGCGGCGGCGCACCCTGGATGGATCGATGATTAAAAAGTCCCGGTCCGACCGGCGCAATCAGCCCAGCCGACCGGCCTATATGCGCGGTGCAGCAGCGGTCCCGGCCGAGCGGCCTGGCCTAGCCGGTGGTATTCTTGGGCGCGGGCTTGGACTCAGGCTTGGACTCGGGCTTGGGCTTTGCGGCGGTCTTTGCGGCAGCCTTGGGCTTCGCCGGCTTCGCATCCGGCTTGTCGGCGCCCTTTGAGGTATCCGGCTTGGCGTTGGCATGCCGGGCCGGTTTGTCCGCGGATTTCGACTCGGCGTCCTTGGTGTCGTTATCCGGCCTTTTTGACGCGACCCGCGACTTCCTGCCGTGATGCCGCGGTGTCTGCTCTTCGACATCGGCGGCGACCGCGGCCAGCAATGCGGCGCCGGTCCTGGTCGGCCCGGTATAAACCACAATGGGCTCGGAGGGCGCGGCCGCGGTTGCCATCAGTTCCGACGGCTTCATCATTGGCGGTTGCAGCCCGGCGGCGAAAAACGCCAATGCGGGTCCACCATTGTCCGTGCCTGCATTGCTCGCGACGGTGTCTTCATCCTCGTCGCTGGCCGGCTTGTGATGCTTGCCGCCGCACATTTCGTCGCGCAGGTTCGGCGGCGAAGCGTCGATCGGCACCAGATTGTCGACGGTGCCCAGCGAGGGACGCAGCCACGACAGCGAGTTGTTGGCAAAGCCGCGCTCGAGCAGCTGCGCGGCGCGTACCGCGCGCATCGTGCCTGAGGATGCGCCGAGCACCACCGCGATCAGCCGTCTGCCGTTGCGTGTCGCCGACGCCACCAGATTGTAGCCGGAGGCGCAAATGAAGCCGGTCTTGAAGCCATCGGCACCGGGATAGCGTCCGATCAGCTTGTTGAAGTTCTGCGTCACCCTGCGGCCGTACCGGATCGAGGGAATATGGACGAAATATTCGTATTCCGGCAGGTCGTGAATAATGGCGCGGGCCAGGATCGCGAGGTCGCGGGCCGACGTGATCTGACCGTCCGCAGGCAGGCCGTTGGGATTGACATAACTCGTCTGCGTCATGCCGAGCTGCTGGGCGGCCTGGTTCATTTGCGCCGAAAACCCGTCGATCGAGCCGCCGACGCCCTCGGCGAGCACCACGGCCATGTCGTTGGCCGACCGCACCAGCATCATCTTGAGCGCATTGTCGACGGTGACCTGAATGCCCGGACGGAAACCCATCTTCGCCGGCGACTGCGAGGCTGCAACCGGCGATACCGTCAAAAGCGTATCGAGTGTGATCCGCCCTTCCTTGACGGCCTTGAGCGTGACATAGGCCGTCATCAGCTTGGTCACCGATGCGGGATACCAGGGATAGGTCGCATTTTCGGCCTGCAGCACTTTGCCAGTGTCGGCTTCAACCACCAGCAGCGCTTCCGCATGCGCAACGCGCGGCGCGACAACGGCGAGCGTTGCGACGAGAACGATCCAGCTCAACGGCGATTTACAAAGCAACGGGCGAAGAAGATGCACTATCCGATTCCGGTCCTTTGAGACCCGCCCTCAAGACGCAGGTCTTGAAGGAGGTCCTGACATGTACGTTCGGGTTTCAAGCGTGTCCGGCGCCGTCGCTCACGGCTGACGCAAACCTATACCGGCTTGCCGGTCCGGAACAGAGGCTCGCTGATTAAATCGTGGACGAAATAGGCCAAATTTCGGCGACACTTAAATCTTGACAGCGGCGCTGCCTGTTTCGAGCGCCGCAATGCTGGCCCGTGCCGTCTCCTGCACCATGAACTGGGCCCTTGCGAGTTCCGCGAAACGGCCGCCTTTCGCCACCAGTTCATCAAAAGTTCCGCTTTCGATCACTTGGCCGTTATCGAACACCAGGATCCGCGTCGCATTGCGAATGGTCGAGAGCCGGTGGGCGATCACGAAGGTGGTGCGTCCCTTCATCACCTCGTCGAGCGCGGCGTTGACCTTGGCCTCGGTGACGGCATCGAGCGCGCTGGTCGCTTCATCGAGGATCAGGATCGGCGGATCCTTCAGCAGCGCCCGCGCAATCGACAGCCGCTGCCGTTCGCCGCCCGACAGCATCCGCCCGCGCTCACCGGCATTGGTCTCGAATTTCCGCTCGCTGCGCTCGATGAATTCCAACGCCTGGGCGCGTTGCGCCGCGATCCGCAATTCCTCGTCGGTCGCGTCCGGCTTGCCGACCCTCAGATTGTCCGCGATCGAGCGATTGAACAGCAGCGCCTCCTGAAACACCACGCCGATATTCCGCCGCAGCGCGGTCAGGGTCAGGCCGCGGACGTCCATGCCGTCGATCCGGATGAAACCCGATTGCGGATCGAACGCGCGATGCAGCAAGGCGATCGCGGTCGATTTGCCCGCACCGGTCGGGCCGACCAGCGCGATGGTCTGGCCGGGCAGGGCGGTGAAGGAAAGGTCTTCGACCGCGGGCCGCTTGCCGTCATAGGAAAACGACACGTCGGCGAATTCGACCAGGCCGGAAAGACGTCCGGTATCGATCGCGTCGGGCCGGTCGCGCACCGCAGGCACGGCGTCGAGCACGTTGAAGAATTCCTGCAGGCGCGGCGCCTCCATAAACACGTTGTTGATGAAGCTGACCACCTGTTCGAGCTTCTGGATCAGCAGGGTGGCGAAACTGACGAACATCACGATCTCGCCGACCGATGTGAGGCCCTGTTCGTGCAGCACGATGCCGACGGTGAAGATCGCCAGCACGGTGATGGTGGTCGAGGCCCTAGTGATGACGGTGACCAGCGCCCACCATGACAGCACCGGCATCTGCACCGCCAGCAGCTTGTCGGCGACAAACCGCAGCCCCTGTACCTCGGCATCGATGCGCACGAAGCTTTGCACCAGCGCCACGTTGCCGAGCGCATCGGAGGCGCGGGCGGACAGATCGCTGTAATGCGCCTCGACCTCGTTCTGCATGCCATAGGTCTTGCGCACCACCAGCGTGGTCAGCACCGTGAACACCACGCAGAGCACGAACAGCAGGATCGCCAGCCGCCAGTTGATGTAGAACGCCAGCGGCAGCAGCACCACCAGCGACATGATCGCGGCGAAATGCTCGCGGAAAAAGCCGAGCCAGAGTCGCCATAGCGAATCGGTGCCGTTCAACATCACCTTCATCAGCCGGCCGGAATGGGTGCCGGTGTGGAAGGTCAGCGGCAATTGCATGATGTGTTCAAAATAATTCGTCAGCACCGCCTGACGCTGGCGGTGTGCCAGCCGATCGGCATGAAGTGCCACGGTGGCGCCGCAGCCGATCGTGAACAGGCCGAAAGCCGCCCAGGCCGCCAACAGCGGCCACGCCGGCGACGACCCGATCGGCCCCGCCGACGGCTTGCCTGAGAGAACATCGACGATACGGCCGAACAGCACCGGCTCGGCGAATTGTGCTCCGGCCAGCAGCAGATTGGCGCCGGCCAGGATCCAGCCCAGCCGCGCCTCCTTGCCGAGCAATTCAAGAACGCGGGTATAGAGGCGGAGCATGGACATACCGTAACGGACTCTGGTCGGCGGAATGGACGATCGTAACAAGGTTCATTCTGGTCGGAGGCTCATTCCGTTCAGAGGCGCATTCTAATCAGGGATCGCCCGGGAGATACAGCGTCCGCGCATGATCGGCCAAAGCGGATGCGGGGTGGCGAAGAGATCATGCGCCGATTCAATAGTTTAGCGCGCGATCGGACGCAAAACCGGTAACCACTTTTGCCGATCGCGCCGATTTTTTGCTCAATTGATCAGGCGGCCACCGAGCGGCGGCAGGAAGCTGTCGTCGAAAATGTCGACCGCGGATGGCCGTTTCAGGAATTTGAAATCCTCGGCGACCGCTTCGATCGAGCGGTCGAGCCGGTTCGGATCGATGCCCCCGAGGCCGTTGCGCTTCACCTCATTGGTCAGGATGTTGTCGGCAATGACGGCGCGCAGGCGTTCCAGTTCAAGATCGCGCGAGCCGTCCTCCATCAGGCTGACCACGTCATCCGCCGCGTGCCCGGGCTCCTTGATCGCCAGATGGGTGCCGGCGATCGCCGCGCGCACGAAGCCCTTTACCGCCTCCGGCCTTTTGGCGGCGAATGCCGGGTTGACGATCACCGCGAGCCCGTAGGCCTCGCAGCCATAATCGGCAAACCTGAGCACCGCGAGGTCGTCGGCCGGAACGCCGCGATCTCTCAAATTGATCGCCGACAGATACGAAAACCCGGTCACGGCGTCGACCTGACCGGCCGACAGCATCGGCTCGCGCACGGCGGCACTCATGCTGTTCTGCTTCACGCTGGATGTCTTGATGCCGTTCTGCCGCGCCAGCGCCGGCCACAGCCGGATCGACAGATCGCCTTCGGGAACGCCGAGCGTTTTACCCTCGATATCGGCGAGGGCGTGGATGCCCCGGCTTTTTCGCGCGACGATGGCGTAGGGCGAGGCATTGAACAGCACGAACACCGCCTTGACCGGCGGCGCGCCCTTGTCGCGGAAACGTATCAGCGCGTTGAGGTCGACCAGCGCAAATTCGCTGGTTCCTGCAGCGACGCGCGCGATCGCGTCCGGCGATCCATTGGCGATGTCGGTCGTGACCACCAGGCCTTCGGAACCAAAAAGGCCGTCGGTCGTCGCCAGCACAAACGGAGCGGCGCTCGCATTGATCGAATGATCGAGCGAAAACCGGACCGCGATCGGCTGGCGGGGTTCGCCCGCGGCCCCTGCCGCGCCGAAGCACGCAAAACCGAGCAGGCCTGTCAGCAAAGCCAGAACGCAATGATTGGCAATGGCCTGACTTACGCGCATCGGGATCACACCGGGACCGGACCTCAGTTGCCGCGCCGGATATGGTTGTTTCATGACGTTGAAACACCGTGCCGTGCATTCTGCTGGGCGAAACCTGAACAGTCGATGAGTGCGCGGGCTGTCGCGGGCTCAAATCGCAAAGCCGGCGCGAGTTTGCCGGTTTGGTTAAGACAGAGCTACCGGACTGGATCGCGACGGCGGACTTATCCGTGGCAGTGGCCGTAGTCCTACGGTGGTGACTGGCGTGCCGGGCCCCAATAGCAAGCGTGTCTTTAAATTGTCATCTGGTCCGCTGGAGCCCGACGCTCACCGAACCGGTGAGTCCGTTGGCTAACGGGTCAATTTTTTGATTGGCCGTTAACACGCTGGCCACGTGTTTGGATTAGGTTCGATGGGATGAGTGATTCGCTCGAACGGCTTTATCTGGCGATCATCGCGGCCAAGGATCTCGATCCGGCAATTTCGCGAACGGCACGGCTGTTTCAACGCGGCCCGGCCAAGATGGCGAAAAAACTGGCCGAGGAAGCCATCGAGGTCGTGATCGACGCCGTCAACGGCAAGCCCGACGCCGTGATCAGAGAGAGCGCCGACCTGCTCTATAATCTCAGCGTGCTGTGGGCCTCGGCCGGGGTGCGGCCCGAGGACGTGTGGCGCGAAATGGAGCGGCGCGAGCATCTGCTTGGAATTGCCGAGAAGATGCCGAAATCCACCCTCAAAATGCCCAAAGCCTCGTCGTCGCGGGTCGCGCGGCGGCCAATTGTCGCGCTCGAGGGCCGCAGTCTGCGCAAGCGCCACTGAGATTTCCGCCGATTTCCGTCGATTCACGGCATGGACAAATCCGTCCCGGGGTGGTTCATCGCGCCATGCTCAGACGGATTTACAACTGGTGTATCGACGCCGCGCACAAGCCATACGCATTGTGGATCATGGGAGCGGTGTCATTCGCGGAAAGTTCGTTCTTTCCGGTGCCGCCGGATGTGATGCTGATCCCGATGTCGCTGGCGCGGCCGGAGCGCGCCTGGCTCTACGCCGCGGTCTGCACCGCAACGTCGGTGCTGGGCGGTCTGCTCGGCTATGCCATCGGCGCGCTGCTGTACGATTCCATCGGACATTGGCTGATTGAATTCTACGGTCTTGGCGGCAAGGTCGAAGCCTTCCGGGCTTCCTATGCCGAATGGGGCGCCCTGATCATTATCGGCAAGGGCCTGACACCGATCCCCTACAAGCTGGTGACCATCACGTCGGGTTTTGCCGGCTACAATATCGGGCTGTTCGTGGTGTGCTCGATCCTGGCTCGCGGCGGACGTTTCTTCGTGGTCGCGATCCTGCTCAACCGCTACGGCGAATGGATCCGGGTCAGGATCGAGAAGCATTTGGGGCTGTGGGTGGCGCTGGGCGCCGCTGTACTGGTGCTGGGTTTTATTGTCGCAGTCAGAATGATCTGAAGCAGCGGCGAAGTGCTTTGCCGGTTTGCCGGTTCAGGCTACGTTCGATGTCATGCTTGATCGATCCGGCAACCTGATCGCGCGGCCCAGGACGCACATCGCGACAGCCGGCCTGGTGCTGTCGATGCTGATGATCACCGCAGGTGCCGGGTGGCCGCAGGCGGCTTCGCCGCCATCCCCGCCGTCACCCTCTCTCGGAATCCAGACGCCGGCCCAGCAGGCGATGCCGGCTCAGCCGGCGCCTGCGCAAGGCGAGCCCGCACCGCCGCCGCCGCCGCCGCGCCAGGAGAATCCGGGCCTGATCAATGAAATGGGAAAGATGTTCGAGAAGTCGCTGTCGATCCTGCCGACGCTGAAGTCGCCGGGGGAGACCATCGATGATCTGAACGCCCGCGCCAAAGACGCGGGCGAAGCGCTGTCGCGGCTGGCCACGCCCTCGATGGTGACGGGACGCATGAAGTGTCTGGTTTCGGCCAACGGCGCGCCGGACTGCAAGGCCGCCGCCGACAAGCTCTGCCAGAGCAAGAATTTCAAGGAGGGCAAGAGCCTCACCACCGATTCCGCGGAGGCCTGCTCGGCGAAAGTCCTGATTCCCGGCCGGGCCCGCAAGCCGGACGACTGCCGGACCGATAATTACGTCACCCGCGCGCTGTGCCAGTAGGCGGCGATCGGGCCGCAAGCGCGGCCAATCCGGGGGGCGCGATTGCTTATATGGGATGATGTCTGGCATTCTTAGAACAGAGCTTACTTAGACCAGAGCTTGCTTAAAACCGGTGCCTGCACTTTGCATCCATAGCGAAAAGGATCTTGACGAATGTCCATGCCTGCCTTGTTCAAGGGCCGTCTGTCTCTACCCGTGATCGGAGCGCCGCTGTTCATTATTTCCGTGCCTGAGCTCGTAATCGCGCAATGCAAGGCGGGAATCGTCGGATCGTTTCCGGCGCTGAATGCGCGGCCGCCGGCGCTGCTCGACGAATGGCTGGTGCGGATCAAGCAGGAACTCGCCGCATACGACAAGGCCCATCCCGATCGGCCGTCGGCGCCGTTCGCGGTCAATCAGATCGTGCATCGGTCGAACAACCGGCTCGAACAGGATCTGGCGCTGTGCGAAAAGCACAAGGTGCCGATCATCATCACCTCGCTCGGGGCGCGTGAGGAACTCAATCAGGCCGCGCATGGCTGGGGCGGCATCGTCTTCCATGACGTGATCAACCAGAAATTCGCGCACAAGGCGGTCGAGAAGGGCGCCGACGGTCTGATCCTGGTGTCGGCCGGCGCCGGCGGCCATGCCGGCGAGATATCGCCTTTCGCGTTCGTGGCCGAAACCCGGCAATGGTTCGACGGGCCGATCGCGCTGTCGGGCGCGATCGGCAACGGCCGCGCGATCCGGGCGGCGCGGATGCTCGGCGCCGATTTTGCCTATATCGGCTCGGCGTTCATCGCCACCCAGGAGGCCAACGCGGTGGAAGGCTACAAGCAGATGATCACCACCTCGACCGCGGAGGACATCGTCTATTCGAATCTCTTCACCGGCGTGCATGGCAATTATCTGAAGCCGTCGATCGTGGCGGCCGGCATGGACCCCGACAATCTTCCGGAGTCCGACGCG
>Ga0302311_10008987_pt1 | contig 10018 bp, 10 predicted proteins | sample III_Palsa_N1_3_FD_200449 | JGI IMG/M metagenome (GOLD analysis project Ga0302311, IMG submission 200449) | Peat permafrost microbial communities from Stordalen Mire near Abisko, Sweden - III_Palsa_N1_3 | ecosystem: Environmental > Terrestrial > Soil > Palsa > Peat permafrost | place: Sweden...
CGCCTGCTGCACGGCCGGATCGACCGGCTTGGGCGCCGTCGCCGCGCCCGGCGCCCCGCCGGGTCCCGGGACCGCCGCGGCCCCCGGCGGCGGCAGGCTGGCGACGCCTGGCGTGCCGATCGCCTCGACGGAGGGGTCGGCATAGCCCTTGGCGTAGCGGTCGGTGATGGCGGAGGTCGTGGACGGCAGGTCCGTTTGGGATTGGGTCGCCGGCGCCTTGGCCGCTGGCCGGTGCGCGCCGCCGAAGCCGATGTAGAAGCCCGCCGCGACGATGGCGGCGAGGCTGGCGGCGCCGGCGGCGAGATAGCGCCGGTTCCAGCGGGTGACTGGGAGACGCGGCGCCGCCAGCACGCTCTCGGGCGAGACCTTGCCGCCCCGGAGCGGCGCGTCCATCGGCGGATCTGGAGGCAGGTGGGTCATGGCCTAGCCCCGATCCTTCGACCGGGTGATCCGCACCACGGTCTGGGGCTTTTCGCCGATGCGCAGTTCGGCGACGTCCACCAGCCGATCGACGATGTAGTAGCCGTTGAGGTAGCGGTAGTTGACCAGCTCGGCCTTGTCGCCGGGCCCGATCAGGAACAGGGGCGGCGCGTCGGTGGCGGCCATGTTGATCGGAAACTGGATGTAGGTCTTGGTCCCGTCGTCGAACACCCGCAGCGGCTGCCAGCGTGGCGGTTTGCCATGCACGGGCTCGACCTTGTAGCCAAAGTGCAGCTGGTCGACGGAGAGCCCGGGCGCCACCACGGTCTGGGCCTGGGCGGCTTGGGTCGCCGCCAGCGCGGCCATTTCCTCCTGCGGATAGTTCCAGCTGACTTCGCTGGTGTAGGTCCCGCCCTCGCGGCTGGAGGCTTCGATCAGATAGGTCCGCTGGTCGGTCGTCAGCACCACATTGGTCTTCAGCCCCCCTCGGATCGGCTTCAGCAGCACCACCACCTGCTGGTTCACGCCCACGCCTTGGGCGGTCTCGCCGAGCACCCAGCGCACGGTGTCGCCGGCCGCCTTGGCCAGCAGTTTCTCGCCCGGCCGCAGCATGATGGCGGTGAGGAAGTGCGGGCTGGTCTGGACCTGGTAAAGCCGGCCGGCCTCATAGTCATAATAGAGCGTCGCATTGACGTAGGCGTCCGGCGTCGGGAAGCTGCGCGCCCCGGCGTTGGCCGTCCGGACCGCCATTGCTCCCGGCAAGGGGCGCAGGCGCCGGCGTCTTGCTGGCCGCGGCGCGGAGAGGGCAGGGGGCGCCACGACGGAGGCGGCCGGCTGGACCGCGCCCTGCTTGGGGGCGGCGAGGGGCGCGGCGGGCGTCTGGGCGCCCGCGGGCAGGGCCATCAACACCACGAGCGCGACAATCGAGCCGGCGACGACGCCCGGACGACGGGAAGGGGGGCTGCGACGGGTCATAGCTCTCGGCTCCACTGGAAGGCGGTGATGTAGACGCCGAGCGGATTGGCTCGGAGCTCGGCCTCATTGGTCGGCGGCTGGATCTTGGTGGTGAACAGGCCGGTCCAATTGACGGTGGAGGTGGTGGCGCCCTGGTCGTAGGTCGTCTCGCGCCACTCGACCTGGTAGGTGGCCGGACTGCGCTGCAGCACCGACACCACCTCGACGCTGACCGCCTCGCTCCCGGCGTTGGCGAACGGATCGTGGGCCTTGGCGTAGTCGTTGAGCTGGCCGATCGCCCCGCCGACCACGAAGTGATAGGCCGCCGTCCAGTTGTCGCGGATGACAATGGGGTCGATGCTCTTGGACCGGGTCCGCGTCACCCAGTCGGCCAGGAAATAGCCCGTTTCAGCGGCAGTCGGGATGTAGCCGCGCCCCGCCAGCTCGATGCGGCCGGGCCGGGCATAGTTGTCGATCGGCACCACGTAGGTGGCGATGGTCTTGGTGGAGCCCTGATAGATCAGCCCGCCCACGGCCAGGGCGGCGACCGCCCAGCCCGCGAAAGCCATCAGCCGCCAGTTGGACGCCTGGGAGACCGCCGATCCGATGCGGCGGTCCCATTCCTGGCCGGCCCGCTGATAGGGACTCTCAAGCGGCCCGGAGGAGCCGTAGCGATCGGCGGCGCGGCGAAAGGGCGACGGCATGGTCAGGTGTTCCTCAAGCCTCGGGATCGTCGCGGCGGGTCGGCGTGGCGCTCATGCCCGGCCCGCCCTCATCGTGTTGCGCCGCCGCCGCGGTTGCGGCCCGCGCGGCGTCATCGAGCCCGCCGCGTCGCGCCTCAGCACGGGCGATGGTTTCGGATGGCGGCGGTGGCGGCGGGTCATCGGTGCTCGCCTCGCCGCCCCCAAATGCGCGCGCCGCGGCGGACCGCAGCGTCGAGACAGTCGACGACACCGGCGCCCGCGCGAAATCCCCAGGCCCGGGTCCGCCGCCGGCCCCGCCGCCGCCACCGGCGGGCGGCGCCGATCCGCCGCCGGACGGAATGGCCCCGGCTGCGCTGCGGGCGGCGGCCACCTGGCCCCCGCCGGCGGCCATGCCCCCGGCGATCGCACCGCCCAGGGCGCGGGCGGCCAAGGCGCCGCCTGCAACGCCCGCCGCCACCCCGGCGGCGCCCATCACGGCCCCACCGGCGTTGAGCTGCGGGCCGCCGCTGATCAGGGCCGCGGCGATGGCGGGGATCTTCAGGGCCAGCATGACCATGACCACGGCCGCCAGCAGCAGGCCGACGTCCTCGCCGATGCCGGGGTCGGACGAGACGGTGTAGGTGTCGAACACCGTGGTGCCGAGGCTGACGACGATGGCCAGGGCCATCAGCTTGATGCCGACGGAGACGACATAGCCGATCGCCCGTTCGCTCATGAACGCGGTCTGGCTGAGCACCCCGAAGGGGACGGTGACGAAGGCCACGAGGGTGACGATGTGGAATTCGATGATCGTCACGACGATCTCGACCGCCAGGATCACGAAGGCGATCAGGATGCCGATCGCCGCCACCAGGGCCATGATCACCACATCGATGTGGGCGAAGAACTCGATCGGTCCTGGCGCGATCTTCTGCACGTACTGCATCAGGGCGGCGATCACCTTGATGCCGGCCATGACGATCTGGGACGGCGAGGTGGTGAAGGTCGTGACACTCATCGAACCGCCGCCGGCCTTCAGGCCCAGGGCCGCGAAACCATTGACCACGGTCGTCGACAGGCTGTGCCACTGGGCGACCAGCCAGGCGAAGAACCCGACCAGCAGCACCTTGCGCACCAGCGAGGCCAGCACGTTCTGGTTCTCATCGATGGCCCACAGCACCGCGGTGATGGTGATGGAAATCACCACCAGGGTGGCCAGGACCCCCGACACATCGCCCTGGATCAGACCAAAGCCGGCGTCGACCTGGGTCTTGAACTTGTTGAGGAAGTCATCGAGGACGGCGGGATCGGCGGTCGCCAACGCATCCCCCTACAGCTTGCCGGGCTGGTCGACCCGGGCGGCGGGCGTGGGCGTATCGTAGAAGTGCTGGGCGTGGGCATCGGCGTCGGCCGCCTGCGCGTTGACGCAGTCCGGGGTGGCGGCCAGGCGCCCCGGATCGTTCTGACAGGCGGCCAAGGTCGACGCCCGGTCGGCGGCGTTGGCGGCATACCAGGCCTTGTCGTGGCTCGGCGCCGTCCGCGAGCAGGCGGCCAGAGCGGCGCCCGCGAGGCCCAGCGCCGCCAGGAGACGGAAGGATCGCCGCATCACAGCTGCCCCGGGTTCTGCACCCGGCTCGCGGGGGCCGTGGTGGTCCAGAACCGCTGGCTGTCGGCCGCGCCCGCCGCTTGGGAGGCCTGGCCCTGGGCGGCCAGGGTCTGCTCGGCCCGCGCCTGGGTGATGAGCAGGTTTTGCAGCTGGGTCAGCTGGGCGGTGACCGTGGCCAGCAGCTGGTTGGTCGCCTGGATCGCCGAAGTCTGGCCGGCCGCGGCCTGGGACGCGCTCACGGCGCTAGTCACCTGGGAAGTGGTGGTGGGCTGGCCCTGGGCGATCTGGTTCTGCGTCTGCAGCGCCGTCTGGATGGCCTGCTGATTGTTGGTGCGCCAGGTGGCGAGCGAGGACTGGGTGGTGGCCAGCGAGGCGCCGGGCATCGTGGTCGGATAGAGGTTGGCGTACTGCTGGGCGACGTTCTGGGCGCCGTAGCCGATGCCCTGGGCCTGCTGCAGGATCCCGGTGGCCTTGCTGGCGATCTGCATCACCGGCCCGGTGACGTCTGTCTCCATCTTCTGCAGCATCAGGGCCTGGTTGGAGAGCTGCGACTCCAGGCGCTGGATCGCGGTCAGCTGGTTGGAGACCTGCTGCTCGGCCTGCAGGATCGACTTGACGTCGATCACGGCCATCTGGGCGTGGGCGACCGGTGGCCCAAGCGCCAGGGCGGCGATCAGGGCGGCGGCGCCGGAGCGCGCGAGACCTCTACGCATTTCGGGTGTCCTTCGACGGGTGAGGGGGAGCGGGGGGCCAGAGCGCGGCCTGCTCGGCGCGCGCGAACAGCGGCTCGGTGCGCCAGCGGAACCAGCCAGCGGCGGCGAACAGCAGAAAGCCCAGCGCCAGGACCGCGAGGTTCTGGTGCAAGGGCGTGGCGAAGACCGCCGCGAACCCGGGCGCCGCCAGCGCCAGGAACAGCAGGCGCCGCCGGCGAGGTGTCGCCGTCCAGCGGCGCGGCAGCCTCGCGCTCCACAGGAGCAGCCGCTTGACCTCAGCCGGTTGGAGGGGCGGCGCCAAGGCGGAATCGGGCGCGCTCGTCATGCGCGCTTCGCCTGATCCGCTTGGCCGGCCCGAAGCAGATGGGCGGCGACGTCGTCATAGCCCTGGGCGTGGTAGAAGCCGGCGGCGAAGCCATCGGCCCCATCCGCCTTGAGCACGGCATCGATCCTGCGCTGATCGCCAGGCGACGACGCGCCCACCGCGGCCAGGGCGATGGGTCCAAGGCCCAGCTCGAACAACCGATTCCCGGCTGAGGACTGGTAGTAGTATTCGCGCTTGGGCGTGGCGCTGGCGACGATGCGCAGCTGCTGCTGGTTCAGGCCGAAGGCGCCGTAGAGGTCGGCGATCTGCGGGGTGAAAGCGTCGGGGTTGGGCAGGAAGATCCGGGTCGGGCAGCTCTCGATCAGGGCCGGCGCGATCGAGGAGCGGGCGATGTCGGCCAGGCTCTGGGTCGCGAACACCACGGCCACATTGTATTTGCGCAGGGTCTTCAGCCACTCGCGGATCTTGGCCGCGAAGGCGCCCTGGTCGAGGAACAGCCAGGCCTCGTCGAGCACCAGCAAGGTCGGCCGGCCGTCGAACCGGCGCTCCAGCGTGCGGAAGATGTAGGTCAGCACCGGCTGCAGGGCGGCCTTGGACGCCATCAGCTCGGCCATCTCGAAGGTCTGCCAGCGGGCCGTGGCGCGGATGTTGTCCTGCGCGTCCAGCAGATGCCCGTGTGGACCGGAGAGGGTGTAGGGCAGCAAGGCCGACTTGACCGCCTGCTCCTGGACGGTGGCGGCGAGCATGGTTAGGGTGCGCTGTTCGCGCGGGCTGGCGGCGAGGTTCTTCAGCCCGCCCCAGATCTCCTCCTTGACCGAGGGACTGATCCCCACGCCCTCGGCCGCGACGATGTCCTGAACCCATTCCTGGGCCCAGGTGCGGTCCTCGAGGTTGTCGATGTCGGCCAGGGGCTGGAAGGCCAGGTCGCTCTGATCACCGCCCAGCACGAAGAACTGTCCGCCGGTCAGCAGGGTGGTCGCCCGCGAGCTGGCGCCCTTGTCGAAATAGAAGAGGGCAGCGCGACATTTGTTAGCTGAACAACGCTAAGGTCGAACGTAACCTGAACTCGGGCATCAGGCGGCGCCTCGCACCCGGCGACGGAGAGTCAGCTCCCGCCGCCCCGCCGGAATAGCCGCGGCGCGATCCCACAGGAAATCGCCAGAGAAAGCGATGTGCTCCCAGCCGACCGGTGAGGTGTGGGCGAGCAGATCGTTGGGAGCCGGCTCCCCCGATGCTCGCAAGTGGGTGACGGCGTCGGCCATGTAGATCGAGTTCCACCAGACGATGGCGGCGATCACCAGGTTCAGGCCCGAGGCGCGGTATTGCTGCGCGTCATGGGTCCTCTCGGCGATCCTTCCCTGCCGGAAGGTGCAGATCGCCTGCGTAAGCGCATGTCGCTGCTCGCCTTTGTTGAGGCCCGCCTGGCAGCGCCGGCGGAGGGCCGGATTCTCAAGCCAGTCGAGCATGAACAAGGTTCGCTCGATCTTTCCGACCTCCTGCAGGGCGGCGGCAAGCTGGTTTTGCCGCTCGTAGGCGGCGAGTTTGCGCAGCATCGCCGATGGCGCAGCGTGGCCAGCCTTGAGAGACGCGACGAGGCGCAGGATTTCGCCCCAGTGCTCCTTCACAATATCGGCCCTGACCTTCCTGCCCATGATCGCCGCGAGGCTGGGATAGGCCGATGACGGTCCGATCGAGACCAACCGGCGGTCCTGGAAGTCGCGTAGCCGCGGGCAAAACCGGAAGCCCAGCATGGCGCAGAGAGCAAACACGTGGTCGGTCGCACCGCCGGTGTCGGTGTAGTGCTCGGCGATCGGAAGACTGGTGCCGTGGTGGAGGAGCCCGTCCAGGACATAGGGCGCTTCGTGCGTCGCCGCCGAGATCACGCGCGCGTGGTAGGGATCGTGCTGGTCGGAGACATGGGTGTAGAAGCTGAAGCCGGGGTCCACGCCGTAGCGCGCGTTCACTTCGCCGGCAGAGCCGCCCCGCTTTCCCGAACGGAAGAACTGCCCGTCAGAGCTGGACGTCGTGCCGTCGCCCCATACGGCCGATATCGGCAAGGCGTGGTGGGCATCGATAATTCGGGCCAACGCCGCTTTATATGTGTCGTCGCGGATGAAGGCGTCCGCCGTCCAGACCAGCTGATCGCGGGTCACGCCCTGGCTGGCCTGTGCCATGCGCGCGAGCCCAAGATTGGTCGCGTCGGCGAGAATGGCCGCCAGGAGCGCATTCTCGTTCGGGCAAGGCTCGCCGGTGCGCAGGTTGGTGAAGGCGCCGAGAAAGCCGGTGTCGCGGGCGACCTCGTGCAGCAATTCGGTCACCCGGATCCGCGGCAGCATGGCGTCTATACGATCGGCGAGCGCTTCTGCATCCGGCGGCGTGGTGAGCTTGACCGTGGTGATATGCAGACGGTCGTCGCGCAACTCGACGCCTTCCAACTGGCCCCGTTGCAGCCGGTGCGCGAAGCGTTTTAGCCGCCAGTCCAACTCCCGGCCGCGGCCTTCGAGCCAGGCCTCAGCGGTCGAGGGCAGACCAAGCCCGGCGGTGATCGTCTCGGATTCGGCCTGGGGCAGCATGTAGCTGTCGAATTGACGGTAGGCCGTCGATCGCTCTACCCAGACGTCGCCCGAGCGCAGCTTATTGCGCAGGTGAGCCAGGCTCGCCGTCTCATACAGGCGATGATCAATGCGGCCCTGGCCATCGACGATCAGCGCCCGCCACTCCTTTTTGAATGGCATGGCCGCGCCGGGCGGCAGGGTGCGCCGCCCGGAACTGTGCATCTGCCGGAGCGCGTTGATCGCGGCGATCGTCTTCTCACTTCCCCGGGCGGCCTTGAACTCCAGCGCTTGCAACAGAACAGGCGCGAACTTTCGCAGGCTGGCGTGCCGATCGGCGGCGCGGACGAGCGGGTCAACGTCTGCCGTTTCGGCGATCTGGGCCACCTCGCCTCGTACCCGAAGCAGCTTGTTCCACCCCACGGCCTCGTCGAGAGCCGCCATCGGATTCGCGTCGGTTTCGGCGGCCATGGCGAGTGCGTCGATGGTCCCGAGGAACATACGCATTAGCCGGGCGACATCCTTGGCTGTCGCACTGTACTGACGCTCCTGGGCGTTCCGGCCCCGGGTGAAGGCCGCGCCGATCAGGCGATCGGCCATTTCGATCGCCGCGTCGGTCAGACGCGCCTCAAGGTCGATCAGCAGCGCGACCACGGTCGCGCGACGGCGTGCCGAGGTGTAGCGGTCGATCAGGTAGGTTGGCGAGAGCCGCCCCTCACGCACCAGGCGGCGGAGCCGATCCGGATGGACGCGGTCCCCAGCGCCATTGGCGATTTTTAGGGCGCGCACGACACTAAGCTTGTCGATGATCTGGCGGACGTGGTCGGGCTTGGGGCTGGTTGGAATGGTCCGCAGTGATGTCAGGCGCGTGAAGCCGGTCTCCGGATCGAGAGTCAGCAATTCGTCCAGCGCCGCCAATTGCTCAGGGGCCAGACCAGCGAGCAGCGCGTCATGGACGCGTTTGCGCGCCGTAGCCCGCCCGGTGATGCCGGCGCGCTCGATCGTCGCTGGGGCTGGCAGAATGATCGCCTTCTCGCGGAGCGCCGCGACCACGGCGCCCGCGATCGCCGCGCCCTTGTCGGTCGACCAGGCGGCCGAAGCCGCCGCCGCGATCATCATGCTCAGGTCTGTCCGCACGGGCGGGCGAAGCCCAAGAGCGGCGCCAATCTCGCGAGCATGGTCGGTCATGGTCTGCTCGCGCGCCGCGTAGTCAGCCAGCGCGGCCGACGGCAGCTCCAACTGGCCGGCGATGAAGCTGGCCAGCGGCTCCAGGTCCACGCCCGGCTGCACGGCGATCTGGGCCAACGTCATTCCGGGGTGTCGCAGCAGAGCGAGCTGTATCGCAAATCCTAGGCGGTTGCGTTCCTCGCGCCGGGCTTCGATCAGGCTGAGATCCGCTGGCCCGAAGGTGTAGAGGCGTGCCAGGGCATCTCGATCGACTGGAACCCCGAACAGATGGCGTCGCTCCTCGGTGCTCAGCAGATCCCGCCGCCCCATGATCGCCTCCGACCGTCCACAGAAGGCCATAGGGGATCATGGACAGTCCGGCGTAAAGGGACGTATTTTGTGGACGGGATTCGGGACCGGCGATCGATGTCGGCACCACTGTCCAGAGAACGAACGTTTGGGAGACGGTAAATTCATGGGCGACGTACTCGGCTATGCCCGCGTCAGCACCGGCGACCAGGACGTCGCCGGCCAGACCATGCGTCTCGGAGAGGCCGGGGCGATCAAGGTGTTCACCGACGTCCGCTCCGGCAAATCGATGGACCGGCCGGGGTTACAGGAGCTCCTGGCCTACGCCCGAAAGGGCGACACCTTGGCGGTCGTCCGCCTCGACCGGCTCGGTCGATCCCTCGCGGAACTCCTCGCCATCGTCGAGCAGCTGAAGGTCCGCGGCGTCGCCCTGCTAAGCTTGGAGGAAAAGATCGATACCTCCTCGGCCGCCGGCGAGCTGATCTTCCACGTCTTCGGCGCCATCGCTCATTTCGAGCGGCGGCTGATCGCTGAGCGCACCAAGGATGGGATCGCCGCAGCCCGAGCCCGGGGCAAGCTTCCGGGGCGTCAGCCCCTTGACGCCGACAAGGTGCAGGCGGCGCTCAAACTCGTCGAAGCGGGCCTCTCGCCCACCAAGGCCGCCAGCCAGCTCGGGCTCGGCCGCTCGACGGTCTATCGCGAGGTGGCGGCCGCTGGCGTGACTCGACGGGCTTCGTAGCGAAGGACACGTTGGACTTCGGACCTGCGCTTGACGACAATGCAATGGCTGTTTGCAGCGGGGGCTAATTAATGGTGCGCAAGGCGACCTGCTGTTGCGGCTTCAGTTCCATCGAGGTGAAGGGCGACCCAACGCTCAATGGCGTCTGCCATTGCGACAACTGTAAGCGCCGCACGGGCGCCGCGTTCGGCTGGCAGGCTTACTTTCCCGACAGTCATGTCATCGCCAAGCATGGCCAGTTCTCTCAGCACCGGATCAGGGACGAGCAGGAAAGGTCGTTCTGCTCAAAATGTGGCACCACGCTCTTCTGGAAATCCACATTCATGCCTCAACATACTGGGGTTGCGGCGGGAGCGTTTATAGACCCGCCGCTTCCCGACCCGAGCGTCGAAGCCACTCATGATCAGCGCGTCGGATGGGTCGCCTTCCCTGGACACCTGGCGCGCCTTTCCTGACAAAGTCAGGTTCCGCGACGCGGACGCACGAATGGTCGATTTCTCGTTTGGTTCGACCTTAGCGTTGCTCAGCGCACAAATGTCGCGCTGCCCTC
>Ga0302311_10008989_pt1 | contig 10017 bp, 14 predicted proteins | sample III_Palsa_N1_3_FD_200449 | JGI IMG/M metagenome (GOLD analysis project Ga0302311, IMG submission 200449) | Peat permafrost microbial communities from Stordalen Mire near Abisko, Sweden - III_Palsa_N1_3 | ecosystem: Environmental > Terrestrial > Soil > Palsa > Peat permafrost | place: Sweden...
ATCTTCTGGAAGGCGACCAAGACGGCCGGTGAGATCAAGAAGTCGACCGACGTCAAGGTGGCCGACGATCTCCTCAACCAGATCGCCGCCATCGACAAGATCTTCTGGGAGACCAAGAAGGCCTGAGCCAGCCTCATGCCCTCTGACCTGCGAGGACGTTAGCCTCGCTAGTCGGCTGTCCGCACCCGGTCCGCAGGACTCCGAGCACGGAGTCCATAACGGACCGGGTGCGGTCGTCTTCGCCCGGCCACAGGTGGGCGTAGATCCGCAGCGTGATCACAGCGGTCGCGTGACCGAGCACCACTTGAACGGGGGCCTCGGTGGTGCAGCTCTGCCGATGCTTTGAGCGGGCAAGCCAGTTTGCGGATCATGGTGCCGTTTTGGTCACTAAGGGTGATGGCGAAACTCTTCGATGGGCTCGGCGGCGTATTGTTCCAGCGCCTCGAAGAGTTCGGGGTACCTGGGGATGGGCTGCTGGATGAAGCCGCTCCAGTCCCAGGCCATAGCGTGCGCATCTCCCATGCCATGGCGCCCAGTGCTCGGCCCGGGGCCGACCTGGGTGGTCGGAAGGCAGGTGCGAGGAGGGCTCGATCGGCATGCCCTCGACACGGGGTCGAGGCCAAGCGATGCTGTGCGTCACAGGATTGGCAGTCGACCGGGGGCGGAGCAGCATCGTGGGTTGGATCGACGGCGTCAGCGTGGAGGTCGGCGAGCGGGGCGTGACCGACGGTCAGATCCGTTTCCGGGTGACGAAGCTGCAGCGGGTCTCACCGCTTCTGCTCGTCTACGGGGTGCTGATCCTGGGCGAGTCGGTCTCCGTGGCCGCCGACCCCAGTGCTTCCGCCGTGCACGGCCTGTGGAAGATCTCTGCGTGCGCAGTGCTGATCGTCGGCTTCTACCTTGCCCTGCCCAGCCGGGAGTCGGTGACAATGACGTGTCACTGCCTGACCGTTGTCCAGCAGAGGTCAGGGACCCGAACGATTCGCTGGGCCGAGATCGAGTCTGTGGCCACGGTTCGGCTCTGGTGGCTCGGGGGACTCCGTCAGATCGTCATCCGTGAGACGGGTGGTCGCCTCACCCGTCTACCGACGCCGCTTGGTACCTTCCCCGGCTTCGCGGCCAAGCTCGAGGTGATCGTCCGCACCTGGGAAGCACAGCGGCCCCCCAGCGCGAGGGCACAGCTGATACTGCCGCCCTTCGGACACTACCTCTGATCGGCTCTTATGGAGCCAGCATCAGCCAGCGGTCGTCCTGGAAGTCGTCGGGGATGTCGTCGCTCCAGGGGTCGATGCCACAACCCTCGAGCTTCTCGAACCAGCGGTCGCGTTGGGAGGCAGGCAGGCGCTGACCGCACCACGGGCAGAAGGCGATGCCGACGCTTGAGGTACCGCCATCGTGGATGATCAGGCCGTACTCCTGGAACTTCGCATTGAAGCCGACGAGCCGATCGGGACAATCGAACGGGTCGGCGTGCGCGTCGCAGGGGAGGGTCGCCTGGCGGGCCATCTCGTCGCAGCAGTGCCCGGTCATGTGCCCAGTTTCTCCCCGCCGATCTGGTTGGCCCCCGTGGCCAGGCATGTGATCATGATGCCCCTTGCCATATCCAGTGGGAAGGCGATTACTCAGCTGTGCCCGGGGCGTAGTAGTCGCCCAGCATCTCTGTCGTCCAGGCGGCCTGGTGGATCTCCCCGCGCGGGCCGAAGTCGATGAACCAGGGCTTGATGTCCAGGACCGGCGTTCCGTCCACGGCGTCGAGATCTTCGACGTGAAGGTCGAGGCCATCCACCTTGAGCAGGCGGCAGCGGGAGACGCCGAGCCAGTTCAGGCGGCGCATGTTGCGATGGCCGAAGGTGCCGACCGGTGGCCAGTCGGGGTTGTCGCGGGGACGGCGGGCTCCGGGGTGGAGGTCCGTCTGATCGGTGAGGTGGAAGTGGAAGACGATCTCCAGGTGGGAGAACTCCTCCAGGCCGGCTGTGGCGTCAGTGGGGAACGCCTCGGCGTCGATGCGGATGATGGAACGGGTGCCGCCCCAGTAGTCGTCAGTGGGTTCGGTACGTCCCCCGACGACGTGGGCGACGGGGACGACCTGGATTGGCTGGCCGGGCATGGATCCTCATTTCCGGTGCTGGCCCCGGGCTGGTCCGCCTGCGGGGGTGGATCTTCTAAGCCTCTTAAGACGACAGGGGTTCAGGTTGAGAGGGCCAGATATGCGGCTGCCCGCGCGTCCAGCTCAGCGACCGACCGTAGGCCGCGCTGTCGGAAGGGCGAGAGGGACGATCGCATGTCCACGGCGGTCTGACGGGTACGGGCTGACCGGATTCCGTCCATCGAGTCCAGGGCTGCCGACCAGGTGGTGCAGGCTTCCTCGACGTTTCCCTGCCGGGCCTGAACCGATCCCAGGTAGCCCAGCGTCACGGCGTGCGTGCGGGTGAAGGCAGAGGCCTTGCGGGTACGGACGCTGCGCCGGAACTCCTGCGCCGCCCCCGAGAAGTCTCCTGTGTCTCGGATCGCGCACGCCGTCTCGTGGGCGAGGCTGGCCTCGCCGAAGAAGAAGACCCTGGGCGGTTCGTCATCACCGAGCGAGGCTGCAGCAAGGTCGTTCTCCGCCCGGAGGAGCGCAGCAGCCGCTTCTGCGCTCTGCCCGTTGGAGGCCAGGGTCCGGGCATGGACGACGCCCAGGAGCGCCCGCTCCCGCGAACTGGCCAGCCGGTAGCGGTCGCCCTCGATGGAGGTGGACGCCAGGCTGAGGGCCTGGCGTCGGTGACCGAGATCGTTGGCCTGGTGCGCCATGGCGCGCAGGACATGGCCGGTCATGGGGGCGTCGTCGGCCTCGGCTGCGAGCTTGACCGCCAGAGTGAAGTAGTTCTGGGCGATGGAATGCTCGGCGTTGTCGAAGGCCATCCAGCCGGACAGACAGGACAGTTCGCTCGCCGCCGAGAACATGTCCCGGCGCAGCTGGTCGGAGCTGAACTTTCCGCAGAGGTAGCCGGCCACGTCGGAAGTCAGGTACTGGACGACGGCCGTACGGGCGTGGCCGCCGCCTCGGCGCTGGTCAACGCGGGAGAACATCGCCACCATGTCGCGCACCGCATCGAGGTCTCCTCGACCGACGAGCCTGGAGCCGTTCGCACCCCGGGCCGTGCTGCGCTGCGACATCTGCTGCCACCAGGCTGCGCCGGGGAGCGAAAGTGCGGCCACCGAATAGGCCGCTGCCCCGAGCACGTGCCGACGTTCCATGTCCGTGTCGATTCTCCCGAGATCAGTCAGCGCGATCAGCGTATCGACATGCCAGCCCAATTCATCGCGAGATGCGCCGACCTGGAGCTTGAAGCCGACTTCCTCGACCGTCACCACCCTGCCTAAGCGACGGCCGAGCGCCTCGCAGACCAGCAGCGGTGCCGAGCCGGACGGGTTGGTGCCGCCAACCCAGTGCGACACATGCGACCGGCCGATCGCAGCGAACTCGCCAGCCCCGTTCTCCGAGGCCACTCGGGCTACGGCAGCAGCCAGTTGGGCATGGGACAGGCCACTCTCGGCGATGACCGCAGCCAGCCTCGCATTGGGCACTCTCGCCACCGGCATACCGTCCCCGTCCGCCTGAGGATCTTTCACCGCCTTCACCGCCCTGTGCGCCTTGACGCAGTACCGACGGGCCAGCATTCGCGGTTTGCTCAATGTAGCCGCTGATCGCCCAGAGTGAGCAGGGTTCAGCAGTCAGTGCACGTAATCCATCCATCCCTGCCGTCAGGAGCCGCGTCATGCCCTCATCGCCGTCCCCATGGCTGCGCTACGCACCGGGTCTGCCGGAGCGAGCAAGCTCCAGGAGAAGTGAGTCATGACCGGCACATTCGGCGCTCGATGGTTCCTGGCCTCCACACCCGCGACCGTCGGCGTAGCCCGGCACCGTGCGCTGGCCCAGCTCCGGGCCTGGGGCTTCATCCTGGACCGGGACGCGGCCTCGACACTGGCCCTGCTCGTGAGCGAGCTGGTCACCAACGCCGTCCTGCACGGGCGGGGCGACTTCGTGACCATCGGCATGTGCGTCGGGGGCGAGGAAGTCTTCATCGAGGTTCTGGACGCAGCCCAAGAGTGTCCTGGGCTCCGCGAAGCGGAGCCGGACGACGAGTCCGGTCGGGGGATGTTCCTGGTCGACACCCTTGCTGCGTCCTGGGGCATCGAGCGAACGCGCAGAGGCAAGGCCGTGTGGCTGACCTACCGGTTGCCCGAACAGCCGACCCGGACACGGCAGCGACGCCGAGCGGACGTCCTGGGAGCGCTGATCAGGAAGGCCCGACCGCGCATCTACGTGACGGCTGTGGCGGCCTGATCTCCCCCCCATAGCGCCGCCCGGCATTCCGGGCGGTTCGGCGGCCCCGGGTGCTCCCCCGCGGCCGGGACTGCCGCCATCCCGACCGACCCCAACGCAAGGAGTACCGGATGGCCGCCATACCCGCGCAGCGCAGACCTCTTCCCCTGCTCGGCACCGCCCAGGTCGCCGATCTCCGCCCAGACCTGGCCGACGTGGTGGAGTACCGCAAGTCCGGGCTCTCGCTGAACCACATCGTCGGCTGTCCGCTGGAGTGCGCCTACTGCGTGCGACACCTGTACGCCAACTTCGAGATGAAGACCCCTCGCGCGCTGATGAGCGACGACGACGCCGTCCAGGCCCTGACCACCCACCCGTACTTCCGGGCACACGTCACCCCGCTCCAGTTGTTCAACAAGGCCACCGACCCGATGCTCCCGGTGGTCAAGCAGCACACCTTCACGACTCTGCGGCTGCTGGACGGCCTCGGCCTGACCAATCACCTGCTGCTGATCACCCGCTGGCGCGTCACCCCGGAGGACTGCCGCCAGCTCAACCAGCTCCGCGCCCTGCGCGTCACCGTGCTCGTCACACACTCGGGCATCGCCCACCCCGGCATCGAACCGGTCGACTCCACCATCGCCGCCAGTAGCCTGCGCACGCTCTACGAGCACGCCGAGCGCTACCGCACCGTCCTGTACTGGCGACCGATCGTCCCCGGCTTGAACGACTCCGACACCGACCTCCAGCGCGCCCGCGAGCTGTCCGAGTACGCCCACGCCACTGTCTACACCGGCCTGTTCTACCGCGAGGAGATCGCCGGCTACTACCAGGAGATGGGCCTGCCCGAGCCATACGACGACACGGCCCGACGCAAGATCATGCCCCAGACACTGGAAGGGAGGATCCTCGATGCGTTCCACCGACCCGCCGACAGCGAGGCCCCTTGGGGGCCACTGTTCCGCAAGACCTCATGCGCCGTGGCCTACGCCCATGGCGTGGCCGACTACAACGGCCACTACGGCATCCGGGAACTGTGCGACATCTGCCCCGCCAAACAGCTCGGCCGTTGTGCAGCGGGGTGGAAGGCTCCAGACGTGGACACCATCACCCGGCAGGCCCGTGCCCTGGGGGCGATCGGACCCGTTGAGGTGACCGACCGGGCCGTCCTGGTCGAGGGCCTGGCCGAGCACCCGCGCTACTTCCTGCAGCACGGCCACGGCTATCAGATCCACGACCGCAGCCACCCGCACCGGCCCCAGCGTCACGGCCGAGCCGAGATCGGCTGGACCGACCCGACCCCCTAGGAGAAACGCCTTGAACCCTGACCAATGGCCGCCCCGCCTCCTGATCGTCGACGTCGAAGGCAACGGCGCGCAACCTCCGGACCTGGTCGAGTTCGCCGCTCTCCCCATCACCGCCGCCCAGCCGGACACCGGAGCCGCCTGGTCCCGGCTGATCCGCCCTCCGGTGCCCATCAGCCCGACCGCCATGGGCATCCACGGCATCACCAACCAAGCCGTGGCGAACGCCCCCGCCTGGCCCGACGTCGCCGATCGCGTACACCAGTTCCTCGACGGCGCGTGGATCGCCGCCCACAACGCCCGTGTCGACTACGACGCGCTGCAGCGCCACCTCCCCGGCTGGCAGCCGGCCGGAGTCATCGACACCCTGCGGCTGTCCCGCGCGGTCTACGGCAAGGCCACCCGCCACAACCTCGACGCCCTGATCACCCACACCAAGGTCGACACCAGCGCCATCCAGGGCCAGCGCCACCGAGCCGCGACCGACGCCCACCTCACCGCCCTGCTGCTCCTCCACCTCGCCGACCACTACCCCACCTGGGATGCCCTGGCCGCAGTCGCCGTGCCGCCCAAGCTGCCCGGCCTGCCCGTACCGACCGACGACTCCGAAGGAACCCTCTGGTGAAGCCCGTCCGCATAGCAGTCACCGGCACCCACTCCACCGGCAAGACCACCCTCCTGCAGCGCCTGGAGATGGAATTTCGCGCTGAGGGCCACCGTGTCGCCCGCACCAGCGGCAACCTCGCCACCCGCGCCGCTCAGCTCGGCTTCCCAAAGCTCCACCAGCAGACCGCCGACACCACCCAGTGGATCATCGCCGCCGGCATCTGTGCCGAACTCGAGACCGCCCTCACCGCCGACGTCGTGCTGGTCGACCGCTCCGCCCTCGACCCCTTCGCCTACTACCTCGCCGCGAGCGAGCTACGCGGCCACCAGCCCGACCCTGCCGACCTTGAGCGCCTGCGCACCCTGGTCGAGCAGCACACCTCTGCCTACGCCCTACTCCTCGCCACTGTCCTGGACGAGACCATCCCCCTCGGCACTCACCGCGACCGCGACCCTGCGCTACGGCGGGCGGTGGACACCGCGATCCACCAGAACCTCGCCGAGCACGGGATCGCCCACCGAAGGCTCACCAGCGATACTGCTGACCACAGGGCCGCCATCACCGCTGCTCTCGAACTGCTTCAGCCACGCCAGGCATGACCCCACACCCCGTGCAGCGACGGAATCCGATCGGTGCTCCTACTCAGCGCGACTTGCCTCCATCGCCAGCTCAGCTCCGATTCGGAGAAAAGGGGCCATGATGGCAAGGGCGAACGCGGCACTGTCCGACTGCTCCCCGCCCAAGCAGAGGCTTTCTATCTTGGACATGACTACAGCCCCAGCCCCAGCCCCTGTTACCCCTTGCTCCAGACGCCGGAAGACGATCACGGAACGCTTCTCGTCCTTCGGGATCTCTACCGGGATGTGCCCGTAGCCAGCTCCTCGCAGGGCAGCGGAGATGCCCGCGACCACATGAACCTTCGCCCGGGCAGCGCCGTGCGCATCGCGCAGGGCACGTACGCTCACTGCGGCGAACCCGTTGCCCTCTGCGACGGCCTTCTCGACCTCGGTTAGATCCACAGCACTCCCATGTTCTTGCCTGTATGGGCGTCAAGATAGCCGTGACAGTGGCAAGACAACGTTGACTTGACAACTTCTTCCAGCGTCGGAAAGCAGTCTCCTCCCGATCGCAACAGTCCGCAGGGAGTCCGCGAGAGGGTCGATCATGGCCGTCCGACGCCAGCGCCACCCATCGAAGAACGGCCAGGTCAGCGACGTGCAGCGGCTATCGCCGCAGGTCACTGGCCTGGCCCGTTACTCGGAGACCAAGAAGGCCTGATCGCGCATCATGCACGAGGTCCGGCGCGGGCTCCGATCACGGAGCGCGTGCCGGACCTCGTGCGTTCACTCGTGCTTTCGGTTCAGGAGACCGGGTCGGCGACCAGGTGGGCGAAGACCACCACATTGCCCTGGTAGCCGGTCGCCCTGCTGTATCCCCCGCCGCAGGTGATCAGGCGCAGCTCCGGGTAGCCGGTCGGACCGTAGACGAGGCGGTCGGGGAAGGCCGTCCTGGGGTAGACGTTGATGCCGTCGATCCGGAAGCTCGCGGTGCGGTGGTCCCTGCGCAGGATCTCGATGGTGTCGCCGCGCTGCAGCGAGCCCAGCCCGTAGAAGACCGCCGGGCCATGGGAGTTGTCGACATGTCCGGCGATGATGGCAGGCCCTGCGGCCCCCGGGCTCGGCCCCGCCGTGTACCAGCCGGCCAGGTTGCGCGCCTCCGACGGCGGCGGGACCAGGTGGTGGCGGCTGTCCGCGGCGATGCCCGTGAGCGGCGCGTTCACACCGATGGCCGGGATCCGGATCCGCAGCGGCGGTGACGCGGGCAGCGGCGGCGCGGGCGGGTCGTAGGCCCAGTCCGGGTGCGCCGCCAGGGCCTGCGCCTCCAGGGGTTGCGGGGGCGCCTGACCGGTCAGGCCGTGGCCGATCAGGACGACCCCGAGCAGGGCGAAGCCGATGAGCTTCCGGTCAGGACCCGCCACTGGCGCCCTCGGTGACGGCTCGGCGACGGCGCCACAGGGCGACCGCACCGGTGCTGACGACGAGTGCGGCGCCCACGGCGATCTGCGCGGGGCTGCCGGAGCTGATGCTTCCGCCGGTTCCGGTGCGGACCGGGCCGCTGATCCCGTTGTCGAAGTCCGACCGGTGGTCGAAGCCCGATCCGTGGTGGCGGCCCGACACCGTCAGCGTCGCCTGGAAGCCCGAGGTCTGGTCGTTGCCGTGGACGCAGGCCCCGGAGACGGAGTAGTCGTCGGGCCTGATCGAGTCGTTGATGGTCGCGGCCGCCGAGTAGCGGCCCAGCTGCCCCGGGACGGGGTGCAGCGGAACGGTCGTGCTGAACGCCTGCGAGGAGACCCCGGTGGGATCGGGGCTGTTGTAGGCGGTGCAGTCCACCATGATCGACACCGTGTCGCCGGGCCGCACCACGGAGGGCGTCAGCGTGATCCCGGCGGCGCTGCCGGGACTCGACGCGAGCGCGGCGGGGGCGGCCGCCCCCAGCGCGAGCAGGGCCGTGGCCCCGACGGTTATCGCCTTCATCCGATGCATCTGCATACCTCCGACGCCCGGTGCGGACACGGACGGGAGGCCCGGGCGCGGGGGGACACACCAGACAATCACCCGGATTGATCACCCCCTGCATACACCTGGTAACCATATGACCGTATTGCTCATCCATTCGGCTCACCCCCACAGCGTGCCGGGCGGCCGCGTGCGCACGAGCCGTCGCCACTCTGCGTCACCGGTCCCCGGTGACCGGTCGCCGCCCACGTAGGCTTTGGGCATGATTCGTCCCGCCGTTGCCAGCGACGTACCCCGCATCCACGCCCTGGTGCGTGAGCTCGCCGCCTACGAGCGGGCCCCCGACGACGCCAAGGCGACCGTGGAGCAGCTCCACAGCGCCCTCTTCGGCCCGCACCCCGCCGCCTTCGCGCACATCGCCGAGGACGACCTGACCGGCGAGACCGTGGGCTTCGCCCTGTGGTTCCTCAACTTCTCCACCTGGACCGGTGTGCACGGCCTCTACCTGGAGGACCTCTATGTCCGCCCGGAGGCACGCGGCGGCGGCCACGGCAAGGCGCTGCTGACGACACTGGCGCGAATCTGCGTCGACCGCGGCTACGGCCGCATGGAGTGGTCGGTACTGGACTGGAACGAGCCGTCGATCGGCTTCTACAAGTCCCTGGGCGCGGTGCCGATGGACGGGTGGACGGTCTTCCGGTTGGCCGGCGACCCGCTCACCGCTCTCGGTACGAACTGACGTCCGTCCGACGCGCCGGGAAATTGGGGGCCCCACCCCCATTGCCACGCTCCGTACCTGACGACCTACCATGAGTCACCACCGGCGGACCGGCTTCCGTCCCGACGTCGGCAGGAGCGGCGACATGGCGGCACAGATCGCGGTAGCGTCACCGGGGCATACAGCAGAGCACAGCACCGTGAGAACCGCAGCGGCGGTAACGCCCGACTGCGGAGCAACACCATTCGGAGGTGAGGGTGTCCCAGATCGACGGCGAGCCCGAGGCGAAGGACTTTGTCGAAGTCCGGCTGCCAGCGGCGGGTGCCTACCTCTCGGTCCTGCGCACCGCGACAGCGGGGCTCGCGGCGAGACTCGACTTCACCCTGGACGAGATCGAAGACCTGCGGATCGCGGTCGACGAGGCCTGCGCGATCCTGCTGCAGCAGGCGGTCCCCGGCAGCGTCCTGCGCTGCGTGTTCCGCCTGGTCGGCGACTCCCTGCGGGTGACCGTCTCGGCCCCGACCACCGACGGTCGGGCGCCCGAGCGCGACACCTTCGCCTGGACG
>Ga0302311_10008995_pt1 | contig 10013 bp, 6 predicted proteins | sample III_Palsa_N1_3_FD_200449 | JGI IMG/M metagenome (GOLD analysis project Ga0302311, IMG submission 200449) | Peat permafrost microbial communities from Stordalen Mire near Abisko, Sweden - III_Palsa_N1_3 | ecosystem: Environmental > Terrestrial > Soil > Palsa > Peat permafrost | place: Sweden...
CCCCGCACAGACCACCTTGTCGCAGCACAGCCGAAAACTCAGATACTGCTGCCCGTCCGGGCACAGCTTCCAGTCCATCTCGACGGCGTGGAACGGCGCGTCCTCCACCTCGATGCGGCCGCGCTCGGCCGGGGTCTCGAGAATGAAGCCGCCGTCTTCCTCGCGCTTGAGCACCGAGGCGAACAGGCACACCAGTTCCTTGCGCCGGATTGCGCTGCCCCGGTACAACCAAGTGCCGTCCCGGCGTATCAGGAACGGCAGGTCGCCGCATTCGACCGGCTGCCGCGGAGCCCGTACCAGCTCCGGCGCGCCGAAGCCGGGCGCCGCCGGCAACGCCAAGGTTGCCGTGCCGCCATGCGTTTCCACCCCAGTGTGCGCGGCGTCATTCACGTCATGCTCTCCAGTCGTCCGCAGCCTTTCGGCCGCATGCTGGATATAGGGCCGACCCCCCATGCGATGAAAGTGGCGTCATGAAGTTCATGTTGACCACTGCCATCCGGCGCAGTGCTACTACATGAGGCTCATCCGGCTCGGGAGCCCTGCATGTCAGCATCCGCCGCCAGCTTTCCGCCGCCCGCACCCGGGGGCGCCCACGCCGGCGACATCGTCGCCGAGGTGGAGGCGCTCGGCACCCGGATCGCCACGGTCCGCGCCCAGATCGGCCGCGCCATCATCGGCCAGGCCGAAGTGGTCGACCAGACGCTGGTGACGCTGCTCTCCGGCGGCCATGTGCTGCTGGTCGGCCTGCCGGGGCTCGGCAAAAGCAAGCTTGTGGAGACGCTGGGCACCGTGCTCGGCCTCGCCGCCAAGCGCGTGCAGTTCACGCCGGACCTGATGCCGGCCGACATCCTCGGCAGCGAGGTGCTGGACGAGGGCGCGGACGGGCGGCGCAGCTTCCGCTTCGTGCCCGGGCCGGTGTTCACGCAGTTGCTGATGGCCGACGAGATCAACCGCGCCTCGCCGCGCACCCAGTCGGCGCTGCTGCAGGCGATGCAGGAACAGCGCGTCGCGGTCGGCGGCGTCGAGCATCCGCTGCCGCGGCCGTTCCATGTGCTGGCGACGCAGAACCCGATCGAGCAGGAAGGCACCTATCCGCTGCCCGAGGCGCAGCTCGACCGGTTCCTGCTGGAAATCCGCGTGCGCTATCCGGACCTCGACTCCGAGCGGGCGATGCTGCTGGCCACCACCGGCGCCAGCGAGACGCGGCCGGAGCAGGCGCTGACAGCGCAGGAACTGCTGGCGGCGCAGGCGCTGATCCGGCGCGTGCCGGTCGGGGAAAGTGTGCTGGAGGCGATCCTGAAGCTGGTGCGCGGCGGCCGGCCGGAGACGGCGGAGGACGCCGACGTGCGCGAGCACGTGGCCTGGGGACCGGGCCCGCGCGCCTCGCAGGCGCTGATGCTGGCGTGCCGCGCCCGCGCCGTGCTGGACGGCCGGCTGGTGCCGAGCGTCGAGGATGTGGCGGCGCTGGCGCACCCGGTGCTGCGGCACCGCATGGCGCTGAAATTCTCGGCCCCGTCCGGACTGACGCTGGCCGGGGTGATCGACCGGCTGGTGGAGCGGATCGGGTGACTGCCAGCGGGCACCCCGCCGCATGAACCCGACCGCCCGCCGCGCGGAAGCACTTGGCGCGCATCTGCCGCCGCTGCTGGTGGCGGCCGAGCGGGTGGCGGCGACGGTGGCGCAGGGGGTGCACGGCAGGCGCCGCGTCGGCCAGGGCGACAGCTTCTGGCAGTTCCGTCCGTTCACGCCCGGCGACTCCACCAACCGCATCGACTGGCGCGTTTCCGCCCGCTCCAGCCGCGTGTTCGTGCGCGAGACCGAGTGGGAGGCGGCGCAGACGGTGTGCCTGTGGCGCGACGGCGGCCCGGCGATGCGCTGGAAATCGCGCGGTGCGCCGGTGGCGAAGGCCGACCGCGCCGGCCTGCTGCTGCTGGCGCTGGCCGCGCTGCTGCTGCGCGGCGGTGAGCGGGTGCGGCTGATCGCCGCCGAATCGCGGGCGCTGGCCGGCCGCGCCGGGCTCGACCGCATCGCCGATGCGCTGGAGAAACTGCCCGACAGCGACGGATTGCCGCCGCCGGTGAAGCTGCCGCGGCATTCGCGCGTGGTGCTGCTCGGCGACTTCCTCGCCCCGCTCGACCGCATCGAGGCCGAGGTCGCCCGGCTCGCGGCGATCCCGGTGGCCGGCACGCTGCTGCAGGTGCTGGACCCGGCGGAGGCGCTGCTGCCCTATGAGGGGCGCGTGCGCTTCGAGGGCATCGGTGCCGGGGCGAGCGCGCTGATCCCGCGCGTCGAGAGCGTGCGCGAGCAATACGCCAAGCGGCTGGCCGCGCAGCAGGACGGGCTGCACCGCATCGCCGCGGCCGCGGGCTGGAGTTTCTCCATCCACCGCACCGACCAGCCGCCGGAAGCGGCGCTGCTGGCGCTCTACACCGCGATGGCGCCGCGCACGACGCAGATCGAGGCGCACCGGTGATCTTCGCCGCCCCCTGGGTGTTGCTGGCGCTGGCGGCGCTGCCGATGCTGTGGTGGCTGTTGCGCGTCACGCCACCGGCGCCGCGCACGGAGGTGTTTCCGGCGGTGCGGCTGCTGCTCGGGCTGTCGGCGGTGGCGGAGACGCCGGCGCGCACGCCCTGGTGGCTGCTGCTGCTGCGCGTGGCCGCGGCCGGGCTGGTGATCGTCGGGCTGGCGCGCCCGGTGTTCGATGCCGGCACGCGGCTGCCCGGCAGCGGCCCGGTGCTGCTGGTGGTGGACGACGGCTGGGCCTCGGCGGGCGACTGGGCGCGCCGAATGGCCGCCGCGGACTCGGCGCTGGACCGCGCCGAACGGGCCGGCCGGCCGGTGGCGCTGCTGCCGACCGCGGCCGCCGACACCGGCACCGCAGCGCAGGCGACGCAGCCGATGCCGGTGCCGGAACTGCGCGCCCGCCTCGCCGCGCTGCGGCCGAAGCCCTGGGGCATCGACCGCACCGCCGCGGCGACGGCGCTGCGCAACTGGGGCAGAAGCGGCAGTGCCGTTTACGTCGCCGACGGGCTGACCGACGGCGACGGATTTCCCGCGTTTGCCGAAGCCCTCGCCGCCGTCGGGCCGGTGATGGAGATGCGCGACCCGCTCGCGCCGGCACGGCTGCTGCTGCCGCCGGCCAACGAGGCGGAACAACTCGTCGTGCGGGTCGCCCAGGTGCCGCGCCCGGTACCGTCGCAGGCGGCGGTGCTGGCGCAGTCCGGCGACGGGCGCACGCTGGCGCGCGAACCGGTGGCGATCCCGGCCGGTGCCGCGGTCGGCGAGGCGGCGTTGAAGCTGCCGCTCGAACTGCGCAACCGGCTCGCCGGCCTCGTGCTCGAAGGCCAGTCCTCCGCCGGCTCGGTGGTGCTGCTCGACGAGCGCTGGCGCCGGCGCCCGGTCGGTATCCTGGCCGGCGATGCCTCCACGGCGGAAACCCCGCTGATCGGCGAGGCGTTTTTCGTGCACCGCGCGCTCGACCCGTACACCGAGGTCCGCGAAGGAGACCTGGATGCGCTGCTCGGCCGGCAGATTTCGGTGCTGATCCTGGCCGACCACGTGGTCGCCGACGGGCCGGAGCACGACCGGCTGGCGGCCTGGGTCGAACACGGCGGCCTGCTGGTCCGCTTCGCCGGCCCCGAAACCGCGGAGCACCCGGATTCGCTGCTGCCGGTCAAGCTGCTGGCCGGCGACCGGCAACTCGGCGGCGCGCTGTCGTGGACGCAGCCGGCGGCGCTGGCGCCGTTCCCGGCCGGCTCGCCGTTCGTCGGCCTTGCGGTGCCTGGGGAGGTGCGGGTGACGCGGCAGGTGCTGGCCGAACCGGGGGCGCGGCTGGCCGAGCAGACCTGGGCGGTGCTGGCCGACGGCACGCCGCTGGTCACCGAAACAACGCACGGCGCCGGGCGGATCGTGCTGTTCCACGTCACCGCCAACGCCGACTGGTCCGACCTGCCGCTCTCCGGCCTGTTCGTCGACATGCTGCGCCGGCTGGTGGCGCTGTCGGCGGGCGTCGCCAACGACACCCAGGGCGCCGCCCCGCTGGCGCCGGCGGTGACGCTGGACGGGTTCGGCCAGCAGGTGGCCCCGCCCTCCACGGCGACGGCGCTGCCGGCCAACGAGGTGGCGACCACGGCCGCCTCGCCGCGGCATCCGCCCGGCCTGTACGGGCCGGAGAACGGGCGGCGGGCGCTGAACCTGTCCGCCCACCTCGCGTCGCCCGCCGCCGCCGCGACGCTTGCCGTGGCGCAGACGGAATCGCTGGGCGTCGCGGCGCCGGAGCGGGCCATCGGGCCGTGGCTGATCGCCCTGGCGCTGGCGCTGCTGGCGTTCGACCTGCTGCTGTCGCTGCGCCTGCGCGGCCTGCTGCGGGCGACCAGTGCGGCGATGCTGGCCCTGGCGTTGCTCGCCGGGCCGGCACGGGCGCAGGAGGTGGAACAGAACCCGGCGCTGATCACCCGCCTCGCCTACTTCGTCACCGGAGACTCCCAGATCGACGGGGTCTCGCGCATGGGGCTGGCCGGGCTGTCCGATTACGTCAACCGCCGCACCGCGGCGACGCTGGGCGACCCGGCGCCGGTGACGCCGGGGCAGGACGATCTGAGCTTCTACCCGCTGCTGTACTGGCCGGTCGCGGCCGATGCCGCGGCACCGAGCGGTGCCGCAGTGACGGCGCTGAACAGCTACATGGCGCATGGCGGCATCATCCTGATCGACACGCGCGGTGGCGGCAGCGGCGAGGATTTTGCCCCCGGGGCGGCGGACGCGTTGCAGCGGCTCGGCGACGGCCTCGCGATCCCGCCGCTGGCGCCGCTGACCTCGGCGCACGTGCTGGCCCGCGCCTTCTACCTGTTGCAGGACTTTCCCGGCCGCTACGACGGCGAGACGGTGTGGGTGCAGCGCGACCAGGACCGCAGCAACGACAGCGTCAGCCCGGTGATCGTCGGCGCCAACGACTGGGCCGCCGCCTGGGCCGTCGACGGCAACGGCCACACCCCCTTCGCCACCATCCCCGGCGGCGCCCGCCAGCGCACGCTGGCCTATCGTTTCGGGGTCAATCTGGTGATGTATGCGCTGACCGGCAACTACAAGGGCGATCAGGTGCACGTGCCGTCGCTGCTGGAGCGGCTGGGGCAATGAGGGGCGTGCGCGCCTCCAACTGTCCTGCTCCCTCTCCGCCCTTGGGGGCGGAGAGGGACTTGCAGGCCGGAGTGGGCGTCTAGATGCACATGGAACAGGCCATCGCCGCCGTGCGGTTCGAGCCGGCGCTGCCGCTGTGGCTGCTGCTGGTGCTGGGCGGGGTCTGCGCCCTGGCGCTGGTCGCCGCGGCGGCGCGGCGGGCGCGGGGCGTGCTGTGGCGGGCAGCGGCGTTCGCGGTGCTGCTCGGCTGGCTCGCCGGCCCGCGGCTGGTGGAGGAATCGCGCCAGATCCTGCCGGATATCGGGCTGCTGGTGATCGACCAGACCGCCGGCATGTCCATCGGCGACCGCACGAAGCTGGCCGAGGCTGCCCGGCAGAAAATCGAGGCGCAGGCGCACGGCCTGCACGACCTGGAACTGCGCACCATCACCGTGCCGGAGGGCGGCAGCGAAGGGAATCGCCTGTTCACCGCGATCGACCGCGCGCTCGCCGACATCCCGCGTGCCCGCCTCGCCGGCATCGTCGCGGTGACGTCGGGGCAGGTGCACGACATCCCCGCCAACCCGCCCGGCGGCGCGCCGCTGCACGTGCTGATCCCGGCCAAGGGCGAGGAGACCGACCGGCGCATCCGCATCATCGAGGCGCCCGGCTACGGCATCGTCGGCAAGTCCGTGCAGTTGCGCGTCGCCGTCGAGGATCTGGGCGTGCCGCACGGCCTGCTCGGCGGTGGACCGGGCGCGGCACGGCTGACCATCCGCCGCGACGGCGAGGTCATGGGCGAGGAAAGCGTGCCGATCGGCCCCGAGCACGTGATCGAGGTGCCGATCACCCGCGCCGGGCCGACCGTCGTCGAGTTGAGCGTCGAGAAGCTGCCCGGCGAGGTGTCGCTCGCAAACAACCGCGCCGTGGTGGAAATCAATGGCGTGCGCGACCGGCTGCGCGTGCTGCTGGTCTCCGGCGAGCCGCATCCGGGCGAGCGTACGTGGCGGCGGCTGCTGAAATCCGACCCGGCGGTGGATCTGGTGCATTTCACCATCCTGCGCCCGCCGGAAAAGGACGACATGACGCCGCTGAAGGAACTGGCGCTGATCGCCTTCCCGGTGCGCGAGCTGTTCGTGCTCAAGATCGCCGAGTTCGACCTGATCATCCTGGACCGCTTCCAGAACCGCGGCACGCTGCCGCCGTTCTACCTGCAGAACATCGCCACCTACGTGCGCAACGGCGGCGCGCTGCTGCTGAGCGTCGGGCCGGAGTTCGCCGGCGAATCGAGCCTCGGCGCCGGCCCGCTCGGCGACGTGCTGCCGGCGGCGGCGCCGGACGACACCGGCGTGTTGAACGGCCCGTTCCGCCCCGCAGTCACGCCGCTCGGGCTGCGCCACCCGGTCACCGCGGACCTGCCGGGGCTGCAGCCGGACGGGCAATCCGACTGGGGCCGCTGGTATCGCCGCGTGGTGCCGCCGGAGAGCCACGGCGAGGCGCTGATGAGCGGCCCGGACGGCGCGCCGCTGCTGCTGCTCGACCGCGTCGGCCAGGGCCGCGTCGCCATGTTGCTCTCCGACCAGATGTGGCTGTGGTCGCGCGACCACGACGGCGGCGGCCCGCAGGCCGAACTGCTGCGCCGGGTGGCGCATTGGCTGATGAAGGAACCCGACCTGGAGGAGACGGCGCTGACCGCGCGCGTCGAGGACGGCAAGTTGACGGTCGAACGCCGCACCACCGAGGAGGGCGCGCCCGGCGCGGTGACCGTCACCTCGCCGGACGGCGACAAGAGCAGCGTGCGCCTGACGCAACTGCGCCCCGGCCGCGCCACCGGCAGCCTGCCGGCAGCGGCGCCCGGCGTCTGGCAGGCGACCGACGGCGCTCTCACCGCCTATGCCGCCGCCGGTGCCGCGAACCCGCCGGAACTGGCCGATCTGCGCGCCACCGCGACCCTGCTGGCGCCGCTGGTGCGCGCCTCCGGCGGCAGCGTCCATTGGCTCGACCCGGACGGCGCGCCGGACCTGCGCCGCACCGAACCGGAGCACGAGGCCGCCGGCGGCAGTTGGATCGGGCTGCAACGCCGGCACGACCATCTGGTGACCGGCATTGCCGCCACCCCGCTGCTGCCGGCATGGCTGGCGCTGCCGCTGCTGCTCGGCCTCACAGTGCTCGCATGGCGGCGGGAGGGCGCATAAGACTCAGGGTCTGACCACCAGGGAGGAACGTGTCTTCCGCGACGAACAGAGCTTCGGCCCCGAACCAGATCCCGACCGCTCCTCGCACGGCACTGCCTCGCCGTGGCCCGCTTTGGTCGGCTTCGTCGGACTGTCGCTGCTGCTCGGGCTGGCCGATGCCGCGGCAATCCCGTCGGTGGCGGAAAGCTGGGTGCTGTCGATGGCCCACCCGCCGGGAATGCTGCCGACTCGACTGATCGCACCGACCTGGGCGGTGCTGTCGCTGCCCAGCGGCATCGGCGCGTGGCTCGTGTGGCGGCAGCCGGCGCACCGGCGCGCGCTGCTGCTGTGGGGGTGGCACCTGCTGGCGAGCGCCGTCTGGATGCAGTGCCTGCTGAGCCTGCATCTGCCGGGCCCGGCGCTGCTGGCCGCACTGGTGCTGGCGGTGCTGACTTGCCTCACTGCCGCCGCGTTCGCACGTCTGCGACACACCGCAGGGCTGCTGCTGCTCCCAACTCTGGCCTGGACGTGCTACGTCGCGTATGTCACCGCCGGAATATGGTGGTTGAACCGCGGCTAGGACTGAGGATGCCAGACGCCATGCGTATGCCCCCGACCCGTTCGATCGTCGCCTCCGCCGTGACCCTGGCGGCCGGGCTGGCCCTATTTGCCGCCGCGCCGGCGCGGGCCCAGGGGCTCCCTTCCGTGGGAAACACCGGCAAGCCGCTGATGAACAACCAGACACCGCAGGCGGTGCCGGAGGCACCCCCTCCCGCGCTGCCGGGCGCCACGGCCACCTACAAGCCAGCCGAGCGCACCGCCAGCGACCTGTCGCCGACCGACGCGCTGTTCGATGCGATCAACCGCGGCGACATCGCCTCGGCCCGCGACGCGGTCAATCGCGGCGCCGACCTCGGCGGCCGCAACATCCTCGGCATGGCGCCGCTCGATCTGTCGGTCGATCTGAGCCGCAACGACATCACCTTCCTGCTGCTGTCGCTGCGCGCCGGCAGCGCACCGACCGGCCCGGCGATCGCGTCCGGGGCCGCGCCAGCGCCCAACGCGAAGACACCCCCCGGCAAGAAGACCGCGGCCGCTCCGGCCAAGCCGGCGCCGAAGGTTGCCGCAGCCGCGCCCCGACCGGCGCCGAGCCCCGTCCACCCGGCGGCACCGCAGCAGTTCGCCGGCCCCGCCGATACCGGCACGCCGAACCCGCAGGCGGGCTTCCTGGGCTTCGGCGGCACCGTCCAGTAACGCTCGCGGGCTTCCCTGTGGCCGAGGTGGAATGGGCGCGGCTGACCGCCCCCGAGATCCGCGCGGTCGCGGCGCGGGGCCATGCCCTCGCGGTGTTGCCGGTCGGCGCGCTGGAACAGCACGGCCCGCATCTGCCGGTCGTCACCGACAGCCTGATCGCCTCCGAACTCTCCCTTCGCGCCGCCCGCCTCGCCGCCGCCACCGAGCCGGTGCTGGTGCTGCCGGCGGTCTGGAGCGGCATGAGCGAGGAGCATCTGCCGTTCGGCGGCACCATCACGCTCGACTATGCCGGCCTCGCCGGGGTGCTGCGCGGCGTTGTGCGCAGCCTGCGGGCGCTGGGGTTTGCCCGGCTGCTGGTGGTCAACGGCCATGGCGGCAACGACGCGCCGCTGGCCGTCATCTGCCGCGAACTGGCGCATGAGTTCGGCTTGCCGGTCGTCGCCGCGATGCCGTGGTCGCTGATCCCGGAGACGCTGGCAGGCGTGCTGGAGGCACAGACGGGCGTGCAGCACGCCTGCGAGGCGGAAACCTCGGTCATGCTGGCACTGGCGCCCGATCTGGTGCGCACCGACAGGCTCGAGCAGGCGGCGGCGCAGGCGCCCGGCGCCGTCGCCAACCGCCCGGCGCTGTCCCGCTTCTGGAGTTTTGCCGAACGCGCGCCCAGCAGCGGCGTGCGCGGCGACCCCCGCCCGGCAACGGCCGCAAAGGGCGAAAAACTGATCACGGCGATGGCCGGGGCGCTCGCCACCGCAATGCGCGACCCGACCCTCTGTTCGTCCCCGGCCGTGGGCTGGCGGCCACCGTGCCCTGATGACCCCGTTCCCTTGCCGCTGAGCCTGCCGGCATCGGAGGCGACGGCCCGCCGCGCCGGCCTCCGCCTCGTGCTGCTGGTCGCCCTCGGCGTGCGGCTGTGGATCGTCGCCACCCACAGCTACGTCGTCTGGCCCGACGAGACGTTCCAGTACCTGGAGCCGGCGCACCGGCTGGTGTTCGGCTCCGGCATTATCACCTGGGAGTTTCTGGACGGCATCCGCTCGTGGTTCCTGCCGGGCATCGTCGGCGGGGTGATGTGGCTGGTCGCGCAGGCCTACCCCGACCCGCGCGCCTATGTCGCCGTGCTGCGCGTGCTGTGCGTGCTGGCCTCGCTGAGCGTCCCGTTCGTCGGCTATCAGCTCGCCGTCCGCCGCTTCGGGGTTGCGACAGCCCTGCTCGCCGGGCTGCTGTGCGCGCTGGCGTCGGAGACGGTCTACTTCGCCCCCGTCATCTTGACCGAACCGCTGGCGACCGACGCGGCGCTGCTGGCAATCTGGTGCGGCGACGCGGCCGCCGGGCCTCCGCCGTCGCGCCGCCGCCTGCTGGCGGCCGGGCTGCTGTTCGGGCTCGCGGCGTCGCTGCGCTACCAGTACGCGCCGATCCTGGGCGTGGTGGCGCTGCTGCAATACGGGCGTTCCCCGCGCCAATCGGAAGAGC
>Ga0302311_10008996_pt1 | contig 10012 bp, 8 predicted proteins | sample III_Palsa_N1_3_FD_200449 | JGI IMG/M metagenome (GOLD analysis project Ga0302311, IMG submission 200449) | Peat permafrost microbial communities from Stordalen Mire near Abisko, Sweden - III_Palsa_N1_3 | ecosystem: Environmental > Terrestrial > Soil > Palsa > Peat permafrost | place: Sweden...
CGCGAATTGCCGCGCCCATAGGGTATGATGCAGAACGTGCATCGGTGGTCGCAGCCGTTCTGGATGGCGACGTAGGCGCGCGACCGATCAGTCCGGGCGGCGATCCTGGGGGGGAGAGCGCCTTCCGCCATGATGTCCAGGACCCGCATCTTCGGGCCTTCGGGCGCGAAGGCGTGGGCCGGGCGCGCGTTGCCGACCACCAGGTCGACCTCGTCCATGGCGGCGAAGGCCTGGGGATCGATCTGAGCCGCGCAGCCGGTGACGACGATGCGCGCTCCCGGCTGCTCGCGCCGAGTCTTGCGGATCGCCTGGCGCGCTTGCCGCACCGCCTCGGCGGTGACGGCGCAGGTGTTGAAGACGACGGCGCCTGCGAGGTCGGCCGACTCCTGTTCGCGGATCGCCTGCGACCCTGCAGCGTTCAGACGGCAACCGAACGTCACCACCTCCGCGTCGCGGACGGCGTCGAAGGCGGCGATGGTCATGCTCAGATGCGGCCGAGCGGCCGATCAGACGCAGGCGCGTCGGAATAGCGCCCGAATTCGTCGTCGTAACCCCGCTCGCGATCCCCTTCGAAGCCGCGATCCTGCTCGGCGCCGTGATCGAATTCGCGGTTGTAGTCGCCACTGAAATCGTTGGCCGCGTAAGGCCCCTCATCGCGCGCGGGTTCCGGCGCCGGCGGATTGAGCGAAGGCAGGCGACCCGTGAATTCCGCTTCCACGGCGCCAGTCAGGAGCACGTGGTCGTCAGCTTCGCTCCACTCGATGGACAGCTCGCCGCCCTCGGTTTCAACCGTGACGCGCCGCAAGGTGAGTCCGCGCCGATTGGCCGCCACAACAGCCGCACAGGCGCCCGTGCCGCAGGATCGGGTAACGCCGACGCCTCGCTCCCAGACCCGCAAGCGAAGCCTATCGGGCGAGATGATCTGGGCGAAACCGACATTGACCCCTTCAGGAAACCGCTGGTGCTTCTCCAGCCACGGGCCGAGCGTATCGACGGGCGCGCTATCGACGTTGTCGACGAAGAACACCACGTGGGGATTGCCCATCGAAACGGCGCCCGGTCCGCCCCTGGCCTGCGCCACGCGCAGATCCAGCTCCAGAGTGTCGGCTTCCGCCGACAAAGGGATCTCGTTCCATGCCAGGCGAGGGACGCCCATGTCCACGGTCACTGTCCCGTCCGGCCCCTTGGTCGCCTCTAGAACGCCGGCTGCCGTCTCGAGCGTCACTCGGCCCCGCTTACCGGCCTGGATGAACAGCCAGCCCACACAGCGGGCGGCATTGCCGCAAGCCGCCACCTCACTGCCGTCGGCGTTCCAGATGCGCATCCGGATGGTCGCTGTCTCAGAAGGCTCAAGCACGATGAGCTGATCGCAGCCGACGCCGTCGATCCGATCGCAGATCTCGCGCGCCTGATCGGGGGTCGGCTCGAACGCATCCTCGCCGGGCTGAACGATGACGAAATCGTTCCCCAGCCCGTTCATCTTGATAAACGACCTACTCATGGTCTTCCGATATAGTGCAAACGCGGAGATCGCGCACGCCCCGCAAATCACGTGATTGGGAGAATCCGAAGCGCAGCTTGGCTTTAGCCTCGGGACGGCGGCCATCGAGCGTCATTGCGCTGCTTCCAATCGGGAATGACTGAACACCTCAGCCAGCAGGCGTCCTTCCTGGGCGCGGGTCGATCCGCCCCGCCAGACGACGACGACTTCGCGGATCGGACGGTCGGCCACCAGCGGCCGCACGGCGATCTGGGCCGCGGCGGCCAGGCCCGCGTCCACCGCCATGGCCGGCAGGAAGGAAACGCCCAGCCCCGAACCCACCATCTGGACGAGGGTGGCCAGCGACGTGGCCGTAAAACCCTCCTCGCGACCGCGCCGCGGCGCGGCGAGACCGCAGGCCATGAGCGCGTGATCGCGCAGGCAGTGGCCGTCCTCGAGCAGGATCATCTCCTCGTGCTCCAGGCGTTTGGGATCCACGCGCTCGGACCAGCTGAGCGGGTGGCCCTCCGGCAGCGCGGCGACCAGTTCGTCATCGAGCACGTGGGCGTGCTCAAGGCCGGTGGTGTCGTAAGGCAGGGCGACCAAGGCGGCGTCGAGGGCGCCGGCGCGCACCTCGGCGAGCAGGCGATGGGTCAGATCCTCGCGCAGGAAGAGGCGAAGCTTGGGATAGTCCGCGCGCAATCTCGACAGGGCCGAGGGAAGCACGAAAGGAGCGATGGTCGGGATGACGCCAAGACGGAAGCGGCCGCTCAGCGGCTCTCCGGCGCCGCGCGCCTCGCGAACGAGTTCCTCGGTCTGGGCGAGGATCGAGCCGGCCCGGGTCACCACCTCTTCGCCTGCGGCGGTGAGAATGACGCCGGAGCGATTGCGATCGACCAGGGCCGTCCCGAGGATCTTTTCCAGTTCCTGAATGCCGGCCGAAAGCGTCGGCTGGGTGACGTGCGCCGCCTCCGCCGCGCGGCTGAATGAACCCTGGTCGGCGAGCAGGTTCAGATAGCGGAGCTGGCGCAGGGTCGGGAGCATCCCGCCTCTATAGGCTACATCAATGAACTGGCAATTGTTGATCGATGAATTCGTCTCACTCCCAGTCGATCTTGTTTGAAACTCGCGATGGCCAGAGCGGGGCTAAGGCGCCCGCGTCAGGCGCACTCGTCGAGTACAGGCGCCGCCGGCCGCCCGTCTGGCGCAGGGAAGGGGCGGGTGAAGGTGAATGCGGCGGGGCTGGGTCCGAGCTCTCGCAGCGCCTCCAGCCGCTCGAGGGCTTCGGCCGGCGTCGGCCGCCGCCCCTCAGGAACCCACCACAGCGCCATGAACACCTCGGGCCGGGTGAAGAACTCGGCGCGCCGGCGCATGATCGCCCGGTGCTCGCCCTGGCGATAGACGAAGGCGGCCAGGGCCTCGAGGCTTTCCCACACCGACATGTTGATCATCATGGCGGGGTCGTCGAACGGGCGGAACGCGGTTGCGTCACCGGCCTCGTCCTGCAGACGCCAGACGAAGCCGGGGCTTTGATCGGCGAGGGCGTTGACCGGTTCGAGCGCCGCCACGAAGGCCGCCATCTGCGGATCATCGAGCGGCGCCCGCATCCGGGCGATGTTGACCTGGGCGAGATGAAATTCGCTCATTCGAATTCCCTGTCCCAACTCTCGGGGATGTCTGGCGAAGCTCACTCAGTGGCGTGCCGTCAGTTTCCCCCCTCGGGCCGCCAGCCCGGCGTCCCCGAGCGCCAGAACGCGAAGGCGATCCAGTCGGCGGTGAGCTGGTCGGTCTGGCTGCGGGTCGAGCCGATGCCGTGGCCGGCCTGCTCGTCGATGCGCAGGAGAACCGGGTTCTGCGTGCCCGAGGCCTGGAGGGCGGCGGCGAACTTCGCCGGTTCCCAGGGTGCGACGCGCGGGTCGTTGAGGCCGGTGGCGATCATCACCGCCGGATAGTTGGTTCCCGCCTTTACATGCTGGACGGAGTCCATCTCGTAGAGGTTCTTGAAGCCCTGCTCGGTCTTGATCGAGCCGAACTCCGGGATGTTGTCCGGGCCATTTGGCGTGAACTCGGAGCGAATTGTATTGGCCGCCGGCACCAGGTCGATGACGCCGGCGAAGAGATCTGGACGCTCGGTGAGCGAGCGACCCATGGTGATCCCACCGGCCGAGCCGCCGATGATGAACAGCTTGGACTTGTCGGTCACGCCGCGGGCGATGAGATCCTCGGAGCAGGCGATCAGGTCGCGCCAGGTGTTGGGCTTGTTGGCGTCCTTGCCGCCGAGGCGCCAGGCCTCTCCGAGTTCGCCGCCGCCGCGCACACCGCAGATCGCGTAGTTGATCCCCTCCTTCATCGCCGCCGCCCGCCGGGGGCTGAAGTCGGCGAGGTTGGAGATACCGTAGGAGCCGTAGGCCTCGATGATGGTCACGCCGGGCCTGCCGGCGCCCTTGGGCTGAACGAGCGTGTACGGAACCTTCACGCCGTCCTTGGCCGTGGCCCACTGGTCGGCGACCGCGAACGCGGCCGGATCGATGTCGCCTTTGACGCCCAGGTGCTGGTCGGCGAAGGCTTTCGTCGTCGGGTCATAGCGCAGGATCGTCGGCGCCATCACCCAGCTCTCGAGCGCGAAGGTCACGCCGGCCTCGCGCGGATCGGTGAACACCTCCGAGACGTGGCCCTTGGCGGGCAGGGCCACCTCCTCGATCCGGTCCGTCCCGGCCGGGATGCGCAGCAGCTGCGAATAGTCGCCTTCGCGCGCCAGCACGTAGAGCGCGTCAGCGGCCGCGTGCACGCCTTCGATGACCCGCTTGGGATCGGCTGGCACGAGCGTCGTGGCGGCCGAAAGTGGCTGGCCGAGCTTCAGTTTCAGCACCTTGAAGGTCGGCGCGTCCTTGTGGCTCAGCAGGAAGATGTCGTCGCCCCGGGCGTCTTCATTGGTGACGCCATCATCGCGGTCGAAGAGCAACGTCCATTTGGTGTCCGGCGCACCCGCTCCAGCGGCCGGGGCGACCCACATCTTCTGCTCGTTCTGGACGCCATTCTGCGAAATCAGGATCGCGGTGGCGATGGAGGGCTCGACGGCGAGCGCTGGCGTCTCGTCCGGTCCGAACTTTGGCCCGGCGCCAGCGCGCGAACCATAGAGCATGACGGGATCAGACTTCAGATCCCAAACATCCAGCTCCGCGTCGCGGTACTTTTCCGTGCCCGGATCGCTCGGCCCAAGCTTTTTTAGGCGGATAAAGTAAAGGGTGTTGGAATCGACGCTCCAGGAGGTCGGTCCGAACTCGGCCCGGTCGACTGGGCCGGCGATCTGAGCGCCGCTGGTCGCGTCGAAGACGTAGATCGAGGCGGCTTCGGATCCGCCAGACGAGATGCCAACGGCCACCTTCAACCCATCCCAGGACGGGAGGATATAATTGATGGCCATGGGCTTGCCGCCGTTCTTGGCGGTCAGCGCCGTCATGTCGACGATCTTGCGCTCGCCCTGGGCGTCACGCACCACGAGGTCGAAGGCGTCGGCGCCCGGCTTGCGCTCCTCGTAGAAAGTCCGGCCGCCGTAGCGGGCGTAACCCTGGATGAAGCCGAAGCTGCCGGTGAAGGCCGAGACTCGCCGGCCCAGCTCTGCCCGCGGCTTGATCGAGTCGAGCACGCTGCGGGTGTAGGCGCCCTGCGCCTTCATCCAGGCGATCGTGTCCGCGTTCAGGTCTTCCATGTACCGGTAGTTGTCGGTGATGCTCTGGCCCCAGATCGTCTCGGTGACCGGTGTCACCGGCGGCGGCCCCGGCTGGGCGCCCAAGCCTTGGGCGGCGAGTGGGTCGGCGGCGTGCGCGCTGGCGGCGATCAGGGCGGCGGCGGCCGCGCCCAGAAGCAAGGTTCTGATGTTCATGGAATCCCTCTCGAATGGCGCGCCTTCCTTAACGCCTACAGGAAGCGGTGGCCATGAATTCGCCGTAATACGGCCTGGTCAGGGGGCCTGGTCGAGACCTGCTTCGAGCAAAAAGCCGCGCACAGCGGCGTTGAACGCCGCCGGCTGGTCCATGTTGGCGGCGTGGCCGGCGTCCGGGATGATCACCTTCTTCGCGCCGGGAATCTTGCCGGCCATGTAGTCGGCGGCGGCGAGGAAGGGCGCGTCGTTGGCGCCCACCACCACCAGCGAAGGGACGGCGATGGTGGGCAGGCTGGAGATCACTGCGGCATCGCGCTGGGTGAGCATCCCCCGGGCCGCCCGCACCAGGCCCGAAGCGTCGCGGTGTGAGCTGGCCCGCATCTCGGCGGTGCCACGCTGCAGGCGCGCCAGGCCTTCGGTTTCATAGCGCCCGGCGGTCCGCAGGGCGTTCTTGTTCCAGCCTTCCCGCGCCTCATCGCTGCGGTAGCCGGGGCCGGTGTCGATCACCATCAGGGCCCGGACGCGCTCGGGGTGGGCGAGGTTGAAGGCCAGACTCATGTACCCGCCGAGCGAGAGGCCGCCCAGTACGGCCCGCTCCACGCTCGCCGCATCCAGCAGCGCCGCCATGTCGCCCACGGTCAGCGCCTCGCTGTAGGCCGCCGGTTCGTCCGGATAGTCCGAACGGCCGTGGCCGCGCATGTCCCAGGTGACGACGCGGAAGCGGTCCTTGAGCGCCTCCACCTGGTCCCGCCACATCTCGCCGGTGGCGGAATAGCCGTGGCTGAGCAGCAGAACCGGTCCTTCGCCCTCGATATCATAGTGGATGGCGACGCCACCGCGGTCGAGTTTGGCCATTCGTTCAGGCTCCCACGAAGACGCCGGGTCGGCGCTCGTTCACCGACCGGACGCCCTCGGCGAAGTCGGCCGTGGCGCGCAGGCGCGTCTGCTCGATGAGTTCATGGTCGGTCTGCGCCTTGACGGCGGCGGCGAGTTCGGCGCGTAGCGTGGCCCGCGTCGCCTCGACGGCGAGGGGGGCGTTTTCAGCGATCTCCCTGGCCAGCGCCAGAGTTTCTCCCCGCAGGCTCTCGAGCGGCGCCAGGGCGTCGGCGAGGCCCCAGGTCACGGCTTCGTCGCCCTTGATCCGCCGGCCGGTCAGGCACATCAGGCTCGCCCGCTGTGGCCCGACCACTTGCGGCAGGGTGTGGGTGATGCCGAAGCCCGGATGAAAGCCGAGCTTGACGAAGTTGGCGCAGAACCGGGCCTCCGGAGCGGCGACACGGAAGTCGGCTGTCAGCGCCAAGCCAAGGCCCGCGCCCACGGCCGCGCCCTGCACCGCCATCACGAGGGGCTTTTTCGTCGAAAACAGGCGCACCGCCTGGTGATAGAGCGGCGATACGCCGCTCATGCCGCTGCCGCCGATGCCGCTCGGCGAGGCAAGGTCGGCGCCGGCGCAGAAAGCCTTGCCGGCGGCGAAGATCGCGCTGACCCGCAAGGTTCGATCGGCGTCGACGTCGTCGAGCGCGTCGGCGAGATCGCGCATCAGCTCGACGCTGGCGAAATTGAGCGGCGGCCGGGAAAACTCCAGCACCGCCACGTGGCCGTCGATGACGGCCGAGACCGTCTCCCCGTATCGTTCCTTCATCGTTTCGTTCCCAAGAGGTTGCGGGCCACCACCCATTTGTGGACCTCGGTGGGGCCGTCATAGATCCGCATCGTTCGCAGCTTCGCGGCCATAAGTTGAAGAGGAAGCTCCTTGGTCATGCCCATGGCCCCGAACGTCTGCATGGCGTGATCGACGACCTCCCAGGCCATCTCGGTGGCGAAGGCCTTGATCATCGAGATCTCGACCCGGGTGTCGCGGCCCTGATCGAGTTTCCAGGCGCAATCGTAGGTCATCAGCCGTGCCGCGTGGATGCGGGTGGCCGCGTCGGCCACCCACCACTGGATCGCCTGGCGCTCGGCCAGGGGCACGCCGAAGGTGACGCGCTGGGGGGCGAACTCGCAGATCATGTCCAGCGCCCTCTGGGCCATGCCGACTGACCAGGCCGCCATCTGCAGGCGCCGGGTGCCGAGGCGGATCTGCATCGGCGCGAAGCCCGAGCCCTCGGTTCCGAGCAGCTTCCAGCCCTCGACGCGGCAATCCTCCAGCGCCACTTCGTAGGTGAAGGCGCCGGCGATCATCGGGATGCGGCGGAGGACATTGAAGCCCGGCGTTCCCTTGTCGACCAGGAAGGCCGAGATGCCGCCGCGCGCGCCTTTCTCCTTGTCGGTCACCGCCATCAGGATGGTGAAGTCGGCGTCGGCGGCGCGGCTGGTCCAGATCTTGCGGCCGTTGATCACCCAGTCCTCGCCATCGCGGACGGCGCGCGTGGTCATGGCCGAAGGGTCGGCGCCGGCCCCGGGTTCGGAAATGCCGATCGCCGAGACCGTCTCGCCGCGCACGTAGGGGGCGAGATAGGCCTCGCGCTGGCGCTCGTTCACCGTGGCCATCAACATGCGCAGGTTCGGGCTGTCAGGGGGCAGGGTGTAGGGCGTCACCGTTCGGCCCATCTCTTCCTCGACCCCGACCATGGCCATGTGCGGCAGGTCGACGCCGCCGACGTCAGTCGGCGCGTCCAGGCCCCACAGGCCGAGTTTCCTTGAGACTTCGTCGAGCCGCTCATGTTCAGCGGCGCCGATGCCGAGGCCCTTGCCGTCGGCCTCGCGGGCCAGGACCCCGGCCTCCAGCGGCATCAGTTCGTCCTTCACGAACCGCGCCACCAGCTCCTTGAGCATGCGGTGCTCTTCGCTGAGCTCGAAGTCCATGGCGTCCTCTCCTGCGCATCCTTTAGCATCGCCGCGACCCGGCTCGCCATGGGCCGCCGCGATTGACGCCAGTCTAGGCCGGGACCATGATCCATTCCCATATGTGTGCAAGATTTCCACATACGTGAAATGAATGTCGCCGCCGTCAAGTCAGCGCGCCGGACGTTCGAGGTGCTCGAGCTGTTCGACCGCGAGCGTCGCCCTCTGGCGTTGAAGGACGTCCAGACCCTGCTGGGGTATCCGGCCTCGAGCGGCCAGGCCCTGCTGAAATCGCTCGTGACGCTGGGCTACCTCGACTACGACGGCGAGCGGCGCAGCTACTTTCCCACCATGCGCATTGCCGCGCTGGGGGCCTGGGTGGCCGAGGCGCTGTTCGGCGACGGAACGCTGACCGCCATGATGGAGCGGCTGCGCGAGGCGACCGGCGAAACCGCCATCCTGGCTGTGCAGAGCGACCTCCACGCCCAGTATGTCCACGTGCTGCGCTCGGGCGAACCTCTGCAATTCGCCGTGCCGCCAGGCGCACGCCGCCCGCTCGGCGCCTCCGGCATGGGCTGGGTGTTGTTGAGCGCCAAACCGGACAGCGAGATCGAGCGCCTGCGCCGGCGGATCAACGCCGACCGTGGCGAAGCACCCGTCCTCTCCCACGAAGCCTTGGCCGAACGGATCGGCGAGGTGCGCGTACGCGGCTACGCCTTTTCGAAGCACACCGTCACCGAAGGGGCCGGGATCATCGCCGCGCTGTTGCCGCCGGGCGTTTTCGGGCGCAGCTACGCAATCGGTCTGGGCGGCCCTGTGCAGCGCCTGGAGCACAAGGAAGCATCGATCGTCGCCCAGCTCAGAGGCGAAATTTCACGATTGAAGGGAGAAGACTGATGGCTCCCGTCGCCAAGGCGCTCGCTGAGGGGTCCACCGGCCCGCTTAGGGGCGTGCGCATCCTCGACCTCACAGCCGTGGTGTTCGGGGCCTACGCCACTCAGATGCTCGCCGACCTCGGGGCTGAGGTGATCAAGGTCGAGTTCCCAGGCGGACGGCGTGGCGGCGGCGGCGACATCATGCGCTGGGCCGGTCACGGTCAGCCGGGCGGTCCTGAGGACATCGGCCCGATCTTCATGACCATCAACCGCAACAAGCGTTCGCTGCTTGTCGACCTCAACGAGCCGCGGTCCAAACGCGTCGTCCGCAAGCTGATCGAGACCACGGACGTCTTTGCGGCTTCGGTGCGCTACGCCGGACTGGAACGTCTTGGCCTGGACTACGAGTCGGTGAAGGCCGTCCGGCCCGACATCGTCTACGTTCACGGTTGCGGTTATGGTTCCGACGGACCCTATGCCGGCGAACCGGCCTATGACGATCTCATCCAGTCGGCCAGCGGCCTCGCCGACCTGCTGCCGCGCACGGACGATGATCCCAAGCCCCGCCTGCTGCCCAGCCTGATCGCGGACAAGGTCAGCGGCCATTTCATGGCTCAGGCGATCCTCGCCGCCCTGCTCCACCGCGAGAAGACCGGGGAGGGGCAGTTCGTCGAGGTTCCCATGCTGGAATGCATCACCAGCTTCAATCTCGCCGAACACCTCTATGGCCACGTCTACGATCCGCCGACCGGTCCATGGGCCTACACGCGCGTGGCCAATCCCGAGCGCAAACCCTATCCGACCAAGGACGGGTACATCGGCCTGCTGCCGTATACGGACGCCCAATGGGATCAGTTTTTCGGAGCCGCCGGCATGGGTGAGAGCTTCGGCCAGGATCCGCGCTTTTCGGACTATCGCGCCCGTGTCGCTCACATCCGCGAGCTCTACGCCCTTGTCGATGAGGTCACCCGCACCAAGACCACCGACGAA
>Ga0302311_10008998_pt1 | contig 10011 bp, 10 predicted proteins | sample III_Palsa_N1_3_FD_200449 | JGI IMG/M metagenome (GOLD analysis project Ga0302311, IMG submission 200449) | Peat permafrost microbial communities from Stordalen Mire near Abisko, Sweden - III_Palsa_N1_3 | ecosystem: Environmental > Terrestrial > Soil > Palsa > Peat permafrost | place: Sweden...
GCCGTGCGCTCATCGTAGAGCCGGCGCACGAGTGCTCGCGTCAGCAGCAGTCCCAGAAATCCGGCCAGCGCCGGCCACAGCCGCGCGCTCCAGGCCTGCTCACCGAAGCCCTCGAACGCCAGCGCGGTGGCCCAGTATTGCAGCGGCGGCTTCTCGAAATACTTGATCGCATCGAGCCGCGGCGTGACCCAGTCAGCGCTCGCGACCATCTCGCGCGGGATCTCCGCGTAGCGGCCCTCATCCGGCTCGAACAGGTGCGTTGAATCGAGCGGCCCGAACCAGAACACAGCCAGCACCATCCACAGCATGAGCGTGCGCCGGCTGGCCCATTCAGGCCCGGCACTCATGGGGCTGCGGCCGCCGCTTGTCGTCGCCATAGCAGCAGCGCGCGCTGTGCGCCGAAGCTGCGGCTCGCGACCAGCACATACTCGCGACCGGGAGCGACGGCCTGACCGTCGTGATTGTCCTGCACCAGCAGCCACTGCGGCAGCGTGCTCATGGCCGCCGAGCGCTGCAGCACCTGAGGATCCAGGGGCACGACATTGCGCCCGGCATAATAAGGAATCTCCGCCGCGAGAGTCTCATCCACTCCGGTTGCATAGACCGGCTGTCCTGGCGGCAATTGCTGGCCGATCCAGCGCACGAACGGGCCCATGTCCTTCGTGCGGTTGAGCAGCGGCGGGGCCAGCACGAGTGTGGCGGCCGCGCCCACATAGGCGCAGATCAGCGCAGCGCCTGCAGCGCGCATGCGCTGTACGGCAAGACTGCTATAGAGCAGCGCCGCCGCGGCGATCAGCGCCAGCGACAGTGCCGCGAGGATCCAGGGGTTCACCGCCTTGAGCCAGATCCAGCCGGCCAGTGGCGCTGCCAGCGCCCAGAGGCACAGCAGCGAAACCTGCAGCCACCAGAGTGCCCCCATGCGCCCATCGGTGCGCAGCTGCCAGTGCTGCCACCATTCGTAGCTGCGTATGCCCAGCCACAGAAACAGTAACGGCAATAGCGGCAGCAGGTAGGTTTCACGCTTGGTGGCCGATAGTGAGAGCACCACGAGCATGGCGGCGCACATGAGCGCGCCATAGCGCGCCGGGTCGCTCGCGCTGGCGAGTGCGTGCGGTGGCAGACGCCGCCAATGCGCCGGCCGCAGCGCCTCGATCAGCGGCACGAGCCAGGGCAGCACGGCCACAGGCAATGTCCAGCCGTAATAGAGCAAGGGCTGGCGATGGCCGGTGATGCCTGGATTGAGCAGGCGCTGCCACTGGTTCACGTAGGCCCATTCCCAGAGTGCGGCGCGGCCGCCTTGCTGCGCGATCGCAAGGCCGAGCAACAGCAGCGCGAGCGCAAGCACGCTGATGCCGAGAATCGGACGCAGCCGCCGCCAGTAGAGCGGCCGGTCGATCAACACATACAGCGCGAGTCCGGCGCCAATCAATAGCGGGCCGATCGGCCCCTTGATCCACAGTGCCAGCACGAGCGAGCCGTACAGGCCGAAGCGCAACGCCGAACTGTCACGGCGCGCCAGCAATTCCCAGGCTGTCCAGGCCGCGACGGTGGTGGCTAGCATCAACAGCGGATCGATGAGCACCCAGTGGCTCGAGATCATGAACTGCAGGCTGCTCGCCAGCATCAGCGCGCACAGTGCCCCCACCGGGCGCGAGTGCGCCGCACTGGCCCAGGCATACAGCACGGCAAGGGTTGCAAGACTGGCCGCTACGCTCACGGCGCGCGCACCCGGCACCGATGGGCCACCGCTCAGACGATAGACGGCCGCGACTGTCCAGTAGTACAGCGGCGGCTTCTCGATGAAGCGCTGCCCGTTGAGCGTCGGAATCAGACCCGGCGCGAGCGCCATTTCGCGGCTGATTTCGGCCTCACGGGGCTCGTCCGGCGTCCACAAGCCTCGATTACAGCCCAACAGCGCGAGCACCAGCAGCGCCAGCGGCAGCCACCAGGGGCCGGCACGCCGCAAGAGCGGAGCATTTGTGGACATAGACAACCGGCGGCAGCGAATTGGCGCGCACTCTAGCAACTTCCGCGCCGCACGGGGCACCGCTAAAAGCGTGCATTTGACAGCTTCGCACCGGGGGCGCGATGCTGAAGCGCATGGTGCTCTCGCCCCCGGAGTTGCGGCGCTACAGCCGCCATCTCAAGCTGGCCGAAATCGGCGTTGCGGGCCAGGAGAAGCTCAAGGCCGCGCGCGTGCTCATCGTCGGCGCCGGCGGCCTGGGTTCGCCCGCGGCGCTGTATCTGGCGGCCGCCGGCGTCGGCAAGCTCGGGCTGCTGGATTGCGATCGGGTCGATGAGTCGAACCTGCAGCGCCAGTTGCTCTACGATCCGAGCGACGTGGGCCAGCCGAAAGCTGAAGCCGCGCGCGCGCGCATTGCAGCTCTCAATCCGCAGATTACGGTGCTTGCCCACCAGAGCGAGTTGTGCGCCGCTAATGTGCGCGAACTCTTCAGCCTCTACGATCTGATCGTCGATGGCAGCGATCGCCTCAGTACGCGTTATCTGGTCAACGACGCCTGCGTGCTCTTCGGCAAGTCGCTGGTTTCGGCCGCGATCCATCGCTTTGAGGGCCAAGCCATGAGCTACGTGCCCGGGCACGCCCCATGCTATCGCTGTGCGTTCCCGCAGATGTCGGAGGCGCTGGTACCGAACTGCGCCGAGGTCGGTGTACTGGGCGTGCTGCCCGGCGTGCTGGGCACAATTCAGGCCACCGAGGCGATCAAGCTGATCGTCGGCGTGGGCCAGCCGCTGCTCGGACGGCTGCTCACCTACGACGCGCTGGAGCTACGTTTCAGCGAGTTTCGCTTTGCCCGGCGTAGCGACTGCGCCGTCTGCGGCGAGCAGCCGAGCATCCTCGAGCCCACCGATCCGCCCGGGTTCTGCACGCTCGAGGAAATGCGGCAGGTTCGCCACATCAGCGCACCCCAATTGGCGCAGGCGCTCGCCTCGGGCGCTGCGCCCCACAGGCTGATCGATGTGCGCGAGCCGGCGGAATTCGTAACCGGCCACCTAACCGGCGCGATCAACATTCCGCTCGGTCAGATCGAGCGCTCAGGCGCGATGCTGCCGCGTCACGAGCGCGTGGTATTCATGTGCCGCAGCGGCGCGCGCAGCCTCAAGGCCTGTGCGCTCGCGCGGCGCGCGGGTGTCGCCGAGCCCCTGCAGCTCGACGGCGGATTATTGGCCTGGAAAGCGACTGTAGAGCCGTCGCTGATGCTCTAGCCGGCGGCCGCCGGGCCGGCACCGGCAGCGCGTTCCAGATCATCGACGAAGGCCTCGATGTCCTGCGTACGCGTGGCCCAGGAGCACATGAGCCTGTAGCCTGCGGCCCCGAGCCGGTAAAAGTGCCAGCCCCGACTGACCATTGCTGCGACCACGGCGGGCGCGAGCTCCACAAACACGGCGTTCGCCTCGACTGGCCGCAACGGCCTGAGTCCGGGAATTCGAGTCAGCGCCTCGGCCAGTTCTGTGGCCGCGGCATTGGCATGCGCGGCATGCCGCAGCCAGGCGCCCTGCTCGAGCACTCCGACCCACTGACTCGTATGAAAGCGCATTTTCGAGGCCAGCTGGCCTGCCTGCTTGCGCCGGTACTCGAACTGCGCTGCCAGTTCGCGGTTGAAGAACACCACGGCCTCGCTCGAGCCCAGACCGCACTTGGTGCCGCCCAGACTGAGCACGTCCACGCCGGCGCGCCAGCTCAAATCCGCCGGACGCACGCCGCGGCTGGCCAGCCCCGCCACGGCATTGGCGAAGCGCGCGCCGTCCATATGCACGGCGAGTGCGTGGGTGCGCGCCAGGGCGCTCAACGCTGCGATCTCGGCGGGCTGGTAGATGCTGCCCCATTCGGTCGTCTGGCTGATCGACAGTGCGCGCGGTTGGGGAAAGTGCACATCATCGCCGCGCTCGATCGCCTGCAGCACGCCGGCCAGCGTGACTTTGGCATCCGCGCCGGCGACCGTGAGCAACTTCGCACCATGGCTGAAGAACTCCGGTGCGCCGCATTCATCAGTCTGCACGTGTGCGGCCTCGTGGCAGACGATGCCCTGATAGCTCTGGCAAAGCGCGGCCAGTGCCAATGCGTTCGCGGCCGTGCCGTTGAAAACGAAATACACCTGCGCCGCTTCATTTTCGAACAGGGCGCGCACCAACTCGCTGGCGCGCTGCGTCCACGCATCAGTGCCGTAGCTGGGTGCATAGCCATCATTGGCGGCTGTGAGTGCGGCCCAGGCTTCAGGGCAGATGCCCGCGGTATTGTCGCTGGCAAATTGCCAGCCCGGCTCGATCTCTCGCATGAGGCAGCAAGGCTAACCGATTTCCACGCCGCCGCCTGCGATTTGGCCTTAGGCAATGCTACGCTGGCGATCGATGTATGCACTCGCGGTACACGGCGGTGCCGGCACACTGTCTCGCACGCAGCTCAGCGGCGAGCGCGAGCAAGCCTATCGGCAAGGGCTCGCGGCCGCATTGAGCGCGGGGCAGGCTGTGCTCGAGGCGCAGGGCTGCGCGCTCGATGCAGTGCAAGCCTCTGTTACGACGCTCGAGGATGATGAGCTGTTCAATGCCGGGCGCGGTGCGGTGTTGACCGTCGATGGAACCGTCGAGCTCGATGCGGCCATCATGGACGGCACGCAATTGCGCGCCGGGGCGGTGGCGCTGCTGCGCCGTGTGAAGAACCCGGTGCAGCTCGCGCGCCGCGTACTTGAAGAATCCCCGCACGTGTTCCTGGCTGCCGAAGGCGCCGAGCGCTTCGCGCAGGAGCTCGGGCTGAGCATGGTCGCGAATGAATATTTCATCACCCCGTACCGTCAGCAGCAGCTCGCAACGCTGCAGCAGCCAGCGGCGCGGGCGATGCCCGCGACGCTCGATGAGTCGCCGTTTGGCACCGTCGGCGCGGTGGCGCGTGATCACGCTGGCCGCCTGGCGGCCGCCACCTCGACCGGTGGGACCGCCGGCAAGCGCGCGGGACGCATCGGCGATTCGCCCGTCATCGGCGCCGGCACCTATGCCGATGACCGCAGCTGCGCGGTTTCGACCACGGGCCACGGGGAATGGTTTCTGCGTACCGTGCAGGCCTACGACATCGCTGCGCGTCTGCGCTACGGCGCCGCGACGCTCGCGCAGGCCACCACCGATGCGATCACGCATCGGCTGGCGTCGATGGGAGCCGCGGGCGGCCTGATTGCCGTGGACAGCCAGGGCGAGATCGCCATCTGCTACAACACGCCGGCGATGTTTCGCGCCAGCGTCAGATACGGCGAGACGCCCCGCATCCAGATCTATTGATTGAACGAATAGACGAGATTCAAGGTCGTGAGCGTGTCGACCTTCTTCAGGCCGGCTGGCGGCTGGGTATTTTCGATAAACGTGTAGCCGACGCTCAGCGCGAGGGTCTTGGACATGTTGACCACGAGCGCCAGATCGTCCTCCAGCTGAGTATTGCTCGGCCCCGCTTCGACCTGCGCTTTCTCGGTGAGCTTGGTAATGGCGTTGAAGATGTGCGCGTAATCGAGCTCGAAAGTCCCGACTCCATTGCCAGTCGAATCCTCAGGGATGCGCTCGATCACGGCGCCGTCGGTATCTTTAATGATGAGCTCGGGTCGCAGCCGCCGGTAGCCCACGCCGAGCTGGCCGGTCAGCTGGTCGGACTTGGTATCCAGCATGTGATAGCCGACACCGAACGTGACGCTGCCCTGGTATTGGAAGCCGCTGAACTCATCGTCCGTGTAGCGCAAGGCGCCGAAAGCGAACGTGCGCGGGTTGAATTGATAGTTGGACTGCAATAGCGCCGCCCAGCGCTCGGCCGCAGTGATGCCATTGCTGGTCGAATAAAGTCCCTCCAGATGCAAGCTCTGCTTCCAGGGCCCGTCCAGATCGCCCAGATCGATCTTGGCGTTGGCTGAATCAGCGTCGGTATTGCCGCGGGACAGGACCAGCCCGGCCTGCCCCTTGCCGCTCCAGCCTTGCGGCGGCGGCGGTGCCGGTGCGTCGTCGGCACAAGCCGCCGACAGCGCGAGCGCTGCGACGAGTCCCGCAGCGAAATTCCCGTTCCTATACATGCCTTGCTCCTTGAAGCGATTCGTCTCACCACGGCAGCGCGTCCAGATCAACATTGCCACCGGTCAATACGATTCCGACGTGCGCGCCCTGAACGTCGATGCTGCGTTCGAGCACAGCGGCGAACGGCACGGCGGATGAAGCCTCGACGATAATGCGCAGATTCTGCCAGAGCGCACGCATGGCGCGCACGATGGCGGCCTCATCGACCGTGACGATCGCATCGAAGTGCTCGCGGATGAGCTCGAAGGTGCGCGCGCTCAGCGTCGCGCGCAAGCCATCGGCGATCGTGTGCGCCGCGGCCGCTGGCGCCAGTGCGCCGGCAGCAAAGGAGCGCTGCGCATCATCGGCTGCGGCCGGCTCAACCGCGATCAGATGGATGTCGGGTCGCAGGGCCTTGACGGCGACGCCGAGCCCACTGGCCAACCCGCCGCCGCCCACCGGGCATAACAGCCACTCGAGCTGCGGCACCTGCTCGAGCAGCTCGAGCGCGATTGTGCCCTGTCCGGCGATTACGTAGGGGTCGTCGTAGGGATGAATGAACAAAGCGCCGCTCTGGCTCGCGACCTGCGCCGCCATGGCTTCGCGCGCGGCCAGCGTCGGCTCGCACAACAGCACTTGCGCGCCAAGGCTGCGAACGGCCGCAAGCTTGGCGGCCGAGGCATTGCGCGGCATGACGATGCGCGCGCTCAGATTGCGCCGCCGGGCGGCATAGGCAACTGCGGCGCCGTGATTACCCGAGGAATGCGTGACGACACCAGCGCGCAATTGCTCGCTGGTGCGCGCTTCGATAGCGTTGCTGGCACCGCGCAGCTTGAACGCGCCCACAGGCTGCAGGCTCTCACATTTGAAGTACAGTCTCGCGCCGGTAGTCTCATCGAGCGACGGGCTCTCGAGCACCGGAGTACGCAGCACGCTGCCGGCGATGCGCCGCTGCGCGGCGCGAATGTCGGCGAGGCTAACTTCCGGCTGCGTCATCGCTTCAGGGCGGCACTAGTGTTGGATCAAAGCCGGCCGCCCGCACCGCATCGACGATCGCTTCGGCGTGCTGCGCATCGCGGCCCTCGAAACTGAGCTCGAGCGTTGCCGACTTGGCCGGCACCACACTCGAGAGGCGCCGGTGCAGGACATCGAGGATATTGCCGCCCTGCGCGCCGACGACTGCCGCGACGCGCGAGAGTGCTCCGGGCTGGTCGGCAATAGGAATGCTCAGTGTCACGATTCGATGCTCGCGGACCAGCTCGCGCATGATGACCGAGGCGAGCAGGCGAGGATCGATGTTGCCGCCCGATAGAATCACACCCACATTGCGGCCGCGATATCGCTCTGGCTGCGCCAGTATCGCGGCCAGGGCGGCCGCGCCAGCGCCTTCGGCCACGGTCTTCTCGACGTTGAGCAGCAGGGCGATGCCGCGTTCCAGGTCGTTCTCGCTGACCAACACGATATCCTGCACCAGCTCGCGCACCACCACACGCGTGAGCTCGCCCGCCGATTTGACCGCGATGCCCTCGGCGATCGTGTTGCCCTGGCCTACCGCCTGCTCGCCGCGCACGGCCGCGCGCATCGAGGGATAACTGTCGCTCTGCACGCCGATGATCTCGATGCCCGGCGCGAGGGCTTTGGCCGCGACGCTGATACCGGCGATCAGGCCGCCGCCACCGATCGGCACGACGAGCTGCGCGAGCTCTGGCACGGCTTCGAGCATCTCCAGTGCGATGCTGCCCTGACCGGCCATGACCTGCGCATCGTCATAGGGGTGCACGAACGTGAGGCGCTGCGCGGCGGTGATCTGCTGTGCATGCTCGAAGGCTTCGAGCAACGTGTCGCCGTGCAATACCACCGTGGCACCGTGCGAGCGCGTGTGCTGCACCTTGATGAAAGGCGTCTGCACTGGCATCACGATGGTCGCCGGAATACCCAATCGATGCGCGTGGTAGGCCACCGCCAGTCCATGATTGCCGGCCGACATCGTGCAAACGCCGCGCTGGCGCTGCTCCGGCGTGAGCAGCAGCAGCCGGTTCAGGGCCCCGCGCTCCTTGAAGGAGGCGGTAAACTGCAGATTCTCGAACTTGATATAGATCTGCGCGCCGGTCAGCTGCGTGAGCGTGCGCGAATGCAGGCACGGTGTATTGAGCACCTGATCGGCGATCCGCGCCCTCGCCGCCCGCACGTCCTCAAGCGTGATGCATAGGCTCATCGCATGCGCCTTGCCCGTGGCAGCCGCTCGGCTCGAGCGCTGCGCCGGATATGGGAATAAGCTATTATGGCACTGCGCCGATTGCCCGCGCTCAGGAGAGTTCCTTGGCCAAACCCAACTACCGACAGCAAAAGAAACAGCGCGAGCAGGCGAAGAAGAAGAAGAACGACGAGAAACTGCAGCGCCGGGGTCGCAAACCTGGCGTCAATGAACAGGTGCCTACAGTATGAGCAAGGGCATGGACCAGAAGAAGGAAGGCAAGAAGAAGCCAGCCAAGAGTCTGGAGGAGAAGCGGGCCGCAAAGCGCGCGAAGAAGGCCGAACGCGGTTTCATGCATCGACCCTGAGGGGTCGCTGGTTCCACAATTCGATCGCAGGCTCGAGCGCACTGCCGTGCTCGTAGCCGAGCGCACTCAGCGAACCCGCGTCAAGGCCGAAGTGCAATCCGGCCTGAATCGACAGCTCGATCCAGCGCACCGCGAGGGCACGCAGCAGGTGGCCATGCGAGAAGAGCGCGACCCGGCCAGGCATGGCTTGCGCCTGCGCCAGAATCTGATCGGCGCGCGCGCTGACCTGCTCGGGTGATTCCCCGCCGGGGCAGCCGTCGCGAAACACATCCCATTGCGGCCGCGTGGCTTGAATTTGCGCGCGGGTCAATCCCTCGTAGTCGCCGTAGTCCCATTCGTGCAGCAGCGGGTCGATGCGCGCCTGCGCACCGAGGCCCGCAAGCTCACAGGTACGCCGTGCGCGCTGCATTGGACTGACCAGCACCTGACTGAAGCTTATGGCGTGCAACAGCGCGCCCAGCTGCCGCGCCTGCTGCTCGCCCTGTTCAGTCAATGGCAGATCGGTGCGGCCAGTGTGTTGGCCGCTCAGCGACCAGCTCGTCTGTCCGTGGCGGATCAGGTAGACCTGTTCGACCACTGCGCCGGGTCCCATCGCCAGTTGCGGATCTCGGGCATGTCCTCACCAAATTGAACGATGTATTGCTCGTGTTCGATGAGCTTGCGCTGCAGAGCGGCCTTGAGCTGCTGGCCCTGCTCGCCGGTCTGCGGCAAGCGATCGATGACGTCCATGGTCAGGTGAAAGCGATCCATGTCGTTGCGCACGGTCATGTCGAAGGGGGTCGTGATCGTGCCCTCTTCCTTGTAGCCGCGTACGTGCAGGTTGTGGTGGTTGTGGCGCCGATAGCTCAGGCGGTGAATGAGCCAGGGATAGCCGTGAAAGGCGAAGATGATCGGCTTGTCCAGCGTGAACAGGCGGTCGAAGTCGGGATCGCTCAGGCCATGCGGATGCTCACTCGGCGGCTGCAGACGCATGAGGTCGACGACGTTGATCAGCCGTATGTTGAGCGTGGGCAGGTGTTGTCGCAGGATCGAGACCGCGGCGAGCGTCTCGAGGGTCGGCACATCTCCGGCGCAGGCCATGACGACATCGGCGTTGCCGCCCTCATCGTTGCTGGCCCACTGCCACACGCCGATGCCTGTGGTGCAATGCGCTGTCGCCGCCTCAATCCCGAGCCATTGGGGCGCGGGATGCTTGCCGGCAACCACGACGTTGACGTAATGACGGCTGCGCAAGCAGTGATCCATGACCGATAACAGGCAATTCGCATCGGGCGGCAGGTACACGCGCACGATCGCGGCCTTCTTGTTGCATACCACATCGATAAAGCCCGGATCCTGGTGCGTGAAGCCGTTGTGATCCTGGCGCCAGACATGCGACGAGAGCAGGTAATTGAGCGAGGCGATCGGGCGT
>Ga0302311_10009003_pt1 | contig 10010 bp, 9 predicted proteins | sample III_Palsa_N1_3_FD_200449 | JGI IMG/M metagenome (GOLD analysis project Ga0302311, IMG submission 200449) | Peat permafrost microbial communities from Stordalen Mire near Abisko, Sweden - III_Palsa_N1_3 | ecosystem: Environmental > Terrestrial > Soil > Palsa > Peat permafrost | place: Sweden...
GCCGTGGCGATGTTGCGCCTGGCGCCGAACGCGGCGCTGCGGGCGCTGGGCGCCGCGTATGTCGAGGGCATCCGCAACGTGCCGCTGCTCGCGCATCTGCTGTTCTGGTATTTCGGCGCGCCCGAGTTGCTGCCCGACGGCCTCAAGGAGAGGCTCTATGCCGGCAACGTCGAATTCATCAGCGCCGTCGTCGCGCTGACGCTCTACACGGCGGCCTTCATGGCCGAGGACATCCGCAGCGGCATCCGGGCGATCCCGGTGGTTCAATTCGAAGCCGGCCGCGCGCTGGGCTTCGGCTTCCTCGGCACGATGCGGCGGGTCATCCTGCCGCAGGCCTTGCGCATCACGGTGCCGCCGCTGATCTCGCAGACGCTCAACCTGTGGAAGGACACCAGCATCGCCACCGTGATCGGCGTGGCCGAGATGATGTACCAGGCAGCCCGTGTCGAGTCGGCGAGTTTTCGCAGCGCGGAGTCGTTCGCCTTCGCCACGGCGGCGTACCTGAGCGTGTCGTTGCTGATCACCGGGCTCGGCGCCTGGTACCACCACCAGTACCCGGTGCGCACGGCATGATAGACATCATCAAGACGTACTGGCTGTACTTCCTGGTCGGCCAGTACCCGAACGGCCCGCTGGGCGGCCTCGCCTTGACGGTGCTGCTCGCCGCGCTGGCGCTCGGCCTGGCGCTGCCCGCCGGCATCGCGCTCGGGCTGGCGCGCGTCAGCCCGTATCGCGCCGTTCGATGGCCCGTCACCGGCCTCGTCTACGTGGTGCGCGGCATTCCCTTGCTGATGGTGATCTTCTGGGCCTACTTCTTCCTGCCGAGCGTCACCGGCTACAAGACGGAGCAATTCGGCACGATGCTGATCGCGCTCGTCGTGTTCGACGCGGTCTACCTGGCGGAGATCGTGCGGGCCGGCATCGTCGGCGTGGCCCGGGGACAGTTCGAGAGCGCCCGCGCGCTCGGGCTGGGCTATTGGCGAGCGATGCGCTGGGTCGTCCTGCCGCAGGCCTTGCGCAGCATGCTGCCGTCGCTCGTCAACCAGTTCGTCTCCACGATCAAGGAGACCTCGCTCGGCTACATCATCGGCCTGACGGAGGTGTCGTTCATCGCGGCGCAGATCAACACCCAGGTCTTCACGCACGCGACGCAGGTCTACCTGCTGCTGGGGCTGACCTACTTCGTGCTGTGCTTCAGCCTGTCACGCGTCGCCTTTCTTCTCGAGAGGCGCCTCAACCGGCGCGGCGCCGTCCCGCTGCGCCCGGACCTGTCCATCGACCCGGCAACGAATCCCACCGCATGATCCAGTTCGACAACGTCAACAAGTGGTACGGCGCCTATCACGCGCTCGTCGATGTGACCGAGACCATCGCTCAGGGCGAAGTGGTGGTCGTCAGCGGCCCGTCGGGCTCCGGCAAGTCGACGCTGATCCGCACGATCAATCGGCTCGAGCCCATCGACTCCGGCAGGATCACCCTGGCCGGCGCGGACATCCACGCGCGCGGCGTCGACCTCAACCAGTTCCGCTCGCGCATCGGCTTCGTGTTCCAGCAGTTCAACCTGTTCCCGCACCTCAGCGTGCTGCAGAACTGCACGCTGGCGCCCATGGCGCTGCACGGCCTGAAGCCGGCCGCGGCGCGCGAGAAAGCGCTGGCGCTCCTCGATCGCGTGGGCCTGGCCCACAAGGCGAATGCGTTTCCCGCCGAACTCTCCGGCGGCCAGCAGCAACGCGTGGCCATCGCGCGCGCGCTGGCGATGGAGCCGCCGGTCATGCTGTTTGACGAACCCACCAGCGCGCTCGACCCCGAGATGGTGGGCGAGGTGCTGGCGGTGATGCGCGATCTGGTGCGCGACGGCATGACGCTGGTGGTCGTGACGCACGAGATGGGCTTCGCGCGCGAAGTGGCGCATCGTGTGCTGTTCATGGACGAGGGACGCATCCTGGAGCGCGCCGAACCGCATGCGTTCTTCAATGCGCCGCAGCACCCGCGAGCGCGGCAGTTCCTGGCGGACATCCGTTCGCCGTTCGCGCGCAGCTGAGCGTCAGGTCGGCCGCCAGACCGGCGCGTCAGAGATCACCACCTTGCGCGGAATGACGCCGGCATTGCTGAACGCGTCGGCGATGCGCTGCTGCTCGGCCAGGCTCGCCGCATCCACGGCCTGCACGGCGTAGCTGCGGCGCGCGTTCGCCACCTCCACGGTGGCCGCATCCAGGCCGATCACGGGCGCGTACCACTGGGCGGCCTCGGCCGGGTTGCCCTTGACCCAGGCGCCGGCGCCGCGCAACTCGGAAAAGACCACCGACAACACGTCGTTGCGCCGCTTCGCGAAGGCCGTGGAGGCCAGGTAGAAGCGACGGTAGTACGACAAGCCTTGTCCGTCCTGCAGGACGCGCGCGCCGCTTTGCCGCTGCACGGCGGCCAGGAACGGATCCCAGATCACCCAGGCGGCGACGCTGCCGTTCTCGAACGCCGCGCGCCCGTCCGCGGGACTCAGGTAGGCGGGTTCGATGTCGCCGATGGACAGCCCCGCGCTGCGCAGCGCAGCCAGCAGGAGGTAGTGCGCGCCGGCGCCCTTGGCGAAGGCCACTTTCCTGCCCTTGAGCTGCGCCAGGGTGCGGATGGGCGAATCATTCCTGACGACGATCGCCTGGGCCGTGGGTGACGGCGATTCGCTGGCGTAGTAGGTGATCTGCGCGCCGGCGGCGAAGGCGAAGGGAGGCACTGCGTCGGCGACATCGGCGGTCAGGTCCAGTCCGCCGACATTCAAGGCTTCGAGCAGCGGCAGGCCGGAAGAGAACTCGTGCCAGTCGGGCGTGACGTTCAGTGGTGCGAGGGCCTTCTCCAGGAGGCCCTTGCTCTTCAGCCAGATGGCCAGGGTGGAAGACTTCTGGTAGCCGATGCGCAGTCTTTCAGCCTCGGCGGCGCGGCTCGCGAAGGGGGCTGCAACCGAGATCAGGCCGGTGACGACCGCTGGCAGGGTCAGGGCGCGCGCGACCATGGCACGACGGCGCAGGTCGATGGGATCAGGAAGGTTCTTGCTCATCCCGACACTTTGGACAGGCAAGCGCCGCACCCCAACGATCCATAGCGAGGCAGCTTATGCGGCATCAAGGGCTGGTGTTGCCCACCACGGCGAAGTACTCGGGCAGCCGGTAACCTTTCCAGGCCGGGTTCGCATCGAACGCCTTCCGGAACTCCGCTGACCTGTAGGCCGCGACGATGTCGCGTGCGAACTTCGCGTCCTTGTTGCTGCGCTTGACCGCGAAGGGAGCGGGAGCGACGCGGCCCGTTCACTCCAGGAGATCCGGCTCCGCCTCGACGAGGCCTTGCCACAGGGAATCGAATGCGCGATCCGCGCCGCGCTGGCGCCCGATCTGCGAGTGGGTCAGGGCTGCCTGCGCATGCGGGATCGGCTGCGGAGTGCCGGCGGCTTGCGCGAGCAGCTGCGCATGGCACGCGTCGTCGAACGCGATGTACCACCACGCCGCGGCCTCCACGCTGGGGCCGGCCGTGAGGATGCCGTGGTTCTTGAGGATGACGGCCTTTCTGTGGCCCAGCGCCGCGGCGATCTTGTCGCCCTCGTCGGTCTCGTAGACCACGCCGCCGAATTCGTCGAACAGGCCGTGATCCTCGTAGAAGACGCACGAGTCCTGGGTGAGCGGCGCGAGATGGCGTCCCAGCGTCGACCAGGCCTTGCCGTGCAGCGAATGCGTGTGCGCCGCGGCGACGACATCCGGGCGCGCCTCGTGGATTGCCGCGTGGATGGCGAAGGCGGCGCGATTGAGCGGCCCGGCGCCCACCGCGATCTCGCCGTGCGAGTTGACCAGCAGCAGGTCGGAGACCTTGATGCGCGAGAAGTGCAGCCCGAATGGATTGACCCAGAAGTGATCCGTCAACTCCGGGTCGCGCGCGGTGATGTGGCCGGCGAGTCCGCGATCGAATCCGTGGCGCGCGAAAAGGCGAAAGGCGCCGGCCAGGCGCTCCTGGCGATGTCGGCGTTCTGCCGCGACCCCGCGCACGACCGGCGTCTCGTCGAACCAGTCCTGGCGAAACGGCGCCGGATGAAGCTCCAGGCCGCTGGGGGTCGTGTTGGGAGGCGGTGCGATCTTGACGACGGCGTTCATGGCGTGCTCCGGAAGGGCTTGGTCGACGAGGATCGTCGCGATGGGACGAAGAAATGCTTCATGGCGTGTGCGCGAAGCCGAGTGCCGTGCTGCGGACCGGATCGGCGTCGATCGCCGCGATGAGGTCGCCGAGGCCATCGCGGCTGACGGGCACGGCAGCGCTGGCGCGCCGGGTCGACCTGCAGAGAAAGTCGTCCTGCGACCACGCGGTCTTGCCGGGCCGGCCGTAGGCGCGCAGCCAGCCGTCGCGGTCGACGAGCAGTTGGGTGCCCGCGAAGGCGCTGGTGCCGGCTCCGCTGACCTCGGCGTAGGCGGTCCAGGCGGCCAGGCCCTGGATGACGCAACCCGCGGGCCTGGCGCCGCCTGGCGGCCCCGGCTGCGCCAGCACCATGGTCACGAGGCGCGGATCCTCGTGCGGCATGTCCGCGCCGCCACCGCCCGCCACGATGCGCAGGCGCTGGCCGCGCCACGCGCTCAGCGGCCGGTCGGGCGTGCCGTCGTCGCAACGCACGACCGCGTCGGGCGCCTTGACGGGCTCGGCCCAAGTCGCGTCGCTGCGGATGCTGGCGCCGGCCGCGAGCGCCTTCATGCCGTCGATCAGCGACCAGGCCTGGGCATCGGTGAGCGCGTGGGCGAAGCCCGGCATCGTCTCGACGCCCTGGCGGTCGCGCATGCCGTGCATCACGGTGTCGAACAAATCGCCTTCCGCGCGGCGCCACAACAGTTCGCCATCGAGGTGCGGCGGCCATGTCGACAGGCTGGCCGCGCGCGGTCCTTCGCCGTTGCCGTCCGCGCCGTGGCACGACGCGCAGTGCGTCTCGTACAGCTTCAGGCCGTCGGCGATGGACGTGGCGTCGAAGCCGGTGGGCGAACGATGGAAGCTCGTCGCCCGCGCCTCGGTCAGGATCAGCGAGGGGGCGGGCCAGGGCGCCAGCAGCAGCACGGCGAGCACGCCGACCGCGGCGAACGGCCGGGCGCGGCGATGTGCCGCGGCCAGCAGCGCGAGGAGCAGTGCGAACGCGACGCAGGCGAGCGTCCACGCCAGCTGGCGCGCCAGGCCCGCATCGATGATCAAGGTCTCGGTGGCCACGCGGCGGGCGAACGGCCATGCCGCCTGCCCGTTCGCGTCGTGCGCCAGGCCGACCGCGTGCAGCAGCCGAAGCGATCCGGTCTCGGCGGATTGAACCAGCGTCAGGACGGCGTTCTGCAGGGTCGACCCCGCGGGAAAGCCCTCAGACGCCATGATCGCCCGACGCGCTCACCACGATGCATCCAGCCCGAGCAGCCGCAGCGCCTCGTGCCGCAACTCGGCCAGGCGGGGGTGGCCGCGGTGGCGCGGATAGGGCAGGTCGTTGTCGAACTCGGCCAGGATGCGCGCCGGCCGGTTGCTCAGCACGATCACGCGCTGGGCCATGAACAGCGCCTCCTCGACATCGTGCGTCACCAGCAGCGCCGAGAATCCAGCGCGCTGCCACAGGGCCACGAGTTCGCCCTGCATCGTCATGCGCGTGAGCGAATCCAGCTTGCCGAGCGGCTCGTCGAGCACCAGCAGGCTGGGGTCGTTCACCAGCGCGCGCGCGAGCGCGACGCGCTGGGCCATGCCACCGGAAAGCTGGTGCGGATGCGCGTTGGCGAACTCGGTGAGCCCGACCAGCGCGAGCGCTTCGTCGACGCGCGCCGCCTGCGTCGAGAGGACGCCGCGCGCCTGCAGGCCGAGCGCGACGTTGTCGCGCACCGTGCGCCAGGGAAACAGCGTCGGATCCTGGAAGACGACGATGCGCGACGGATCCGGGCGCGTGATCGGTCGGCCGTCGTGCGTCAGGCTGCCGGCGCTTGCCGGCTCCAGCCCGGCGACCAGCCGCAGCAGCGTCGACTTGCCGCAGCCGCTGGGACCCAGCAGCGCGACGAACTCGCCGGGCCGCAGGTGCAGATCCACGTTGTCCAGCACCGGCAGCGCGCTGCCGGAGACATCGAACCAGTGGCTGACGCCTTGCGCGTCGATGCGGGCGCCGCGTGCCTTGACGAGCGGCGCCGGCGGATCGAGGACGGCGCTCACCATTTGACGGTTCCCTTCTGCCACGACAGCACGCGGTCGCGTACCGCGAAAAGCAGCGTGACGATGCTGGAGCACACCACGGCCATGACGAGCAGCGCCGCGTACATGTTCGCGTACGAGGCCCATCCCTGGGCCCACGTCAGGTACCAGCCCAGGCCCGACTTGACACCCATCATCTCGGCCGTCACGAGCACGGAGAACGCCGCGCCCAGGCCCATGAACAGGCCCACGAAGACCTGGGGCAACGCCGCGGGAATGGCGACGCGCGTCACCAGAAACCATTCCGATGCGCCGAGCGTTCGCGCGACGTCGTAGTACTGCTTGTTCACGCCCGCGACGCCCGACCAGCTCAGGACGGTCACCGGGAAGAAGGTGGCGAGCGAGATCACGAACACGGCGGCCGCATGGCTCGACGGGAAGACGAAGAAGGCCAGCGGCAGCAGCGCGGACGCCGGCACCGGCCCGAGGAAGCGAAGCACCGGATGGATCCAGTAGCCCGCGACGCGCGACCAGCCGATCGCCACGCCGGTCGCGAAGCCTGCGACGGCGCCGAACGCCACGCCCGTTGCCAGCAGGCAGACGGAGTGCCACGCGCTGTCGCCCAGGCGTCGCCAGTCCTCGATGTAGATCTCGATGAGGTTCTGCGGCGGCGCGAAGAAGGGGGTCGGCAGCCAGGCGAGCTTGGCCGTGGCTACTTCCCAGGTGGCGAACAGCAGCGCGAGAGCCAGCAGCCACGCGCCCGCGGGGCGAACCAGGCGGCCGATGCGGCCGGCATTGCGGCCCAGGATGACCAACGCGAACACCAGTGCGCCCACGGCATAGGCCGCCGTACCGAATTGATCGGTGTAGGCCCAGTCGCTGAACCCCAGGATCTTGTTGGGCCACTCGCGCGTGACCGCGCCCAGCCCGAACCAGGCCAGCGCAGCGACCAGGCCCAGCCACCAGAAGGCGACGGCCGGCGACGTCTTCGTCGAGGCTGCCGACGGCGTCGGTGCGGCCTGTTCGTCGACATAACGCGCCGCAAAGAGCGGGAGCATCTCCGGATCGGAGATCGCCGGGTCTCGAAGTCGGCGCGGCAGCGGAACGGCGCTCACGATGGCAACCTCAGGCCAGCACGTCGGCGAAGACGTGTTGCGCGAAACGGTCGGGATCGGTGCTCTGCTTGAGCACGCCCACGGACCGGAAATCGCGCGCATAGAACGCGATCTCGTCGCGCAGCGCGGCGCCCGCCGGATGATGGTGGTGAGTCAGCGTCGCATACAGCTTGCGCAGGTCGTCCTGCGAGACGTTGGGCGAGTACTTCGCGAAGATCTTCGCCGCCTCGTTCGGATTCTCCGCCGTGAAGTCCGACGCCTGGATGATGGCGCGCGCCAGCGCCGCGGCCGCGGGCTTGTCGTTGCGCACGAGCTCGCCGCGCGCGCCGATCACGCAGCACACCTTGTCGGCGTAAACGCCGCTGAGATTGGTCGCCAGTTCGACGTAGGCGTTGGGCTTGCTCTGCTTCTCGAGGAGGAACAGGTTCGGGTCACCATCGGCGATCGCCTGGATCTCGCCCTTCTCGACGGCGACGCCCAGCAGGTTGGCGGGGTATTGACGCCAAGTGACGTCGCGCTCGGCGTCGATGCCGTTCTTGGCCAGCAGGATGGAGAAGAAATTCTTGCCGGGGCTGGCCAGGTCGCTGACGCCGACCGTCTTGCCCTTCAACTGCTGCAGCGTCAGGACGCCGGCCGCGCGCGAGCCGATCAGCCGCACGCAACCGCCGTGCGAGCTGCCGATGATCTTGACGTCGAAGCCGGCTTCCAGCGGCTTGAGCCAGCGATGGATCATGCCGACAGCGGCGTCTGCCTTGCCGGTGGCGAGCGATTCCAGCAGCTGGTCGGTCGAGCCGGTGTAGTTGATCAGCTCCACGTCCAGGCCGTTCTTCTCGAAGAAGCCGCGGTCGACGGCGGCGACGATCGGCGTGAGGCAGAACGCGCTGGCGTTCCACGCGAACGTCAGCTTGCGGTTGCCCGCGAAGGCGCGCGAGCTGATGATGGCCGGCGCGGCGACGGCGGCGAGGCCGGCCGCGCGCAGCAGCTTGCGGCGCGACAGGCCTTCGATGGCGGGCGCGGCGTCTTGGGGGAGGATCGGATCGGGCATGGCTTGGTTCCGTATCAGGCGGCCTGAAGCGCTGGCTGCTTGCTGGCAAGGCGTTCGGCCACGAGGGCGCGCGTGCGCGGGATCAGTTCGCGGCCGTAGTCGATCGCGTCCTCGAGCGGATCGAAGCCCCGGATCAGGAAGGTGGTCACGCCCAGGTCGTAGTAGTCGAGCAGGGCGTCGGCCACCTGTTCCGGCGTGCCGACCAGGGCGGTACTGTTGGAGCGGCCGCCGGTCTCCTGGGCGATGGCCGTCCACAGGCGCTTGTCCAGGCGGGTGCCCGCCTCCGCGGCCGCGAGCAGTCGGCGCGCGCCTTCGCTCTGCTGCGGGCCGCCGCGGCTGTAGCCGGCCTCGACGCGCAGCCGGCGCGTCTCTTCGAGGATGGCGTCTGCGCGCGCCCAGGCCTGGCTTTCGGTGGCCGCGATGATGGGACGGAACGACACTGAGAAGCGTACGCTGCGGCCGTGCTTCGCGGCCTCGCCACGCACGCGCGTGGTGAGCTCCTTGACCTGGTCCAACGACTCGCCCCACAGCGCATAGACGTCCGCATGCTTGCCGGCGACCGGAATCGCCGCTTCGGACGCTCCCCCGAAGTAGATCGGCACGTGCGGCTTCTGGAATGGCTTGACTTCCGAGTAGCCGTTCTGGAACCTGTAGTGCTTGCCTTCGTGGTCGAAGGGCCGGTCGCTCGTCCACACGCGGCGCAGGATGTCGAGGTACTCGTCGGTGCGCTCGTAGCGCTGGTCGTGGCTCAGGTAGTCGCCGTCGCGCCGTTGCTCGTCGTCGGAACCGCCCGAGATGAAGTGCACGCCGAGCCGGCCGCCGCTGAACTGGTCGAGCGAGGCGATCTGGCGCGCCGCCAGGGTCGGCGCCGTGAAGCCGGGGCGATGCGCCAGCATGAAGTGGATGCGCTCGGTGTGCGCGGCCGCGTACGCGATCGTCAGCGTCGCGCTCGGGCCGGTGGAGTGGTGCGGCACGAGCACGCGATCGAAGCCGGCGGCCTCGTGGGCCTGCGCGAACGCCTTGACGTAGTCGCGATCGATCGCGGGGCCGGCGGCGGCGTGGGTCTCGGAGACCTTCTGCGACTGGATCATGCCGATGAATTCGACGCTCATTCGGAACTCCTTGTTCGAGCCCCGCCTGGGCGGCCTGCGGAAATGCGACAGCCAGGGCGGGAGCTTGAAGAGTAGTCAGCACGTCTTCATTCCGGAAATAACCAAAACCAATGTTTATAGTTGGTTTGCATGATTCACGGCGCCCGTCCCGAGGCTTAGGCTGCGGTCTTCCTCGTCACACGCGCGCCCCTGCGGGGGCCGGCCGTCACCATGTCCATCGTCTCCGAGTCATCAACGCCCGTGCGGCGTGCCCCGTTGCCCGGCAGCGCGGCGCGCGGGCCGGCCCGCCTGGCCTCCGAGGAGACCCTGGCCGCGCTCTGCGCACGATTCGCGAGCGGGGCGGCCGCGCTCGACAAGGTGGGTGCGTTCCCGTTCGAGAACCTCGCCGCGCTGCACGCGGCCGGGCTCGTCGCGGCCGTGGTGCCGGCCGCCGTGGGCGGCGGCGGCGCGACGCTGGCCGATGCGCGCCGAATCCTGGCGGCGGTGGCCAAGGGCGAGCCGTCGACGGCGCTCGTCCTGACGATGACCTGGCTGATCCACCGGCAGCTCGGGCGTCCCGGATCGCGCTGGTCGCCC